>Ga0207646_10000477_pt1 | contig 53501 bp, 48 predicted proteins | sample KBSK5502metaG_FD_184343 | JGI IMG/M metagenome (GOLD analysis project Ga0207646, IMG submission 184343) | Corn, switchgrass and miscanthus rhizosphere microbial communities from Kellogg Biological Station, Michigan, USA - KBS K5-50-2 metaG... | ecosystem: Host-associated > Plants > Roots >...
CGGGCACGTGCGATCGGTGATCGAAAAGGTCGGTGCGCGGTCGCGGCTCGAGGCCGTGGCTCGGGCCTACCGGAACGGCTGGGTCGCGAAGGAATGAGGATGTCTCCGGACGCGCCGGCCTATCCCATCCCCAGTCATGTCGCGCTCCTCCACTACGGGGAATCCGAGATGCGCGATGCGGTGTTCGAGTTCCTGCTCGCGGGCCTGGAGCGACCGAGCGAAGCGCTGTTCTGCTTTGGCGAGCCTGGCGTTGGCGAACGTCTCCTGCGATCCCTCGAATCGCGCGTGGGCCGGGACCTCTCGCCCGACTACCGGGCAGGTCGAATCGTGCTTGGAACGGCGGACCCGGACGTCGACAGGCAACTCGAGAATGTCATCGCGCCGCTTGAAGCCTTGAGCACGAGCGGCTTCGCCCTTGTGAGGTTCGTGGGCATCGTCGCCTGGAACGCGCCAGGCTTTCCGCCGCCGGAGGATTTCCTCTGGTTCGAGTCCAAGCTAAACGAGGTCATCTCCGGATTCCCTGTGATCGGTCTTTGCCCGTATGACCTCGCGCGGATGCCCGCTCGCGCAATCGTCTACGGAGCGCTCGAGACGCATCCCCTCGTGTTGACTGGTGGAGTCCTGCGCCAGAACCCGCAGTTCATAGGGCCGGATCGCTATCTTCGCGAGCGATTACTTGCTCCGCCATGGCTACAAGACGACGGTCGGGCCGGGATCCAAACTCGAGGCGGTCGCCCGGGATTGTCAGACGGGGCTGGTCCCTAGGTGAGCCAGGTTGGATTCGCCCGAAGCGAACAGCTGGTCACGGTGCCCGGACACTTCGCGCTCGTCCACCATGGAGAGGAGGAACTGCGGGAGAGGCTGTTCGATTTCTTGAGTCCGGCGCTCGACGATCCAAAGCAGGGCATGCATCTCTGCGGTCCTCCGGGCTGGGCGTCGCGTCTTCTCGGCCATCTCGAGAGGAGCGTCGGCCGGGATCTCAGCGCTCTGGTCACGGAGCGACGGATCATTCTTGGCCGGGGCGACCGAGATGTGGACCAGCAGCTCCAAAACCTCCTCGACCCGGTGCGGGAGCTTTCCGCGCGCGGGTTCTCTCTGGTCCGCGTCGCTGGCCCAGCCGCCTGGGACGTGCCCGGCTACGCCGCGCCCGAGGATTTCCTGTGGTACGAGTCGCGTGTCTTGCCGGGTATCGAAGGCCTCCCGGTGGCGATCATGTGCACCTACGACGCGGCGCGACTACCCGCGTCGGCCCTCCTGTACGGTGCCCTCGAGACGCACACGCACACCATGATCAATGGCGTCGTGTCCGAAAGCCCGACCTTCATACCCGCGGACCGTTACCTGAAGACGCGGCTCATCCATCTTCGCTGGCTCGAGCCGGACAGTCGGCGCGATGTCACTTCAGTTTGGGAAGACCGTCCAGCGCGTGGCCGACGTAGCCGAAAGCGATAAAGCCGAGCACGGCGAGGCAGACGAGAAAGGCGAAGATCCAGAGCAGGAACGCGGTGTTCCGGACTTGGGTGCTGTCGTCCCTAACCCGCTTCGCCTGTTATTTCTCCTCCATCGACTTTGCGATGGCGGCGAGGAACTCCTTGTTCGTCTTGGTCTTGCCGAGACGCTGCAGCAGGAGCTCGGTGCCTTCGATCTGACCGACGGCGGAGAGCATCTTTCGCAGCAGGATGACCTGGCGCATGACCTCCGGCGCGAGCAGCATCTCCTCGCGGCGTGTGCCTGACGCGGGGATGTTGATCGCGGGGAAGGTGCGTCGTTCCTGGAGCTTGCGGTCAAGGATCATCTCGGAGTTCCCGGTTCCTTTGAACTCTTCGTAGATCACGTCGTCCATGCGCGAGCCCGTGTCGACGAGGCAGGTCGCGAAGATCGAGAGCGAGCCGCCGCCTTCGATGTTGCGGGCCGCGCCGAAGAAACGCTTCGGCGGGTACAGCGCAACCGGGTCCATACCACCCGACAGCGTGCGGCCGGACGGCGGGACCGCGAGGTTGTACGCACGTGCGAGCCGCGTGATCGAGTCGAGAAGGATGACCACGTCACGACCGGTCTCGACGAGACGCTTCGCGCGCTCGAGCGCGAGCTCCGCGACGCGGGTGTGGTTCTCGGTGGGCTCGTCGAACGTGGACGAGAACACCTCGCCTTTGATGGAGCGACGGATGTCGGTGACTTCCTCGGGCCGCTCACCGACGAGCACAACCATGATGTGGACGTCGGAATGGTTCCCGGAGATACCGTTCGCGATGTCCTTCAGCAACTGCGTCTTGCCGGCTTTCGGCGGCGACACGATGAGTGCGCGCTGGCCGTAGCCGAGGGGATTCACCAGGTTGATCAGGCGCTGGCTGAGGTTCGCGGGATCGACCTCGAGGTCGAACATCTCGTCCGGGAAGACCGGCACGAGGTTTTCGAATACCGGGCGGCGTTTGGCCTGCTCGGGGTCGATGCCGTTCACGGCTTCGACGCGGAGGAGGCTGAAGTACTTTTCGCTGTCCTTCGGCGGTCGTGTTTGGCCGGTCACGAAGTCGCCCGTCCGAAGACCGAGGCGGCGGACCTGGCTCGAGCCGACATACACGTCCTCCGGTGAGGGGAGGAGCGAGCGGCGCCTCAGGAAACCGAAGCCGTCCTCGACGATCTCGAGGATGCCCTGGGCGAAGATGTTGCCCTGGGCTTCGGTCTGAGCCTGCAGGATACGTGTGATCAGGTCCTGCTGGCCGAGGCCGGCGGCGCCTTCGACGCTGAATTCCTTTGCGATGTCAGCGAGCTCTTTCTGCTTTTTCTCGTTGAGCTCGGTGATCGTGTAGAACTTACGACTCGGTGTGGCGGGCGGAGCCTCGCGCCGTGTGGCTGTCGCTGTGGCGGTGCCGCCGTTCGTCGCGGGGCCATTGGTGGCGGGCCCGTTCGAAGGGTTCGCGGCGGGCGTGTCTTTACTCGTAGGGGTCTCTGCTGGTGTGGGTTCTGGATTGTCCAAGTGGTGTGTTCGCTCCTTAGTTTGCCTGCGGCTTGTTATCGATGCCCAGGTCTCTGGCTTGTTGGTCCGGTGGGCGCATAAGGTGCGCGCGCATCCGGCTGGTGAGAAGGGGAAAGGTTGTGTGAGCCAGTATACAGCGACATGCCGACGCTGACCACGGCCCAGGCCGATGACCTCGTCGCGCTCTCGCGCGACATCCACGGCCATCCGGAGCTCGCCTATCAGGAGCGCCACGCGGTTGCCGCGCTCGCTGCTTTCCTCGAGCATGCTGGGCACCGGGTCGAGCGAGGCATCGGCGGTCTCGAGACGGCCTTTCGAGCTCGCGTCGGTCCGAAGGAAGGCCCGGCGATCGCGCTTCTCGCCGAGTACGACGCGCTCCCTGATGTCGGGCATGGTTGTGGTCACAACCTGATAGCGATCAGCAACGTCGGTGCTTATCTTTTCGCCGCGGCGAGCGCCGCGCGTCTCGATGTAGCGGTCGAGCTGATCGGTACACCGGCGGAAGAGAACGGCGGCGGCAAGATCGACCTGTTACGCAAACGCGTCTTCGACCGGACCCTCGCAGCGCTCTCGTCGCACCCGGCCGGGCAGGGCGGGTGGGCGGTCAGCGGTACCGGCCTCGGTGTAGTCGGGAAGCGCGTGACCTTCACCGGGGTCGCTGCGCACGCGGGGTCGGCCCCGGAGAAGGGACGAAACGCGCTGAACGCAGTGATCCGTTTCTTTGTCGGGATCGACGGGTGGCGTCAGCACCTGGAAGCCGACTCGCGGGTACACGGCTACATCAGCGACGGCGGCAAGGCGATGAACGTGGTGCCGTCGCGCACCGAGGCGATCTTCGGACTCCGCGCCAAGGAGCGCGAGACACTCGATGGGATGGTCGAGCGCTTTGGCGAGATCGCCAAGGGCGCTGCTCTTCTCACCGGTACAAACGTCGAGATCTCGGAATATCTTCCCTACTACGAGCCGGTGAAGGCGAACCGCGCGCTCGGCGATGTCCTCGCCGCCGAGCTGCAGCGCCAGGGCGTGACGGCCGAGCGAGGCGTCTTGGTCACCGCATCGACGGATCTCGGCAACGTCTCGACGAAGATGCCGACGGACTGGGTGCGCTTCCCCGTGAGCGAGAAGCCGGTGCCGGGCCACTCGGTCGAGATGCGGGACGCGAGCGTGAGCGATCTCGCGCATCGCAACGCACTCATCACGGCCGAGGTGCTTGGCGCGGCCGCCGTGCGCGTCGCCACGGACAAGAGCCTTCGCGAGCGGGTCACGAAATGAAGGGTGCGCTCCGCGAGGACCTGATCAGGCTTTCGCGCGAGATCAACGCCGATCCCGAGCTCGCCTACGCGGAGCATCGCGCGGTCGGCCGCATCGCCGCCCTCCTTGAGAAGAACGGCCACAAGGTTGAGCGCGATCTCGGCGGCCTCGCGACCGCGTTCCGCGCGCGCGTCGGCCCGCCCGGTCCGGCCGTCGCCCTGCTCGCCGAGTACGACGCGCTGCCCGACGTTGGGCACGGCTGCGGTCACAACCTGATCTCGATGACGATCGTCGGCGCATTCCTCTCCGCCGCCGCGAACGCGAAGGATCTTGAAGTCGGGATCGAGCTCGTCGGTACGCCGGCGGAAGAGAGCGGCGGGGGGAAGATCGACCTCCTCGACAAGGGCGTCTTCAAGGAGACCGTCGCCGCGCTCTTCTCGCATCCGGGCGCCGGCGGCAACTGGAGCGTGAGCGAAAGGCTCCTCGGGATCATGGTGAAGCGCGTCATCTACGAAGGCCTCGCCGCGCACGCCGCCGTCTCACCGGAGAAGGGACGCAACGCGCTCACCGCGCTCATAGCCTTGTTCGTGGCCGTCGACGGCTGGCGGCAGCACCTTCCGTCGACGGCGCGGGTGCACGGGATCATCCGCGAGGGCGGGGTGGCTTCGAACATCATCCCCTCGCGCGCGGTGGGCGACTTCGGCATCCGTGCCGCTGAGATGGGCGCTCTGGAGGAAATGGTCGCGATGTTCGAAGACATGGCGAAAGGTGCCGCGCTCCAGACGGGCACGACGGTGAAGATCGAGGACGAGATGCGTGCGTACTTTCCGGTCGAGGCAAATCGACAGCTCGGGGACACGCTGGCGGAGGAGCTCGTTCGCCGCGGCAAGTCGCCGTCGCGCGGGCATCTCGTGACCGCGTCCGGCGACATCGGGAACGTGTCCCAAAAAGTGCCCACGGACTACATTGGCTTTCCGGTGAGCGCGCAGGAAATCCCTGGCCACTCCCACAAAATGCGCGAAGCGTCGGTCAGCGACTACGCGCACGAGAGCGCCTTCGTGGTCATCGACACGCTCGCCGCGACAGCGCTCAAGGTCGCTACCGACAAGACCTTCCGCGAGTCGCTCGGGAAATGACGAGCGACCACAACAAACGCAATCGCGCGTCACGCGATCGCCTCGCGGCCGTCATCGCGCAGCTCGCCGATCGGAGCATCCCCCTATCCGGAGGCTGGACCGCCGCCGCCGTTCTCGCCCATCTCGCGTTCTGGGATGGTCTTGGCGCCGCGCGGCTCGAGAAGTACCTGCGCGACCGAAAGCCGATGGAGTTCGGGAGTGAGGCGTTGACCGAGTTCATCAACGCGGCGGGCCTTGCGCAGTGGAACGCGACACCGGTCCGGGTGGCGGCCGCGCTGGCGACCGATGCGGCGGCGACGATCGATCGGCTCATCGAAGGACTGCCGAAAGACGCCTTCGACGCCATCCGGGCGATGAATGTGCCTCGTGTGCTGGACCGGTCGCTACACCGGAAGGAGCATCTCGACGACATAGAGCGCGCTCTGCGATGAGCGGGAGCTAATCGGCCGGGCGGACGAGCCCGGCGCCGCCGTCCACGGTGACGCGGGAACCGTCCGCGATCCGCGAGGTCCCGTCGCCCGTGGCGACCACCGCAGGGATCCCGTACTCGCGCGCGATTATCGATGCGTGGGCGGCGACGCTGCCCACGTCGGTCACGACCGCCGCGATCCTCGCGAAAAGCGGCGTCCAGGCTGGTGTCGTGACGGGGCAAACGAGGATCTCCCCGGCCCCGACGCGGTCGAACTCGTCGGTCGAATGCACGACGCGGGCACGGCCCGTCGCGAGCCCGGGACTTGCCGGCGTGCCACGGACCGAGTTCGCCCCAGCCGGTGCGGGGTCTCGCACCGCGCGGTCAGCTGTCTCGAGAAGCGAAGTCAGCATCCGCGGAGGTTGACCCAAGACGAGAGGCGCAGACAGGCGTCGCTGTTCTTCCCACTTCGTTCGGCGGTCGACGGCTATGTCGCCGAGACCGGGCTCGGATTCGGTCAGAGCCCGGGTGAGCTCCGCGCGCTTGAGGAAGTGGACGTCGGTCGCCAAGCGGGTCGTGCCGCGGGTGAGAAACGCTTCGCCGATCCGGGCGATAGCGCGACGGAGCACCGGCCACGCTCGCGTGAGATCGGCGACCTGTTCCTCTCGCAGCTTCGACGCGCGCTGCGCCTCCGCGAGAAGCCGGTCGAACCGCGTAAGGAGGGACGACGGAAGGGTCACGCGCGCTCGACGCTCCAGCTCTTCGCGGTCGCTGACCAGGTGCGCGTATCGACGATCACGATCGCGATCCGGGATGTGCGCGGATTCGCCCGCGGTGGGGAAGTACCAATCGAGCGAAGAGGCGGCGTGGGCCGGCGTGGTCGGGACCGACAACCCCCGCAGGAGCTCCTGGTGATGACCGCCGATCCGCTCGCGCAAGTGGTCGCGGTAAAACCGGCCGAGTGGGATCTCGGTTTTCCAACCGTACCCGGCGACCATCGTGATCGAAGTGAAGTAGCGACCGGCGAACGCAGCAAGGTCGTCGACGATCGCGGGCAGGCGCTCGAGGGGTGTCGTCTCAACGACCGAAGCAGCCTGCGTGACCGCGGCGAGGTAAGCCGGGAGCAGCTCCTCGCGCCACTCCCGTACGTATAGGTCGACGCCGAAGCGGGCGAGCGGCGGGATCGCGGGCGCGACCCTGCGTGGATTGCGCGCGAGCCGGACCACGAGGCCAGGGAGCGTGCGGGCGATCGCCCGGACCGAGGTCGGCAGGAAGCCGAGGTTGTAGTAGTACCAGCCGTTGACGATCACATGCAGTGGTCGCGGCGCCGGCTGGCCGACGAGTCGGGCGTAATCGGCGTGCATGGTCTCTTCCATCGTCGTGAGCAGCCAGCTTTCGAAGAGCGGGGTGACAGGATCGCCGATCCACTCGCCAAGCCGGAAGTTGCGCGCAAACGCGCCAGGAGGCGCCTCCCAGCGCATGTCGCTGGACATCATCGGGCGCGACGCAGCGACCGCTGCAGGATCCCGACCGTCCATGCGACATCCTCGGCCGCCTCCGCCGCATTCATGCCGAGATAATCCTTGTACGCGCGCATCGTCGCGGAGGACATCAGGATGAGCAGGACGCGTGTGAGGCGCTCGAGCTCCGCGTCGGTCAGGCCCGGCACGCGCTCCGCAACGTTCTTGCGAATGAGGCTGACGCGCTCGGGCATCGTCCGGCGGCGGACCTCCTGGCCGAGCTGGCTCGCCATGGCCGCGCGGACTTCGGCATCCATGGCCTCGTTGCGCCGATAGAGCTCGCGCGCGACCGCACCGAGGTCGTCGCCCGCGACGTCGGGAAATTCCATGAGCCCCGTCTTTCGAGAGAGATAGGGGGCGAGCGCGGCGACGAGGTCCGCTTTGGTCCGGAAGTGGCGATAGACCGTCGGCACCGAAACGCCAGCCTCTCCGGCCACCGCGGGAACCGAAATTCCAGCGACCCCCTTTCCCATCGTGCGGACGAGGGCATCGAGGATCCGGCCTCGGGTGACCTCGGTCTGCTCGTCGCGCAGAGGGCTCGCGTACGACCGCGATCGCCTTACGCGGCGCTTGACATTGGTGATACGTTTCATATCGTCATTATATGGACCGTGTCAAAGCCGGGCCGCGGGCGGTTCTGGCCGGCCGAAGGGGATAGGAACGTGACGAATGTCGCACGGATCGGTGCATATGCGGGATGGATCAGTGTCGTTGGGATCTTCGGGTACCACATCGGGCTCACCGCCATCGTCGGTCAGCGGGTCAGCGGCACGACTGACGTCGCGGCCATTCAGACCTATTACCAGCACGCGGTCATCGCGCCCGCGAGCATCGCACCGTTTCTGGTGATGGTCGCGGTGCTCGTGTTCGCGCTCGCCATGCGAGAGGTCCTCGGCGCGGTCCCCGGCGCGAGATTCCTCGCAAACCTCGGTCTTCTGCTTGCCGTCGCCGAGCTACCGATCATCCTCACCGAGAGTTCCCTCGAGGCCGCGCTCGTCACCACAGCGACGAGCGGCGGAGACGTGCTTCCGCTCTTCCGCTTCTGGGACGTCCTCTACAACAGTGCGGCCTATGTCCTCGAGGCTGGCTGGGTCGGCGCCTTCGGGCTCGCGATGCGCGAGGCAACCGGCTTCCCGCGCTGGCTCCCACGGCTTGCGCTTCTCGTCGCGGCGCTCCAGCTGGTCAACATGAGCGCGATCTGGGTTGGCATACCTGACGCGTTTACGCTCGTCGGGAACGTCTTCTTCGCCTTCTTTTTCGTCGGAGCCTCGATCGGGCTCGGCCGTCTGGCGGCCGGCCCGGTCCGCGTGACCGCGATGCAGCCCGCCTGACCCCCGAGCCGAATCTAGGCACTATCTGTCCGTGGACGAGCCGCGGCGAACCAACGACAACCTGCGGCTCGTCCCACGGACCGACATCGGGGGCGGACGCGTGCTCGACTTCGAGTTCCCGGGCCTCGAGATCGGCGTCGCCGAGTACGAGGAGGGGCCGACGGGGTGCACGGTCTTTTCATTCGGCAAACGTGCCTCGGTCTCGATCGACGTGCGCGGCGGATCGCCAGATGTGAGCGCAGCGCACCGCGAAGTGATCGAGGTGGTGTGCTTCGCCGGCGGCTCCTTGTACGGACTCGAGGCCGCAGCCGGAGTCGCCACCGAGTTTTTCGCGAAGCGCGAGTACTCAACGAAGTGGACGGACATCACGCTCGTGTCCGGCGCGATCCTCTTCGACTACGGCCGGCGCGCGAACGCGATCTATCCCGACAAGGAGCTCGGGCGCGCCGCCGTCCGCGCGATGCGGCCCGGCCGGTTCCCGATGGGCGCACGCGGCGCGGGACGCTCGGCGACGGCAAGCCACGGGACTGGCGCCGAGCTCGCCGGGCAGGGCGGTGCCTACCGCGAGTCCGGGCCGACGAAGATCCTTACATTCGTCGTCGTCAACGCGTACGGCTGCATCTTCGACCGCGCCGGCAAGATCGTCCGGGGAAAACCGGCCGGCCCGGTGCAGGGACGAGTCCCACCTCAGGCGAACACGACCCTCTCGCTCGTCGTGACGAACCAGAAGCTCGACCATCTGCAGCTCCAGTCGATCGGCCGGCAGGTGCACGCCTCGATGGCGCGTGGCATACAGCCGTTCCACGCGCGTTGGGACGGTGACGTGAATTACGTGGTCTCGACCCAGGAGGTCGCGAACGCCGATCTCGACGAGGTCACGCTTGGAGAGCTCGCCTCAGACGCGATGTGGGACGCGATCCTCGCGAGCTACGACATCTGACGTCTAGCCCGCGAGCTTCACACTCCCGCACGAGAGTCCCCAGTACCGGTCCTGGTCGGTCGGCATCGCGTAGCGCACGCTGACCACGATCACCGAGCGGGATGTCGACCAGAGCACAAGCTGCGACTTGCTCGACCAGTGGTGCACGTCTTCGACGGCGTCCCATTGGAAGTCCGAGGTGTAGTCGGACACGGCGCGGGCGATGATCTCGGTCGCGTCCTTGCGAGTCCGGCATTCGATCGCGTTGCCGTGGCTGACCGAACCCCCGAAGAGGAACGTGACGGGCTTGCCATCCTCCTCCACCCGCCGCAACTCGTTGCCGTCGTACACGAGGAAGCTCGTCCAGGTCGTCGACGCGCCGCGTCCAACGGTCACGATCGCGTCGTCGCAGCCATCGCCGTTGACGTCCGCAATGCCGATGAGGGGACTGCGTCCCGGATCGTCGAAGGGCATCCCGTCGAACGGGAGCTCAACCACGCCGCCCGCGCCCAGCGTGAGTCGCGCGAGCTTGCCGGCCTGGACGCTCTCGTAGCTCCCGGGGCGCGGAGCGTTGAAGAACTCGAGAAGATCGGGACGTCCGTCGCAGTCGAAGTCCGCCTGGGCCGAGGCGAGCCTCTGGCCGACCGGCGACGGGCCCAGCGACGGCGCGACGCTGGGCGACGCGATCGGGCTGGGGGCGGATGTGGCCAGCGTCGGAGCGCCGCCGTAGTCCGGACCGGGTCCGATCGGCGCGGGCGAGGGGCTCGCGGCCGGATTCGCCGGGACGGCGGCCGCGCACGATGCCAAAAGAAGTATCACCGCGATCAGCACCAGGCGCCGCACGCGCATAGCGTGCGCCTCCGCGGTGAGCGCGTCGTCAGAGTTGTGACGGTCGAACTGCTAGGCGGGGCGTCCGGAGGGCTGGCTAGCGCTCGGCGATCGGCACCCAACGTTTCCCGGTCGGGCCGGTGTATTCGGACTCGGGGCGGATCAGCCGGTTGTCGCCGTGCTGTTCCATGATGTGCGCGCACCACCCGGCCATGCGGCCGACGGCGAAGATCGATGTGCCGAGGTCGGCGGGTATCCCGAGGAACGTGTACGTGGTGGCCGCGTAGTAGTCGACGTTCACGATATTCACCTTGTCGGCCGCCGCCGGCGACATGCTCGGCCGGGCCTTCGCGATCGCAGCGACGAGGGCTTCCTGGATGTCGAAGTACTTCGGCCCCTTCCAATCCTTCGAAAGGTCCTGCGCGAACTTCCGGAGGAACTTCGCGCGCGGGTCTTCGGTCCTGTAGACGCGGTGACCGAATCCCGAGAACTTGTACTTCGACGCGATCGCTTTCGCGACCCATGACTCGACGTGCTCGGGGTTCCCGATCTCGTCGAGCATCTTCATCGTTCCGTCGGTTGCGCCCCCGTGCAACGGTCCCTTGAGCGCGCTGAGTCCGGCGGTCACCGCGGCGTGCATGTCCGCGAGCGTCGCCGCGGTGATCCGCGCCGCGAACGTGGAGGCGTTGAGGCCGTGCTCGGCCTGGAGGATGAAGCACGCGTTCAGGATCTCGGCCGCGCGCGGATGAGCGTCGTCGAGGCCAGTCATCCGCGCGAAGTTCGCCGCGTGCCCCAGCGTGGGGTCGGGTGTAACCGGCTGCTCTCCACGGCGCCGACGGATATACGTCGCGAGGATCGTCGGCAGCTTCGCGGTGAGCCGGATCGCCTTGCGGTACTCGGCCTCGTGCGAGTTGTCGCCTTCGCCGGGATCCTCCACCGCCGACGCGGAGATGACGGTGCGTAGGACGTCCATCGGGGTCCCGCTCTCGGACATCTGCCGGAGGATCTCGCGGAGGAACGGTGAGAGGGCGCGGTGCTTCGTTAGCTCGGCTTTGAAGTCGCGGAGCTCGTCTTTGTTCGGAAGATCGCCATTGAGCAGGAGATACGCGACTTCTTCGTACTCGGCCTTACCGACGAGCTCTTCAATTCGGTAGCCGCGGTATTGAAGGAAGTTATCGCTGACCGACGAGATGGCCGTGCTCGTCGCGACCACGCCTTCGAGTCCGCGCGGTGCCTTTTCCCGCTCGACGGCCATAAAACGAGTGTCGCACAACCGTGTCTAGGGCCCGGTTTTGCCGAAAGTCACAAGCAATGGGACTTGCGACCCCAAACTGCCAGGGGTACAGTCGCGCCCAGACGGTCAGGCAGGCTAAACCATCCGGGGAGGACGAAACATCCGCCACGCGCGCGCGTTCAGGTCCTGACGCGCGCTTTAAGACTGTTAGCCCCTCATCCCACCCACCAGCGGAGGGCGGCGGCCGTAAGGCCGGCGCCCTTTCGCTATGGTTTCGGGCCTTACTTTTGAGGCGAGGAAGGTTGCGTCACTGATCACACGCATGCGTATCGGCCCGCGCCGCCGGGAACCCGTTTCGCGCGATCGCTACCGGGCGATTGCTCGGAGTGCGGGCGTTCGTGCTCCGACGCGGCCACGCTGGGTCGACGCGTCGCTTGTCGTAACACTTGGCGTAGCGGCCTTCATCGTTCTCCCGCGCGCGAGCAGCGCGATCGGCGCCGGGTTCGAGCAGGTGGTGGCACAGGTCCAGCAGTCGATCCCGCTGCTCCAGGGTCGTGGCTCGATCGATCTTCCGGCGGGCGGCAGCACGAGCATTGGCGCCGCGCCGATCGCGGACTCGCTGCCTGCCTACACGCGCGAGCCGCAGCTTCAGCTCACGGGCAAGGTTCCCTCCTTCGCTGTACAGGCGGGCCGCAGCGTGCAGTTCGTCCTCAATGGCGCGGTCGTCGCGACGACGCTGCTTGACGCGAGCGGCGCATTCAATGCGACGCTCACGCTCAAGGAAGGCGCGAACACGATCGCCGTCGCGCTCATCGCGGACCGCGACGTCGTCGCCGCGTCCTCGTACAGCGTCGTCCTTGACCGCACGCCGCCGACCATGACACTCACGCAGCCGGTCGCGGGCAGTACCGTCGACGCGAAGAACGTCGTCGTCGCGGGAACGACCGAGCCCGGGTCCACCATCACCGTGAACGGACGAATCGTCGTCATCACGCCCGAGGGCGCCTTCACCGATTCGTTCTCCGCGACGCCCGGGTCTCTACCGATCACCGTCGTCGCGCGCGATCGTGCGGGAAACGAGACAACGCAGAAGGTCACCGTGACTGCGCAGCAGGTGACGCAGGCGGTCGGATTGACCGTGACGGTCACGCTCGACAAGACGACCGCCCGGGTTGGCCAGGGCATCCTCGCGACGGTCTTCGTCGTGGGCACGAACGGCCCACGCGCGGGTATTCCGGTGACCCTGACGGTCGGCGTCGTGTCCGCTGGGACCGCTGTGACCGACGGGTCGGGCGTCGCGCGTATTTCATTCGTCGCGCCGTCGACAGAGGGCGAGACGAGCGTTGTCGTGCTCGCCTCCGGCTCATCTGGGAGGGCCACACTCACCATCTCGCGTTAGGTTCGATACTCGCCCGACGTGACCGACGCCGACCTCGTTCTGTTTTCCCTGCTCGGCGGGACCGCGCTCCTTCTCTATGGTGTGCGGCTCGTTGGCGAAGGCCTACAGCGCGCGGCGGGCACGCGCCTGCGACACGTTCTTTCGACCTTGACCGGCAATCGGGTCAAGTCGCTCCTCGTCGGGGCAGGCGTCACCGCGGTGCTGCAATCCTCCAGCGCAACGACAGTGATGCTCGTCGGCTTCGCGTCCGCGGGACTACTCACGCTTCGCCAGACGATAGGCATGATCCTCGGCGCCGATATCGGCACCACGGTCACCGTGCAGCTCCTCGCCTTCGACCTCCTGCAGATCTCCCCACTCGTGGTCTTCGCCGGCTGGGTGCTGTATGTCTCCGGCCGCGGCACGGGGCGCTACGTCGGTCAGGCGATCCTTGGGTTCGGCTTTCTCTTCCTCGGCATGAAGCTCATCCACGACGGCACCGCCCCGCTCGCGACGAGCCAGCTCTTCAGCGACGTTCTCGGTGCGCTCACCGACCAGCCGCTTCTTCTCCTCCTTATCTCCGCTCTGTTCACAGCGCTCGTCCGCTCGAGCGCCGCGGTCATCGGACTCGCGCTTTCTCTTGCGACGTCCGGCCTCATGCCTCTCGTCGCCGCGATCCCGATCATCTTCGGCGCGAACGTCGGCACCGCGGCGACCGCGGTGCTCGCGGCGGTCGGCCAGAACGCAGAGGCCCGTCGTGTGGCGGCGGCGCACGCCGCGTTCAAGATCGTCGGCGTCGCCATCTTCTTTCCGTTCATCGGTCCCTTCGCGGACCTCGTGCGCCTGACCTCACCCGATCTCCAGCGACAGATCGCGAACGCGCACACGATCTTCAACGTCGTGCTCGCGCTCGTCTTTCTCCCGTTCGCGGGCGTCGCCGCCGATCTCGTCACCCGGCTCATCCCCGAGTCTCGTCGCAGCGAGAGCGGCCCGATGTACTTGAATCCGGCCGTCCTGGACACGCCGGCGGTCGCGCTCGGTCAAGCGCTCCGTGAAGTGCTCCGGATGGGCGACGTCGTCATGCAGTCGCTGCGCGAGACGCGCATCGTCCTCGAACGCAACGACGAGGCGCTCATGCGCGAGATCGTCGCCCGCGATGACCTCATCGATCGGCTCGAAGAGGAGATCAAGCAGTACCTGGTCAAGCTTCGCGAGCACGAGCTCACTGGGGAGCAGGCCGAGCGCGAGACCGCTCTCATCTTCGTCATCGTGAACCTCGAAGAGATCGGCGACGTCATCGACAAGAACCTGATGGAACTCGCAGAGAAGAAGATCCGCGGCAACCACGTGTTCTCGGCGCAGGGCTGGCGCGAGATCGCGGATCTCCATGCGAAGGTCGTCGAGAACCTCGAGCTCGCGATGGGCGCGCTCGCGTCGGGCGACCGCGAGGTCGCCGAAAAGGTGATTCGCCACAAAGGCGTCGTGAACACCATGGAGCGGCAGCTTCGCGCCGCGCACATCCAGCGGCTGCACGAGGGCCTCCGCGAGTCGATCGACACCTCGAGCATCCATCTCGACCTGCTCGCGTCGTTCAAGCGCGCGAACTCGCTTGTGACGGGCATCGCCTACGCGGTGCTCGGCCAGCACGATGCCTGATCAATCTCGGACTCCGTCCGAGACACGCCGCAGGCGCGTGGTGTTCGGTCGGCCCGGCAAAGCCGGGCCTCCTTCACGCTTTGAATAACGCCCATTCCTTCGTCGGCACGTCCGGTTGGTCGTATACGAGCTGGAAGCCGGTCTTCTATCCCCAGGACGTGAAGTCGAAGGACTTCCTCCGTTACTACGCGACGCGGCTTAAGACGCTCGAGATCAACTACACCTTCAATCACTTGCCGACCGAAAAGAACATCGCCGGATGGCGCGAGGCCACACCACCGGAGTTTCTCTTCGCGCTCAAGGCGTCGCAGCACATCACGCACGTTCGCCAGCTGCAGGGTCCGGCCGAGACACTCCCGATCTTCTTCGACCGCGCGCGACCGCTCGGCGATCGGCTTGGCCCGGTCCTGTTCCAGACGCCGCCGTGGCTCAAGCGCGACGACGATCGGCTCGCGGGATTCCTCGCGTCCCTACCGCGCGACTTGCGTTGCGCGCTCGAGGTGCGCGACCCATCGTGGTACGTCGACGAGGTCTACGAGCTCCTCCGAACCGCCGGCGTGGCGCTCGTACATGCTGAAGGCGAGAAGGCGCCGTCGCCTGTCGACACGCTCGGCACCACCGCCTCGTTCGCGTACGCGCGCCTGCGCAAGCGCGATGGCTACACCGAGGACGAGGTCGCCGCCTGGTCGGAGCGCTTCCGTCCGATGCTCGAGGCGGGGAAGGACGTGTACGCGTACTTCCGACACGACGACACCGGCGCGAACGCGCTCTCGGCCGAGCGGCTCCGCGATCTCCTCGCGGCCTAGCATCGCTCGTAAATGGAAGTGAATCTGAGCAAGGAGCGATTCACTCGCGACGAGCGAAACCATCAGCCGTGAGCGCGTCTCCGCGGCGGAGCCGCGAGATTGGACAGACGCGATGGCTTGCGATCTCGGTCGCGCTCGGCAATCTGCTCGTGCCGCTGAACTCGACGATGATCGTGGTCGCTCTTCCGCAGGTCGCGCGCGATCTGCGGGTCGACGTCGCGCAAACGAGCTGGATCGTCACCTCTTACCTCATCGCGATGGCGGCGCTTCAGCCGATCGCCGGTCGAGTGGGGGACCGACTCGGCCGCCGCAACGTGATGCTCGCGGCACTCGTCTATTTCGCGCTGGCGTCAGCCGGCGCGGCCACGGCCAGCTCGATCCTTCTCCTCGCCGTCTTCCGCATCAATCAGGCGATCGCGGCGGCCGCTCTCGTACCGAACGGGCTCGGCCTCCTGCGCGAGGCGATCCCGAGCGGCCGTCGTGGCGCCGAGTTCGGGATCGTAAGCGCGGCGACGGCCGTGGGCGCAACGGTCGGGCCGCTGGTCGGCGGAGTGCTCGCGGCGATCGACTGGCGCTGGATCTTCCTCGTCAACGTGCCCCTGTGCGCCGCCGCGTTCGCGCTCTCGTGGCGGGTCCTTCCGTCGCGCGCGGCGCGCGAGACCGCGCGGTTCGATCTGGTCGGCGCCGTCGGCCTCGGTGTCGTTCTGCTCGCGGCCGCCTGGGTGCTGGTCTCGCTCGGTCGCGCCGTCGACCCGGTGACGGTGGCGATCGGCGTGGCGATCCTGCCAGCGGCCGCGGCGCTCCTCCGCTACGAGTCGCGCCATCCCGATCCGGCGCTGCCGCCTTCACTCTTTCGGATCCGCGCATTCGCGGCGGCGTGCGCGACCGTCGCCTTCCAGAACCTCGCGATGTACGGGACGCTCCTCGCGCTGCCGGTCGCGCTCGCCGGTGCGAGCGTACGCAGCGGGATCGCGCTCGCGGCGTTCTCGGGTGGATCGATCATCCTCGCGCCCATCGGCGGGCGCGCGGCCGACCGCTACGGACCGCGCCTTCCGACCGTCGCCGGCGCGCTGCTGCTCGGCGTCGGGCTCACGCCCCTCGCGGTCACCGCCGGCCAGCTTCCCCTTGAGCTCCTCGCGGCGACGCTCGCCGTCGCCGGGGTCGGTCTCGCGCTCACGTTCCCGTCGATGCGGCTCGCGGCGGTCGAGGTCGTGCCGGAGCGGTACGCGGCCCTCGCATCGGGCGTGTTTTCGACGAGCCGCTACTTCGGTGGAATGCTCGGTTCCATCGCGATAGCGATCGCGCTCGGCGGCTCGCCGTCGACCGATTCGCTGCGCGCTCTCTTCTGGCTGTTCACGGCGGCGGCGTTCGCGGCCGCGATCCCGAGCCTGGCCCTACCTGGCCAGGGGCTGGCGCGCGAAGAGCCGATCGTCGAAGAGGTCGCGGGCTAGCCGGAAAGGCGCCGCACGATTCCGGCGGAGCCGTCGACTTCGAGGGGCTCGCCGTCGACGAGTGTCGAGAGCGCGACGGATGTGCCGACCACCGCGGGGATGCCGAACTCGCGCGCGACGACCGCGGCATGCGACAGGGGGCCGCCGACCTCGGTGACGACCGCGGCCGCGATTGTGAAGAGCGGGATCCACGAGACGTTCGACGACTGGCACACGAGCACGTCCCCGCGCTGGAACTTCGCGAACTCCTCGAGGTTCCGCACCAGCCGAGCCGGGCCGCGCGCAACGCCCGCCGAGGCCGGCGCGCCGCGCAGCTGGCGCGACGGATCGTCCTGCTCCATCCGGTACAGGAGATGCCAGACCGGACTCGATTTCGCCGGTGATGCCGCGTCCACCTGTCCGATCGTCTCCGGCGCCTCGAGTTGTCGCCACCGCGCCTGCTCCGCCGCGCGCTCGGCGATCAGCGCCGAGAGATCGCGCGGTTCGCGAAGCGCATCGCGGACCTCCTCGAGGTAGAGCAGGAAGATCTCCTCGCGGTCGCGGATGACGCCGTCGCGCACGAGGCGCGCGCCGAACGCACGTGCGGCCCGGCCGACGTTGGCGTGATTGCGGCGGTCGAGCCAGTAGTTGTGCTCCTCGGTCAGGGGACCGGTCGCGCACGAGGCGGCGAGGACTTCCTCGAACCGCGCAAGATCTTCCGGGCGGCTCGCGAGCGCCTTCCGCGCCTCCCTCGCGATTGCATCCGCGCGCTTCCGAAGTCCGGCGAGCCGGATCTCGGGATTCTCTCCGGGAGTCAGAAGACGCTGCGCGATGGCACGGAAGAGAAACGTCGGATCGTCCGCCCAGGCCACCGAACCGAAGTGATCACCGGAAGCGCCGGCCTCGCCGTGCACGCGCAGGAATTCGTCCACCGCTTCGGCGAACGAGGCGTCGCGCGAGCGGAGCTCATCGAGCCTAGAGCCCCGGCCGATCGCCTCGGCGACCGTCGGCGACGTGCGGGCCGCCTCGGTCAGGTCGTAGAGATCCTGCTCCAGCTGCTGCAGCGTGAGTGCGAGTCCCTGCGTAAGCATGTACGCATCCGCCTGCGACCCGCCGACGAAGGACTGATAGGTCTCGGCGAGCTCGTCCATGACCGCGTATGCCCCGGCCGTCACGAGCATGTGGATCCGCCACGCGCGCCGATGCCGGCGCCACAGATCGTCCCAGGCGGCTGCTGCTTCGTGTCCGCTCAGTCGGTCGAGAAAAAGTGTTCGCATCCACGCGTAGTGCTCGTTCAGCTCCGGCAGATAGCGCTCGTCCCAATCGCGGCGCGCACGGCGGGCGAGGGTCCGACGCTTCGCCAGCACAGCCTTCTGATGCGCCGCGATCTCGTCCGGGGGTCGAAGGGCCTTGGTGCCCAAATAGCTTCTGCCGTTGAAGGTCTCGAGGCGCATCAGCACGGGCGATCCGAGATCCTCGTCACGCCGTCTCATCCCGTAGTTCGCGCCGTGTCGCGTGTACTCGATCGCGAGCGGCGGGACGACGCGCGTGTTATGAGCGTCGTCTCGGCGCCACAGGATCTTCGCGTCGTCGGGATCTCTCCAGTTCAGGGGGAAGAGCCGTCGTACCGTTCCCGCCGAGGCGTCGACCTCGAGCGGCTCGCCGTCGCTCAGCGTCGACAGCACGCCGCCCACCGCGACGACCGCGGGGATCCCGAACTCTCGCGCGACGACTGCCGCATGGCAGAGCGATCCGCCGAGCTCGGTGATCACGGCCGCGGCCATGGTGTAGAGGGGAACCCACGACGCGGTCGACTGCCGGCAGACCAGCACGTCGCCTTGGCGCATCTTCGAGAACTCGCCCTCATCCGCGATCAGCCGGGCCGGCCCACGGGCTATCCCCGGCGATGCGGTGACGCCTTTGAGCACGTTCGTGCCGTCTTGCTTGACGGCGTAATCGAAATCGACTCGCTCCAGCGCGACGCCGGGCGTGATCGTGGACGGCGCCGTCGCGGCGGCCCCGACTGTCGCTGGCGCGCTCAATCGCTGCCACCTCGCGAGCTCGCGGCGACGTTGCGCCACGAGAGCGCGCAGCGACCCTGGTGCGCGGAGGGTGCCCGCGATCTCCGGCACGTAGAGAAGGAAGATCTCGTCGGCGACGTCGAGGGTCCCATCGCGGACGAGCCGGGCGCCAGCGGCGAGCGCGAGCCGTCTCACGTGAGCCTGCGAGACGCGGTCGATCCAGTAGTTGTGCTCTTCGGTCAGCGGGCCGGCGCCGCGCGCGGTCGCGACGACCTCTTCGAACCGCGCCAGACTATCGGGTCGATCGGCGAGCGCGGCGCGCGCACGCGCCAGCGTCGCTTCGCCGAGCGCGCGCACCCGCGCGAATCGCGCGTCCGGGTGCTCGCGCCCGCCGCCCAGTCGCTGCGCGAGGAGGGACAGAAGCTTGGCCGGATCGTCTCGGTAGGGCGGCGACGCGAGATCGAAACTCTCCTGCCCGACGTCGCCGTGACGTGAGAGGAAATCGCCCAGGGCCGTGCCGAACCGGTCGCCTCCGGGAACCGTTGCCAGCACGACCGGCGAACGCTCGCCCTGCGCGATCGCGTCTCGGATCGCGGGCAACCCGCGCATGACCTCGGCGAGCTCGTACATGTCGCGTTCGAGCCCTTGCAGGGTCGGCGCGAGCCCCTGCGTGACCACGAGCGCTTCGCCCCCGTTGCCACCGACGAGCTGTTCGTACGTCTGCGCGAGCTCCTCCATGACCGGGTACGACGACCCTGTGACGAAGAAATGAATGGTCCAGATCCGGTTCAGACGGCGCCATACCTCAAGCCATGCGTCAGCCGCCGCGTCTGGCGTCATGGCCTCGAGGTCGAGCCGGCGCATCCATTCGTAGTGGCCGCGCAGCTCCGGCATGAACTCGTCGTCCCAGCGCGCGCGCAGTGTGCGCCCGACCCGGCGCCGAAGACCGAGCATCTCGGTCAACTTCGCGTCAAGTTCCTCCGCCGGAACGAGCGGCCTCGAGCTCGCGTAGAACCGACCATTGAATGCGGCGTGGCGCACGAGCATCGGAAAGCCGATCTCGAGGAAACGCGCGCGGATCCCGTGGTCGGGTCCGTTGCGGATGAACTCGATCGCGAGCGGTCCGAAGACGCGATCGAAATGCGCGTCCTCGCGTTCCCAGGTGAGCTTCGCGTCTTCGGGATCGTCCCACGAAACCGGGAACACCTCCGCGAGCGTCGTGATCGGCCGGCACTGCAGAAGGTGGAGCTCGCCGTCCCGTAGCGCGCACTCGACGTCGACAGGCCCGCCCATGACCGTCTCGAGCTGGATCGCAAGCCGCGCGATCGCGACGATGTCGCGGTCTGAAATTGCACCGCCATCGACGCACATCCGCGATGTGATGGCGAGATCCCGCTTGCGCACGGTGTAGCTGTCAGGGGTGATGGTGCCCGAGGCGATCGCGTCACCGAGACCGCGCGCGGCGTTCACGACGACCACGTCGCGTGCACCGCTGACCGGGTCGGCGCTGAAGGCGATGGCGGAGGCGTCGGCCGGGACCATGAGCTGCACGAGCACGGCGATCCTCGGTGTCCCCGCGATGCCGCGCTGCTTCCGGTATGCCGCGGCACGGTCCGAGTAGACCGAGCGCCAGCACCCGAGCAACGCGTCGACGATGTCGTCGACACCGCCGACGTCGAGGACCGTCTCGTGCTGGCCGGCGAACGAGGCGTCGCCGGAGTCCTCGCCGATGGCCGACGACCGCACCGCCACCCGCGGCTGGCGCTCGCCCACGCGCCGGGCGAGGTCGGCGTACGAAGCGGCCACGAGCTCGCGGACCCGCGCGCGAGCCGCGGCGTCGCCATCGAGCGCCTGGCGGAGCTGGTCGAAGGCCGACACGTCGAGACAGAACCCGGGCGGCACGCGGAACGACGTCGCGAGCCGCCCCAGATTCGCGGTCTTTCCACCGACGGTCGAGGCGTCCAGAGACGCGGGCTCACCCAGCCAGGCGACATGCATGGCGCGCGAGTTTAGTGGGAAGCAGGCGGCCGCAGGACTACGAGTATTGATAGGTGAGCCCGTCGCTCGTCACGGTCGTATCCGTCGCGACCATCGTCACGTTCATGGTGGTCGCCCAGCTCTCACGCGCCCGCGGTCTGGCGCGGCGCGGCGAAACACTCGCGCGGTCGCGCGGTCTGGCCCACTATGTGGCGTACTTCTTCTTCGTCCCGTATCTCGTTATTGGGGCGCGTCTAGGCCCGGAATTGAACGTGCCCGAGCCACTCCGCTGGGTCGGCCTCGCTCTGGTGCTGCTCGGCATCGCGTTCGCGCTATGGGCGATCGCGACGCTCGGACGGCACTACGACCTCGAGCTTGAAATTCATCGCGACCATGAGCTCATCCAAACGGGCCCGTATCGCTTCGTGCGTCACCCCCTCTACACGGGCCTGGGCCTGCACTTCGTCGGCGCCTGCCTCGCGACAGGCAACGTTCTCCTCATCGCGGGGACGCTCCTCGTGACCTTCCCTTCGCTCTATCTGCGGGCGAAGACCGAGGAGCGCCTGCTTCGCGAGCGCTTTGGTACGGCCTATGACAGGTATGTGCGCGAGGTCGGGATGCTTGTGCCCCTGCTCTAGCCTGTGCGCGCACGCAGCGCGCGTTGGAGGAGGAATACATGAACTGGATAGCGATCATCGTCGCGACCGCGGCCGCAATGGTCATCGGTTTCCTCTGGTACGGGCCCGTCTTCGGCAAGACCTGGATGGCTCTGACCGGTCGAGGTATGGGTACCGGTCAGTCGGCTGGTCCGCTGTACACGCTCACCGCGCTCGCCGCATTCGTCGAAGCCATCGCTCTCAACTGGTTCATCAACGAAACCGGTTGGACCACCGGGTCGGGTGGGGCCCTCATTGGCCTCTACGCATCGCTTGGATTCACCGCAACAGCGTTCTTTTCTCAGACGCTCTTCATAGGCAGGCCGGGGCGCCTCTACGCGATCGACGCCGGCTATCAGATCTTCCAGGCCGTCGTGATGGGCGCGATCATCGGATTCCTCGGCGGCGGGAGACTCTAGACCGCTGAACTCACGCCGATCGCGATCGCGCCGTCGGGCGGTGCGACTCGATCGGGGTGGAAGATCGACGCGAGCAGCTCGACACCGTCGATCAGCCTCGGCCCTGGCCGGCTGAAGTACGCGGCACCGTCGACGCCGACCATCCTCGCGGCGCCGATAGAACCGAGCGCTTGCGCCTCGCGCGCGGCACGGGCTGCATCCCAGCCGCACGGCATGGCGATCACGATGTCAGGGCGGGCGGCGATCACATCGCCCCAACCGATTTCTTGCGAGCGTGCGCCCGCCGTTCCCAGGACGTCCTCGCCCCCCGCGATCCGCACCTGCTCCGGCACCCAGTGACCGCCGTTGAACAGCGGGTCGAGCCATTCGAGACACGCCACACGTGGGCGTGGTAGCCCGGCGACCCGCGTTTCGATTGCGCGGAGCCGAGAGCTCAGTTCATCGACGAGACGGTCGGCACGGTCGTCGCGGCGGAGCGCTGCGCCCACGTGACGGATGTCGTCGAACATGCCCTCGATGCTCGATGCGCCCAGCGGCACAATCTCCGGCGGCCGGTCCGCCCACGCCGGGACGCGATCGAGAGTGACGGCGCAGACCGCGCAGAGCGTCTGTCCGAGGATGACGTCGGCATGCGCGTCACGCAGGGCCTGCTCGTCGAGATGAAAGGTGCTCTCGCCCCGTGCACCGGCCTCGCGCACGTGAGTGTCGATCTCGCGCGCGGTGGCGCCCGTGGGGATCGTCGATCGCGTGATCCGCGGCAGCGACAGGACCGCCGCAGGGAAATCGTCGTCGTGCGTCACGGCGACGAGCTCATCCGTCGCGCCGAGCGCCCAGACGATCTCGGTGGCGGCGGGTACGAGCGAAACGATGCGCACCATGGATAGCGTATCCAGAAGTCCATGGACGACGTGATTGCGGAGGTCGCGCAGGAGACCGTAACGACGTGGCCCGACCTCGCGCTCGGGACGCGGACAGCGCGGCCGAAGGCTTGGGGCGCGCTCGCCGGGCACGGCGTCGCCGCGCTGCGCGCGCGACTCGGCCGGCAGCTCACCGACGCCGAGCGCCGTGCACTCTGGACGGCGCTATGGCGCGAGGCGACGCGCGCGCCCTAGGCTCTTTCTCGCGCGGCCGATTCCAGAACCGGAGGACCGCGGTCGATGGCGCCGCACGGCCTGATCCTCACGATCACGATCGCGCTCGGCGCGGCCTTCCTCGGCGGCTTTGTTGCCGCGCGGTTGCGGCTTCCCCCGCTCGTGGGCTATCTCGCAGCCGGCATCGCCGTTGGCCCGTTCACGCCGGGCCTCGCTGCGGATCCCGCGGTCGCGACAGAGCTCGCCGAGGTCGGGGTGATCCTCCTCATGTTTGGTGTCGGCCTCAACTTCTCGCTCGAGGATCTCTGGGCGGTGCGTTGGGTCGCGGTGCCCGGGGCTGTCCTGCAGATCGTCATCGCGACCGCGGTCACGGCTCTCGTCGTCCCGCTCTGGGGCTGGACGTACGCGCAAGGAATCGTGTTCGGTCTCGCGATCGCCGTGTCGAGCACGGTCGTGTTGATCCGAACCCTCACCGACGCAGGACTGCTCGAGTCGGCCCACGGAAAGATCGCGGTCGGCTGGGTCATCGTCGAGGACCTCGCGATCGTGATCGTGCTCGTCCTCCTACCGCCACTCGCGCCGGCCCTCGGTGGTATCGGAGGTGGCGGCGACGATCTCCCTGTCCGGCTTGCCGTCACCTTCGCGAAGGTCGCCCTCTTCGGCGTCCTCATGATCGCGGTCGGCACGCGCGTGATCCCGTGGCTGCTGGAGCAGGTCGCGCGCACCGGTCATCGCGAGCTCTTCACGCTCGCGGTCCTCGTCGTAGCGCTCGGCGTCGCGGTGGTGGCCGCGTTCGCGTTCGAGGTCTCGCTCGCCCTCGGCGCGTTCCTCGCGGGCGTCGCCATCAGCGAATCGGACCTCAGCCATCAGGCCGCCGCGGAGGCGCTGCCGCTGCGCGACGCATTCGCAGTGCTCTTCTTCGTTTCGGTCGGCATGCTTTTCGATCCGACCTTCGTCGTGCGCCAGCCGCTGCTCGTCGCCGCGGTTGTCGCGCTGATCGTGGTCCGCAAGTGGCTCGTCTCGTCCGGCATCGTCCTGGCCCTCGGCTATCCAATACGTACCGGCCTCATCGTCGGCGCGGGGCTCGCGCAGATCGGTGAGTTCTCCTTCGTCCTCTCGGGGGTCGATCGCCAGCTCGGCATCCTCCCCGCGGAGGCGCACGACCTCATCATCGCCGCGGCCATCATCACGATCACCCTCAACTCGCTGCTCTTCCGGTCGATCGAGCCCATCGCCGAGCGCCTGCGCGAGCTTCGAGTGGTCCGCGCCTTCGACGATCGCCGCGCCGGCGCGCTCGCACATCTCGAGCGCGAGCGTGCGGAAAGGATGCAGCGACATGCCGTTGTGGCCGGCCACGGCCGCGTGGGATCGCTCGTCACGCGCGCGCTCCAGCGGCGGAACATGGAGGTCCTCGTCGTCGAGCAGGACCGTCGAGTATGTGAAGCGCTGCGCGAAGCCGGTACCGCCGCGATCTACGGCGATGCCGGCCACGCCCTCGTCCTCGAGCGGACGCACCTCGACCGCGCGATCCTGCTCGTCGTCGCGCTTCGCGACCCGCAGACGTCGCGCCGTATCGTCGAATACGCGCGGCGCACGAACGAGCGCATCGGCATCGTGGCGCGAGCGCACACGCGCGACGCCGCCGACTATTTGAAGAAGGCAGGCGCGAACGAGGTCGTGCTCGGCGAGGAAGAGCTCGCGATCGAGATGACCGGGTACGCGCTGCACCGGCTCGGCGTGTCACCACAGGAGATCGCGCTCATCGCGCGTGGCTTGCGCGCGCGCTAGTTCGAGTAGACCTGGTAGTCCATGGGCAGGACATGGACCCACGTCTGTCCGGGCGAGAGATACATCCTGTGGCCGTACTGGTTCGTGAACACGAACGGGTCGATCAGATTCGCGCGCGACCACGTCCCGTCCTGACGAAGACCGTCGCGGAAGATCGTGGCCGGACCGCTGCCGGTGAGGCGCATGTCCAGGCTTGGCGCGCCGCCGGCGTCGTCCACCACGTTTGTGACCCACACGTCCGTCGTGATGATCACGATGTTCTTCGCCATGATCCATGCGCCATTCGCCGCGTCGACCTCGAGCACATACCGCGAGCCGTTGGACTGGTAGCGGAGATACACATTGGCGTTCGCGTCGTAGTCGTAGCGCACGCGCGCGTCGGCGCGGTACGGGATCGTGAGCGTGGTCGCGCCAACGCTTCCGAGGAAGCCGCCCAGGGTCGCGGGATGGGTCGGCGACGCGAGGAAGTCCCAGCCCGGCACGTCGACCGGCCCGCCGCCGCCAACCTCGCTCGTTGCCGCGCGGAGCGCCTGCGACGAAGTGAAGAGGTTGTGTGGCGCGACCTTGCCGTCGACCCCCGAGCGGTAGAACGCGTTGCCCTGACCGAGCTGCGGCGAGACCCCGACGTACGAGCCTGCCGCGATGTCGCCGCGCACGAGGCTCTCCATGAGTTGCGATGCGCCTGAGAAGACGAGCGACCCGCGGACCATTGGCGTCGTGTAGCGATCCGAGAAGCGCACGCTCCGGACCGCCCCAATCGTCCCTGGGTCCTGTGAGTGGTAATAGGTGGCGAGCCGGGTGATGAAGCCCTCGACGAGGAGCTCCCACACCATGTCCGCCTGGCTGATGCCGTAGTGCGGGCGCGCGGCGGGTGCGTTGTCGATCTTCACGGCGAGCGGCCGGCGGTGCGGGTTCGGCTGTCCGGCGAGGAGGGGCATGCCGTTCAGCGGCCAGCAATTCGTGCAACCCAGGGCGCGTACCTCGGGCGGGGGTGTCGTCCAGGCGTCCGGTGTGAACGAGAGCGCGCGGCCCACGCTCGTCAGAAGGCCGACGTGCGTCACGCCGTCCTGCCCCGTGGTCACCGTCGCGACATCGGTCTTTCCGTCCTTGTTCCAGTCGCCGGCGACGATCTGCGTCGGAAGCCAGGGCATCGCGCCGATCGGCCAGGCGACACCGATCACATCGCGAAGCGCGTGTCCGTCCGCCGCGAGCATGAGATGCATGCGTGACGAACCATCGGGGTAGTCGTAGAAATCGACGATGTCGCTGCGCTTGTCGCCGTCGATATCGCCCGCGACGAAACGCGCCTTGGTGATGTCGAAGAAGCCGGGTGGTGACGTCCAGTGCCCCGCGAAGCCGCCGCCTTGCGGCGCGATGCTGCCGCCCGAGTCGAGCTCGAAAATGTGGATCTTGATGGAGCCGTCGTCGTACTGGTAGATCATCGCGACCTGGTCGGTGCCGGTGGTGCGCGTGAAGCGGCCCGCGACGAAGCGCGCCTGCGCGGGCCAGATTTGATTCGGACCGGAGTCGTACAGGCCGCGGTCACCCGGATAACGAATGCCCGTCGGCGTCGCCTCGAGGTAGAGGAACTTCATGTCGAAGTTGTCCTGCGCGTACGGGATGAGGATCCCGGGGAGCCCGCTGTTCGTGAACGCGCCGGTCAGGAGATCGCTGGCGCGTTGCCAATCGAAATTCGGATGGCGCCACACAGTGCCGAGGTAGGTGAACGCGCTTCCGGTCGAGACCCATTCGACCAGGCGCACCGTGTGGTTGCCATCGTTGTAGAGAACAGCGATGTCGGTCTTGCCGTCACCATTCAGATCGAGTGCGGCGACCTTCATCCGACCGAGGTCGAAGCTATTCGTGCCCGTGAGGAACCACTGGGTCGACGTCATCTTCGGGTCGGCGCTCGTGCGGTCGAGCACGACGATCCGCAGACCGAGATCGTCGTTGGGGTCGTAGAGCGTCGCGATCTGCTGGTATCCCGCGCCTTTGAAGTCGCCGGCGACCGAGTACCCCTGCCCGAGCGTCTGCCCGTAGGCGATGGACCGGGGCGCAACGGAAGGGATGAGCCAGACGGTGGATATGACGAGCGCGATAAGGAAGGTCGCGGCGCGCCGCAATTTCATCCGCGAGCACTCTACTGGACGAAGACCCTCTTGCCGACCCTTCACGCGAAGGTATGAACGCTCGCTCGTCTGTTCTGTAACGCTCTCGATTCCTGCTAGCGGCGGAGCGCCTTCTTCACGAGGCCCGGTAGCTCGCTCGGCGCGTTCGCGACGGGGATCCCGGCCTCTTCGAACGCGCGCACCTTTGATTCAGCCGTGCCCTGATTCCCCGAGACGATCGCGCCCGCGTGGCCCATTCGCTTGCCGGGCGGCGCCGAGCGGCCGGCGATGAATGCCACGGCGGGTTTCTTTCCTTCGGCGCGCATGTACTCGGCCGCGCGCTCCTCGGCGGCGCCCCCGATCTCCCCCACGATCACGATCGCCTCGGTCTCGGGATCCTCGTTGAGGAGACGCACCGCGTCCGGGGTCGGCAGCCCGACGACCGGATCGCCGCCGACGCCGATGCACGTGGACTGACCGAGGCCGGCGCGCGTGAGGAGGTCGGCGATCTCATAGGTGAGGGTGCCGCTGCGGGATACGAAGCCGACGCCGCCGGGCGAGAAGTTCTCCGCGGGCATGATGCCGATCTTGCTCTGGCCCGGCGTGATCGCGCCCGGCCCGTTCGGCCCGACGAGCGTCGTGGCGGCGGTCTCGAGCACGGCCGCGACCTTGAGCATGTCCGCGATCGGAATGCCCTCGGTGATCGCGATCACCAGATCGATCTGCGCGTCGATCGCCTCGAGGAGCGCATCCATCGCGGCCGGCGCCGGAACGAACACGATCGACGCGTTCGCGCCGGTCTCGTCGACGGCTTGCGCGACGGTGTCGAACATCGGGATCCCGTCGATGGTCGTACCGCCGGCGCCGGGCTTCGTGCCCCCGACCACCCTGGTGCCGTACTCCTTCATGCGCTCGGCGTGGAACCGCCCCTCGCGCCCGAGCCCTTGAACGATCACGCGCGTGTCCCGCCCCAACAACACGCTCATGCCTTCGCCTTCTCTGTCGCAGGGGGAGAACCCCCTGCATCCCCCCCTTTAACGCCGCCTTCGGCGGCGAGTTTTACCGCCTCACTTGCTGCTTCATCCATCGTGGCGCGCGATTCGAGCGGCGCCTTCTCGAGGAGCTTGCGCCCGGCCTCGGCCTCGGTTCCGGAAGTCGGACGACGAGCGGCACCCGTGGCGGGTGCGCTTGGATCACGTCGAGTATTCCCTTCGCCACCTCGTCGCCGCGTGTGATGCCGCCGAAGATGTTGATCATCACGCTACGAACACGAGGATTCGAGAGCACGATCTCGAGCGCAGCCTTCACGACCGCTTCCTTGGCTCCGCCCCCGACGTCGAGGAAGTTCGCCGCGCGGCCGCCCGCGTTGCGCACCGCGTCGAGCGTCGCCATCACAAGCCCGGCGCCGTTGCCGATGATCCCGACCTCGCCGTCGAGCTGCACGAAGCTGAACCCGAGCGCGCGCGCTTTCTCTTCGGCCTCCTCGTCGGGCGATACCTCCTTGAGCTTCGCGAGCTCCGTCTGGCGGAAGAGCGCGTTGTCGTCGACGTCGAGCTTCGCGTCGCCGGCGAGCACCGAACCGTCTTTCTGAACGAAGAGCGGGTTGATCTCGACCAGGGTCGCGTCGGTCTCCCCGTACACGCGATAGAGGCGCCGCGCGATATCGGCGACCGCTTCGCGCTGCGCCGGCGCGACGCCGGCCTCGAACACGAGCGCGCGCGCTTCGAACGGCAGCAGGCCGAGAAGCGGGCTGGGCCACCCCCGCGCGATGGCTTCCGGGCGCGAGGTGGCCACCTCCTCTATGTCCATGCCGCCGACGGTGGAGAGCATCACCACCGGGCGGCGCCGGTCGCGGTCGAGCGTGATCCCGAGGTACAGCTCGCTCGCGACATCGGCAGCGCGCTCGACGTAGACCTTCTCGACGCGCAGTCCTTTTATGTCCATGCCCAGGATTGCTGCAGCCGCGGCCTTCGCTTCGGCCGCCGACTTCGCCACCTTGATGCCGCCGGCCTTCCCGCGGCCGCCGACGTGGACTTGCGCTTTGACGGCCACCGGCGCCGCGATCGCGGTCGCGGCGGCTTCAGCTTCCTCCGCTGACGTCGCGAGACGGCCGTCCGGAATGGGGATGCCCGCGCGCGCGAGGATCTGTTTGGCCTGGTACTCGTGGAGCTTCACGGGCTGCCGAACATAGCACCGGGCGTCGTACGTCTGCTGTGGCTACAGCAACGCGCCCGCGGCTTGCTTCAGTGCGGCAAGGCTCTCGGTCAGGCCATCCCATTCCGTCGCCAACATCGTGTTCCGCTGCTCGACATAGGCGCGTAGTGGAGGGCATTCGAGGTCTCGCGCCGTTATCCGTACTTGCGACATCCAGGCCTGAAGCTGTTCGTAGGCCCATGGGAGCCCATCTCTGATCACCCACGCCGCGGCCGGCGCGTCACCTCTCCGTTCCGCTGCCTCCGACAAGAAGTACGTCTTACGGTCGTGAGCCAGATCGCGGCTCCACCCGAGAACGTCGTTCTGCATCTGATGCCAGCACCCAAATGCATCAACGAATCGGTTCCAGGGCCCTAGCAAGTCAGGCCGCTCATAACGAGAACAGACCGCGGCGAGCGGCACTTTAACCCCGGCGATCTTCTTCGCGCAGATGCGCACGAAGCTGCCGCGATCGATCTGATCGAGGCCCGCGTCGCTCGAGGCCGCCTCGGCGGCAGCGAACGACTCGGTCGCGAACGCCTCCCAGAAAGGATGGCCATAAGGAAAGGAGCGTTGGTACGTCGACTGAAATTCCATATGAAAGAAGATCAGCGCAGGAAGCACCGTGGAGTGGGCAGCGTGTTCTCGATCCATGAGGTCGTCGATCATTCGCACGAAGTAGTACCCGTTGATGGTCGAATAGACGAGGTCCTCCTGGAACGTCCGATCCGGTTTGGTGGTGATACTGGCTTCGAGCCACCACGGGAGCAGAAGCATCGGAAACGCCTGGGGGTGTGTGAAGTACCGCTCTGGCGGCGCACCATGCGAGAGCGAGCGAATCCACCGGGAGACGTGTGTCGCCAGAGTGGGGGCACCATCTCGAAGGCGCTCTCGACCTCGCGAAAATGCGCGCTCCACGAGTTCTCGTAGCTCGGAGGGGTACCGGTCTTCCGAGGAGCTCACAACGTCGCGGCCCCCACCAGCGCCGCAATCTCGGCTGCGGCGAGCGCATGCGACGCGTTCAGCCGCGTGAAGATGTCCTTCGCCTTCCGCAGATATTCGTTTCGGCCGGCGTCGCTCGGATCCAGGTGGCGGCCAATCTCGAGGTAGGCAAGAGCTTGTTCGTACGGCATCGAGAGAGCTTGCGCGCTGGCCACGGCCCGCCGCCATGATTGATGGGCGCGGCGTGTCTCGCCGATCAGCCAGCGGTAGCGGCCCTCGAGAGTCGACGATCGCGGCCGGCCGATAGGAAATACGGCGGCGTAGGTCCTGAGTCGGGTGAGAGCCTCTGTCGCGCGACGTCGGCCGTCTCGGACCGCCAGCCCGCTCTCCCAGAAGCTTAGGAATACGTCAGCCGGGCCGCTGTACGCATGAAAGGTCCCGTAGTACGCCGGTCGCTGCTTGGCCGTGAGGCCCATCGCATCCTCGGCCGCGACGAGGGCCTGCTGCTTGTCGCCACGGCTCTGATTGATCACGGTCAGCACGCCGGTGTGCTTGATCTTCACCTCGTCGGGTAGGTCGCCCTCCTCGATCACCAAGGCCTTGAGCGCGCCAAGGGCGCTCATCGCATCCTGGCTCTTCCCGAGCTGCCACGACGCGTACGCCTTGCCGGCGAGACCCTCCGCCCAAAAACGGCGATCGTTCCGCGCGCCAGCGCTCCCGACAAGCTCGTCGGCCAAATTCACCGCGGTCGTGAAGGACCCCTGCAGTGCTTCGAGCTCCATCAAGTTGCCGACGACATCGTCCAGCCGCCTCCGGTCCCCGAGGCGGCCTGCGATTCGCCTGACCATTCGCAACTGCTCGCGCGCGATGTCCCACTTTCCCGCTCCGATGTAGTAGAAGCCGACGACGATTCCGACGATCTCTTTGGTCGTGAGGTCATCAACTTGGTCGATCCAGCGCAGGGACTTGTTCAGGTACCACTCGGCAAACTTGGGCAGTGGCACCAAGCCGAAGAGAGCTCCAGTCCCGGCGTAGCCCCTCGCAATCTCTGCAGGAATCCCCGATGCCTCGGCCTCGTTGAGGATTCGAATCACGCAATAAAGAGGTAGCAGCGTCTCTCGGCCGTAGTAGGACGCCTCGGCGAGCCGCTCGTACGCCCTGAACGTAGCCACAAGCCGGTCCCGCTCGGGGTCGGTTAGCGGGCGGGCCTTTCGGTGAAGTCCTGATCGTCGAAGGATCTGGCGAAGGAGCTCGCCCGTCAGCCGTAACACCTGTTGACGCGGTCCGGAAGGTACCGGGAGGTTCATCAGCCGAAGGCCGGCCTCTAGATGCTCGCGGCCCTCACGGTACTTGGACATATGGACATAAGCCTCGCCGAGCTGGAGCTCCCAGCGGGCGCGCCGGGGCGGCTCCAAGCCCAGGTGCGCTTCTGCCTCGAGCGCGACCGCCTGTTCGAGGAAGCCGATGGCCTCTTCGTTGGCGAATGTTTCGAGCGCCTGGGCTCCCGCGCGCTCGAGGTGGTCGATCGCACGTGCGGCGATACCCGCTTTCTTCCAGTGATGCGCAAGGAACGCGTGAAACGGCGAGAGGTCATCGGCGTAGGTCCGCTCGTACCATTCCGCCAGCTTTTGATGTAGTTGCTGCAACTGGGCCGAGAGCATCAGGTTGTAGGCGACCTCTTGAGTGATGACGTGCTTGAACTGGTATGTCGGTTCGGGACTCGAGGGGATCTGTGCCACAAGGTCGAGACGGGTCAGCGTGTTCAAGTGGCCAACAAGTTGTTTGGTGTCCGTCGACAGGGGATAGATGTCCTCCAGAGTCCGCAAGGCGAAGCGTTGGCCGATGACGCTCGCAACTTTCAAGGTCATCGCCTCGGCGGGCGGCAACTGATCGAGGCGGGTCGTGATAACGCGCTGGACGGTGTCGGGGATGATCGAGCTGTTTAGGTCTTCCATTCCCGTTGCGGGGCGGCACAACCCGTTCTCGACGACGATCCGCCCAGAATCCCGCATCGCGTACGTGAGATGCTCGATGAATAGGGGATTTCCCTCGGCTCGTTGATCGACGATCGCGGCAACCGAGTCGGCGATGCGCAGGGCACCTGTCCGCTCGCACGCCAGGGCGCGCGCGTCTTCACGGGACAGTGCGCCAAGTCGTCGGGTCGTGATGTCAGGACGCATGGCGGCGATCGGATCCGAGGCTGCAGCGGCGATGGGGCGCATCGTTATCACAAGAAGGAGAGACGGAACTTCCGCGCGCGCCCTCAGAGCGAGCGCCCACGAGGCCGAGTCGAGCCAATGGGCATCTTCAATCACGATCAGGAGTGGCCGGGCCGAGGCCTCAAGCTGCAGCACTCGGATCAACAGGTCTCGGGTGTTGTCTGCCCGGACCGCGCCGTTCATCTGGGTCGTGACTTCGTTGTCTCGAAGGTCGGCGGATAGGACCGACTCGAGCAACGGGGCTCGTCGAGCATCTTCGTCGGACTGCAGCCTGCCCAGAACAAGTCTTTGGCGCGCGGCGAGATCCGTGATCCCCTCGAGGCCGAAGAGCTCCTCGAAGATGCTGCGCCATGCGTGATATGGCGTGGACCCCTCGATCGCCGCGGCCGCGCCGGTCAGCGAGGTGACACCGGCTCCGGCCGCGCGACGCAGCCACTCGTCGATCAGGCGCGACTTTCCGATCCCAGCCTCGCCCTCAAGCAACACAAGATCCCCTCGGCCACTCTTGACCGCATCGATTGCCGCCGTCGCAGCGGCGATCTCGGCGGTCCGGTCGATAAGAGCGGACGCTCGTCGGTCGGGACTATCAGCTCCGCGGACCCGGTAGACGTCGATCGGTCCGGTCATGCCCTTGAGCACGTACGAGGGGAGCCTTTCGAAACTCAGGCGACTACGAGCATCGGCCTGAGTGTCGGCATCGCAGAGGACCCGATCATCGCCGGACGCCTGCATCAATCGCGAAGCGAGGTTGACATGCTGGCCGAGCACCGCGAAATCGCGCCGCCGGGCATTTCCGACCGGTCCGCAGATCGCGGACCCCGTGGCGACGCCGACTCCGGTCGCAAGACCAAGTGCGCGGACTTCGGCCTGCAGAATGAGCGCCGCCTGCACCGCTCGCACTGGATCGTCCTCGTGGGTGAATGGCGGCACGCCGAAGGCAGCGACGAGGGTCGTGCCTTTCTCGTCCATCGTGATCTCTTTGAGCCACCCGTCATATTTGGCGAGCACGCGCTGCGCGGTCTGCGTAACGCGATGAAGAAGCTGGACCGCGTCCGGCGTTGCGCTACCGAGGCCGTGGACTCCAGCGAAGACCACCGTGGTTCGCCGGAGCTCGGCGAGCCAGTCGGCCTGGCCGGCGTCGATGCGGGACAAGCAAACGACCGGGATGTACGCGCGCACCGCTTCCTCGCGCCCGGGCTCCAATACGACGGTAGCGAGCGGCTGCGACGGGAGGTCCGCTCTGACGGGAAGGATCCGCACATGGCCCTGATCCAGCTGTTGTCCTACGAAGTGGCTGGAGGTGAGAGCCCAGGCTTCGGGAGATGCGACGACGGTGAGGCTTTGCATCTGCGCCTCGAGGGGCGATAGCTGAGCGACGGCCTCGCCGGCGAGAAGGAACAGCCAATGCCTGTCCAAGCCGCCAACGTGTGTCGCGGCGACGTCGCCTGCGCACAAGCCAACTTTGATGGACAAGCGGAGATCGTCCTCGAGCTCGAGCTCGCCGAGGGTTGTCACGATCGCGAGGCCGCATAGCGCGGCGCGCCGCGTCACGGTGGCAAGATCCTCTTGCGTCGCCGGCCACATCGGAAGGAGGGCGTCGCCGAGGATCTTCGACACGTCACCGCCGTGGTCGGCGACGAGCTCGATGATCTGGCCGAGGTACGTGTTCAACGAGCGTGACAGCTGCTCGGTTGCCGCCGGTCCGCGTCGTACCGCCGCTGCGGTTAGACGCGTGAAACCGGTGATGTCGACCAGCAGGAGCGCGGCCGGGAACCGGGCGGCATCCGGTTCGTCGGTCAAGGTAGGGGTCGCGGCGATCCGCCGGAGCACCGCCTGGGGAACGAAGCTAGACAAGGTCGCGATCTGCTGGCGACCGTCAACCGTCATGCCGTAATCAGACTCCGTCGTGTCAAGGTCTGGTTTGACGTGGTGTTTCCCCCGCTACGACGTCGGTGGCGCGCATCGGCTCAGCGCGTCGTAGCAGATCGCCGTCGTGAGTGCGGTGCTGGAATACCAGGTCACTGAATTGCCGCGGTTCGGTGCCGCGGCGAATGGCTCGGCGCTCCAGCTGCCGTCGAAGCGCTGGCCTTTCAAGATCGTGACAGCCCAGCGGGGATCGACGAGGTCCGGCGCGGCGCCTTCGACACAGGCGATCGTCAGTAAACCCGCTTCTTGCGGGGTGGCCGGACGCATCCTGCTCGCGAGCTCGAGCTCGGCACGGAGGATCCGCTGCGTCTCCTCGGCACGCTCCCCGAGCCCATTCCCCGAATAGATCGCCGCGAGCCGCCGCGTAATTCGGAAGAACGTAGCGAGCGCGAACAACTTTGGGTAGTTCACGTTCGCGCCGAGGCCTACATCGCGGATCCGCGCGAAAAGATGCCAGGCACCCACTTCGATCGTGGGGCCATGCCGCTCGACCCCCTCGCGGCAGAGTCCGAGGAGGAGATGTGCTGCGACTGTCCCGCAGTTCTCCCCCAAGTCCACGACTGGAGGCCGTTCGCCCACTGGATCGCATCCGGTTAGCCACACCGGTACCCGACGCGTCTCCCGGACGTTCCTCTCGAGGCAACCAAGGACAGCGCGGAGTGCATCCGCGTGCCCGCCGGGGTCTGTGGCGTGCTCGCGCAGGCGGAGGAAGACACCAATCGTGTCGGAGTCAACCCCCGACCAAGGGTGTGCGTAGTAACGGAATCGATTCGCCGCGGTGAATGCCAGAAAATCATCGACGGGCCCCGTCAGGTCGTGCCCCCGCCCGATGAGCATTTCGAGAATTAGGGCGGCCGGAAAGCGCGACGCGACCTCCGCCTCTCCGAACATCCCTTCTCGGTGCAGCTCCCAGGATTCCTTCAAGGTCGGATCTGAGAGGAGGAACGCTTCTGCCATGGTCAGCGCCTTCGGCAGCGCTGGCTCCGAGACATCTAACAAAGCCGCCGCCGCGTGACCGCCCATATGCGCCTCGAGATCTTCAGTGTAGGCAGCGATCGTCGGAAGGCGAAGCTTGGTCGCGACGCGGCGACAGTCCTGTATCCGCGCGAGAGATGAACCCAGGAGCGCCTCGAGCGAATTTGTGACAGCCATGGCGCCGAGCACGGAGTTCGGATCCGGCCACGGGTCGAGCGGCATGGCCGCCGCTCGCGCAATGCTTGCGATCACGAATGTCGCGCGGCCCATTTGCAGGTCGCGATGGAGCGACTTGAGGTCCGTCTGGATCTGGAATGCAGCCGCAAGGGTGCTCAGCAGACCAGCGACTTCGCCGGAGGGATCTTCCCGGCCAGCGACGCTGTGCGCGGCGAGCGCGAGAACCTTAGCGGGAAACGACCAGCGACCCCGCAGGTACGCCTCGGGCTCGTCGGCGACGGCTGGCGGTCGACGCAGCTCGCGCTGCGCCAGCTGATCTTCGAGTTCATCCACCGCCAGGGCCTCGCGCTCTTCCCAGAACCGCGAGCCGCGCGGAACGACGTGACCGAGCTCAGACGTGATGCGTCCTGAAAGGAGTTCCACGAGCGCGAGATGTTCGTCGCCGTAGAAAGAGGCGCTGTCGGACATGCGTTCCACCGCGTGGGTGCGGCCAGCTAACAGCACACCCACGAGGTAGAGGTGCCGCTCAATCTCGTCCCGCGCCGGACTCTCCGCGAACCCAAGGTCATCGAGGAGCCAGGGCGCGATCGATAGCAGCGGGAACTCACCTCGGCCGGTGAAGATGTCTTCGAACTGCCCGTTCGGCGAGTAGCTGAGCGCGAGATCGTACCGAAGCAACTTGGCTTGACGAAACAGATGCGGAGGCAACTCGGCAAAGAGGCGATCGACGTCCGGCCCGCGCCGTATATGGGCGCGTCTCTCCGCGACGGGCATCGCTAGGGAGTGATCGAACCTTTGGCTAAGCGGAGTAGGGCTGGAGGCCGAACTTGCCGTACAGCGCCTCAAGCGCCTCGATCGAATTGCGAAGGGCCTTGATGTCGGCCTCGGTGGCTTCCCGACCAAGGACTTCCGCGAGAACCTGTGCTTGCTGCTTTTCATCAATGACTCGGGCGCGATAGGGCTCATCCACGAGCGCACGTCCGATCAGCGTGTAGAACGGGTTTGTCGACGACCTTTCTGCCATACCTGATACCTCCCCTAAGAACCAACACGGCGTGCCGTAAGCGCGCGGAGTATAGGCTGCCATCCATTTGAAAAGGGTCTCCGTAGTCGGGTCTACCGGTGCTGGCAAGACGAGGTTTGCAGCCGAGCTCGCTTCAAAATTGGGTGTGCCGCATGTCGAGCTCGACGCGCTCGCATGGGGTCCGAACTGGACGCTCGTCCCGGAGGAACTGTTCAAGGAGCGCGTCGCGCGCGCCGTCGAAGGTGACGCTTGGGTCATCGACGGGAACTACGGCGGGCGTGGCGCGCGCGCTCTGGTGTGGCCGCGTGCGGACACCGTGATCTGGCTCGACCCGCCGCTCGGGGTGATCTTCGCGCGCCTGTTCGAACGGGCCTTGCGGCGTATCCGAAGTGGCGAGGAGCTGTGGCCCGGGACGGGCAATCGCGAAACGGTCTGGAACCAATTTCTCGCACCCGACAATCTGTTTTGGTGGGCGCTCAAGACGCACCGCCGCCGCAAGCGTGAGCTACCGCTGATCCTCGCGCGTCCCGAGCACGCGCACCTCACCGTTCATCGTTTCCGTCGATCGGCTGAAGCGGCCGCCTGGTTGTCACGCTCGTGTTGAGACGAAGGTCCCACCGAATACACAGAAAGGCCACTCGACAACGCATCCGGCTGGTCCAACTATCGGTCCCTTCAGGGCCGAATCGGCCCGAACTCGTAGGAGGAAGGGAGCAGTGAGACTGTCCGTGCCGTCGCGCGCCCTCGCCCTCGTCGCCTTCGCGGCTTTCGTCTTCGCGCTCAACGCTTACGCAACTCCCTCGAACGCCGCGGCGCAGCCGCAGAAGGTCTGTGGCCCAGCGGGAGTCATGATGGCGCGCTGCCATGCGCTCCTATCTATGAACGGCGTCGGCACATTCGCGTCGTCGAGCCCGACCGGGCTCTCTCCGGCCACGATCAAGAGTGTCTACAACTTCCCACTGTCGCTGACCGCAGGCGCCGGCAAGACGATCGCGATCGTCGACGCGTACGACGATCCCACCGCGGAGAGCGATCTCGCGGTCTTCAGCAGCCAGTACGGTCTTCCGGCGTGCACGACCGCGAACGGCTGCTTCGCCAAGGTGAATCAGACCGGCGGAACGAGCTACCCGCGCAAGAACGCGGGTTGGGCTCTCGAGATCTCGCTCGACATCCAGTGGGCGCATGCCATCGCACCCGGCGCCAGCATCCTCCTCGTCGAGGCGACCACCAATAGCTTCGCGGATCTCCTCGCGGCGGAGGACTACGCCAAGGGCCACGCGCAGTACGTCTCGAACAGCTGGGGCGCAAGCGAGTTCTCCGGCGAGAACAGCTATGACTCGCACTTCTCGCAAAGTGGCGTGAGCTTCTTCGTGTCGTCGGGCGACGCGGGCCTTCCCGCCGAGTACCCCTCGTCATCTCCGAATGTGATCTCGGTGGGCGGCACCACGCTCCACTTCAGCGGGTCGACTTTCACTGGCGAGACCGGCTGGTCGAGCGGTGGTGGTGGCTGCAGCACATATGAGACGGCAACCTCCGCACAGTCCGGCTTCAGCCAGTACGGTCAGGTGAGCTGCGCCGGCCAGCGCGCGACACCGGACGTCTCGCTCGACGCGGATCCCGCGTCAGGCGTCTCGGTCTACGACAGCACGCGCTACCAAGGCCAAGCGGGCTGGTTCAAGGTCGGCGGCACGAGCGCGAGCTCTCCGATGTGGGCCGCACGATCCGCCGTCGCGGGCGCCACCGTCGACTCGGCGTACGTGTACGGAAACTCCATCACCTACCGTGACATCACCTCCGGAAACAACGGCGCGTCGTGCCTGGGCGGCTACGACCTCTGCACCGGACGTGGCAGCTGGACCGGCGCGACGCCGTAGCTCCTACGACGAACTGAAAAAGGGCCGCCTACGGGGCGGCCCTTTTTCTTTGCCTGCGACCACAGGCCTCTAACCTGGCCCGCTTGGCCCTCGAATTGCGCTGCACAGGAACATGACATTTCGAGGAGGGGCGCGCCTCGATCCATCGCAGGTCGAGGATCAGCGCGGGAGCGGCGGACCAGGCGGAGGTCTCGGCGGTCCGGTCATCGTCGGAGGCGGTGGGATCGGTCTCGTCATCCTGATCATCGCGCTGCTGCTCGGCGTGAATCCGCTTTCCGACTACGGCGGGACGAATCCTTCGATCGACGGCGGGCCCTCGGTGCAGGACTGCCAGACCGGCGCGGACGCCAACAAGCGCGACGACTGTCGCATCGTCGGTTTCGTCGACAGCATCCAAAAGTATTGGACCGACGAGTTCGCGCGTCGCGGCGACACCTATCTACCGGCGAAGACCATTCTCTACACGGAGGCGACGCAAGGCGCGTGCGGGCTCGCGCAAGCGGCCATGGGACCCTTCTATTGCCCCGAGGACGAGAAGGTGTACCTGGACATCAGCTTCTTCCAAGAGCTGACGCAGCGCTTCGGCGCGAAGGGCGGGCCATTCGCCGAGGGATACGTCGTCGCTCACGAGTACGGCCATCACGTGCAGCAACTGCTTGGTCTGCTCTCATCGGGTCAGAGCGGCAACGCCGCATCCATCCGCGTCGAGCTGCAGGCCGATTGCCTTGCGGGCGTTTGGGCGCGGCACGCCGCGGACACCGGCTTCCTCGAGGCACCCACGGATGCCGAGATTGCGCAGGCGCTCGACGCCGCGGCTTCAGTCGGCGACGACCGCATCCAGCAGGAGACGCAGGGCCGAGTGCAGCCCGAGAAGTGGACCCACGGCTCGGCCGCGATGCGCCAGCAGTGGTTCAAGACTGCGTACCAGACTGGCGACCTCGATCGCTGCGATACGTCGCATGTTTGACGCTGTCGCGTGGCCACCCTGGGAATGCCCCGCTCGTTCGGGCTGTTTCGTTTGCATGAACGCTTACCTCTGGCACGTCGACGAGAACCTGAGGCATCACATGCGCGCTGCGACAGTCGCGGAGGCTCGTGAACGGATTGCGGCCACGCATGGTGAGGAAACCGCACGGCGTGCGGTCATCCGATCTCTCGTGACCGACAGGGCGGTGAACACATCCGAGTGCGCCGCCGCCTGACGTGAGCCAGAAGGAGCGCGAGCGGTTCATCACCGAGATCGGCTCTTTCTCCGCGGCCGGTGTAGAGCGCGCGGCCTGGGGCTGGGATCAGCACGCGGGCCGTGACCTTGATTCCTTTCACAGAGCTGAGCGCGCTGCGCTCCACGCGATCGAGCAAGCCGACCGGGCGCCCGCGTGGGAGGACTTCCGCCGATCGATCTTCGACATGACCGAAGGTAAGAAGGCCCTCGTGGCCTGGCGGTACGAGCACGGCGAGACCGGTCACAAGGCTGAGCGCGCGGCGTACGGCGCGGCTCTTGCGCTGTTCGCGCGCGGCCACATCGGCGCGGATCAGTTCGGCCTTCTCGCGCGATCCATGGACGAGGCGCTCCCCTGGCTCCTGCCCAAAGAGCCGCCACATCCGTACCCTGTGCGCGACTGGGAGGTGTGAAGTGGCGGCGACAAGGGAAGCGCGCGCGGTTTGGAACGGCGATCTCTTGAGCGGCACGGGCATGGTGAGCGCAGTCTCGAGCGGAAAGTTCAGCGACCTACCCGTCTCATGGAGCGCGCGCACCGAAGCGCCGGGAGGCAAAACGAGCCCCGAGGAGCTCCTGGCGGCGGCGCACGCTTCCTGCTTCTCGATGGCGCTCTCCGCCGGGCTTGCCCGGGCTGGGACCAAGCCGAATCGGCTCGAGGTGCGCGCGAAGGTGACCTTCGACAAGGTCGGCGACAGCTGGACCGTCGTCTCGAGCGACCTCGAGGTGAAGGGCGATGTGCCGGGCGCCAATGCGGCGAAGTTCGTTGAGGCCGCCGAGGACGCAAAGGAGAATTGCCCGATCTCTCGCGCTCTCAAGGGCAACGTCAAGTTGTCGGTGAAGGCGAACCTTTCCTGACGCGCGTCAGCGTCAGCGCCTGAACGAGAACCGCACCCGCCACCGCTGAGGCGAAAGCCACCGCGATGCCCGCTCGGTCGACGAGCGCGCCGATCGCCAGGAAGAACGTCGCGAACGCGATGATCCCGTAGCACAAGCCCCGCACCACCAGCGCCGCGGCGGCCCCACCGCGCTGCGCGTGCGCGAACACCGCGAGGACGCCCGCGTACACCGGATAGGTCGTGAGTAGCCCGGACAGTTGCGGACCGAGGAGCGGAGCGGCGCTGGTGATGACGATGACGAGCGCGGTCGCAACGGCCATGCGCACCGGCAGGTCCCAGCGCGGCGGTCTCGGCGCTTCGTCGAGCGCGCGCGGTGGCGGAATGAGGCGAATGCCCAGGACCGCGGCGGCTACGCCACCTGCGTAGAGCGCGAGCAGCGGCAGTGGCAGGCCGGTGTCGAGCGGTAGCGCGTGGAGTGCGATGACCGCAGCGGCGAACGCGAGGCTCGCGACCGCGAGCGACGCCGGCCATGCGAAGCGTCGCGCCATCGCCGCGTACGCGACCGCGAACACGGCGGATGCGGCCACCCCTCCGATCGATCCGGCTGCCGCGGCCGCAGCGAAGCTCGTGCCTTGCTCGAGCGCGAGGAACAACGACACCGGACCCGACGTGAACGGCAGTCCGACGAGCCAGCCGCTGATCGACGGGCCGAAGCGGCGACCGACGAGCGTCGCGCCTCCGATGAGCGCGGGTGTGAGGACAAGCTTGAGCGCGAGGATCAAGTGCGCAGCACCGCCCGTGTCTCACGTTCGATCTCCGCGGTGAGCCGGCGTCCTTCGCTCACGCACGTCTCGAGCGCTTTGGCGATGGCGAGGCGATAGCGCGGCTCGATCGAGGCCGGAAGGTCGTCCTCGTCCAGAACCTCGAGCGCTCCGGACGGACGGATGAGCACGTCGACGACGAGGTCGAGGTACGCGATAAGACCCGGCTCGATCGTGGTATCCGTCGCGATGTTCACGTAGAACGCGACCGTGCGGCCGCCGTCGAGCCAGTGGTAAACGTTGTAGGGGCGATCGGTCCAAAAGTGACCGACTGTCACCGTGCCCGTGTGAAGCACGAGGTCGGTCCCCTCGATCGCCCGATCCTGCTCGGTCACGTAGCGCACGACCGCCCGGCGCCCGGCCTCCACCAGGAGTGACTCGCAGGGGTACTCGACGACGCATCCATCGAGCCGCGTCTTGCGCTCGACGATCTGCGCGTTCACGGGACGGTCAGCGCTGTGGGTGAAATGGAAGAGCGACCGTAAATGCGCTGCCCTGCCCGACGGCGCTGTCGACCCAAATCCGTCCGCCATGAAGCTCGACGAGGCGCTTCGTAAGCGTGAGGCCGAGTCCCGTGCCTTCCTGATTCCGCGCGCCCCCGCTCTTTGCCTGACGGAACTCCTCGAAGATGCGTTTCTGGTCGTCCGGCGAGATGCCGATCCCGCTGTCCTTCACGACAAGCCGCATCTCGCCGTCGACCGCGTGCGCGACGACGTCGATCCTGCCTCCGTCCGGCGTGTATTTGACCGCGTTTGAGAGAAGGTTGAATACGATCTGCTTCACTTTCCGTTCGTCGGCTTCGATCGTCGCGCTTTCCTCGGCGAGATCGGTGTGGAGCTCGATGGCATGGCGGCTTGCTCGCTCCCGAATCATCATCACGCCCGACTCAATGGCCTCGGTGAGCGAGAACGTGCTGATCTCGAGATCCATTTTGCCTGCCTCGACTTTGGAGAGATCGAGGATGTCGTTGATCAACGAGAGCAGGTGGCGGCCAGAACTAAGCACATCCTTCTCGTACTCCTCCTGTTTCGGATTCAGCTCGCCCACGACCCGCTCGAGCAGTAGCTCCGAGAACCCGATGATCGCGTTCAGCGGTGTTCGGAGCTCGTGCGACATGTTGGCGAGGAACTCCGACTTCGCGGCGTCGGCCCGAGCCAGCAACGCGTTCGCGTCGGAGAGCGCCTTTCGCTGGCTGACGATCTGACCCACATTTCGAGCGAAGACGAAGCCGCCTCCCAGGAGAAGCGCGATCAGGACGACGCGGCTCACAAGAAGCTGGTTGAGCACCTGATTCAGCTCGCCTTCGACGGCAGCCGTCGAGCGAAGGGCAATGACCTTCCAGCGGAACTGGGCGACCTCCGCGGTCGCCAGAAATCGTCGGCCTCCACCGAGTGGATCGTCCGCCTCCGTCGCCTCCCGTGTTGAGCTCGCGAGTGCCGGCGTCGCGCTCAGATCTTTCAACTCGTCGGTGCCTGGCGCGGAGGCGCGGACGAGAAGCTGGCCGCGTTCGTCGACGACGTAAGCGTCGCTCAAGGACGAGGCGACTGGCGAAAGCCACTCGCCGATGCGACGCAGGTCCACCTCGGCCGCGAGCGCGCCGCGGAAGAACTGGTCGCGCGTCGAAGTATTCGAGACGTCCACGGCGAGCGCGATCACGAGCGGCTTGCTTGCGTTTGCGCTCGACGGATAGGGCTCGGACGCCGCCTCTGCGTCGCCGGCGCCGCCGCTCGCGCCGGTGAGGCGCTTCAGCGTCTGAAAAAACTGACGGCCCGATAGATCCTGGCCCATCATCCCGGGGTCAGGTGGATCGACACCCAGGACCCGTCCCGATCGATCCAGAACGTAGAGGCGAAGAACGTCCGCGCTCATCCAGTGGCGATAGGCGGGGAGCAGCTGGGCAACCCCCGCTTGATCGAAGTTCTCAACCGCCAGCCGCAGGTCGCCGATCTCCGACGCGAGGCGGAGCGACTGGGTCACGCTCTCGGCGCGCCCGACGATCGCTTCGGCTGCTCGGTGCGCGCCGGTCGCAGTCTGGCTGAGCTGCTCCGAGCGGACACGCGCCCGCGTGTCGGCTGCCGAGAGCTCGCCGAGCACGAGCAAGGGGAGGGCGATGACGAGACCGACCAGTGCGACGACACGCCACGGACTCGCGAGAAGACGCTCGAGGCCGATGCCCCGCACGATCAGCGTGTGGCGGGGTCGACGATCGTGATCTCGCCCTGGATCATCTCGCCGGTGAACGTCGCGCGTGGGCCGAAGATCGAGTAGTTGATCGGGGCCGCGCCGGGATCGAAGATCGCCGTATACGCGAAGCTATCTCCGACTCTGCCGCCGCCGATCCCGGCGTCCACCGCCTCGATCTCGAAGGTCGCGTCCTCGACCGCCGTGCGAGAGCCGAGCTTGACATTCCCCTGGGCCACTTCCGTCGAGCACCCCAGGCCGCCGCGCATGGTCACGACTCGCTTGCCGTCGCCCCTCGTCGAGATCGCGAACTGGTCAACGGTTGTGGCAGCCATGGCCATGAAGAACGCATTCGCTTGGATCACGACTTCGCCGAGCTTGTACGTCGCCATTTTGAACGCGCGGGGATTGGTGTCGACCCGGCAGATGGCGTGATTGCGGTCGAAGCTGAAGACTTCTTCCAGCGGCACCGTGGCTTGCCCCGTCGCCGGGTCCGGCATCATCTTCAGGTTCACGCCGCCCCCCGACGCCGTGTTGTAGGAGAGCTTCGCAAGCCTCGCACGGAGGTCGTCTTGATCGGTCGCGCCAGCCGGAGGGCTGCACGCGCCGGCAATCACCGCGGCGATCAGCAGCCCCCCGCGTCTCAGGAACCCACGCCGTGTGGATTGCTCGCCGGTGTTCATCGACCTGGGCGGATCCAGATGCTGTCGGGATTCGCGCTGCCGAGGTCGATCCGGTCGGCGATCTTCCACGTTCCCACCTCGACGACTGCGACCGTGTGCTCCTTGGTGATCGTCACCCAGGCGAATTTGCTCGCTGGATCCACCGCGACGTTGCGTGGGTTGGTACCGAGGGTGATGCGTTGCAGCTCGTCGAACGACTTTGTGTCGTAGACCGCCAACACGGTGTCCCGCCGGTGGCCGATGAACGCGTACTTGCCGTCTGGACTGAAGCTCGTCACGTACGGACCCTTCCCAGTGGGAAAGCGCTTCAAGAGCGCTAGCGAGGCCATGTCGAAGACGCCGTTCGTGTCGTCGCCGTCCTCCATGACCCAGACCGTCTTGTGGTCCGGAGCCGTCGTCAGCATCCACGGCGTGATGCCTTTCTCGACGTTCACGACTTTGAGCGCCGTGCCGCTCTTCGGATCAAGGCTGACGAGCGTGTTTCCCTCACGAGTGGGGTAGTAGAACCGCTCGACACCGTCCGACCCGACCCCAACGTCGGCGTCGCACGCGACGCCGCCGTTCACCGGGACATCCCAGGTGCTCACGACGTGCGGGTTCTTTGTATCGATCCCGACGACCTGGGCGGATGCCTGCTTGCTGACGAGCAGGATCCCGTCGCGTGTTGCCTTTCCGTGGAAGATGTTGAGTTTGTCTTTTCCGAGCGGGACGCGGTCCTTGACCTGCAATGAGTCGAGGTCGAGCGTGATCATTTCCACGTCGTCGGTGTCGACATTGCGGAGCGCCAGCCAGACCTTGGTTCCATCGGAATAGTTCTGATCGTCGTTTATGGACCAGGCCGTCAGACCGCTGACGTCACCGGTTCGCAGGATCTTCCGCGTCGTCGCGTCGATCACCGTGACGTGTGGCGAGCTGTTGCTGAAAATGAAGACCTGCGCACCGGCGCCGCTCGGACTCGCGGCCGATGGCGAGGGCGAGGCGCACGCGCCGACCACCAGTAACGCGACGACGAGCGCCGCATTCGCCCGCACGCCTATGCGCAAATGAGGAGCCTCCGGCGCTACAGCATCCGCGCAGCCAGTCGGTAGCGCAAGCGCGCCATCTTGGTTTGACTGTCCACTACGCGCCGGTAGCATGACGAATCGCCGCTGATGAGAGAGCTCTACCAGGTCGTAGAGGTCGGGCCCGCCTGGTATCAGGAAAACATCCCCTGCCAGGAAGCCTGCCCCGTGAAGACGAACTGCCGCGGTTATTTGAACCTCGCGGCGGCTGGCGAGTTCGAAAAAGGCTGGGAGCTCGCGCTCGACCCGAACCCCATGGCTTCGATCTGCGGATCGGTCTGCGCCGCGCCGTGCGAGACGGCGTGCCGGCGCAAAGAGGTCGATAAGCCCCTCTCGATCCGGTACGTGAAGAAGTTCCTCTCCGACTGGACGCACCAGAACGTCACCGTCGACGGTCGCGCCTACACCCAGCCGCCCGCGCCGGTCTTCGGACCGCCGCGCGGCAAGGTCGCCGTGGTTGGTGCGGGCTGCGCCGGTCTCTCCGCAGCGAGCGACCTCTCGAAGCTCGGCTTCGGCGTCACCGTGTACGACGCGCTCGACCAGGCCGGCGGGACCACACTCGCGGGCGTGCCGCCGTTCCGTCTCCCGCGCGAGGTGATCGACCGCGATATCGCCGGCATCGTCAACGAGAACGTCGACCTCCGCCTGTCGACCTTCGTCGGCCGCGACGTGTCGCTCCGCGAGCTCCACGATCAAAACGACGCGGTGCTCATCGCCGCGGGTTGCTTCGAACCGAACTACATCGGCATCCCCGGTGAGGAGTCCGACGGTGTGATGGCCGGCATCGTCTTCCTCGAGCGCGCCTACCGCGGCCGGCCGGTCGAGGTGGGAAAGCGCGTGATCGTCCTCGGCTCCGGCTACACCGCGATGGACTGCGCGTCCACCTCGTGGCGCCTCGGCGCCGAGCACATGTACGTCATCGTCCGCCGCAGCCGCGAGGAGATGGTCGTCGACGAGGAGGAGCTCACCGAAACGGAGCGCGAGGGCATCGAGTTCGTCTATCTCGCCTCGCCCGTCGAGGTCCTCGCCGACCCGAACGGCCACGTGCGCGGTGTCGTCTTCATCCGCAACAAGCTCGGCGACCCCGACGAGAAGGGACGGCGCAGCCCCGTCGCAATACCTGGCACTGAGTTCGAAATCCCGTGCGACACGGTCCTGCTCGCGCTCGGACAGGCGCCCGAGACCAGCTGGCTCTCGAAGGAGTTCCCTGAGTTCCGCGTGAAGCGGTGGCGCGACATCAAGGTAGACCCCGAGACCTATCAGACGATCGTGCCGAAGATCTTCATCGGCGGTGACTACCGCACGGCGCCGACGACGATCATCGAGGCCGTCGCGGATGGCCGCTCCGCCGCGCAGCAGATCGCGCGCTTCCTCGATGAGAACGCGATCTCAGTGAACGTGCCTGAGTACCACGAGGTCGTCACGCTGCGGCGGTCGTCCACTCCCGACAACATCGGTTTGATCTCGCTCGAAGGCGAGCTCGCGCGCGTCTACCACAACATGTCGGTCGACTATGACCGGATCCCGCGGCAGGACATGCCGAAGCTCGCGAAGCAGGATCGCCGCGGCTTGTTCCTCGAGGTGAACCAGGGCTACACCGAGGCGCAGGCGATCGCCGAATCCGACCGTTGCCTCAAGTGCAACTTCAACATCGAGATCATCGGCGAGCTCTGCATCATCTGCGGCGGCTGCGTCGACGTGTGCCCGATGGACGTGATCCACATGGTCGACATGAGCGATATCGTCGACGACGGGACGATCCCGGCGGTCGGCGAGGCCAAGAAGTGGCAGAACGGCGTCGCCTTCTTCCTCGACGAGACCGCCTGCATCCGCTGCGCGCTCTGCATCATCCGCTGCCCGACCGACGCAATCACGATGAACCGCTACGGCACGGTCATGCCGGCGGTCGGCAACGTCCTGCCCAAGGAATCCATCGACGACGAGATCCACCTCGACCTCACGGTCGCCGCGAAAAAAGCGGTGCGTCCGCTACCGCAATACGATCCCCACCTCGCGGCCGGGTACAAGCCGGTCCAGAACGGACATGGGAACGGCGACTTCAAGCACGCGCACGGTCCAGACCTCAATGAGAAGGAGCTCGTTAAGCACTAGTGCTCGAGATACCGGCCCAGATCTGGCAGAAGACCAAGACGAGCTACATCTGGCGGTCGCTCTTCCGTCACGGCTATCCCGATTCCCGCAAAAACCAGTCGCTCGCCGTCTTCACCAACGTCTTCTTGCACCTGCACCCGGTGAAGGTGCGGCGGCACGCGCTCGCGATCCCCTACACGTGGTGCATGGGCGGGCTCTCGTTCTTCCTCTTCCTCATCCTCACACTGACCGGGACGCTCCTCATGTTCTATTACCACCCGTCCGTGGACGGCGTGTACAACGCCTACGGCGACATCAAGGACCTCGAGACCGTCGTTGTCTTCGGCCAGCTGCTTCGAAACATGCACCGCTGGGCCGCGCACGGCATGGTCATTACGGTGTTCCTCCACATGATCCGCGTCTTCTACACGGGCTCGTACAAGCCGCCGCGCGAGTTCAACTGGGTGATCGGCACGCTGCTCTTCTTCTTCACGATCCTGCTCTCGTACACCGGGTACCTGCTGCCGTGGGACCAGCTCGCGTTCTGGGCCGTCACCGTGGGCTACGAGATCGCGCGCGCGACGCCGGTCATCGGCGACGAGTTCGCCTTCGTCGCGTTCGGTGGCTTCCAGCTCGGACCGAACGCGCTCCTGCGCTTCTACGTGCTCCACGTGGTCGGGTTACCGCTCCTCACCGGCTTCCTGATCGCCATCCACTTCTGGCGGATCAGAAAAGACGGCGGGATCACCGGGCCGCTGTGATTGGGATGACCCGGATGGCGCGAGCGGATCGCGAGGCGAGGGCGGGCGCGCGTAGCCAGCCGCTAGGAGAGGGCTACCCGTCCGGCTGCGCCATCAGCGCTGGTGCCTTCGCATGACGACGCCGCGTGGCCCGCAGCCTTTCGCGGGGCAGGAGAAGCGCCTCCGCCTGCTCGCCTTCGTGCGGCAGGACTCGATCGTCCGCGTCGACAAGCGCGTCGAGGACACCGCCATGGTCTGGCCGCACCTTCTGGTGATCGAGTTCATCGCGGCGATGCTCTGGTCGATCGGCCTCTTCGTCATCGCCGCCGCCTTCAACGCGCCGCTGCAGGACCACGCGACGCCCGACTGCACGCCGAACCCGTCAAAGGCGCCGTGGTACCTGCTGAACCTGCAAGAGCTGCTGCTCCACATGGACAAGGGACTCGCCGGTGTGATCGTCCCCACCGTCTGGCTCACGTTCATGGCCGCGATCCCGTACATCGACCGGAGCCGCGAGGGCGTCGGCATCTGGTTTACCAGCCCAAACGGCTTGCGCATCACGATCTTCGCCGCGGTGTACGCGACCGCGGGAACGTTCTCGCTCATTCTGCTCGACGCGTTCCTTAAGGCCCACGGATACATCGAGTTCGCTACCGAGCATTTCCCCGGCGGAAAGCAGCTCTTTCCCAACTACCTCATCCCCATCACCGTGATGCTCGGACTCTCGGTGCTGCTCGTATTGATCGTCCGACGGCTCTACGCGGCGAACACGCGCGAATGGAACATGGCGATCTTCACCGGATTCGTCGCTGTCTACCTGGTACTCACTGTCGTGGGTACCTCCATGCGCGGGCCCGGTATGGACCTCTTCGCGCCCTGGGCCGTCCCCACGACTCACCAGTGCCTCGAGCCGAAGGCATGATCCGGCCCCACACCGACTCGACCCCTCAGGGGCTCATTGGCCGGATCAAGCGGCGGCAGCTGTTCCGGCTGGGGTTCCTGACCGGCACGCTCCTCGCCGTCACGGAGATCACCGCGCTCGTCGTCCCCTTCATCACGGCGAACAAGATCCTGGGCCTCGGGGTGAAGCTGGCAGTCGGTTCGAAAGAGAGCGTCCTCGCGACGTTCAAGTCGACGAACGACACGCCGATCCTCAACCTCGAGGGAAAGTTCTTCCTGGTCCACGCGCCCGGGGGGATCATCGCGGCGTACCGCAAATGCACGCATCTCGGGTGCAGCGTCCCGTGGAACGCGGCCGAGGACCAGTTTCACTGCCCCTGCCACGGCTCGCTGTATGACAAGCACACCGCCGTTGTGAAGGGCGGACCCGCCCCGAAGCCCCTTCAGCTATTCCACATCGCCGACTCGGGCGGCACGCTCATCGTGGACACGAACCCGCTCAACGTGATCGATCGTCAGGCAAACGTCTGGGACCCCAAGGTCCTCGAGATCACCGAGTAGATGCAGCTCGACCTGAACTTCGTCCTCGCGGCGTTCAGCATCCTCATGTTCGTCGGCTTCCTCGCGTTCTTCGGCTACCTCATCTTCCACCAGCAGTCCATGGAGCCGCGCGAGAAGACGGGGGCGGAGATCATCGAGCAGCACTACGCGGCCGGCGAGACGATCGAGCAGCCGACGCCGTACTACGTCGCCCCGATCCCGGCGGCCCCGGATCCCCTCGAGATCAGCGCGAACCTCGACCGGAAAATATTGGTCGGCGCGGCGATGCTGTTCGCCGTCTTCGCGCTCGTCGGCGGCTACTTCTTCCTGCTGTTCGTGGTCCGCGCCGACGCGAGCTCCGAGCACTGGCGCGATCGCGTGGCCTCGCAGCAGCAGCTCGACAAGTCGATCGAGCGTGGCCGCAACATCTACGCCAACTTCTGTTTCGATTGTCACGGCAAAACGGGCCTCGGCCAGAGCGATCCCACCCGGAAGGATCTGCCCGGCCTTCCACTGAACAAGCCCACGTTCAAGTACGAGAACCTAAAGGGCGACCCCAACCAGCTGAAGCTCGTTACGGACCTCATCACCCTCACGATCGAGCGCGGTCGGCAGAAGCCCCCGGGGCAGATCTCGATGCCGGCGTGGAGCGACCAGGAAGGTGGCTCGCTCAACGACGAACAGATACAGCAGATCGTCAACTTCATCATGCTCGGCACTGATCAGGACTGGGCCGACGTCGTCACGGTGCGCCTGCACACCGATGGCTCGGAGGAGGGACACCTGCCGCTGGAGCCGAACCCGCCCAAGCCCGAGGTGCTCACCGGCGCGGCGCTCGGCAAGCAGCTGACGACGAACAACCCGACGGCGCCGTGCGTCACGTGTCACAGCTTCACGCCCGGAACGCCGAGCCTCCTGCCGCAGGCGCCGAACCTCGGCCACTACGCGACCGACGGCCCGATCATCGACCAGAACAAGGCGAAGAAGGCGGCGGGCGATGCCGACTGGCTCTTCCACTGGATCCAGAACGCCAAGGCGATCAAGCCCGATACACCGATGCCGATCTTCGGCACCGCCGGAGGTGGCTCTCTGACCGACGATCAAATCCGCGCTATCGTCGAATACCTCAACAGCCTGAAGTGATCACCGAGATCAGCGAAGCCAACGAGTTCTACATGGTCCTCCTGACCGTGTTCATCCTGATCGCCGCCATGTACTTCCTGCAGAAGTGGTGGACGAACTATCGCTGAGTGAGGGCGAGCAACGGCGGCCGCAGCCGACGCTGGCGCACGAACGAGGCGGACGAGCGGAGCGTGTATCGCTGATTGAGGGTGAGCAGCGCCCGCTCCCTCGGCAGAAGACCCTCGCGCTTCTCGTCGGACGCATCACTACGATCAAGCTGGCTTACTGGGCGGCCTTAACTTTCATCGAGCTCGCATTGCCACGGTTTCTAGACCGACCGTTTGACGAGCGCTTTCCGTTCTCCATTGCGCTCGCTGCGGTCACAACGCTGCTCGCGATTGCGTGGGCGCGCTGGCAGGCGCGAGTCATCGACCGTCGCGTGGGCGGAATTGAACGCGGAGTCGCAACGATCGCGACGACATTCGCGGCCGCTTCCGTCGTCGCGTCTCCAGGTAGCCTGCCGCTCCTGCTTGTCGAGCGCGCGCGGTCGCTCGAAGGATGCGCGCCCGGGATCTCGTGCCACCTCGAAGCGATTTTGTTATGGGTCGCACTCTTTGCGGTCGGCTTCGTACTCATTCCGGCCGTGTTCGCATTCTCGCTGCGCGGTCGCACCAGGCTCGCTTGAACGCCGACCCCGATACCTGTGGCAATCTACCGCGCGAGTGGCTGGGAAACGTGTGCTCGTCGTGGACGACGATCCCGACATCCGGGAGCTCCTGTTCACGGCGCTGGAGGATGAGGGCTTCGAGGTCGTTCCGGCGGGGAACGGTCAGGAGGCGCTTGCGATCATCAAGACGTTCCGGCCGGACGTCATCGTTCTCGATCTGATGATGCCGGTGATGGACGGCTGGCAGTTCGCTCATGCCCTGCGGGCACGCGACGAGGGGGACGAGGACATCCCGCTCGTGCTTCTCTCGGCCGCGCGGGATCTGCGCACACACGCGAAAGCGCTCTCCGCCGCCGACATCATCGAAAAGCCATTTGATCTGAGCGATCTCCTGCCGAAGATCGCACGCGTCGCCTCCGCCGCCTAGGACCGCCGCACCGCGCGCCTAATGCACCGGGACTAGATATGGTCCACATACCGGGGGCTGCAACTTGAGCTCGCGAGCGGCGAGCGGGACGCATACCAGTGGGCTTCCGTCGGGGCCCGAGCTTCCCTTGACGTAGCAGCCGTCGACCGGAACGGCGGCATCGAACTGACACGGGGGCACGCCCTTCAGTGTGTCAGGCGGCAGGTACGGTCCGCATGCCGGAGGCTGTTGGCGATCTCTCACCGGGACGCACATCAGTGGTTTCCCATCCGGGCCCGTGCTCCCGGCAACGTAGCAACCAACGACCGGGATGTCCGAACCGAGCTGGCATGGCCCGACCGGCGGCGGTGATCCTCGCGACCACAGGACCGCGGTCACAACTTTCGTGGTGCCGTCATCCGCCACGACCACGACCCCTGCAGCCAGGATGTCGAACTGGTGGGCGTCGGGCACGCCGAAGCTGATCGTGGCGTCGGCCGTGAACGGCGGCGACCCTGAGGAGGGCGTAAACGAGACCTTCGCGCGAGTGTCTGAACCATTGACCAGGTCGAAGGCCGCCGCCTGGTCGTACCCGACGGCGCCCAATGTGACCCGCGGACCGGATCCCTCGATAGTTACGGTGAAGTGCGGCGGCGCGCCGACCGCGCACGGAGAACACTCGGTGCGGAGCAGCGGAACTCCGACCCGGTAGTTCGTCGGTCCGTAGACGTAGCTCACCATGCGGCTCGAGTTCTCGCCGGGGGACTTGCCTCCGAACTCGGACGGCAGACCCACCGTGCCGTTCACGAACACACGCAACCGGCCGTCAGGAAGGACGATCACGTCCGGGTCGCCGCCGCGCACGCCTTCGAAATGACGGTTCGTCCAGGCAAGACCGTCGCTGGACGTAGCCGACCAGAGTCCGCTTCCATTAAGCGAGCCGTAGAACATCTTCAGCGTCCCGTCGGGCAGCCTGACAACGCGCGGATGCTCGGCGGCGCCCGTGTCCACATGACCATCGTCGTCGCGCCGCACCTCCGGCCCGTCGAGCGGATTTATCCGCACGCCGGGGTCGATCTGCCAGACGAGGCCATCCTTCGAGGTAGCGCTTTTGACCTCGGTGGCGGGAATGTTGGAGAAGGTGGCGACAATGCAGTTGTAATACGCACGCAAGGCGCCGTCGGGCAGGGCGACGACATCGCTGAACATCCCGCTGGTCGTGCCGCATTTCGGGTTGCCCGCCTCCGGAGGACTGATCCGGCCACCGGGCTTCCAGCTCATCCCGTCCGTCGAGCTGTAGAGAGTGAGGCGCCCGCTCGCGAACGCGCGGTAGGTTCCGTCGGGGAGCCGGACCGGTATGAAGTAGCCGAGGCTGCTCTCGCCTTCATCGGTCCAGTGGAGACCGTCTTTGGATATCGCGGTGACGTAATAGGCACCGATCCCGTTGCCTTCCGGACCCGGTTGAAAAGAGCGGAATCTGCTGAAGACCTGGCGATAGCTGCCGTCAGGCAGGATGAGGTCGCGCGCGTCGACGGCGTTCTCGCGGACCGTGCCCTCATACGTCCAACCGATGATCGGTGCTGGCTTTGGCGTTGGCGGGGGAGCGCTTGGCGGTGGCTCGGTGGCGGTCGCGGCGATGTCAGTAGCCGACGGCGCGGCCGGGGCCGTCGAAGTGCACGACACGGCAACGACAAGGACCGCCACGAAAGCGAAGCGCAACCCAGTTCCCCGAACGAGAGGCTATACCCGGCCAGCAACCGGTGGGGCCGAGCAGTTTTCAGGACGTAGCATCGCGCGGGTGAGGGCGTCGCCCGTCCGGCCGCTTGCGGTCATGCTCGCGTCGCTCCTGCCGACGGCCCTGCTGGCGTGGTATCTCAGCGATCCCGCGCGCAACCAGCCAATCGACATCCGGCTCGAGCATTTCGTCATCACGTCGAACGTTTCGGTCGTTGCGGCGCTCGTCGCGTTCCTC
>Ga0207646_10000478_pt1 | contig 53489 bp, 48 predicted proteins | sample KBSK5502metaG_FD_184343 | JGI IMG/M metagenome (GOLD analysis project Ga0207646, IMG submission 184343) | Corn, switchgrass and miscanthus rhizosphere microbial communities from Kellogg Biological Station, Michigan, USA - KBS K5-50-2 metaG... | ecosystem: Host-associated > Plants > Roots >...
ACGAGATAGCGCAGCTGGAGCGCGCGGCTGCGCGTCGCGAAGACAAAATCGCGATGCCCGTTATTCACCACGATCAGGTTGCGCTCAGCATCGAATCGCGAGCGCCACAGCTCTCCGCCGGCTCGTTCAAAAGTGTATCCCGGTAAGCCACGCGCGTTGACGACCGCAGGGCCCATAGCCACATCAAGGCTGTCGACGACCGTGATCAACGCCTCGCCACTGCAGCGCATATCGCCCTGTGAGACGGCGACTGACAATCGCACGAGAACGGGGATCGATGGAGCCTCGTAGCTCACTTCTTGATTGGAGGTGGACGAGAGCGTGCCGCCCCCTTCGGCGATCTTCCAGTCAAATTCCAAGTCCTGCTCGACCCGCCGGCGCGAGCGATCACGGGGCAGCGCGCGAAAGCGCCGGCTCTGGTTCACTCTCAGTGTGCTTGCCGCTGGTGAAATTACGACAGTGTACAAAGGCCCGGCATAGTCGAAGAATTGGCGCTGGGCGGATTCGCCTCCGCTCGGTTCCGGAACGCCCGACAGGACCGCATATTCCTCCGCACCGGAGGCCTCTACGCCTCGCTCCGCTGGATCGCCGGCACCAGCCGCTTGCGGCGGGCGTAACTGTATGTCAAACCAGTCATATTCCTCACGTGGCAGTACCAGCATAGCCTCGCGAAACGCACGCTGGATGGCACGCAAGGACTGCTGGTTTGCCTGTTCTTCTTCGGCGCGGCGCTGCGCGTCGATGAGGCCGTTGAGGTGTTCTTCCAGCGGCCCCAGTGCTTCCGCGAAAGCCCCATAGCGTTCATCGTGGACGATCCCGGAACGCGTGCCAGGTGTGAGGTTAAGATAGGGAACGTCGATCAGGCCCTGCAGGTATCGAGAGCTCCACGGCGGGTGCTCCAAACCTGGCAACGTACCAATATCCGCGATCACCCGCGTGCCACCTCGGGTAAGGGCGACCCTGCTGTCCTCGGCCGGTTCCGTAAGATAGAGTTCGGCATACGCCTCGCCGAATGGCGAGCGCACTGTCGGTAGTTGGTGCAGCAGGCGGCCTTCGAACTGGCGCGGCTCAACTTGATACTGCTTGCGCGCAAGTTTATCAATCACCGTTACGCGAACCTGGGTATTGCGAATACGATCGCGCAGCTCCGAGGCCAGATACCACTGGATCTTCTCGCCGCTCAAGCTGCGGATGCCCTCGAGCAAGGGACTAATCTTGAGTTCGGTCCCTCGCTCGGCAAAGAGTGCGCGTCGAAGGTTCACGGTGTAGCGCGGATCCCCTTTCTTCATGACCATCCGGTAGACCCGCTGATCGGCACCGTTAGAGGTCATCGCGAGCGTGTCTCCCACGGTCCAGAAGCTCAAAAGACCGATGCCAAATTCCCCCTGTAAGCTGCCATTGGCGCCGTCTGCCTTCAAACGTCGCTTGACCGAGTCGCAGATATGAGTCGCGACGTACTTAAAGTCAGGCAGCCCGTTCGGATCGCGCGGGACGCCGTCGCCATCGTCTTTGACCGTCAGAAAGTGTTCGCCGTGCTCGCGGCCGCGTATGATGGTAATGGTCTTGGCGTGTGCATCGATGCTGTTTTCGACCAACTCCGCGATGGCCTTAAGCGGATTACCTTGCGAGAGCGCGATAATGCGGATAGCATTCCAATCATCGCCGATTCGCAATTTACCGCCCTCTGATTCCTTCGACTTGCCTATGCTCCTCTTTGCCACAGTGAGAGGGACCTCCGCCAGTTGAGTGCAAGACAAGGACGACCGTCTCAGCCTGCCAGCGGCCAACTACTATATCGAGGTCTTTAGCTGCCGGGCAAGGTTCGTACTGCACCCTCCATGAGCTTGTCAGCCTGATGAAAGCTTTCTCGCTCTGGTAGTTCGTCCAGGAGTTCAAGCGCAGCACGCTCCGGCGTAGAAAGAGTTAAAGGCCAATCCCGTTGGCCCCAAGGCTGAACAATCAGGCCGCCATGCGGCGAGTCGGCATGCGTGCCGCGGCCAGCGTGTGCATTCGAATCGAGGTCTTGATAGTCCCGGGGACATCCTCACTGCCGAGAAGTTTCTGGCTATTGTGATAGAGAAAGCGCACGCCTGATCGCAGCTTGTTCAACCACGTCGGGGGATGCTTAGGGCCGTAGAGATGCACCTCCTTGGTTTGATGAGTCAGATATTGCGCGTAGCCTTGCACTTCAAGGTCGGTGCGAGCACGAGTTTGAACCTATGCTCTAAAACTTATCGCAAACATCGCGCAGAGTGCGCTGGAACTCCCCATCAGCCTTCTCGAACCGTTCGAGCAAAGCCACAGGGGAAGCATGACTGCAAAGGTAAAAAAATGGCGGCGAATCGATCATCCGTCAACACCAGCGCTTCTTCACGACAGCTCTGGCTGTACACTCCAATTGAAGTGGAAATCCATGACTTAATTCCGATCGCCCGAACCAGAATCGGCTGCTTTCTCTTCTGAGCTCTCCATGATCACCGCGGTGTCCGCCTCGTCGTCGGTGACGCCTTTGATCTGATAGCCTTTCTCCGCCGCGGCATTTACGTCGTCCTGCAAGTGCGTGAAGCTGTGATCGCGATCCGTCAGCACACGATAATGGCAATCGCTGGCGCCTTCGGACTTCCGCTCGAGCACCACAAAGATCCGGCGCGATTTATCCTGAACCTTTTCCGTCAGCGACATGGTCTCGGCAACCATACAAAAGCCTTTGGTTGAATTGAGCTCTTTTTCGAGCGTGAGAATATTCCCGGTACGGATGATTCGATATTCTCGCTTGACCGCAGGAGATGCGGCATGCTCCAGCACCAGGATTCCCCCTTCCGACAGCGAAATGCGATAACCCTGCGAAGCGGCTTTATGCAATTGCTTCTGCGCTTTCGCATCGTCATTCGTCTTGATCACCCGATAGGGCCTCCTGTTGGCCTGAGTCGGCGGTTGAGTTCCGGTCGTCGTAGATTCTGCCTCGCAATGCTCCATCACCAAGAACATGTTGGCACTCAAGAATGGGCTGTCGCCGTAGACGGCGCCCACCATCCGGCGGCCTTCCGCAATGGCGCGTCTTGCTTTCGTGTCTTCAAGATCAAATCCGGTCCTGGGTACAAGATAATCGCACTTGGTCCACCTATCCGACCCTTGTTGCATCAACACATAGGTGGCTTTCCGCCTGATAGTGCTTCGATGTACTTCGTGATCGCTGTGGGTTGCTGAGAGCAATACATCAAGGAAGAGCGAGGATTTCTCGGATTCGGTCTGCAAGAAGGCTCCATTCAGCACAACATGAAAGCCGAGGTAAGCGCCCATGTTAAGCTCGCGCTCAAGGTCAGCGGCCAGAGCCGGGGTCTTAACGATCCTATAGTTTGGTCCTGTGATCCCTTTGGGAAGTCTTTCCAGAATCATGGTTTCCCCGGAGGACCAGTCTCGTCTTCCATGGGAAAGCGAGATCACTCTATAACCTTGCATACTTAGCCCGGGCAGAGCTTCTTGAAACCGGGACATATCTACGTGATGAACCACGAGATACCGAGGCTTCGATGGCGGCTCGGGTGTTACCGATTGCGCGAAGACACCCACTACCGAGGACAACGCAACAAACAAGACTGGCGGCATAGGGCCGATTTTCACTCGCATCTCATTCTCCAATGCGCCTGCTCGCCAATGGCCGTGTAGAAGAGCGCTTCTTCGAACCGCGCATTTGGATGGGAATCCAAGCATGCCCCGCTCCAGAGTTTGTCACAATCTGGCGCCAGCTCTGCGCTCGCTGCGAAGCCGCGCTCGCCAGCGCGAGAGGCTAGTACGAACGTGCTCCACGAACGTTCTATCTGGAACCGGAAACACGATGCTGGCAGAGACTCTCGCGTTGTTCCGGTCTCTCCTCCGGCTCGAAGAAAGAGCCAATGTGCTTGCACGAGGCGCACTTCCACGAGCTGGCTCATACGCCCATCGAGTCCTCCGCCCAGAGCCGTGGCGAACGCCGTATCTGTGCCGCCTTTCTAACCTATGGCGACGCCTACAAGAGCGTGCACGAACGACGTGACCCTTTCCAATTTGCGGATCGAGAACACCGGACGCGCCATGATTGTGTGAAACTTGCCTCCGTTCTTGTAAGCGCCGCTGAAGTCGCCAGTGACGCCCAGCCGATTGTTGTAACGCAGGGCATGGGCCAACACCCTTTCCGGGCATCGTTCCGACGTAATTTCAATTCTTGCAACGAAACTTCCGATGATCCGCGCGAGTGTGTTGTGCACGAGGCAGAGGAGCGTCAGGAGATCCTTCCATCTGGCTCTGCCATAGGAGAGATTTTCTTGCAGGTCTGAGGCGATGCCGCATTGAATAGAAGACCACTGTCCAGGTGAGCGCTTATCGCGGGCATTTGTCAACGACAGGATCTAATGAGCCGTGGGCATCTGGATCGTGGAGGAGCGGCCGCCGCTTTGAGCGTACGCGGCGTAGAGAAGCATGCGCTGCGAGAACGGAAGGAACCCAAGCGCCGCGGCGCATAACAAAACCAGACCCTGGAGCTGCCCCAGAAAGAGCAAAGGCACGGCAGCCCAGACTATGTCGAGCAACAATACCGCCGGAAACAGACTGCGGTACTTTCTGCCCAAGTCAGCGTAGTCGAAAGCGATGGCGGTTAATTGATAGAGACGCACCGGCACCCCGAGCACCCCGACCAGCAATAGCGCACTGCCCAGCGCCCCCGAAGCGTAGAGTTCACGGCTGACGCGAAGTACGTCATGGAACTTGTAGAGCGCGAGTCCATACATAGCTAGGTAGCCAATTTGAATCAGCAGAAGCAGCGCCCGGACCACCCCGCGAGAAATCGCGATAGGTGCCGCAGGCTCGACCGGCGACACTGTAGATCCCGTGGCCGGTTCAAGACTCCGCCGCAATGCCGCGAGATCAACTGCCAGGTCGCGCGCCGATGTATAGCGCTCTTCCTGGCATTTGCGAAGTGATTTTTGCAGAATGCGGCTTAGTTCAGGAGGTACCATGGGATTCTGCCGCGTGATTGGCGGCATCTCTTCCTTCAAGATATTAGCGATGGTTGAGCCAGCAGACTGGCCTAAAAAAGGATTGCGTCCCGTGGTCATCTCGTAAAGCACGAGGCCGAGTGTGTAAATATCGGTGCGCGGGTCCACGGTCCCCCCTTCGAGTTGCTCTGGGGCCATATAGTCAATCGTCCCGACGAGCAATCCCGCCGCAGTAGATATGGTGGCCGTCTCGGCAACCGAAATGCGAGCGGTGACGCTCGAAGCTAGCGGCCGAAATAGCTTGGCAAGGCCAAAGTCAAGAACCTTGGCCTGGCCGCGGGCGGTAACGAAAATATTCGCGGGTTTGATATCCCGATGGACTATGCCCTTGGCGTGCGCGGCGTCTAGTGCATCGGCGATCTGCATCCCCAGCTCTAACAGCCGGAAGACGTTGAAAGGTTTATTATTTATGTAATATTTAAGGGTCTGGCCATCCAAGAGCTCCATGACAATGAAGACCTGGCCCTCATGCTCACCGATGTCGTGGATGGTGCAGATGTGCGGATGGTTCAAAGCCGATGCGGCGCGCGCTTCCCGACGAAAACGATCAACAGCCTGGCCATCCCTGGAAAGTTCTTCGGAGAGGAATTTTAGCGCTACTGTGCGGCCAAGCCGGAGATCCTCGGCCTTGTAGACGACACCCATTCCTCCACCGCCTAATTTCTCAATCACGCGAAAGTGCGAAATGATTTGTGGGACCATAACGAGGGAAGGGCCTGCTTTTGGGGGGCCATGTTAGGCCGAGGCCACTGTGAAGTCAAATGGCGCCAACCGAAAACCATTTTCTTCCTAATTGGATAGCTGCGAGCGGCAGTGCGCGTATTTCCCTGGCACTGCGCCTAGCGGCGCCGCCGGAAATGTCCGGTTAGGATTGCGCATGTCGGGCGATTCATGCGATATGCGATGAAGGAGTTCGGGATTGAATGCAGAAATGCGTGGTGTTTTCAGCTCCGTATTGTATGGAGCTGAAATGGAAAGAAAAATGCCCTGCTCAGGGACTAAACGGAGGAGACCACGGTCATGCGAAAAGTGGTGCTAGCCGGGTTATTTGCGTTTACCTGCGTGCTGCCTGGATCATTGAGCGCGGCGGAGCTAAAGCAAAACACCGCGGAGGCCTTTAACCGATACGTTCGGGTGACCGAAAATCGGATGACGAGAGAATTGGGTGAGCGCCGGGCATTCCTCTGGGTGGACGGTTTTCCAGAACCGAATCGAGACAAGCTCTATGCCCAACTTCGGCAAGGAGAAATTATCATTGAGCAGTTGGAAACCCTCGAATCAGCGAAGCATATTAAGGTGCCGGACGGGCTGATACACCACTGGATCGCTGTGAGTTTTATTCCCGGTGTAAGCCTGCAGCAGACTCTAGCACTCTTGCAAGACTATGATCGGCATCAGACCATCTACAATCCGGACATTTTGCGCTCAAAAATCCTGAGTACTGACGGAAATCATTTCAAGGTATATATGCGTTTACACCGAAAGGCAATTGTCACAGCGGTGTTCAACGCAGAATTTGACGTGACCTATTTCCCAGTGGACGAGGGCCGGATACGCAGCCAATCCTACTCGACGCGAATCGCAGAGGTGGAAAATGCGGATCGGCCGGACGAACGGGAGAAATCCATCGGCAACGATCATGGCTATCTGTGGCGGCTTAACAGCTATTGGCGATTTCAGGAGCGAGACGGCGGTGTCTATGTTCAAGTCGAGTCCGTCGCGTTGAGCCGCAGCGTACCAACACTTCTGGCCTGGCTGGTAAATCCTCTCTTGAAGCGTGTCCCGCGAGAATATCTCTCGCGGCTGCTTGGTTCCACCCGCACAGCCCTCGCCAACAAGAACGCTGCGACCGCGTTCGGCACCTGTCTCTCCGGAAAGCAGCCCCCCGGGAAGTCATTCCTCATTCCGAGATCCGATTGGTTAGTTGGCTCAGAATGGGCGACAATCCAGGCTTCGCGTTTTTTCTTTGGTGAACACGTCGCAAGTCGCGATATCGTCGAGCCACGAATGCGCGTGCTGGCCGAGCGGTGTTTCCTCGAGTTCGTCGCCGGCTTGACTTTGTCAACCGTATCAATGGTCTGGTAGTCGCGCAGCGGCGATCCATTTTTAACCGGTGCAGATGTTGACCAGGCGGTGATCGACTTAAAACAGTTTGTCCCTCAGGCCTTCGACACAAAAACCAGTGTCGCTTCCGCTCGGCAGTCTTTAGGAACAGCGCGAGCCTATCGGCTATCCAGCCATCGGCTTATGACGCGGTTTACTTGGATCTTGCGCGGAGTCAGAGGTTAACGCTGGCAACGCTAGACGATCGGCTCCGCGCTGCGGCAACACAAGCTGGGAGTCTCGCTCCTTCGCTAAAGGGAAACTGATTCGTGGATGCGCAGTCAGCGGTCTTAGTTAGGCGAGATAGAAGCTAATACCCTTCATGGGATAGTGCCGCCGATTGCGAGTCCACAATTCCAAATCATGAACCGCCGCTGCCGCCGCTATCAGCGCGTCTCCCAGTTCAACGCTGCGGCTCTTACTGACCTGTCTCAGATACTCTCCAGCTTGCCGTCCAATCTCCAAGTCGATGGGCACACATTGACTCGCTGCAAAAAGAGCATCCAGAATCCTATGCTCTGTTTGACGCGCACCGTGCCAGAGCTCGGCGACCGTAACCGGCGAGCACAGAAGGGTGGAATTTCCCCGGCTCAAATCGTCCCATCTGGCGAGAATCGCCTTGTCTTTGGCACGCGAGACTTCAATTAAGATATCCGAATCGATCAAGACGGATTTCAAGAAGCGAGCCTTTTGAGGCGCTTTCCCTTGCGCAGCTGTCGGACGTACGCTCCCGCATCGGACAGATCCTCGCGGTCCCTCCACATACCGACGATTGCTTTCATGGCCTGCCTGCGATTGGTCTGCGAGGCTCCATACCTGTCCCTAACCGCCATGCGAACCAGTTCCGAGATCGATGTGCGCCGCAGCCGAGACTGGATGTGCAGCGCTTTCCAAATATCCTCGTCGAGGTACAGCTGTGTTCGTGTCATTTTGGGAAAAGGATGTTCGTTTCATGATGTACACTATACATCACCGGTTGCGCCAGAATTTCTAGATGAGGAATGCCCAATTCTTCGGAACTGGCAAATGGATATGTTTGGCGAACTCTTGGCCTTGGATGGACGCTCTACCTTCATCAGATGTAGATTCAAGAAGCTAGCTGCCTTTTCGCATTTCCATCCTATATTAAGAATTAATTGATATTAATAACTGGTTAACGATCTGATCGGCTCCTGTGTGCAACCCGCTCGTAAAGGCCGCGCCGGATGGTGACAGAAGCCCATCTTGCGCCTGGCAAATTCGTTGTGTCCAAGGTAGCAGAAGCGTAGGCTATAAGAGTCAAAGGTCTAAATTGGGAATTCCGGATAATTCGTGATCAGCGGCTCACGAAGTGTCGGGAACAACGACATGGCGTACTCAAAGCATAAAAATCAGGTTGCTGTGTCCAGGCTTTTGATAAATTGGATAATTTTTGTGATTCTTTGCGGCGGCTCAGCTGTCTCCGCACAGGCTCAAGATGCTCCGGCAAACAGCAGCGACGAATCCTGGACGGCGACCACCGAGAATTCCGTAACCAACGCCAATCCGTCGCGGACGACGGAGAGCCACGCCAAGTCCGGCAACCGGAGTGTGGATAAGCAGAGAGTGGAAGTGCTTGGGCCCAATGGCCGGTACCAGCCTGATTCCGAGACCGAGAAGGAGTCTGTCCGAGTAAATGCCACGACGACCCGTACAGTGGTGCGCACCTATAGGTGGGATGGAAATGGACGAAGGAATCTGGCGCAGGTAACGGAAGAAGAAGCACAAAGCACAGCAAGCGGCGATGCTCAGGTGGTACGCACGACCTCGAGTGCTGATGTGAATGGGAATCTACGGGTTGCGCAACGTGAGACCGCGGATACGAGAAAGACAAGCCCGGACGTGCAGGAGACGAAAACCACGGTTTACCTCGCGGACGGCAACGGCGGCTTCACTACCTTCCGGCAGACGCAAGAGTTGCAAAAGCGCAGCACTGACCACAGACTCGAAGAGAAGAAGACAACGCTACTGCCAGATGGCAACGGCAACTGGAAAGTGGGCGAAGTAAAAGAAAAAACAATCCAGGAAGACGGCAAGAATCGAACCACCGAAGAGCGGGTTTCGCGCCCCGATTTAGATGGCAGACTTTCAGAATTTTCGCGCACTGTTGGCGAGGAGACAGAAACCAACGCAGGAGAAAAAAGCAATACCATCGAAACATATTCTAAGAATGTTCCTGGATTAGCTGGCGACGGCCGTCTGCATCTGAACCAGCGAGTCACGACCGTCCAGAAAAAGAATTCAGACGGAGAAACAACCGAGCAGCAGGTCGAGCTGCCGAATCCTGGTAATCCGAATGACGGTCGGCAAGTACGCGCAAAAACTAAGTATATTGTGCGGTATGGTGCCTCCGGTACGCAGCAGACAAAGACCATTCAAGAGAGTGATGGTAACGGCAATCTAAACGTGGTTGCCGTCGACACGCGGAAATCAGACCAGGCTCCTTCTGCTGCGCAAACCCCCTCGGATAAACCCCACTAGCCCGTAAGAGCAGTTTCACACTGCACGCTCCGTCGAGACATCACACGCCAGAGAGCCCCGGTAGATCTGATTGCTCACTTAGGGAAGCTGCCAGTCGAGAGCGTAGATTTCCCTGCGTGCTAAGGTCACGCGTAAACAGTGGCATTCCGCCGGGTGCTAAGCCGGACCATGGCGGCTCAATAAGCGAGCTCCAGCGCCTGACGCCTTTGAGACTGGCTATGCGGTCGAACTTAGAATCGCCGATTCGCACACGAAAATAGGCGGGGTCTTCAGTCAAAAGATCATCAAAATAAACGTTACGCACTGTCTTCCGACCAGGAGGCATAGCCGATCATGCCCGCGTGGGCGATCAACCGTCGCCACTTGTGAACGTTGAAATCGAATAGCATCAATTCCTTTGCATCAGATGGCACCGCAACTAGATAACGTCCGTCCGGCGACCAGCGAGGGAGGAAGATGCCTTCCGAACCGGGTAGCGGCGAAGACCGGTGAGTCTTGAGATCGAGTAACCGGATTGAGCTTTGGTAGGAAATGAACGAGTAATTAACGAGGCTTTGGAGACGGGTTATGCCTGATCGAGGAGCGAGGTGAGACAGTCTCTACGACCTTGCAAAGTCGAGAAGGGCTCTGACGTCATTTTCGTTTGCGTCCAGCACGCAGAGCGCGGCGAGATACGCGGCTCGCGCATTCCCTTCCGCGACTAGATTTTGGCCCGAGCCCCAGGAGAATTCCGGCTTTCCATATTTCACCGCGACGACGTCAGCGACCATCCGCGCGTGTCAAAACTCACTCACATGAACCTTGAAAATAACTAGAGGCGCTTGGGTTGTTAGGCCGCGACGTGATACTCACTCTTAACCAGGCCGCTCGGATAGTGCTGCGTTGCTACGTGACGGAGACGCAGATCGCGCGTTAGAGCGCCGAAGAGAGGAATTCCGTCGCCTATGAGCACAGGGACTCGGGTGATAATGAGGCGCTGGACGAGCCCTGCGCGCAGGAACCCTTGAATCGTGATCCCTCCGTCTACGTAAAGGTTGTCCGCACCGCTAGCCGCGAGTTTTGAAACGATCTCAGCCGGAGGCCCGGCCATCTGCTCCAGAACGGCCCCACGGGCCGCAGATAAATCGACGGGTTTACTGCTCAGGACCACTACGCGCTTCTCACCATATGGCCAGACCGCAAAGTTCAGCACAGTCTCGAAGGTCTTGCGGCCTATCACTAGCGCATCGACGCTGGCCATGAACTCGTCGTAGCCGTGGGGCTCGCCGCCTCCCGCCGGCAGAAAATCGAGATCGCCGTTCGGTCGTGCAATGAAGCCGTCGACACTGGTCCCAACAAAGACTGATACAGTCATCGTAGACTCCTCACCTGCTAGAGCATTTGGAGCAATTTTTAAGCGATCTGGTCTTTTTGATCATCTGGTCCGAGAGAAGACGCCCAGTTCAAGCAAAAATCGCGAATGGCAAATACAGAGCGAGGCGAATAATCAGCCAAGCGACTTACAGTGCGAGGAGCGGGAGTCGTCCACTCGTCCTGGCGGCGCCAAGCTCAGCTTTGCTCCCTACGAGCAAGCGCGATTCGTGTTCTTGTCGCAAATCCGGGTGTGCCGATTCTTCAAGACTACTTCAAACTTGTACGCATCGCCACGGCTCTGCCAGACGTAGTCCACTTCTGTGTATTGGTACGGGCCAACGCTGCAGCGATAGGTGAGTTCGCGACAAAATGCGACAACCTCAATGCCGGAGTGGACGTGGACGTTATTGACGGGTCCCCGCGAAGAGGGGGATCAGCAAGTCTCGCGTTTTCCAGGCACCGCATCGATTGTGCGTGGTTGCCGCTCGTTTCTTGCTCACTCTTCTCCACCAAGGGCGTCCATCGAACTGGGGTGCAAGGCTGACGCGGGGCCGGGGCGATTCTCTGAGGTCCACGTTGAGAGGAGAAGTTCGATCATGCGCAACGTGTGGAAGTGTGTTCTTGGCGTTTTGGTGGGGTGCGGAGCGCTGGCGGGGAATGCCGGCGCGCAATTCAAGAACGGGAGTCAGCCGACGGAGCTGAATATTCCGCGTGCAAGCCAGCGCGGGACGGTAACCCAAAGGATTGGGCTTACCGATATCACCATTACCTATCACAGACCATTGGTCGGCGGGCGGGAGATCTGGGGCAAGACGGTGCCCTATGGAAAGGTGTGGCGCTCGGGCGCGAATGAGAATACGACGATTACTTTCACCGATGACGTTTCCATCGAAGGAAAAGCACTGCCGTCGGGGAGCTACGGATTGCACACCATTCCTGACAAGGATCAGTGGACGATTATCTTCTCGAAGAATTCGACGTCCTGGGGCAGCTTCAGCTATGACGAGAAAGAGGACGCGCTGCGCGTGACGGTGAAACCGCGCGCGGCAGAATCGTTTGAGGTACTGACGTACGTGTTCGATGACATCAAGCCTGACTCCGCGGCCGCAACTCTGCGATGGGAGAAGCTGGCCATCCCTTTCCGCGTTTCCGTGGATGTGAAAGCCGTGGTATTGAAGAGCATCAAGAATGAACTGCGGAGCGTGGGCGGGTTTACCTGGGCCGGATACGACGAGGCGGCACAGTGGTGCCTGGACAACAATTACAACCTGGAAGACGCGCTGAAGTGGGAAGACACCTCGATTCAAAATGAGGAACGCTTCGAGAACCTGGAAACCAAATCGCGCATCCTCGATGCCATGGGCCGCAAAGATGACGCCGCGAAAGCGTACTCGACCGCCTTTGAGAAAGCCACAGCCGTTCAGCTCTACGTTTACGCCCGAGGCATTCAGCGGCAGGGGAATGCCAAGCGCGCCTTCGAGCTTTATCCCCAGGTTCCGAAGAAGGATGCGAACCACTGGGTTAGCCACTTGGCGCTGGCACGGATCTCGTCGAACACGGGTGACTTTCCGACAGCTACCAAAGAGATGACACAGGCAATCAGCGGGGCGCCGGATGCGACAAAGCCATTTCTTCAGCCTCTTCTAAAGCGTCTGGAGGCGAAAGACGACATCAACAAGTAGATGGAGTCCCTGAGGTTGGTGTCATGGCCTCTTCGGCGAAATTTCGTATTGACGTTGCCATGCATGAGCGTTGAAGTATTTTATTGCACGACATTTCGCACCCTATCGGTTGTGAATTCCGTCCTGACGACGAACCGATTTTCGGGAGAAATTGTCACTACATGGACCGCATCGATGCCTTCCTCTTGCGTTGGGACTTGCAGCTTGCGGAAGGTTGCGGCGACGCCGGGAACCGGAATCTTCTCTTTCCCGCCGCGCTGGTTGTTTCGCCGAATTGCATCGCGCAGAGAAGTTTCAAAGAAATAGACCACCACGCGAAATCTCGCCACCCGGGCCGGCGTAATGTATCGCGCTCGATCGCTTGACGACGGATTCGTGTTGTCGATCACAAACGGCTGTCTACCCTGCAGGCAGGCGGCAAGGAGAAGCTGTTCCCGCTGCCGCGTTAGCAGCATATCCAGGCTGATACGAACGTGACTTTCAGAGAAACGCTCGCGATAGAAGGATGTCTTTCCCGAGCCTTGAACGCCAACGAAAATTATTGCCTCCATTGGCGCACTAAAGACCGGGCGTTGCGACTGGCCCCATCAAAACGTGCGATCTTCTGAGCTTTGGCAACTTTGCAGGCCGCGCACCGTTGCGCACAGCTCCGGCCACTGGAACATATTTCAATTGAACCTGATCGCGTACACTGCGCAAGAGCAACCCGCCCCGGCTCATGTCTCCACGCCCGACGAATTCTGCTGGAAACATCAGCCTCTCTCCAAAAATACCAAAGAGAGGCTCGACGTATTTTGATGTTGCGACACTGCCTAGCAGCACGATCTCGCAATAATCTCCCGCATGATCGCGAAGCAGCCGCGCATCACGCTCCAGAGGAATTCGATAGCGCGATTCCGCGGCGTCTACACGCCCAGCGACAATCTCGCGCAACTCTTCGAGCGTGAACAGTCTGTCCGGCGAAACCAGGCCTCCCGAAGCGGTGATCACTAGCACACCCGGAACCCCTAGTGGCGGGTCGGCGTAAGCTCGCGCATAGGTAATCTTGCCTCGGAAATACAGACCGCTCATGAAGGTGAAAATCTCTCCAAGACGTACGCCGCCGTTGCGAAGGCGATCGGCCAAGGGCGACCGGACGGCGTCTTTCAAGAGCAAGTTTCCACGGAGGCCAGATGCATTTGCCGGCGAGAGCAAGAAAATTCGACGCCGAGTGGAGCTCGAGAAGAGGGCTCTCTGTGGGAAATCGCTCTCCGAGGGAATGTTACCGATTAACTTGATTTTTTTGGTTTGCATTTCTTGCGGTTCGAACAATCTCGGCAACATATCTAATCATAGCGCAACGCTGAGTATGAAAAAATGCGCAAGCCATGGGCCCGTTGAATCAAAGCCGTGGTCGAGAGCCTGCTCGGGCAGAAATGTGACTTGTTTGTCGCACTAGGCTCTAAATGACTTCGGGATGAATTTTTGTGATTTAATTGTCAGCGTGGAAAAGGCTCAAATTAGTCCGCGCCCGGTAGTCGGAGCGATCGTCGTGGTGAGCGGCGTCGCTGTGTCATTCCTGCTGTGGCTGCTGTACGTCCATCGTGCTTCGGCTGATTTCACCGGGCGCTGGATGTTTTTGCCGACCCTTAACGCGCTTCTGAACGGATTGTGCGCGATTGCGCTCTGCGTGGGATTGTATTTCATCAAACATCACAACAGGGAAGCGCATCGCGCGAGCATGCTGCTGGCCTTCGTGTTCTCGTCCGCCTTTCTCATCAGCTACGTTGTGAACCACGCGCTGCACGGCGACACGATTTTTCCCGGCCATGGCCCGGTGCGTACTCTGTACCTTTCCATTTTAGCCAGCCACGTAATCCTTTCCATCGTCGCGCTGCCGATGGTGCTCACGACGTTCTTTTTCTCGCTGACCGGCCGATTCACGATGCACCGGCGAATTGCGCGTTTTACGTTTCCCATTTGGCTCTACGTTTCGATCACCGGCGTGGTGGTTTTTGTCTTCCTCAAAATGTACGCGTACTAGGCATTCAACTCGGGGATACCTTCCTGACGGTTTTTGACGTCACGCTCCGTGCCGAAATCGAATCTCCACGCACTACTGGTCGCGGTTTAGTACCGTTTGCGGAACTTGCCGTCGACCGCAAAACCGCCATTTTCGTCTCGAGTCACGCTAGCGGACCAACGTTTATTGAACTGGTATTCCCCCTGGATGAGCTCTCGCTGTGTGGAAGTCACGTCGGTCGCGAAGGTGAATAAGAAGTTGTTGGTAACTCGCTTTTGCATCGCGATGCGGGCGCCAGGATCGGAATCGTTGCCGCCCAAAGTCGGGTCGATCGACAAGCTCGAGAGACCAGCCAGCTTTTGGACTCCACCGCTCACCTGACTTGCCGCACCTTGCGCCAAAAGCGAACTCGCTCCAAAGTTCGACGGTGAAGCTGCGGCCTGTTGGGTGGTTTGTCCTCGGGCAATGAGATTAATGATGTCGGCGGTCGGCAGGGGCGGATCGGAGACGTAGCTGGTTTGCATTTTGTCGAGCGGTCCGCGAAACGTCAGGCTCAAGTTGTATTGGTTTATCGTGGTCGTCAGCAGTAAGTTGAGCACGGGTTCAGTGCGGTGCGGATTCGAGAACTCGATGACGCCGCGCTCAATCTGGTAGCGCTTATTCATGAGGAATATGTCGCCCGCCGTAAACTCTGTTCGCCCGACGATAACGGGATCAGCGGCAGTGCCGACCACATGCAGATTTGCTTGTCCTTGCAGGCTTACGGCGCTGCTCGTAAGGTTCAGGTCGCGAGCCGTTTCGACCGCGATATCGAGCTTGACCTTCTTGGCCAGGCCCTCGCTGGGGGCGGATTCCGCTCCGGATTCGACTTGCCCGGCCAGCGTTGCCAAGTCGAAATTCTGCGTGAAACTTAAACTGTCGATGAGTACCCGGCCATTCAGATTCGCCGCCTGGCTTGTACCGACCAGATTCAGGTCGCCCCCCAGAACAGTCCTGATCGCGTCCTGGTAGCGGATGCGAACATTCTTCGCTTGAAGAGCGACATTCATTTGAAGCCGTGGCCGATACCCAATCGCCCCTCGGGCGGAAATCTGTCCGCCTCCCGACTCCCCCGTAAGTTGTGTAATCGTTACTTGGTCGTTGCTCACGTCGAGGACTCCATTCAAGTTTTGCAGGCCCACGGGAGCATCGGCTGGCATCATGGAGACGTTTTGTAAGCGCAACTGCCCTTGGACAGTTGGATGATCCGTTGGGCCGGCCGCGCGAACATCGAGCTGCAGTTTTCCTGAACTCTGAAGATCACGCTGAAAGAAACGCATGAGCTGCATATCCACCGTACCCACCGCGGACAGCGTCACGGGCGCAGTGCCTTCTAACGGAAGCTGACCTTGGAGCCTTAAGGTTGTGTCGGTTCCAGAAATTTCCGCAGCGTCGAGTGTAACGACGGCATTGGCGTAATGGATGTAAATGGGATGCGCATTCCCGATCTGTAAACCCTGATATTCGGCCTTCAGAGTTGGAATGATCACCTGCGCTTGCACCCGGCTCTTATCATCTAATGGTCCTTCGGCAGAAGCATGCACTTCCACGATGCCGCGTGGGCCGTTGCTCTTGGCAGGCGCGCGCAGTGCAAGAAGACCCTCGATCGGCAGTCCTTTTGTATCGAGCGTTGCGCGAGTGTAGTGCCCGTCGCTTAGATTCACGGTCGCGCGGGCTTCGACCGAGGTCTGCAGAACCTCTGAATCCAGTACCAACTGCGCTTGGTGATTGGCGACAGAGATGTCTGCTTTGATACCCGAGATGCTCGCGTCGCGAACCTGGAGTTGAGGGATTTGAGCCGTGAGTGTCAATTGCGGATCGTCTATCGTTCCGCGTCCGTTCGCATTCGCGGTAAGTACGCCTGCCACTCCAAGGTTTTTATCTTGGACTGCTTTCAGTTGCGCTAGGTTGATGCCAGGAACGTTGAGTTGAAGCTCGTAGCCTTTGCGTTTCGGATAGAGAACGAGATTCGCTTTCACAGAACCCGCTGGCAAACTCATGTCTAGCGACGAGGTAAGCGCATCGCCGTTTCCTTCGGACTGAATCGATAATCGCTCGAACGACTGTCCATACACCGTGGCTCGCGTCAACCGAACTGATCCTTTACCGATCGGGTTCAATTGAGAGCCATGCATCGAGAGATCAACGGAGAGATTGCCGGAAACCGGATAATCGAGCCTCGCGAGTTGCAGCAGGTGATCGATCGCAAGATCCCTCGAACTCACCTCCAAGGTGATGGGGCTTGAAGGCAAGTAATGCCAGTTTGCGAGACCGGAGCCGACGGCGAAATTGATGTAGCCATGGCGCGCATTTACGAGGGAGCCGTTCTGGATCGAGATGCCGGATTTGCTGGCCTGTAATCTCACTTCCAAGCTGCGCCACTCTGTATTCTTCACCTGAAGGTTTCGGCCGGTCAGCTGGCCGCGAATACGAGGGTCATTCCTACGGCCCTCGATGAGTAGCTGCAAATCGGCGGCGCCGGCGAGATTTATAGAGCGTGGAGACGAAGTGCTTCGAGACGATTCTGGCCGAGCCCCCTGGAATGCGGCAAAGAGAGCATCTGCTTCCGTCAGGTCTGCGGCATGCGCTTGTATCTTCAGATTGAGTGTTTGGCCCGCAGTTCCATTTAATTCCACACGCGTCTGCGGCGTATCGACGGATGTGTCTGTTAGCGTCGCCGTTGCGGTTTGACCGTCATAGTTCAAGTGGACCACACCGTCGACGGGAACAGGTGCTGACCGACTGCTGGGGAGAGCCGCCTTCAGCGTGATCTCTGAACGGGCCTCAATGTTCTTAATGCTGCCAGCCCACGCTGCATCAGCAGTTCCGCTAATCTGTCCATCTAGCGGCATCGGATTGAGACGCGCGGTTCGTAAGGCGGCGTTAGCGGCGCTCAATGAGATTGCCTGCACGGACGCATGGAGCTTAGCTGCCGAATTGGTGTCAAGATGCTGTATCGTTGCCGTCGCCGTCATATGTCCACCAAGCAGGTCTGCCTGCAGTCCATGCACATCGAGGTTTCCGTCGAAAAGCTTGAACTCCCCGCGGATATTGCGAACGACTGCATTAAGATCGGCTGTGCTCACCGCCAATTCGCGGCCGTTCAAGACTCCATCCAGAGCTAGTGCGCGTATCAGTGGCACATTGTCCTGCTGTTGATAGCGTACGGAACCCGTCAACGTGACTTCACCGGTAGGGATCGAAGCATTCCTAAGAGCGGTCCTGGCATCCTGCGGGTGAATCATAAGCCGGTAAGAGCCACTAGCGGCCGGTTGAGAGTAGTTTCCAACTTGGCCTTCCAATTCGATACTGGAGGAACCCACCGTGAGAACCAGAGGCTTGAGTTTGAATTCAGAAGGAGTTGCATGGAAGCTGGCATTCAGGTCGTGCGGAAGCGGTTTCCTATCTCCGTACAAAACGCGCCCGTTTCGATAGGAAAGGTTGCCATCGTAGCCTTTTCCAATGAGCTGAGCCTTGATTTCGATTTCTAGATCGTGCAACTCAGCGTCCAACGGGGTTTTGACGTCGTTGTAATAGATCTCGCCATGTTCGAGCAGAAGGTGTTGGATTCCGAGATCGAACAGATTCGTGGAGCTATTCGATTTCGGAATTGTTGGAAGATTTGTAGTCCCATCCTTCCTGACCTCCAGATTCACGACCGGGTGACGGAGAACAATTTCGTTCAGATCGATTCTCTTGCGCAGCAGCGACACGATTTTTAGACGAATCCTAAGTTGGTCCGCTTGAACGAGCGGGCGCGCCGACACTGGCTCTTTGCCGCGAACTGTAATTCCATAGGCATCCGCGGTGAGGCGTGAGAAGTGGAGCACAAAGTTTTGAACTTGCACTTCTGCTCCTGTGGCCGCACTTACTTCTTTCTCAATTTGCGCGAGTAAGTAGTCGTGGAACCTCGGGCTGCGCAAAACAAGGTATCCCGCCACCGTGAGCACGAGGGTACTCGCTGGGAGAACAATTGCTATTCGACGGAGTTTTTGTTGCCAGGTCATAGCGGCACCTTTGCCAACTTCAAAAAGCTTGTCCCAAAGTGATATAGAACTGCGTAGCTTTCACTCCGGTGACAGGGTTCAGATTTCGTCCAATGTCGAATCGAACAGGACCGACCGGAGTCTTGTATCGGAGCCCCACGCCGATCGTGTTTGTGTAGTCTTGAATGAAATGGCTAATGTTGATCGCGCGGTAGACGTTGCCACCATCGTAGAAAACCGCAGCGCCCAAGCCCTCTTTGATGCCCAGAGGAAAACGCAATTCCGAATTGATGATGAACAGCTGGCGGCCTCCGACAGGCACCTCGAGGTTTACACACGTGGACGGATCAGCGGGATTGCTGCATGCCGGCACCGTGCGTTGCGGGCCGGCGCCGTCAATCGGAAAACCGCGGAGTGTGGTTTCACCTCCAGAGAAAAAGCGTTCACTGGTAGGCACGTCGCTGTTGCCGAAAGCTTTGGCCAGCCCCAAGGTAACTCTGTTTGCCCAGATGGTCGGGCCGAATGGCCTGTAATACGAACTCTGCCCCAGGAATCGCGCGAAATTGACGCTGGAGCCCAAAGCTTTTGGTGTGATCCCCAGGTCTAGCGTCTGGTAGAAACCGCGGCTAGCGTCCAGCGGTTTGTCGCGCGTGTCGCGAATCCAGGTGGCGGAAAGCGTTGAAAGCCGGACTCGCTGGTCCTGCGGCAACACCAATCCAGGAATTAACAGATCGGACAGAATCGTTCGGCGGAAGCGATAGCGGAGTTGAATTCTTCGTGTTTTATCTTTGTTGAGTGGTTTCTCGAGTTGCCATGAGCCTTCCGCCAGACGAGCCGCGAACGTGGGATTCTCGGTCGTGCGCTCGATCGATGCGCTAAACAGTGAACTCCAGCTTGATGACCTGAAATGCGGCTGGGTATACGTCGCAAGAGCGCGTTGATCCAGCCGAGAAACCAGAATCGAAGCGGACGCCGATTCGGCTAGGCCACGAATATTGTAGCGCGTGAATGTGATCGAGCCTCGAGGACTCGCAAATGTCTGCTCCGCGGCTGTGAAATTTGCAGCTCCACTCGTAACAGGCGGCAGCCCGGGAAGTACGATCGTGCCCGACGGGATATTTCCTCCACGGCGAGCGACTTGCAACCCAAATCCGTAGGTAATCTCATTTCTGCCCGCTTCGTGTAACTTGACGAGTACGTCGTCCTTGGTTTGATCCGTGATCGTGCGGCGAGAATCCACGCTCGCCCAATCAAATATTGCAAGATCGTGCAGCCTGCTCTCGCCTACTAACAAGGCTCGCTGGCTCAGAGGTGCTGCCGGGTTGATGTTTGCGGTTTTTCTAACCAGCGATGGCCGCGTCTTCTTGTTGCCGAGAAGAACGACTTCGTCCACTTGTACCTGCTGTTTCTCCGTGATCCTATAGGTCACATTGACTCTATGCGGATTGTCGGGCGACCGGGTGACGGCTGAGTCGAACTCGGCATTGAGAAAACCGCGATCCAGGTACGCTGCCATGATGTGACTGCGATCGTCAGCCAGAGCTTTCGGAGAAAACGGCTGGCCCGTCCTAAGCCGAAGGCCTCCTTTCGGCGAAAGGGCCGACATGGGAATATGCGTATTCCCCTCGATCGTCAGGTTATCCACCAGTGTTTGCGGGCCTTCAGCGATTTGAAAAGTGACGTAAACCTTCGGCTCGCGATCGACAACGTCGGGATCGACTTTCACGTTCTCGTATCCCTGATTCTTGTAGAACGCCGTGACGCCTGCCACGCTTTGACGGATCAGCTTGTCGCTGAACTTCCCCCGCGAGAGCAGGAGCGGCCGGTGAGCCCTCACCGCGACCTGCCGGATCAGCAGATTGTTGTCGAAATGCTCGTTACCCCGGAAATCGACGCTCTCCACTCTGTGACGCGATCCACGCTCGACTTTGTAGAACAGCTCGACATGCGAGGACTCGTTTTGGAAATTCGTTGTCACTCTCACATCGAAGTAGCCTTTGCTCTGAAAAAAATCGATCAGATTTCTCCGGCCCTCTTCCACCAGGTCAGGGTCGACGGCTCCTTCGGAAAATATGGGAATCAGTTTCTTCATCTTCCGATCGCGAAGGAACGGAAGCGGCGAAAGCTTCGCGCCGGTGACATGTACGTTGACGATCGGGCCAAGCTGGACATCAATCACCAGATCGGCGCGATTGCTGTCTTTGTGATAGTCAGGGTGATCCAGACGGACCTTGCTGGCGAGGTGATTTTGTTTTGCGAGATCCCGCTTCATGCGCTTGACGCCTGAATCGATTCGTTTTGGGGTATACGGCTTGCCGGGTCTGAGAGAAGCGCCTGTAGCGGTCGCCCAGAGTGAACGCGTTGCACGCCGCAAGCGATCCGCTTCGCCGGGTTCTGCTCCCTGAATTTCTATCTCTCCCAACTTCGCTTGTTTCCCCAAATCGACGGCAAACACCACATTGGCGAGCATGTGAGCTTCATCGAACTGGGATCGCGCTTGCACCTGGGCTTGAAAGAAGCCGGCGGAAATGAAAAATTGACGAAGATTGTCTTCAGCCCTGGATACGAGATCCTGTTTGTACGGTGTTCGGTTCGGTATATCGACGACTTGCAAGAGCCTCGTATAGGAGAAGCTTTTGATCGCACCCGGGAACTCGAAAATTCCAAAGTACAGCGCCGGCTCCAGCATAAACGTCACGTGCAGCCCGCCGGGGTCTGGCCTAACGTCGACTTCTACCTTGCTGAATCGTCCCGTCTCCAGCAGCGCGGAAATCGTATTTGCCACCTTCGCGTTGGAGTACGCCTCGCCGGCGCCCTGTTGCACCAACGGTCGCGAGGACTCGACAGAAATCTTGGGATTGGCGACCAGCTCCACTTCCGCGACCTTCTGGCCTTCATAGGAAACTTTGTTGCTTTGGCTGATCTGCTGGCATTGGGTGTATGAAGGCCAGGCGAATACGATGAGAATCGGAATGACCCAGCTGCGCATAGATTAGGGGCTCGCAGTACGTGTTGGTCCAAATCGATGCCATAGCAAGGTCAGTAAAACCGCATGCCGTGCGCTGGGAATTCATCTTGGCCTCAAACTGGACGCCGCCTCCGGTCGGATGCAGATGCATGCGACCGTTCCGTCAAGTCTAGGTCCACGAAAAGCGACTGCAATCCCATGAATAATGTAAACACCCGAGCTTTAAATCAAGATCCGTAATTCCTAGTATGGTCAAGTTCGCGGTCACCATAGAGAATCCGATTGCATTCCAGACGGTCGCGTAGCGAGAAAGCCTGTGGAGCTGTCTTTTGTTTCCCGATCGACTGGGCATCTGGAAAATCCCTGGTCATCGCCAGGCATGTAGCTGCAGTTCGCGTGGAGAAGTGCATGGTTTCTCCGTCCGCGAGTCCCCGTAATGGCGCTGAGACCCACTCGGTTGGTGATCGGCAACGCTCTGCTTCTGCGTCAGAGAATGAATGGAACTCATACGCCCGAGTTGCGCCTGGGATGCGATTGTTCCTTAGGCCCAGAGCGATTTTGGCGTTACTGAAAGTAGCCTATCTAGAATGGAGCAGGGACAGAGCCCCTAGGATGGGCGCAGCGCTGGCTTACTACACCATTTTTTCGCTCGCCCCTCTCCTGATCATTGCGGTTGCAATTGCTGGCCTGGCTTTTGGGATGCAAGCCGCGCAAGGTGAGATTGCTGGGCAAATCCAGGGGCTCATCGGCCGAGATGGCGCAAAGACCGTTCAGAGCATGATTCAATCGGCTCACAAGCCTGCCCACGGCGTCATCGGAAGCCTGATCGGTGTGTTCGCGTTGTTCTTAGGTGCTTCTGGAGTGTTCTCCGAAATGCAAGATGCTCTGAATAGCATTTGGCATGTTAATCCGGACAGCAAAGCTGGCCTTCTCAACCTGATCAAGGAGCGCTTTCTGAGCTTCGGTATGGTGCTCGGCATCGGATTCTTGCTTTTGGTTTCGCTGTTGCTTAGCGCGCTTCTAGCAGCCATCGTAAAATATCTGGGAGGTATTTTCCCTGTCTTGGCGGTCCTCCTCGAGTCCCTTGATTTTCTTCTTTCTCTGCTTTCGATCACTGTCCTGTTTGCAATGATCTTCAAGCTTCTGCCCAACATCAAGATCGCCTGGAGTGACGTTTGGGTCGGAGCGGCGCTCACATCCTTGTTATTCACCGCTGGAAAATTTGTCATCGGGTTTTATATCGGGAAGAGTGTGTCGGCTTCCGCTTACGGAGCCGCCGGCTCTCTAGTGGTAATCGTCGCTTGGATCTATTACTCGGCGTTGCTCCTGTATTTTGGCGCTGAATTCACGAGGGTCTACGCGCGCACTCTGGGTTCGCAAGCAAGGGAGAGGATCTAACCAATCGCCGGGACGTTCGTCTGACCGCGCAAGGCAAACCCAAAGGGGCGGCATTCTTTTTGTGAGCACAAACGTTCATCTGATTATTTCCCGAGTATGGCTTCGCGGAGTTCACGAATCCGTCGCAGAAAGAAATACCACAACCAGGGAAGACAGCACAGGAGCGGGATTGCGATAGCAGAGATTTGAGGCCAGTTAGCCCACCGTAAAACATCGCGTTGCGCTGCGGCCAATTGTCCTTGAATACCAGTGTAGCCGTCAGATTTCGCCAATTCGACGGGATCACATAGCATCCTTCCTGAGAAAATGCTCGCCAACGCGGAAAGAGTCCCTTGCTTCTTCGCATCCGCTTCCGTTTCGGCGACACACGCTGTCTGCAGCTCCTGAACCCTGCGCTCTAGCCGGTGCGTGTTCATTTCTCCGAGACCGTAGATCAACGCACCCACGAAAATGCCGCTGATTAGAATTTTTGCTGGCTTGTCCAACTTACCTCACCGCTTTTCTTCAAAACGTCAAGATTTCAGCTCGTCTTGTGCGGCGTCAACACTGCTTTTTCCAGCTCGCCGGTTCGCCAAGAGCTTCATCGCGTCAGAATTTCGCTTGCGCTCGAAACTTTGCCCATCGTGCCTTTGTAACGTAGCTAACCGGGGGATCGCCGCCACCAGGCGTGGCGGGCTCTGGAGCGTCAGCGAAAGTCGGCTGAGCTAGGATTTAGCCGATCCGATCTCTTCGATTCTCGGCTCCCAGCGTTTTGAAGCCGGGTTCTTACCAACCTTCCGTTGGTTGGCCGCACAGTGGCCCCCTTCCCATCCAGATTACACGAGACCGCGTACCGTTCTTTCAATTTCCGTTTAGCAATGAACTCGAGAGGCGCGCAAGCAACTGGGCACTATCTGCGTACTGTTACTCAACTGATCAAACCGACGACGCGACCAAATGCAGCAAATAGCGCAGCGTGCGGTGGCGGATCGTATTGGCACAGAAATTGCTCTGTAGTCTCTTCGAGGGATGTAATCGGGGAGAGCAAACATGATCGATTGCTTCGCGAGCCAATGCGCCTACTGCCGATCATCAATCGCGTCAGGGCAAAGATGGGTACGGGAGAAGATTTACGACCCTGCGCTCAACAGCCGTGATCCAACTTACCACTGCTATCACGCGGAACCCTTCGAAGGACAAGAAGGAAGCTGTTGGGAAAAACACGAAATGGAACGGGAAATTGTCCGAACCACCCCCTACGCCGCCTAGTGAGGACATTTAGAGCTGGAGTTCGAAGTGAGTTTAGCCGCTCGAGGCAGCTGCTGGGTTGCATCACTTCGCGGTCGCGCTTTTCTCGGAGAAAACGGAGAAACGCACCTGCGGCCCCGCGGAGCTCGGGACCCCGAGGATAGGTAATCGCGAACGTTCGTTGCATGCCCAATTTGGTGACATGAACCTCTCGCAGGGTGTCGAGTTTCAGTTCTTTCTGGATAGCCCTGCGGGAGACAAACCCGACTCCCAAACCAGCTTCCACTGCGGACTTGATCGCCTCAGTGGAATCAAGTTCCATGACTACCCGAGTATGCTTCGACACAACCCGTCGCGTTCCTGAGCCTTTTTCTCGGAGGATGAGCGGAGCTCTGAGGAGTTGCTGCGCTTCGCGGTGAGCGTTGGCATGGTGACGGGAGTCACACGCTTGATTTCATCTACCAGTTCTTTTCCCGGAAGGATCGCAAGAACAAGAAACGAAAGGGCGAAGAAACCTACTCCGCGCCGAAGATGAGGGCATGAACATAGCTAAATCGACTGGCAAAGGAAGAACCGTGCGCAATCGAAGTGTCAACATCGAGTGCCGGGACATTTTCTGAATTTCAAGGCTCGCCGCAGGTGCTGACTCTGCCAAAGCCTGTGGCCCGGTAATGAGAGAAATCCAGAAGAGAACAAAGCCCGCGAGAATGGGCAGCCCTGAAAATGTACGCACCAACCAGTAACTTGCAACGGCACGGACGGAATCGATCCACGGTGCACTCGACTCCCAGACCTGCGCTTCCACCAAGCCCGCGATCGTGAGATCGGCGATCATCAGCGTCAGGCCTACTGCAAGAAGCCAGAACGACCAATTCATCGTGCGCTCGTTGTAGCGTGTTCCGAGGAAGCGTTGCCAAAGATGGGCGATGCCACCAAGCGCGATGAAACTAGCAAAACCGACCATTGCTAAGCGCGAGTGGCCGATCACCCAGTCGGTAAAGTGGATAAAGCGATTAGGTTTGAAGAGGTTTTCCGACGTAAGTGGAACAGGCACACGATCTCGATCATGGGCCTCCCCCACTACACTGCCTACCAGACCTAGTTGAGGAACATAGCGCATGGTCGCCTTGAACTCATCGTCCAATGCGCTGAGAGTGTTGAGGATGGAAGTGCGGACCGGAGTTTGACCTAGTGATCGAGGTTGTCGAGGACCCAGATGTTACCGGAGCTTTGCGAGACAGTGACAACGAGACGGTCTTGGGTGATGGACAAGCCGAGCTTAGGCACCGATTTGGCCATCATTAGGCTTGGGTCGTGAAATTGAGTTATTTGAAAGATGTCGCCGACCGGTTTGCCGCCTGCGGGGTCGAAACGCACGCCGAAGACGTTGAAAAAGCCGCCGCGTTCAGAAATGAAGTAAATTGACTTGCCGTCTGGAGACCAGCGAGGTTTGTCGTCCCAGTGTGTGCCTGTAGTGATGCGAGTCCAGGATCCGCCACTCGCAGGTACAACATATATGGCCGACTCATCGCGGTCGAGTTTATGAGTGATGCCTTCAAAAACGATCCAGCGACCGTCCGGGGAGAAGCGGGCCTGCCATAGATTTTGATTCGTGTCGCACGGCACAATCTTCTTCCGAATTTCGGAGTTGCGGGATCCGGGGGTGGGGAGTTTCCAAATTTCGGCTTGCGCGGTCTGCTCTTTGTCCCAGGATGCGAGCAGCCACTGGCCATCCGGCGACCAGTCAGAAACAAAGATGGTCCTGAGAGAAAACGGCGTGACTTCTATTTCGCCTTTGGGTTCGGATTCCCAGATAACTGCCTGCATTTCACCGGTGGAGGATTTCCGCCGAACGTAGGCGAGGCGAGAGCCATCTGGCGACCATTGCGGTTCGTCGCGCACGAAGCCATCCTCAGGGGCGATGCGTGTTTCGCTACCATCGGCAAACGATTTTTGCCAAAGCTCCCATTTCCCCGCACGTTTGCTGGAGAATGCGAACTTCCGGTTGTCCTTGCTCAGGCTGCCCTCCCAGGCTTCCAGGCCCGGTGAGGTTGCGGCCGCCCCGGATCCTGTCACACGACCGTGGATGGAATCGAAGGGAAACATCCAAGCACGAACTTGCTCGGACTCGCTGGTAAAGGCCAACTTAGTTCCATCTGGCGATAATGCCAACTCCGATTCAAGACCTGTCCCGGTGGTCAGGCGTTCAATGCCGGTGGCGCGCAGGGATTTCGGATCCACGGTTAGGCGCCATATGTTCTTGGCGCCGCGAAGGCTTCGTTCGAAGTAGATGGCTCGTCCCGAGGGCGCCCATGCGAACTTGTAATCGGTGTCCGCCCATGCGCTGGTGCCAGAACCCGCAGCGGATTCCGCCATCCGAACAATGTCCGGAGTCAATTCCGTTCGTACTGCGGTTTCAGCCGAATCCACGGGTGCAGTCCAGAAGTTGGGAATTGGAGTGGGGTCTTGGGACCATGTTATGAGCGAGACGCGTTTTCCGTCGGGATGCCATGCTGTCTTCCCAACCGTCATTTGCAACGTGATTTCTGAGAGGATCTGCTGCGGCGGGCTACCGCCGTCGACATCCACAACGTAGGCGCGGGAGTTTAGCCCAAAGCCAATAGTCTGAAAGAGAATTCTTCTTCCATCTGGTGACCAATGTGGGCGAACACCAAAAGACGTGATCTTGCGCTGCATGCCGGCCCCGCCGAGGGCCGGCACGATAAAAAGTCCGCCGTCGCCATCTTCAGAGCGATAGGCAATGTACTTTCCGTCCGGCGACCAATCCGGCTGCCAGTTGTTGGCTGGACCGCGGGTGATTTGAACGGGATCGCCACCGGCAACCTGTCGCACCCAGATTTCAGACTTGCCGGAACGAAAAGAAGAGAAAGCGATATAACGACTGTCAGGCGACCACGTCGCTCCGATCTGCAGGCCGTCGTCAAAAGTGACGCGGGTGAGAGTGCGCGGCCTCAGCGATTCGGAAACTTTGCGCAGCTTATAAAGGTAGAAACCCGTTCCGAGCAGCAACACGCATCCCCCAAAAAGAATTGCGAGACGCAGAGTCCACGCGCGCTTCGGCGCATGCTTCGGCACGACGTCATTTAATGCTTCGACTGGTAGGTTTCCGATACCGGCGCTTTCGACTGGTGCAATAAATCGGTATCCCCGTCGTGGCAGGGTTTCAATGAAGTGGGGACTCTCGGCATCGTCGTCCAACGCAGCCCGCAGCCTCTTCATGGCATTGTTCAGGCCCTGCTCGAAGTCCACAAACGTGTCGGCGGGCCAAAGGTTTTTTTGCAGTTCTTCCCTTGTGACAATTTGGCCCGGATGCTGTAGCAGCAGAACTAGGATGTCGATCGGCTGGCCTTGCAGCCTGACCTTCATCCCCTTTTTGCGGAGTTCCCCGGCTTTCGGCTCGAGCTCGAACACGCCAAAGCGAAGGGCCGACGGAACGGAACGGGAATCGTTCATGATTTCAATACCCTACTGGCTGTGAAGCGCGCTTGATTGTAGCACCTGCTCGGGGCACCGCTTATGGGCAGGCGTAAGCCCCAACTCGTTCAACAGGTTATGGCGTTAGCCGCTTCTCCCTTTGATGACAGCCCCATTCCATTGATCCCTTTTGTGGCCAGTGTGATGGTGCCACTCACCGGGCAAGTATCGCCAGACCGGCGGATCTCAACTACGGCCCCGAGCTTGAGGAGGGAATATGAAGCACTTTCTATATCTTGCCGCAGCAATCATCGCCATTTGTCTGATGACCCCAGCCGCGCATGCGCAGAGAAGCGATCTGGATCTCCGCTTCCGCGCGCCATTTCCGTTCAGTATAGGGAACAACAGATTCGCAGCAGGAGACTATGTGGTCACCAGGCAAGGGCACTTGACACTCATCTTTTGTAACCAGGAGAACCATGTCGCTGCATTGGTCAGTGTGCTGCGTGGTTCCAGCAAGGATGTGAACGGTCACGCACGGGTAGTGTTCCATCGCTACGACGACCAATATTTCCTCGCCTTCGTGTCCGAAGGGTCGTTGGATTCCACCTTTAGTGCTTACACTTCGAAAGAGGAGACGCAGCTCGCGAATGCCAGTCCTCAAGAACCAGTGACCATCGTGAGTGTCGTCCCCAGCCGCGGCACCCTGCAAGCCACCGCCAGCTCTCAGAAGTAATGTTTCAGCCACTCGGAGTGCAGGCCAGGATCGCTACGGGCCCTGCACGCTCCGGGGGGCACGCGCAAGGACCATATTTGTGACGAACGCAACAAGAAACGCTGGCAGCGCCGTTATTACGGGCCAGATCCCGAGCGAGAGAAGCAGGAGCTGTCGATGCTGGTCGGTGGATCCGGCAGACAGTGAATGGATGTTGGCGCCAACGGCCAGTCCGAATGCTCCAAGCGCAACGGCGAAGGCGACGTGCAGCGCGGCCGAACCAGGTGAGTTCTGCAGCCGAAAGCGCTCGTACGCAACGTGAGCTGCGTATCCAATGGCGCTCACCACCCAGGCCGCCAACCGCCACGCTTGCACGTGAGTGACCGGTACTGCGAACACGATGCCAACGAGGGCGTACCCGATACCGAGGAAAACGGCCGTACGTACCCACGACTGATGAGGTGATTCGCCCATGTGTGTTGCCTAAGTCTCGTTTAGGCCGACTCGCTGAAACCACCGCGGAGGGCGGCCCAGGACCGGGCACACCCACGATTGCGATGCGGATAAGCTCGCATTCTAAGCCCAATTAGGATCGATCGTACATTGCTCCGGGTTTAGTTGAAACTTGAGAACAAGAAACAGCGGCTCTCGCCCGAACTCGGATAGAGTTCGGGTTGAGAATCCCTTATTAAAGGAGAGAGCCGCCGTGAAAAAGAAGTACCAGAGGAAAGAGCGCAAGTCCAATCACAAGTTCGAGGTCGTGCGAGGGCAAGAGTTGCTGGTGCGGGTGCCGTTGCCGAAGTGGAAGTGCAGCGTTGCCAAATTCACAAGCGGCGGAATGTGAAGGAGTACCTGCCCGAGACTGCCAGAAAGACTACGATCGGCGGATGCGCAATGCCTACGCGATGAACAACTACGCGGAGGCCAAAGAGGCGTTGCAGAAAATCTTCCGGCATTTGGAGAGGATCAATCCGAGCGCTGCCTGGAGCTTGGAGGAAGGGCTGGAAGAAACGCTGACGGTGCATCGCTCGGGTATCGGAGCGGTGTTGCGTCGGAAACTGGCCACCACCAACCCGATCGAATCGTGTCTGTCCACGGTGCAGCGGGTGGCGCGCAACGTAAAGCGTTGGCGAGAAGGAGATCAGCCGCTGCGCTGGACCGCCACAGGACTCTTGGAAGCAGAGAAAAAGTTCCGACGCATCAAAGGACATCAAGAAATCTTGTTGCTGAAGGAACGCCTGAATCCGTCGCGCCTCCCGCAGAAGGAGGTCCGGACAGTAGAAGTTGCTTGAACTTGGTTGTAAGTAGGCCTACTGTGCAGAACATCGAGAGTCGCTGCAATCAATTAAAAATCGGACATCCTCACATGATGTCTAATTACCGGTTTTTTCAATGGTTAGGACTCTGGCACGCGCGGGATCACGCCTTCTGAGCACTGTAGTTCGCGACAACTCGTGCAACTTTTCCAATCGGCGAGAACTCCATGAATTCTGCCGTGAGCGTCCCCTTTTGATTTGTGTAGAAGAGCACAACGCTGCTTACACCCAAGAATACGTCCTTAAGGCGAAAATGCAGTTCCGGATAGGCTTCCAACCCTCGTCGAAAGTAGGCTTCCAAGTTCACCTTTCCGATCACCTTCCCATCAGCCGTCCCCAGCAGTTGGGCGACAACCGGCGAAGTCAACTCAATTGCATCTTCATAGTGCGTCATGATCAGGTCCAGATCATGAGCGTTCCAGGCCGCAATCCAATGCTCGGCCAGTTTCCAAGCCTCGTCTCTCGTCATGAACAATTTCTCCGGTACGCGGTCGCCCGTACTATGGTGCATTGTATGATGCCTTTGCAGATGGTGCATTCTTGAGCATCGAGCCTGCTAGATCCTGATTGGCGGCTGACCGGGCATTGTCTCAAAGCAGCTATCGTTCCTCGGCGGAGATCGTCAAAAACTCCATGAGGCCAGGCATACGTTTCGTCCTTGTCTTCCTCCTCGCGTCCGTCGCTTGCTCCCAGGAGTTGCGGTTCGTCTATCCTGTACCCGCGCCGACGGATTTTACGCAGCGCAATCTTGTCTACAAGCAGACCGGCCAGATCGTGTTGTCTCTGGACCTGTTTCTTCCTACGCCCTCCGCTCACTCAAAGCCATTGCCCGTGTTCATAATTTTCAATGGTTTTGGCGGTGGATTCATGCGAACTTCGGCGCAATCTCATGGCTGGGCGAAGGCTGCGACTGCACATGGGTTCGCAGCGATCACGGCCGAGACTACGGCTGAACACGTCGCCGAAGACTTCGACTCGCTTGCCTTCTACCTCAGGCAACACTCTGATGATCTGCGTATCGACCCTGAGCGCCTTGTGGTTATCGCTTGGTCCGGCAATGTGTCCGCAGGACTTCCAGCTGTCGAGGACCCGCAACGCAAAGCCATCAAGGCTGCCGTGATCTATTATGGGTCGGCGGATGTCGCCCAGGTCCGTCTCGATCTCCCTGTTCTTTTTGTGCGCGCAGGCCTTGATCAGCCATTAACGAATCAATCCTTCGATAGGAGGATTGCTGCGGGCATCGCCTCGAACGCGCCCTGGACTGTGCTGAACTATCCTGGCGGCCACCACGGCTTTGACGTTTTTGATGATAACAATCTGTCTCGCGAAATTATCGAGGAGACGTTCCGTTTCGCGCAGCTCGCAATCTCCGGCTCTCATCAATTCGCCCTGCAGGGCGGGCTCGCCGAAGCGAGCGCTGCAGGGGCGTTGTTCACCGACAACTTTGCCAGGGCGGCGGCACTCTATCACGATCTCGTCGTCGCCCATCCTCAGGATGCTCGCCTGCTGCTCGCGTATGGAAACGCTCTGAGCGGGGTGAAGCAGTACAAACAGGCGCGCGCGCAATTCGATCGCGCAAAAACGATCGGTGGCCTTGGCCAGCGCGATCTCGGCTTGCCGGCAGCCAAAGCCTGTGCGCTCGACCACGATCCGGAAGCCGCCTTGGCTTGGCTCAAGACGATTCCTCCTCAGTTTCTCCCGGCATCCATTCAGTCAGATCCGGACTTCGTCTCACTAAAAGACCGCGACGACTTTCAGGCGCTGTTCCATACGCACTAAGTTGAGATTGCAATTTGGCTGGTTAACTCTTGAACTGAATTCAATAGCGCGGCCTTGGCGTGCTCCAGATCGGGCAAACGTAGGACAGACTTGGTGCTGCTGCGTCTTCTTCTGGAACTTGTCTTCTGCTTCATGATCCGTGGCCTCCGTGCCAGCGATCAATGATCAGGGTATTGCCGCGACTGTAAAGTCAGATTTGCCCGTAGGCCAGACACAGCTGCGAAGCAAGCAAAATGCCTCAAGGACGCGAGTCGCACCAGTCGTCCTGCCTTTATTCGCCGGTCGAATGCTCCGCGAGCCCGCGATAACGGCGCGGGGTGATCCCCAACAGCCGAACGAAGGCGCGCCTCATCACGTCGACGTTCCCGAATCCAGCGGCCGAGGCCACCTGCTTGAGCCCTTTCTCGGTGCGTTCGAGCTGCCGACGCGCCGCCTCCACGCGCGTCTGCAGCACATATTGTGACGGTGTCGTGCCCACCTCTCGAGTAAAAACGCGCTCGAAGTTCCGCACGCTCATCGACATCCGATCGGCAAGATCTTCTACCGACAGCTTCGTCTGGAGATGCTCAGCAATCCAGATCTGCAGCTCACGAATCGACATCATCTCCGAAGCCTGTGAGGCGAGTGAGACGCTCACTTGCGGCTGTCCACTCGGGCGTCGGAGAAACAACACCAGCTCGCGCGCCGCTTCATGCGCGAGACCGGCGCCGCAATCTTCCTCCACCCACGCTAGCGCGAGGTCGATGCCCGCGGAAATGCCAGCCGAGGTGTAGATGTTTCCGTCTTTGACCCAGAGCGGATCGTGCTGGACGCGAACACCTGGATAGCGCGTTGCCATTTCGCGGCCGAATCTCCAATGCGTAGTCGCTCGGCGGTCATTCAGCAGCCCCGCCTCGGCGAGCAGAAAAGCGCCGACACATACAGCACCCAGCCGGCGCACTTCTGCCGCCATCTTCTTCAACCAGGCAGAGAGCGCCGCGTCGCGTACCGATCGAGTGCCCAGTCCGCAAACCAGGAGCACGGAGTCGCAAGCGCCTTCGACTTTGTTGAAGTGATCCTTGGCCATGAAGGTCAAGACGCCGCCTTCGCCCTCGACGATCAGGCGTTCTGCGTTCGTGACGACCTCAATCGCGTAAAGCTTCCTGCCCGCAAGGCGGTTAACTGAATTGAACACCTGGAGAGGTCCGACCAAATCGAGCTCGTCCACCGGTGGTACCACGACGACGACGATCCGACAGCTCGACGAGGAGTGGCGAGGCGGGCCAGATTTCTTGTATGTAGCCATGCGTTTCGTCACTATGCCGCTGGCTTGAAGCGTTTAGCAAGGTGAACAAACGGGATGGCCGATTTCGACGAATCTGTGTCGCAAATCGCCTGTTTTGCTTCGCTAGGATTGCCTCTACGGGTGCAGTCGATTGAGGACCGAAAGGTCGCCCCGACAGGAGGTACGATCGTGAAGCACGGTTGGTACAGGGTCGTTGGCACGGCCCTTCTCGTCGGCACTTTGTTCCCGACGCTTCTCATTTCTCAAACAACACAAAACGCGCAGGCTCCCGGTCCCTACGCACGCATCGCGATCATGCGTGCACTTGACGGTCATTCGGTTGACTGGGAGGCCGGGTACATCCGCCACCTTGAGTGGCATCGGCAGGCCAAGGACACGTTTGCGTGGTATAGCTATTCGGTGTGGGCATCAACCGAACGGCAGCGGTGGATCATCTACGCAACGTTCGGACATACGGCCGCCGAACTGAGCAGCCCGGTCTCGCCGGCTGAAGACGAGCGAGACAATCTCATCAATGTACTGCCACATTCGCAATTCCTGGGGAACGGGGTCTACGAATTCCGGCCGGCGCTTTCGCGTGGAAATGGTGTGCCTACTCCGACTCTTCGCGCCGAGTACACAACCGTGGAGCTCAACTACGGCACGGGCAAAGCGTTCGAGGCGGCGCTCGCCGCCGAGCAATCAAAACTGCAGGGCGAGACGCTCTGGTATCGACTGGTCGTCGGCGGAAATACGCCGCTTTACGTTTGCCTGCGTCCACGCGCGAGCCTGGAGGGCATTCTCGATGAGAGCGCTGATCGGTCGCTGCCTGACAAAGTGAACGGCTTGATCGCGAAGATGACCGTCGAGACCCTGAATCTGCGGACGAACATGTTGGTTAACGTCACGCCTGAGCCCGCGCGCTAGGCGGAGGACTTCGATGCTCCATGGTCGCGAGCGGAGGACGAAATGAAGGAAACACCACAGCAATACACAGAGCGCATTCTTGGTTATGTGGAAGGCAAGCGGCCTCTTGTCGTGCAGGCGGCAACCGCTAAGAAGCTCAATCGCCTCATCAAGGGTATATCAACCGCCGAATTGCGTAGGCGTCCCGCTCCGGAGAAATGGTCGGTGAGCGAGATCATCGCGCACTTGGCCGACGCTGAAATCGTCGGCGGCTTTCGCCTGCGGTTCATCCTCGGCTCGCCGGGCGCACCCATCGTTGCCTACGATCAAGATAAATGGGTAACAAGCGGACATTACGACCAACGCGATCCGCGGAAATCGGTGGCGCACTTTTGCGTGCTCCGGGAAGCGAACATTGCGCTACTTAAAACGCTCACGCCCGAGCAGTGGAAGCACTATGGAATGCATTCCGAACGCGGTCGCGAATCTATCGAACACATCGTGCGCATGTTTGCTGGGCACGACGTCAATCACCTGCAGCAAATAGAAAAGATCCTCGCGCACAGTGACCTGAAATTCGGCTGCAAGCGTCCGCTTGACCAGGCTCTCGTTGGGCAGCGGCTTGTCAAGGTTCGATTGAAATCAACGTAGTCAAGAGAAGTTTGCCTGTTGGAGGGAGCCCCTGTGAGAGTCGTCGAAATTCGCGAGAGCTTCGGCTCGGACTCCTTGCAGCTCGTGGAGCGTCCCGAGCCGGTGCCAGGGCCTGCGCAAGTCCTGCTTAAGATGAAGGCGTTTTCAATTAACTACCGCGAGCTTCTGGTGGTGAACGGCGTGGGCCGATGGAAGCCACCTCTGGGGCGGGTTCCCGTCTCCGACGGCGTGGGTATTGTCGTCGCGGCGGGAACCGATGTATCTCGAGTAACGAGAGCACTCTCTGAATCTTCATCAGCATTTCAAAAGGTTTACTTTGGGGATAAGGCCGTCAGACAGGAAGTTGTCGAGTACATCGCAATAGCTGGACACGAGCGCGCTTCAGCTGGCGCTACTGCTCCGTACAGAACGGGCGCTTAATGTCCCTGGGTTGCTCGTTAGGAAATCGCCACTGCCAATCGCATCGACTCGCGCGAAGCCACAGATGACCGGATCGCCGCTGAGTCTCAGCTGCCAAGCCGTGAGTAAATGAAATGCACACAATTCCGAACTAACTGCGCTATTCGTATCGCAGCGCTTGTGTTGGCGCGATCCGGGATGCTCTTCGCGCCGGTACGTAGGCCGCCAGCAGGGTCACCAGAAATAGCGACGGCACGACGATGACGTAAGCCACAAAGTCTACGCCGCCGACATTGAACAGCATGGAATTCATGAGCTGCTCGACGGCGAAACCCATCGCCAGCCCGATCACCGTTCCAATCCCGACCAGCACGAGGCCCTTGCCCATTACCAGCCGCAACACGTCCGAGCTTCCCGCGCCCAAGGCCATGCGGATGCCGATCTCGCGGGTTCTGCGGCTCACGTTGTACGCCACCAGTCCGTACAAACCGGCGATGGTCAGCAGGAGGCCCACCGCGCCCGTGGTACCTACCATTTCTATCGCAATTCGTGGCCCTTCCACGGCGTTGTACCGATATAAGTCCTCATAAGTCCTCGTCCGCAACATCGGCAGGTTCGGATCGAGTGTCCGGACAACGTCCTTCACCGACTTGACCAATTGCAGCGGATCGCCGCTCGACCTCAACAGGAGGACCATTCGCGCGATAGGGTGCTGGGCCAGCGGCATATACACGAAATCCATTGGCCTTTCGCTGGGGTTTCGATACTTGATGGTCTGCGCGACGCCCACAATCTCTACCGGCGTCCCGGCGCGGCTATCGAGCCGGATGTGTTTGCCCACCGCATCCGTGCCCGGCCAATAGTGTTTCGCGAACTGCTCATTCACAACGGCGACACGCGGCGCCTCCGCGGTATCGGACGCCAAGATGCCGCGGCCACGCAAGATCGGAATCCCCATCGTCTCGAAATACCCTTCATCAACCGTATCCATCGTTGCATTAAAATTCTCGCGATCCCGCGGCATCTGAAAACCGTCCGGCACGAAGGCAACGCCGTCAAAGCCCTCCAGTGCGAGAGGAGGGTTATGCATGAGAGCCGCGCTCCGAACTCCCTGCACCGCCCGCACACGTTCGGCCAGCAGCTTGTAGAACTGCTGCGTCTGAGCTGCGTTGTACTGCACCAGACGCGGATCGAAACTGGCCATCAGCAAATGATCTTTCGCGAAACCGATTCCCTCCAACAAGCTATGCTGGAAACCCCGGGCCATCAGGAAAGACGCCGTGAGCAGCATCAGCGACGTGGAAACCTGCGCCACCACCAGCACACTCCGGCCCCACAGGCGTTTGCGTCCAGGCACGTCAACGTCGGCCGACTTGAGTCCGTTCACCAAGTCCACGCGCGTGCTCTGCAGCGCTGGCGCCAGGCCGCAAAGGAGCGCACTCAAGACAGACAACGCGAGGCTTGCCAGCAGCACGCGTGTGTCTAACTGGAAAGGGATCGTGACCGGCAACTCGCTTGGAATGCTGAAAGTGCGCAGGAACTTTATGCCGCCGTACCCCACAGCGATCCCGCCCAATCCCCCGAAGCACGAGAGAATCAGGCTTTCGGTCAGCAGCAGGCGGATCAGCCGGAAACGCCCGGCGCCAATCGCCAACCTTACGGCGATTTCGCGCGTTCGCGTGCGGGCGCGGCTCAGAAGAAGTCCCGCAACGTTGGTGCACGCCACCAGCAGCACCGCCAGCGAAAGGACGACAAAGACCACGATGAATTTCCAATTGCCGTCGTCATCTCGAGTCCGCATTTCGAAATCGGTGCGTACCGCCGCGCCGCGGTTGCGATTGACCTTCGGATACTCGCGTTCGAAGTTTTTCGCGAGCACAGCGAGTTCACTCCGCGCCTGCTGGAGCGTCGTGCCCCGTTTCAAGCGCGCCTGTACATTCAACTCGCGATCATCTCGGTCCTCGAGGAAATTCTTCTGCGGGTTGGTCGAAAACATCCCCGCCATCGCCAGCGGCATGTAGAAGTCCGGATGCCACCAAATTTGCATCCCCGGGAACGTTTCTGGTGCCACGCCAATCACAGTGAAGTCCGTGCCGTTCAGGCGAATCGTCCTGCCGACGACGGCAGGGTCGCTCGCGAATTCGTGCTTCCAGAAGTCCGGCCCGAGCACCACCACGGCATCGCGACCCGGCACCTGATCTTCGTCCTCCCGAAACCCGCGCCCCAGTTGCGGCTCCACGCCGAGCACATGGAAGTAGTTACCGGAAACCATCATTCCGCCCTTTACCCGCGGCGTGGCTCCGGGTTCTCCGCTGAAGCCGACAGCCCCGATATCACTGTTGGCAATCACGCCGTCGTAGCTCTCCGTTTTGCCTCGGATGTCCAGGTATTCGCGATCGGAGAAACCATCGAAGCTGCTATCGTGCGTAGTGCTCACCAGAGTGACCACGTCGCTAGGATGCGGCACGGGGTACGGCCTGAAGATCAGCGCATCGACCATGCTGAAAGGCGCCGAGGTCATCCCGATCCCCAGCGCCAGCGTGATCACCACGAACACTGTAAGTCCCGACGTGCGGCCGAGACTCCGGATCGCGTAGCGCACATCGTCGACGAAATCCGTCAACCAATGAATGCGTCGTAAGTCCCTCATCTCCTCTTTCCGTTGTTCCAGTCCGTCCATCGCGCGCATCGCCGCGTAGCGCGCCTCTTTGGGGGAAAGCCCATTGGCGATGCCTTCCTCGATTTTGTGCTCGAGATGAAACTGGAGTTCTTCGTTCAGCTCTTGCTCGACGCGGCGGCTGCGAAAGAGGGAACGCAGGCGAAGCGGGATGGTGTACAGCCAATGTTGTGGTCGCATAGGACCTCCTTAGGCGCTCGTTGCGCTCAGGCCTCTTCGAGTCCGACGACCTGCGAAATGGCCGTCGATAGCCGTTGCCAGTTCGCCGCCTCCGATTCGAGTTGCTTTCTCCCCAGGCGCGTGAGCGAATAAAACTTCGCGCGCCGGTTATTCTCTGTCTGCTTCCACTCGGCGGTGATCCAGCCTTCCTGCTCCAACTTGTGCAATGCTGGGTAAAGGGATCCTTCGCTGACCTGCAGCACATCTCCGGAGATGGATTTCAGGCGGAGGCTGATGGCCCACCCGTGCAAGGGCTCCAGCGCCAGGATTTTCAGGAGCAGCAGGTCGAGGGTGCCTTGGACGAGATCGTTTGGTTTACTCATATCGGTTTCCTAGGTGAGTGTACAAGACACTTCTCTCGGTAAACAAGGGGAAACTGCGCTGAACGAAATACCAGGCTTTGGGCGTATTGTCGGACAACGCGGAGGCTATCCAGGAACGGGGTTCCCGGAGATGCTTGATGTAGCTTCGCCACGGAAGCGGCTGTTACGAGATCATTCCCGACCTGCTGGCTAATTTCGCAAAGGCTTTTCGACGTGATCGATTACGAGGACCTCCAACGAGACTTTTTTGGGCTCGAGTTTCAGGCCTAGTTGCCGGTCAATGGCAATAGAGACCGCGGGCTCATAGGATTCGGGCGGGGCCGGGTTGTCGATTCCTAGCGGGACGCCATCCGGCAACCGCAACGTGAAATCATAGGTGCCCGACAGCGCCGTTTCATCAAGAACTGTGCGATGCAATTGCCGCGACAAATGAAACAGCATGGCTCCGACGGGAACTCCTTGAGCTATCAGCTTTTGGCCTTCGAAGTGAATGCCGCCTGGCCTGGAGACGCCATCGGGACCTTTGTGTCCGTTGCGGTAGCTGTCGCCAGGCTCTGATTCTTGAAGTTTGGGACCGTTTTTCGCGATGACCAGGGCATATACGGTAAGGTCTCTGGTTTCGCGATGGAGCGCCAGCCTAAGGCGATCCGCCAAGAGCGCTTGGAGCATGTGCTTCTGCTCCGAGACGCTCAGATCGACGTTGAGCTTGCGAGGGTCATCGACTCCAGAACTGCCTTCTTTCACTTCAACATCGTATTTCTCGGAACTGAGCCAGTCCGGTGCTCCTGAGATTCGATCGTCTTCGACTCCGTATGCCGCTCGAATGACCTGCTGCAGGGAGGCGTTCTTCGAGATGAACTCGTCAGGCCCAAACATAAGCGTGACGCTGCCGCCGCCAGGTTTGTTTGGCGCGATCGTATACGCAGGCGTGGTGGTGATTGTGGTTTGGGCTTGCGATGGGGCGCGGTTTGGCGTTGCGTGGAGTACGCCGGCCATGATCGGCGCGGCGACGGCAAGGATGGCGGCTGCGGCGAGCAATAGTTTTCGGCTGAAATCGAGTTTGCGCGCTACGCGCTCGCTCATGATGCGGACAATGCGGCGCTTGAGATCGGCGCCGGTCACTCCGGAGACGCAGGGCAACGGAGATCCGAGACAGAACTCGCAGATCTTCAAGATGCTTTCGGCATATACCTGGCGGTTGCTGCCCAATTCGAGAACTTCTTCGTCGCAGGCGCGTTCGCGCTCGTCGACCAGGCGGGTTCCCAGCCACCAGACGAGCGGGTGAAACCAGAAGACGGCCTCAACCAGCATGTGAATTGCGGCGGCCAGATTGTCGCGACGACGTACGTGCAGGAGTTCGTGAGTGAGGATGGCATCGAGATGCCTGTCTTCGAGACGTTCGGAGATTCCGTGGGGCCATAACAATATCGGCGAGACCGTGCCGAAGATACCCGGCTCGAGAGAAGTGCAGGAGGATCGTATTTCGATGGCCTTGGGCATTCTGGCGACCGTGTCCAGGCGACGGAGAGCTTCTAGTTCGCGTCCATCGTGCAGTCGCGTGGCTTCCCGAACGGCGGCCGAAATCCGGCGCCAACGGACGCACCACACGAAAAGAACGACGGCAAATCCGCAGATCCATACCACCAAGAGTACCGGAATGAGATGGATCAGGTTTTGGGAGACAGTCGAAGAGGTTGAGTGAGGCATCGCTGCGATCGCTTGGCGCGTAAAGGGTTGGCCAACCTGCTCCATCACAAAATACAATCCGGTTTTCGGGGTTACGGAAGCGCGGGTCGACGCCAGATGGCTCCCGATACCGACAAGCAGCGAAAACGGAACCAAGAATTTCAGCGATGCGGCAAGCCAGAGCCAATAGCGAATCTGGGCGCGATTGCTTCGCAAAGCCAACATCAATAGCGCGATTAGGCAGGCGAATAGAGTCGACTGCCACAGGTGGTTGCCAAACGATGGCGCGATGGCTGCCCATATGGTGGACAACAATTTCGGGATCATTTCGATTTTTCCTTTCTCGCCAGCTTGCGGAGAATTTTTTCGGCTTCTTTGACATCTTCGAGAGTGAGCTTGCCGGATTCGATCAGGTGGGCCATTACGGGCTGTGTGCGATCGCCGAATAGCGCGAGTAGGTCGTCGATCAATTTTCTTTGTGCGGCATTACGGGAGACCGCGGCTTCGAAAATGTGGAAGTTGCCTACTTTCTTGATGCGGCGGACGGCCTTTTTGGCTTCGAGACGATAGACGGTTGTCTGGATGGTGGTGTAGGCCGGACGGTGTTTTTGGGGAAAGGCTTCCTGGATTTCCCGAATGGAGGCTTGGCCCTTAGTCCAGAGGGCTTCCATGATTTGGAGTTCTAATTTCGTTAGGTTGGGTTCGGTCATTGGCGTCGTCTACTACAGACGTATGTTATCCTACTACTCTAATAGTTTGTGTCAAGTTCTTTCTATGGGTAGAGTTTGGTGCTGGATAAGTCATGATAACCGCGCGCAAGAACTTGCAGACCGGCTACCAGTTAACCGAATCAGTTCCAATCTGAACGGCGGGACTAACAAATTCGGATGGTTGCGGGCCTCCGCAACTGCAATCGATTTCCTTTCAATTATTTCCCGATACGCCGCAAGCATCGGAATGGACAGTGCCCGAGCCCACGCAATCGCAACGATTCCCAGTCGCAGCATAAGCGTGAAGAAATTGAGGAACGGTGGGAAAGATTTCGAATTGGATAAAACTCTTTCCGGTCACGCGGGTGACGCGGACCAGCGATTCTGCTACTGCGCGGTGGATTACGTCATTGTGTAACCGCAAATTGTAGGGTGATCACTTCTTTGAAAATTTTCGCGGTGAACGCGACTTTACCTGACTGCGTGGGTGCTTTCGTTCTGCCGGACAGTTGAGCCACTCTTCTAGCAGTATCCTAACACTTTTGCCCTCCTCCTTCCCGGTGGCCTGGCGAATGCCCGCGTTGATTGGCAGTTTATGCCTGCCGTCGCCCATTGCCATAAATGCGCTTCGCAACGGGTGTCCATCAACTTTGCCCTTAACCTTAACCAAGCCTCGCGTTCCGAAAAACGCAACGGATTTCAGCCAGATCACATAGGTCCATCCGCTCTTGCCAGGGCTTTTTTGCAGTTTCGCAATGAATGTCCGGTTTAGCAGTTTTGGCTTGTCGCGCTTTCTCTCACGCTCTTTCATGGAATCTCCTTCCTCGTTCTACGAGTATTCAGATGCCTTTCGCCACTTTATAGAGAACCCGGGGAAGCACCAGATGGCAATTCACGCCACAATTGCAACCAGCCGAAGAACATGTTCACCAAGCGCGATATTGCCGACGATATTGCTTTGCAGGCGGGCAGCGCTTGGATCAATCCCTTTGGTAAATATTCGCCACGCGATGGACTGCGGAATTGTGACATGTGCAGCGACGGAGGAGGGCAGCTTGTCTAGAAAGGTCCACCGGTCTTGTGTTTTCAACAGACACCACTTTCCCCCACACTCCCCAGATACTTCGATGAGGACAGCCGTACCATCCGATTCCGAAACGCGACTAAAGACGTGTGGAAGGCCGCGCAGGAAAGTGTCCAATACCGGATGATAAAGCTGCCGAGTCATAATGCCTGGACGATTGGTTGCCAGCCGAATTTGCTGCTGGTGATGCCAGCGCTCGGTCAGTTCGCGGGCATTGTCGAACCATACCAGTGAGGTCGTTTCTCCTGCCCAGGAGACCCCGATTCCGGCCGTGGCAAATGGATCGAGGGATTCATAGAAGTCCGCCGTTTGAGCGCAAGTTAGCTGCATGAGTTGGATTAAGACTTTTGGACTGAGACGCCGGTAAACGGTAACACCTTCACGGTTCAGCCGATTCACGAGAGCAATTACATCCTCTTGCGAGTTGACCGCTACTTTTTCAACCCGGTAGGTATCTCTTCCCATGGACAGTTTGCGCAGAGCTGTGTCCAACAAATGCGCAGCAATCTCCCGTACCTTCCATTGCGGTACGACGGTAGGCAAATCCCACTCAGCAGAATCGAGCGAACTCAGCAGCTCGATTAGATGCCGATCCACTTCACGAATGATAGGTGTGCAAAGTATCGGCTGTGTTCCGCTGAGTTCCGCACTCATGAGAATCCCTCTTCTTTAACGCGATTAGAATACACGTATGAATCGTTGCAGCTGCAGATTGAACGATGTGACGTTGTCGAGATCATGCTGGAGGGAGCTCCTTATGAGGTATTTCGCAATCCATAACGCAAACCACAAAATGTGTTGTCTTGTGCGACTTGCGCAACTTCCGCGCAATGCGGCCACTCGCGCCAATGAATTTCACGATTTGAGCGGCCAGTCTCGGATCAGCTAGAATTCACCTTCGGAACTGACGCACACCGATGAGCTTCGAACCGATTGAAAATTACGGGGTAATAGGCAATATGCGCTCGATTGCCCTTGTGAGTGTAAACGGTTCAATCGACTTTCTCTGCTACCCAAATTTCGATTCTCCCACTGTGTTTGCAGCACTGCTCGATGACGAAAAAGGTGGTTGTTTTGAGATTCAGCCGCAACTCGGAAAAAGGAAGGTACGACAACTGTATTTCCCAGACACGAACATTCTGCTCACGCGATTTCTTGCGGAGGAGGGTGTGGCCGAGCTGACTGACTACATGCCCATTGCCACCGACGGGGAGCAACCGAATGAGATTATCCGTACCCTGGCGGTGATCAGGGGCCAGGTCGACTTCAAGATGCGGTGCCAGCCACGATTTGATTATGCGAGGTGTGGGCACACCGTCAACATCGGAGATCAGTGTGCGATTTTTTCGCCGGTGAGCGACGCTTGTCCTCCGCTGGCGCTGTATTCCACCGTTGCCCTGCGACAACAATCCCAGGATGCAATTTCCAATTTCAGCCTCCGAGCAGGCGAGCGGGTTACGTTTGTTTTTGGCGGAGTTCGTCCCCAGGGACAGCAACCCGAGATGCAGTTCGTCGAGCAGCGCTTCCACGAGACCGCACGTTTCTGGAAGGGATGGATCGCGAAATCAAAGTACAAGGGCCGGTGGCGCGAAATGGTCAACCGTTCGGCCCTAATGTTGAAGCTGTTGACTAGCCGGGAGCATGGATCGCTCGTTGCGGCGCCGACTTTTTCACTGCCAGAACAACTTGGCGGACCGCGCAATTGGGATTATCGCTTCACATGGTTGCGAGATTCGGCATTCACTCTCTACGCGCTGATTCGACTGGGTTTTGTCGAAGAAGCTGAGTCGTTCATCGGCTGGCTGAAGGGGCGGCTCGGTGACGATGCGGAGCGGGGACCGTTACAAGTGATGTACGGAATTGATGGCAGGCAGAGACTCGATGAGCTGACGCTGGATCATCTGCCGGGGTATGAAGATTCAAAGCCCGTGCGCATCGGAAACGCAGCGTATCAACAGTTGCAGCTCGATATTTATGGCGAAATGATGGATTCCATCTATCTAGCAAACAAGTACGGAGACTCAATTTCCCATGCCGGGTGGCTAGAAGTTCAGCGGATCTTGGAGTGGCTGGGGAAGAACTGGCAACGGCCCGATGAAGGTATATGGGAGGTTCGTGGCGGAGCGCGAGAATTCCTGCACTCGCGGTTGATGTGCTGGGTGGCTTTCGATCGGGCACTGCGGCTTGCGCAGAAGCGCTCCCTTGCTGGGCCATTCGACGCTTGGCTGCGAACGCGTGACGCGATTCGAAACGATATCTTTACGAACTTCTGGGATGACGATTTGCGGTCGTTTGTGCAGTCGAAGGGCACGAAGGATCTGGATGCGTCGGTTCTGCTGATGCCGCTCATGCGCTTCATCAGCCCGGTCGATCCGATGTGGCTGTCGACCATGAAAGCGATTGAAGCGCGGTTAGTCGAGGATACCCTTGTCCGTCGCTACGAGGCGGAACGCACGCATGTGGACGGGATTCCAGGCGGAGAAGGCAGCTTCACTGCCTGCTCATTCTGGTACGTCGAATGCCTGGCGCGCTCCGGGGAATTGGAAAAGGCTCAACTGTTATTTGAGAAACTCCTGGGATACGCCAACCATCTTGGTCTCTACTCGGAGCAAATCGGTCCAAGCGGGCAACATCTCGGGAACTTCCCACAGGCATTCACGCACCTGGCGCTGATCAGCACCGCGACGTATCTGGACAGGGTCCTTTCCGGCAAGGACGACTCAGTGTGGCGCTAGCATTTCTCAACTCGCTGCGGCAGGAAGGACGCGTGGTGGAATTCCATCTACCAATAGGCGATAAGGCGTACGCCTAGCGCTGGTGTCTTCAAGTTTAGTCCCCGTTCGCGTTGCTCTCTCAAGTCTTTACCCTAGTCTCGCTGCAGGGATTTGCTCCCTTGAGTTCCTCGTACTTTACGTGATACTTCCTTAACGTTTCAGGCGAATCCGATACGGAATCGTTCCTTGCCTGAAACAACCCGAGTGGAGGCCACAGGAGATTCTATGATCAAGCGTAACAGTTCGCCCCGGGCCTCTGGATTGCGCAATCCTCCGGCCGTGAAGTTGACCCTGAGCGAAGCGCCTTCTGAGCTTTTGCGCGAGCTAGTTGCGCACCTCCGCCAGAATCGCACGCAACTCCGCGAGGAGTGGGTCGGACGCATCTCGGAGACTCGGTTGCTCACCGCGATGACCAAGGATGAAATCTTCGCCGAAGCGACGTCGGTGTATGACAGCTACGTCGAAGCTCTCGAAACGGAAACCTTCGAAGCCCTTCAGGCCTACGCCCGCAACCTCTCGGAAAGGATTATTCCCCGCGGCGTCGAAACGCACGAAGTTGTCGGTATTGTTCTCCTCTTGCGTGACGTGCTCGCTCGCTCTCTGTTCGCCAAATATCAAACCGATTTCAGAAAACTAAACCGCATCCTCGACGCATACGAGCCGGCCGCCAACCGCATTGCCAACACCGTCGCTGTCGGTTTCGTCCAGGAGCGCGAACGTGTGATCCGCCAACAGCAGGAAGCCATCCGCGAACTCTCCACTCCTGTCTTGCAGGTTCGAGAGCGGCTTCTCATTCTGCCGATCATCGGCGTCATTGATCCACAGCGTGCCCGGCAACTCACCGAACAATTGCTCCGCGGTATCCGCACCAACCGGGCCAAGGTTGTCGTCATTGATATCACAGGTGTCGCGGCCATGGACGTGACCGTTGCCAACCACCTTGTTCAGACCGTTGAGGCTTCACGCCTCCTTGGTGCCACCGTCATTGTTACGGGTCTTTCTCCCGAAATCGCCCAGACCCTTGTCACCATCGGCGTCGATCTTGGAAAGATGAATACCGTCGGCGATCTGCAAGGCGGTATTGAACAGGCGGAGCGCCTGCTTGGTTATAAAGTCGTGCCGTCGTAGCAACTACTTGAGAGGCCTTTACCGCCCGGGCCGCGCTGGAAGAAGGTCCAACTTGGAAGTTCCGATTCTGAAGCAAGGAGAGTTTCTCATCGCGACGATTCAAGCCGCCCTGTCCGATGCCGATCTTGAGCATCTGCGAATGGCCCTCATTCAGCGCGTCGTTCGTTTTCGCTCGAGAGCAGTGATTGTTGACGTGACGGCGATGGATGTGATGGATTCCTTCGCTTCGCGTACGCTGAAGGAGATCGCCCAGATGATCCGCCTTCGCGGTGCGGAAACCGTGATCGTAGGCATCCAGCCCGAAGTTGCCTTTGCTATGGTCCAGCTCGGCATCACCCTCGAAAGCGTCGTTACGGCTTTAGATCTCGAAGAGGGGCTGGCGTACTTGAGTCAAAAATTCAAGAATCTCAACTAAGAGAGATGCGCAGTGCCGGCTGAGGAATCTCGTGTGCCGATCAACTCAGACCAGGACATCGTTCTTGCCCGGCAAAAGGGAAGAGCGTTGGCTGCCGATTCCGGTTTCTCGGCCGTGGATGCCACGCTCATTGCGACCGCCATCTCTGAATTGGCGCGCAACATCGTGACCTACGCGAAACACGGCGAGATCACACTGAATGCTTTGGCTGAGTCGGGCCGCCGCGGCATCGGCATCGTCGCTTCCGATCAAGGTCCCGGAATAGCCGACATTCGGCTGGCGCTCCGCGATGGATTTTCGACCTCCGGCAGTTTTGGCCTCGGACTTCCGGGGGTTCGTCGTTTGATGGATGAATTCGAGATTTCCTCCGCGCCCGGCCAGGGAACAAGGGTGATGGTAAAAAAGTGGCGACAAGAGCGACCGGAAAAGTGAGCTTCATGGAGTTTGGAATCGCCGCGGCCGCAGTCGAAGGACAGAGCGAGTCGGGGGATATTCATGTAATGCAATATGTGCGGGACTGCTTGCTCCTGGCGGTTATCGACGGCATCGGCCACGGCGACAGTGCCGCCGCGGCCGCACTGGCGGCCTCATCCGTGTTGAAATCGAATTCTTCGGAGAGGTTGGAAACCCTGATGCAGATGTGTCACGATGTGCTTCGCCCCACACGCGGTGCGGTCATGAGTCTTGCCTCGATTTTTCCCCGCCTGGGCCAGATGCACTGGCTCGGCGTCGGAAATGTGCAGGGCATGGTGCAACGAGCAGGCGCTCTAAAAGGTACTGTCCAGGAAGTGCTTTTGCTCAGAGCCGGCGTGCTTGGCGCGCAAATGCCTTCCCTTCAGGCGGCCACCGTTCCCCTCCGCACCGGCGACAGAATCATTTTTGCCACAGACGGCATTCGCAACGGATTCGTCGCTGACCTCTCTTCTCTCGATACCCCGCAGCGCTGCGCTGACAGGATCCTCCAACAACACTGCCGCGGCAACGACGATGCTCTCGTGGTCGTCGCGCAATATCTGGGAATGACGCCATGACACACACTGCCAGGTCCCCGCACAAGTCCGTTCCCACTCGCGAGGAGCTTTACCGGACTGCTCTCGCCGAATACGTCTCTGATGGTTCGGAAAATGCGCGCGGTAAGGCCTACGATCTAGGCCGCACTTTTCTGAAGGACGGCGTCAGCCTTGTCGAGCTGGCAGCCATGCATCACTCCGCGCTCTCCGAAGCACTGCGTTCGGGTTCCGGTAAGGCGGCGACAAACGACACTCTTTCCCGCGCCGCCGAGTTTTTATCGGAAAGTCTTTCTTCCTATGAAATGGCTCATCGCGGTTTTCAGGAGGCCGTTGGTGCGCTCCGCCGAATGAATGAAGTTCTCGAAGAGGAAATCAAACGCATCGCTTACGCCGTTCACGATGAGGCCGGCCAGCTTCTTGTTGCCGTCCACCTCGCACTTGCCGACGTGGCGCGCGAAGCCCCTGACTCGCGATGGCGCATCGAGAACATCAATGACCTGCTGAAAAAAGTGGAAGTCCAGCTTCGCCAGTTCTCCCACGAACTTCGTCCCACGATCCTTGACGATCTCGGCTTGGTTCCCGCCATCCGCTTTCTTGCTGGCGCCGTTTCCAAGCGCTCGAATCTGCCGATTCGCGTCTCCGCGGAAATTCCGGAACGCCTCTCCTCCTCTACTGAAGTTGCCGTCTATCGTGTTGTGCAGGAAGCTTTGACCAATGCCGTAAAGCACGCGCAGGCGCGCTCTGTCTCGGTCGAAATCCTCGAGCAAGACTCTACTGTTCATTGCGTCATTCAAGATGACGGAGTCGGATTTTCGCCGGAGTCCGTAAGTCAAAAAGGTGAACGCCAGGGACTTGGGCTATTGGCCATGCAGGAAAGGCTCAATGCCATCGGAGGAATCATTCAGTTTGAATCAGCACCCATGTGCGGTACTACCATTCGGTTGTCGCTCCGGAGACGCTAGATAGGACAAAGATGCCCATTCGCGTAGTGCTGGCCGATGATCATGTGCTCGTCCGCCAAGGCCTTCGGGCTTTGCTTGAGCGCGAAGGTTTGCAGGTGATTGGTGAAGCCGCTGATGGCCGCGAGGCCGTACAACGGGTACAAGCACTTCAGCCCGACGTGGTGATTTTGGATATCAGCATGCCCACCCTCAATGGTCTCGATGCCGCTCGCGAAATCTCGAAGTCTTTTCCGAAGACTAGGACCATTCTTCTGACCCAGCATGAAGAAGATGTTTATGTGTCCGGAGCACTCGAAGCCGGCGTTCGGGGCTATGTCTTGAAGAACCAGGTCGCGAGCGATTTGCTCCATGCCGTGCAGCGTGTCTGGTCCGGCCAGGTCTATCTGAGCCCCGGCGTCTCGCAAGCTGTCGTATCCGCGTACCAATCGCGGCCGGGAAAATCCGCTGATCCTCTCACGCTGCGCGAACGCCAGGTCCTCCAGCTCATCGCAGAAGGCAAATCCACAAAGGACATTGCTTCCATCTTATTTATCAGCGTAAAAACCGCCGAATCCCACCGTTCGCGCCTCATGCAAAAACTCGAAATTCACGAAATTGCCACACTCGTGCGCTACGCCATTCGTCACGGCCTCGTTCGCCCGTGACCTTCTGCTTACAGCTTTTACGTTAGGGCGGCTACCTGATCAGTAAACGGGGCATTCCCCCGCGCAATCTCGGGGCGTCACCTGATTTTCCTTTTTCCCGATTCTCGTATTCTGGACTCGAGCAGCGCCGGTCCCTTCTCACTAATCTGTTGGGCGTTTCTCTTAAATTCGCCTACGAAGCTTGCCCTTCAGCTTAGCGGACTCCGGCGTTGCTCAAAGAGGGCTCGACTCGACATGAAGGCATCAGCCGGCGACCGTGATTTGCAGATCTCTCAGTTCCATCCTTCTCGCCCGAGTGTTTTCTGGTCCCCTTACGGCGAGGTGGACGATGACGATCCGTTCATTAAATCAGTCGAGCACAGTTTTGATGGACAGGAAGCACACGGCCAACTCGATCATCTAATCTCTCAACTCGCCCTATGCGCTCCCGCCCCAAATGCCAGCTTTGACGAACTCCAGAGTTTTCGCAAAATCCTCCTCGAAGCAGCTCGCGCCGTCTCCATGCGGTCCCGTTTTCTCGACCGGCTTCGCTGCTTCGCGCTCACCGACGACCTGACAGGGCTATACAACCGTCGCGGCTTCCTCGTCCTCGGCCTGCAGAATCTTAAGCTGGCCAGCCGCACGGGCTATTCTCTTCTTCTCTTTTTTGTAGACATTGACCAGTTCAAGCGCGTCAACGACTCTCTCGGGCACCTTGAGGGCGACGCCTTTCTGATCTGCTGCGCTGAAGTCCTCAAGAGCACGTTCCGGGACTCAGACATTATTGCGCGGATGGGCGGCGATGAATTCGTGATCCTCGCTCAGGAGACGTCAGAGCACAGCAGCGAAGCCATTTTCCACAGGCTAGAATCGGTCTTGCAGTTGCTGAACGAGAAAGTGGATTCCCTTCACAGGCTTTCTCTCAGCGTTGGCGTAGCGCGGTTTGATCCGCAAAATCCTGTTTCCCTTGGAGAGCTTCTCTCCGTTGCCGATCGCGAGATGTTCGAGCGAAAGCGCGTGCGCGTTTCTCGGGTCCAGAATCAAGGCGACCGCTCTTCATGATCCATTGAATGATTGAACGGTGACGAACGCAGGAGACAGCTCCAATGCCAGATTCAAGAACCTAACTCGGCGCCAGGGCGAGAATCGCGGGGACCAGTTCGCGGGCGAGTTCCATCTCATCGAGCAACTTCGCGGCACCGAGGTTTTCGGCCAACTCCGCCGCCAAGGCGTCGATGCCGAATGCGATTGCTATGATTTTCGTGTGATTTAACAAAGCCCGGATTTCGGCCAGCGGGACATGATTTTTGTCCGGCATGCTGAGGTCAAGGACTACGACATCCGGATGCAGTTCTGTGGTCTTCTCAATCGTCTCGGGCAAGCTCGATGCTTCACCGACAATCTTGATGTCTTTTCGGTGGCGTAGAAACAATCGAAGAGCTCTACGCATCAAATCTGTTTCGTCGGCGAGAAAAACTCTGACGGACATAGTGGCGCCTTCCATGCGCCGCACTCGCCGGGCAAAACTGGACGCTACTTCTCAATACTCCTGTCGGCTGGCATAAGTCAATAGGTATGCGACCTTTTGCCAAAGACAAGGCCGCTACTCGTCAGCGCCGGTATATCAATTCGTTCCGCTGATAAATGGACGTTTGCCCACAGTTCTTGCATGGGAGCGTTTGTCCGCCTTCGGGGAACTTCGGTTTCTTCGGAATGAAGAGGTTGGCGAGAGTACTCTCAATTTCGGAATGAAAAAATGTCGAATGGCATTTTGGACATCTCAAAACCCAGCTCGCCATGACCGAACCCCTGAGCTTCGATTGACTGGTCAAGACCACACTGCGATGTCCTGTGAAAGACGCCGATACCGTAAAGACACTAATTTTCTCGCTGTTTTCTTGGTCTGGCTGGTCTTTCCTTACAATCATTCCCATTACAGGCGGTAGTAGGCTAGCCCCTTGCTGCTTAGCTGCCTCACTTTATCGACCTCGCGGCCGCTCCGGATGACAATTCAACTAGAAATGCTCAAGGAGCCTCTAAATGTTGAACAGCGGCACGAGACATCAATCGTGATTGGCAATACCAAGGAACGCTGGCGAGAACTCCATGAACAAGCCTCAGTCGAGCAAGATCCAGACAAACAGTTAAAGCTGATTAGAGAAATCAATCAGCTTTTAGAGGAGAAGGGAACACCCTAGCCGTTGAGGCGAAAAAATAAACTTAGATTTCGAACTTCCGCTGCAATACGAATTCAGATGAGCTTTCAAGGCCAATATACGCCTACCCCTCCAAGCAATCCCTCGCGAAGGTCTCGGATGTGACGACGGCTGGCAGATTCTTGATTCTTCCAATAGTCATATCTCGAGCGCGAACATTATTGGGGACTTCCCGGATAGCGACTGTTTTCGCCGCAAGTCGCGGTTCGGGCATGCACTATCCTCGGCAGGATGCGCCGGACGAGATCGGCACCGCCATGCGACATGGCTGCGGGAGTTGCGAGAAACGCGGCAACGAGAACGGCTTTGCAAAGTGAGTAGCCGTCCCTAGGGGAGAGAACATCCAATAACCGTGTGGGAAATCTTTCGTCGTAAGCGTCGAGAGCCGCAGAAAGTAACGACCGGCCGATTCGAAATCGAGCGGAACGGCAAAGTCGCCTATCTTGAATACAGTTTGAGCGGAAATATCCTGGAGCTAACCCATACTGAGGTTCCTGAAAAATTGCGTCATATGCGTCTTGCGTCTTCTCTGGCAGAGACTGCCCTTCATTGGGCCCGAGAGCACAACCTCAAGGTCGATATTATTTGCCCGACGGTGCAGCGATATGTAGCGAAGCACCCGGAGTACTCCGATCTTGTATTGCATTGATGTGGCGGATTAATTGTTCGTGAATTCGACCATTCATAGTCGGTCGATTGTCAATTGGTCGGGCTTTCCCGCAAAGTACTTCTGCAAAGCGTCTTTGAATATCTTAGTTTCGGTGGTAGTACTCGCAAACAAGGTCATTGAGGATCGAAACTTTAAGTGATCTGGGTCTTCAAAAATCTGATCGATCGAACGCCCCTCCACGAGCATCACAAGCTGAGTGCAATGCCTTAGTCGCGATCCCAGGATCGGATTCTTCAAATACGCTTCGGCTTCGTTCCGTGATGAGATGGCGTACCTGTTTGCCATGGCGCTGTGCCCTAACCCTCTAAGCTGAGGGAAGATAAACCACATCCAATGGCTTTGTTTATGACCTTCGCTTATTTCCCTGCACACCTGCGTGAAGCAATGACTCTGTGCATCGACGAATCGCTGCAAGTCATAGGGGTCTTTCGCATTCATCGTCTGTCCTGTGCCTGGCACCGCGATAAAACAAATCCTCTCGTCCACCTTGATCAATTCCGCCGTCCCGCAAGAGCCAACGCACGACGAGGCATCAGGAGCTCCAGAGGTTTTAGTTAACTACCTATCTGAAGCTGTGTGCGCAGCTGTGGAAGGGTTGCCGACCACAGGGGAGTCGGGCGACTCGTGCTTTACCCTACGTCGTCTGGAGCGATCAATTATGAATATAGCGTCAACTTTCTGATGCGTCGTAACCCGCACACCGAGCCGCGGCGACACTCACACTGGTTTTCCTTCGACCACATTGATCGTCGTTGTTGTGGGCGTGATCGACTTGAGTTCGAAACCGGATGCTTTCAGCAGTGACCGGAACTGGGCTTCGGTACGCTCCTGGCCGCCGGGGAAGGTGAGCATGGTGATGTCCATGTCTTTGGACAGAGACGGTGCATTGCCGGCGGGAACCACGCAGTCAGCGATCAGTAGCTTGCCATTGCCGGGAATCACTTTGCGGCAGTTGCCGAGGATCTGGATGGACTGTTCGTCGGTCCAATCGTGAATGATGTGACGGAAGAGGTAGGCGTCGGCTCCGTCGGGGATGCTTTCGAAAAAGCTGCCTTCGATGACGCTGCAGCGCTCGGCCAAGCATGCGGCCTTCAACTTTCCCTTCGCCCGCCCAACGACGTGGCCCAGGTCGAACAAGATCCCCTTCATGTTGGGATAGCGCGGGAGCACAGCGGAGAGGAGCGAGCCGTTCCCCCCGCCAATATCGGCCAAGACGTTTATGCCGCTGAAATCGTATGCGTCCAACATGGCGGCGGTTTCATAACTATTCAAGGAGGTCATGCCGGCGTCGAAGATAGGACCCATTTCCGGGTGCGCCTGAATGTAGTCGAAAATGGGTGCGCCGAAAACTTTGTTGAAACCGGGCTCGCCAGTTTGAATGGAGTGATGCAAGCCGTCCCAGGCGGCAAATAAGTGGTGGAACAGTTGCGCGCCCGCGCGGTAGGAGCCCGGGGCGTCGGTGCGCAAGGCGGCCGAAAGCAGCGTGTGGTCGAAGTGGCGATTCTCGGTTTCCTGAAAAAGGCCGTGGCCGGCCAGGAAGCGGAGAATTCGATAGAGCGACGGCGCATGAGTTTTGCTGGCTCTGGCGAGGTGTTCGACTGGCTGCGGCTGGCCGGTTTGGACGAGATCGGCAACGCCGAGCTCGGCGATTGTGCTGACCGCGCGGCTGAGGGCGGCGCTGGTCATGATGCGGCTGAGATGTTCGGTTTCTTGTTGGGCCATGATTTCCACCTGGAATACTGCGGGACGCTATCACACGCTAAAACAGAACCACAAGAGTTTAACTTCGGTGTGGCCGACAATCCATTCACGACTTCACTTGCGCCGCTCAAGTGTAATTGGAAGCTCGGTAACAGAGCGGTCAGTTGCCGCCTAGGGCGGGCGTTTCCACCAACAAGTCGAAAGAATCGTGGACCAAGATGTCGCTAGGAGTCTTGAACTCCATATTGATGAATGAGTCGTCCAGGGCGAACATGGCGTGGCCGTGCATGAGTGCCCAAATCGCGGCCGTCAGAGTTTCTTCGCTTCGCACGCCCTTTTTTGCGGCAGCCTGGTGAACCGTCTCGGCTAGTATTTGAAAGCAGCGGTCAGCGGGGACGTCCACGGCGGGATCTTTTCTGCGGTGTATCGCCGAATCAAACATAATCTGAAAGTGGGAAGACCTCTCGACTGCGAACCGAACATAAGCCGTGCCGATTGCTACCAGGCGTTTTCGTGGACCATCGGGGCTGGTCTTTCGA
>Ga0207646_10000479_pt1 | contig 53461 bp, 43 predicted proteins | sample KBSK5502metaG_FD_184343 | JGI IMG/M metagenome (GOLD analysis project Ga0207646, IMG submission 184343) | Corn, switchgrass and miscanthus rhizosphere microbial communities from Kellogg Biological Station, Michigan, USA - KBS K5-50-2 metaG... | ecosystem: Host-associated > Plants > Roots >...
TTCATCATGTAGATGTAGCCGACCGTGATGCTTTGTGCGAACTCCTCGCCGGTCATCCCGTCGAAGAGCGTCACCTTGCCGGCATGCGGAAGCCCCGCCACCTCCAGCAGGTGGCGGATCTCGGTCTCCCGCGCTCCGTCGAAGACTGGTGTGGCCACTGGGATGCCTTCACGGAAGCCCTCCGCAAGCTCAAGGAGGCGATCGTCATCGAGCTCAGCGAGCGACTTCCAGACGGCGGTCTCGCCGAAGACCTCGCGGAACCATCTGCGCACCGCTTCGGCGCGCGCGCCGCGACTGAGCAGCCGGGCGATGCTCCGGCCCAACTCCCGGGAGGCCCAGCCCAGGTGGGTTTCCAGGATCTGTCCCACGTTCATGCGTGAGGGAACACCCAGTGGGTTGAGCACGACCTCGACCGGGGTGCCGTCGGGCAGGTAGGGCATGTCTTCTTCCGGCACGATCTTCGCGATCACGCCCTTGTTGCCGTGGCGGCCGGCCATCTTGTCGCCCACCGAGAGCTTGCGCTTCATGGCGATGTAGGCCTTGACCAGCTTGATCACGCCGGGGGGCAGCTCGTCGCCCTTCTTGAGCTTGTCTTTGCGGTCGTCAGTGATCTTGCGCAGCACGTCGATCTGCCGCGAGGTCATCTCCTCGACTTCATCGATTTTTTCGATCAGCAAGGGGTCCTTATCGGCCAGTTTCAGCCGCTTCAGGTTCCGGGTGGAGATCTTCTCGATGATCTCGCGGGTCAGCGTGGTGCCCTTGGTGAGCAGGCGCTTGTTGGTCTTCTCGTCGTGCAGGTCGGCCAGCAGCTTCTGGCCGCCCAGCAAATCGGTGAGGCGCTTCAGCCGCTCGTCGGTGAGGATGCGGATCTCGTCGGCCAGGTTCTTCTCCAGCTTGAACACCTGACCGGCCTCGATGGCCTTATGGCGCTCGTCCTTTTCGGCACCCTTGCGGCAAAAGATCTTCACATCCACAACGGTACCCTCGATGCCCGGCGGGCAGTAGAGGGAGGCGTCGCGGACGTCGCCGGCCTTCTCACCGAAGATGGCGCGGAGCAGCTTTTCCTCCGGGGTGAGGGTGGTTTCGCCCTTGGGGGTCACCTTGCCGACCAGGATGTCACCGGGCCGGACGGTGGCGCCGATGCGGATGACGCCGCTCTCATCCAGGTTGCGCAGAAAGGTTTCGCTGATGTTGGGGATATCGCGGGTGATCTCCTCGGGGCCGAGCTTGGTGTCGCGGGCCTCGATTTCGAACTCCTCGATGTGAATCGAGGTGTAATAGTCCTCCTTCACCAGCCGCTCGCTCACCAGGATGGCGTCTTCGAAGTTGTAGCCGCGCCAGGGCAAGAAGGCGACGAGCACGTTGCGCCCCAGGGCCAACTCGCCGCGCTCAGTGCAGGGCCCATCGGCCAGCACCTGGCCCTGGCCGACGCGGTCCCCCACGCGCACCAGCGGCTTCTGGTTGATGCAGGTGTTCTGGTTGGAGCGCTTGAACTTGGTCAGGGTGTAGATGTCGGCGCCCACCTCGCGGCTGAGCACACCCGAGTGGTCGGATTCGACGCGCACGATGATGCGCTCGGAGTCCACCTGGTCCACAATGCCTTCGCGGCGGCAGATGACCACGGCGCCGGAATCGCGCGCCGTGACGCGCTCCATGCCCGTGCCTACCAACGGGGCCTCGCCGCGGATCAGCGGCACGGCCTGGCGCTGCATGTTCGAGCCCATCAGGGCACGGTTGGCGTCGTCGTTTTCGAGGAAGGGGATCAGGCTGGCGGCCACCGAGACGAGCTGCTTCGGCGAGACGTCAATGTAGTCCACCTCTTCGCGCTGTTTCAGTACGAAGTTGCCGGCCTGCCGGCAGTTCACTAGCTCGGTGGTGATGCGCCCACGCTCGTCGAGCGAGGCGTTGGCCTGGGCGATGACGTAGCGGTCCTCTTCCCAGGCCGAGAGGTAGAAGCAGTAGGGTTCGTGCGTCACCTTGCGGCGCTTCAGCTCCTCGTTCACGGCTTCGGCCTTTTCGCGCTCGACGATTTCGCCGGCTTTGAACTCGCTGTCGCCAGCGTTGACGATCAGGGCGAAGTCCACCACACGCCCGCCCTTCACCTTGCGGTAAGGCGATTCGATGAACCCGAACTCATTGATGCGGGCGTAGCAGGAAAGCGAGCTGATCAGGCCGATGTTCGGGCCTTCGGGCGTCTCGATCGGGCAGATGCGGCCGTAGTGAGTGGGGTGGACGTCGCGGACCTCGAACCCGGCGCGCTCGCGGGAGAGCCCGCCCGGCCCGAGGGCCGAGAGGCGGCGCTTGTGGGTGATCTCGCTGAGCGGGTTGGTCTGGTCCATGAACTGGCTGAGCTGCGAGCTTCCGAAGAATTCGCGGATGGCCGCCATAACCGGCTTGGCATTGACCAGGTCGTGCGGCATGGCGGTGGACATTTCCTGGTACACCGACATCTTTTCCTTGATGGCGCGCTCCATCCGGACCAGACCGATGCGGAATTGGTTTTCCAGCAGCTCGCCGACAGCGCGGACACGCCGATTGCCCAGGTGGTCGATGTCGTCCACCGTGCCGATATTCTTGCGGAGCTTCAGCAGGTAACGGATGGAGGCGACGAAGTCGGTGGCGTCGAGCGTGCGCATGTCGAGCGAGGTCTCCAACTCCATCTTGATGTTGAACTTCAGCCGGCCCACCTTGCTGAAGTCGTATTTGCGCGGGTCGAAGAACATGCCGTTGAACAGCGCCGTCGCGGTCTCCAGCGTCGGCGGGTCGCCGGGGCGCAGCTTGCGGTAGATTTCGATCAGAGCCTCGCGGGAGGAGCGGATGGCGTCCTTTTCGAGCGTGCGACTCAGCACCATGCCGACGTCGTCCCGTTCGGGGAAGAAGATATCCACGTCGGTGATACCGGCTTCGGCGAGCGCGGCCCACAGTTCGGCCGTGAGCGGCTTGTTCGCCTCCAGGATCACCTCGCCCGTTTGCCGGTTGACCAGGTCGGCCACGGTGTAGGCGCCTTCCAGGTCGGCCACCGACACCCTGGCCTGGGTGACGCGCGCCTTGCCCAACTCCTTGTACAGCGCCTCGGTGATGCGCTTGTGCGCGCCTAGCAGCACCTCGTCCGTGCGCGGGTGCTTAATTTCATGCGATAGCTTGCGGTCCACCAAGCCTTCGGAGAGATTCCAGTAGAGCTCCCGCTCGCGGAGCGTGATGCGCTCCACCTGATAGAACGTCCGCAGAATCTCCTCGTTGGACTTCATCCCCAGCGCGCGAAGGAAAATCGAGCCCAGGAACTTGCGCTTGCGGTCGATGCGCACGTACAGGATGTTTTTCGTGTCGTATTCGAACTCCACCCATGAACCGCGGTAGGGGATGATCTTGCCGAGGAAGTAGGTGCGGTTGTTGGCCGATTCGTAGAAGACCCCCGGGGAGCGGTGGAGTTGGCTGACGATCACGCGCTCGGTGCCGTTGATGACGAAAAACATCCTGTACGTGATCAGCGGGATGTCGCCGTAGAAAACCTCCTGCTCCTTGATGTCGCGGATGTTTTTTGCGCCCGTATCGGGGTCTTTGTCGTAGATGGTCAGCCGGATGGTCACCTTGAGCGGCGCGGCATAGGTCATCCCGCGCTCCTGGCACTCATTGACGTCGTACTTGAGCTGCATGGCCACCGGGTCGCCGCACTTGTTGCAGAATGTGGGCGTGTTCTTGTTAAACGTGCCGCACTTGGTGCACAGCACGTCGCCCGTTTGATACGGGTTGGTCACCACCGAGGCGCCGCAGTTCCGGCAGGTGGCCCGCAGGTGGTGCAGCCCCTTCAGGTTGCCGCACTTGCATTCCCAGTTGCCGATCGCGTAGTCCACGAAGTCGAGCTGCGAAAGCCCGCGGAAGTCCTGGATGGGGAAGACGGAGCTGAACACCGACTGCAGCCCGCTATCCTCCCGCTCGCTCGGCAACAAGTCCATCTGCAGGAAGCGATGGTAAGACTTCTTCTGGACCTCGATCAGGTTGGGAATCTGGATGGTGCTCTGGATCTTGGAGAAATCCAGCCGTTCGCGTTCCCGGATATGATGATTGCCATTCTTCATTCTGATTTACCTCATGTCCGAGCGGATGAGCCCGGAGGGGAAGCGGCCCTGCGCGCCCCGAAGAAGCGAGTCGGAGACACACACGGCCGCAAACGGTCCCAGCGGGACACCTTGTGAGTTTGTGGATCCCGGCCTACAACGCGCGTAATGAATCCCTTTGGTTGGAACCTCGCCTGAGGCAAGCCCCTCAGCCTGCCGCGGCGGGCTCGAGGCAAGCCGCACCCTGCCTGCCAAGCTACTTGACCTCGACTTTGGCGCCCGCATCTTCGAACTTTTTCTTGATGTTGGCCGCCTCGTCCTTGTTGACGCCCTCTTTGACGGTTTTTGGAGCGCCGTCCACCAAGTCCTTGGCTTCCTTCAGCCCGAGGCTGGTGACCTCGCGGACCGCCTTGATCACGTTGATCTTGTTGGCGCCCACTTCGGTCAGCACGACGGTGAACTCGGTCTTCTCTTCCGGCGGAGCTGCGCCACCTCCCGCCCCTGCGGCACCGCCGGTCACCGCCGCCGGTGCCGCTGCGGCCGCCGAGATGTGGAAGGTCTCTTCCATCTTCTTGACCAGATCGGCGGCCTCGAGCAGCGTTAGGCCCTTGATATCCTCCAGGATTGCATCCACCTTGTTAGCCATTGCTGTGTCCTTCCTCCTCGCGATGATGCGAACTTTTATTCCTTGGCCGCCTCGACAGGCTCGGCGCTGCCACCAGATTCAAACTTGTTTGCCTTGACCGCCTCGTTGACGATGACGGCCACGTTCCGCGAGACCCCCGCCAACGCCATGGCGATTCTCTGGGCCGGCGCCAGCAGCAGAAACATGATCTTGCTGAAAAGCTCATCCTTCGAGGGCAATTGGGCCAGCCGCTGGATCTCCTCGATCGAGAGCACCCGCCCCTCGACTACACCCGCCTTGAAGCGGAACGCGGGAACGTCTTTGGCCACCCGGGTCAGCACTTTGGCGAGTGCCACCGGGTCGGCGGCCGTAAAAGCGATCGAATGCGGGCCGGTCAGGCCCTTCAGCAGCGACTCAGCCGGAGTGCCGGTGCCGGCGCGCTCGGCCAGGGTGTTTTTCACCACACGGTAGCGGCCGCCCGCGGCCTGCACGGCGCGCCGCAGCTTGGTGTCCTCTTCGACAGTGATCCCCTGGAAGGTCGTGAGGATCACGGTCGAGACCTTGGCCAGATCGGTCTTCAGTTGCTCCAGATCCTGCTGTTTTTCGCTGCGTTTCTTCATCGTCCGAATCCTTCGGCTGCCTACGCCGCCACCGCCATCGCCGCTTCCACTTCTGCCGGGTCGATCAGGATCCCCGGTCCCATCGTGGAAGTCAGTGTGAGGCGCTTCACGTACTTGCCCTTGGCTGCCGCGGGCTTGGCCTTGAGGACGGCGCCCAGCAGCGCCTGAGCGTTTTCCGCCAGCTTCGCCGCGTCAAAACTGATCTTTCCGACCGGAGAGTGGATGATCCCGGTCTTGTCCACACGGAACTCCACCTTGCCGGCCTTGATCTCCTTCACGGCGCGGGCAACCTCGAAGGTCACCGTTCCCGTCTTCGGGTTGGGCATCAGGCCTCGCGGGCCCAGCACCTTGCCGAGCCGCCCGGCGGACTTCATCATGTCCGGGGTGGCGATGACGGCCTCGAAGTCGGTCCAACCTTCCTGGATCTTTTGCACCATGTCCTCGCCGCCGACGAAATCCGCCCCGGCCTCTTGCGCCTCACGGACTTTTTCGCCGCCGGCGATCACCAGGACGCGCTTCGATTTGCCCAGCCCGTGCGGCAGCACAACCGTCCCGCGCACCATCTGGTCGGAATGTTTCGGGTCCACGCCCAAGTTCACCACCAGTTCCACGGTCTCGTCGAACTTGGCGAAATGGGCCTTCTTGAGCACCTCAGCGGCTTCTGGGAGCCGATACGCCCGCGCCTCCACGTGCTTGCGGGCTTTTTCCGTGTTCTTCCCCACCTTGCGACTCATCCACTTCTCCTTACTCGTCCCCGCCCGGGACAGGTCTAGCCCTCGACCTCGATGCCCATGTTGCGCGCCGTACCCAGCACGGTGCGGATGGCCGCATCGATGCTGTTCGTGTTCAAGTCCACCAGCTTGGTACGGGCGATCTCCTCGACCTGCTTCTTGGTGACCTTGCCGACCTTGTTACGGTTCGGCTCTGCCGAGCCCTTGACGATGCCCGCGGCGCGCTTCAGGAGCTCTGAAGCCGGTGGTGTCTTGGTGATGAAGGTGAACGAGCGGTCGCTGTAGATCGTCACCAGCACCGGGATGATCATCCCCTCCGGCTCTTTGGCCGTCTTGGTGTTGAACTGCTTGCAGAAATCCATGATGTTGACGCCGTGCGGGCCCAGCGCGGTGCCCACCGGCGGCGCCGGAGTCGCCTTGGCTGCCGGCAACTGCAACTTGACCTGCGATTGAACCTTCTTCGCCATCGCCAATCCTTGGAACTAGGTGATCTTCTCCACCTGCGCGAAGTCCAGCTCCACCGGAGTGGAGCGGCCGAAAATCGTCACCGAAATCTTCAGCGTGCTGCGGTCGGAATTGACTTCCTCGACCTCGCCGGTGAAGTTGGCGAACGGGCCGTCCACGATGCGCACCTGCTCGTTGCGCTCAAAAACAAGCTTCGGCTTGGGCTTGTCGGTCGAAGTGGTGACCCGGTGCAGAATGTTTTCGACTTCCTGCTCACTGAGCGGCGTGGGCGTCTGTCCCGAGCCCACAAAGCCGGTCACTCGCGGCGTCGAGCGCACGACGTGCCAGGTGTTGTCGTCCATCTCCATCTCCACCAGCACGTAGCCGGGGTAAAACATCCGCGCCGACACCACTTTCTTCCCGCCGCGCACCTCCACCACGTCTTCGGTGGGAATCATCATCCGCCCGATCTTATCCTCCAGGCCGAACGCTGCGACGCGGCTCTCCAGGCTCTCCTTCACCTTTTTCTCAAAGCCCGAGTAAGTGTGGATGATGTACCACTGCTTGGCCATGGCCATTCCGATTCCTCAGTGCTTGGTGAAGATGCCAAACACGCGCTGCACCGCGTAACCCACGCCGCTGTCCACCAGGAAGAAAAACACCGCGAAAAACGCCACCGTGACGATCACCACCACCGTAGTGGCTTGCACGTCGGGCCGCGTCGGCCAGGTTACCAGCTTCATCTCCACGCGCACTTCGTGCAAAAACTGCTTGAAGCGCCGCGGGTAATCCGCTAGCCGGCTCACCGGACCCGGCATCTGGAACCCAGGACTGCCGCCCTGTCCCTCTTCGTTTTTCACTTTCGCCGCCTGTAGTGCCATCGCCTGTGGTCGTCTCCGCCTCGCCCGGCCTGGCCGCCCCGCCCGGGGTCCGCCCGAAGTGGCAGGGGAGGAGGGATTCGAACCCCCACATCCGGTTTTGGAGACCGGCGGTCTACCGTTGAACCTACTCCCCTCCGGGTTTGGCTACTTCACTTCGCGGTGCGCCGTGTGTTTGCGGCACGTGTTGCAAAATTTCCGCGTCTCCATCCGGTCCGTATGCTTCTTCCGGTTCTTGGTGGTCGTATAGTTCCGGTTCTTGCACTCGTTGCACTGCAGCGTGATGATCTCGCGCATTTCGGGTCTCTATTCCAGGATCTCGCTGACCGCACCTGCGCCGACGGTGTGGCCGCCCTCGCGGATAGCGAAGCGCAGCCCCTTCTCCAGCGCCACCGGGGTGATCAACTGGATCTCCATCGCTACGTTGTCCCCCGGCATCACCATCTCCACCCCGGTCGGCAGCTTCACGTCTCCGGTCACGTCGGTGGTCCGGAAGTAGAACTGTGGCCGGTAGCCGGTGAAAAACGGCGTGTGCCGACCCCCCTCTTCCTTCGTCAGCACGTACGCCTCGGCCTTGAACTTCGTGTGCGGCGTGATCGAGCCCGGCTTGCATACCACCTGCCCGCGTTCCACTTCTTCCTTCTCCGTCCCCCGCAGCAGCAATCCCACGTTGTCCCCCGCCAGCCCTTCGTCCAACAGCTTGCGGAACATCTCCACCCCCGTCACCACTCGCTTCAGCGTCGGACGGAAGCCCACAATCTCTATCTCTTCCCCTACCTTCACCTTCCCCCGCTCCACCCGGCCCGTCACCACCGTCCCCCGGCCCGAAATCGAGAAAATATCTTCAATCGGCATGGCGAACGGCTTGTCCACGTCCCGCTGCGGCAACGGCACATTCTTGTCCACCGCCTCCATCAGCTCCAGCACCGACTTCTCCCACTGCGGGTCTCCCTCCAGCGCCTTCAGCGCCGACCCCCGCACCACCGGTACTTTGTCCCCAGGAAACTGGTAGGTCTTCAGCAGTTCGCGCACCTCCAGCTCCACCAACTCCAATAGCTCCGGGTCCTCCACCATGTCGCACTTGTTCAGAAACACCACGATGTACGGCACACCCACCTGCCGCGCCAGCAGAATGTGCTCGCGCGTCTGCGGCATCGGCCCGTCGGTCGCCGCCACCACCAGTATCGCCCCGTCCATCTGCGCCGCCCCGGTGATCATGTTCTTGATGTAGTCGGCGTGCCCCGGACAGTCAATGTGCGCGTAGTGCCGGTTCGCGGTCTCGTACTCCACGTGCGCCACCGCGATGGTGATCCCGCGCTCCCGCTCCTCCGGCGCGTTGTCAATCGTGTCGAACGACCGGTACTGCACCTTCGGGTTGGTCTTCGCCAACACCTTGGTGATCGCTGCGGTCAAAGTCGTCTTCCCGTGGTCAATGTGACCGATCGTCCCAATGTTGACGTGCGGCTTGCTCCGTTCAAATTTTTCCTTCGCCATAGCTCGCTACCCTCAGTTGGCTGGCGTCCTCAATCTCTGGAGCGGGGGACGGGATTCGAACCCGCGACCATCGGCTTGGAAGACCGAGACTCTACCACTGAGTTACCCCCGCCCTGCGACCGCCCTTCCCCCTTGCGGCAAAACTGGAGCCTGGGACCGGGATTGAACCGGTGACCTCGTCCTTACCAAGGACGCGCTCTACCACCTGAGCTACCCAGGCCCGCGTCTTCCACATCCTTCGCGCAATCTGCCTCGGCAGACCCGGCTCTCGCCGGTTTCAAACGCTGGTCTCTTTGCTGCAATGTTCGGGACCGTCTCGGTTGCCTACCCTCAGGCTAGGCCTACGGTGCGAAACGGTGGTGGACGGGGGAGGATTCGAACCTCCGTAGCCCGCAAGGAGCGGCAGATTTACAGTCTGCTGGTTTTAGCCACTCACCCACCCGTCCCGCACGGGGGAACCGCAGCACAATTAGGGCTCGTGTCCGAAGACACCAGCCCGTCAGGTTTTGATGCAGGGAACTCGTCCGCCTCAATCCCCAAATTCCCAATCCCAGCTGGCGGAGGGATTTGAACCCCCGACCCTCTGATTACAAATCAGATGCTCTACCACTGAGCTACGCCAGCACCGGCTAAACCCACGGAGAATATCAAAAGGGCAAGCCAATTGCAAGGGGAATTGTTTCCAGGAGAGCAAGATCAGTGCCAGCCTCCGGGCGGCCGCTTTGAGGGGGAGAATCCACCCCCCCAGAGTACCTGCCGCTGTCAAAGCTACTTCGAACGAAACCATAGATTAAAAGCGTGGTGGCGGAACCCTCGACAGCAATGAGAGAATGCTTTGGGGCTTGTCGCCTGAGACCGGCTAAACCGATGAGAATTCCCAAACGCGCCGTCGTTTTTCTGCTCCTGGCCATTGCGGTCTCCGCAGCGGTGCTGGTTTACCTGCGTCGCGGGCCGCACGCACAGTCCGCCGCCATCCCCGACCTGATTTCCCGGGCCCCCGCAGACGCTCCATTTCTTTTCTACGCGGACCTTGCCGCGCTGCGCGCTTCGCCCTTTCTCGCGCAACTCACAGCGCTCGCACCCTCGCCGTCAGCCGACCGTGACTACGCCGAATTCGTTCGCGCCACCGGCTTTGACTATTCGCGGGATCTGGACCGCGTTGTCGTGGCGGCCCGGCCGGGCACGCCGACAAGTTCGACCGTGGCCGTGGCGGAAGGTCGCTTCGACCGCGAAAAGATCGCGAGCTATGCGCTGCGAACCGGCAAGAAGGAGCGCCAGAACGGGGTGGACGTTTACGTGGTCCCCGGCAGCACGCCCGGAAAAACCGTCGCCTTCGCCTTTCTGGACGCGAACCGTATTGCCCTCGCCGATAGCGCCAATCTGGCGCCGGTGCTCGTCCCGGCCACGACGGGCGGATTGGGTCCGGCGATGCGCGAACGCATTTCGCGAGTGTCGGGCGCGGCGATTCTTGCCGTCGGGCAGGTCGGCCCTGTCCCGGAAAATGTATTCCCCGGCGGTGTGCGTTCCGACCAGTTCACCAACCTCGCCCGCAGCCTACGCTGGATCAGCCTGGCGGCGCGCCCGGAAAGCGACCGCATGAAGGTGGCGCTCGAAGGCGAATGCGACACCCCGGAAAATGCCACGCAGATCGCCGGGACACTCGACGGCTTGCGCCTGTTCGGGCAAGCCGCGCTGTCCAATCCCGGGACGCGGCAACACCTGCCTCCCGAGACGCTCAAACTGCTGGAAACTCTCCTGCGGGTTGTCGAGGTCTCTCACGACAACCAGCGCGTGCGGCTCACTCTGGAGCTGACAGCGGAAATGCTCCGCGCCGCAATCCCCAAGACCCCTGCGACCAACGCTCCGCGGCGGTAATACCGAGTCGGAAGCGCCGCAATGCTGTTCGGCCCGCGCGAAGTGGGGTTCCTAGTGGTGTGTTGAGCCAGACTATGGTGTAAGGTGCTGCGCGTTCCAACACGACTACGCACCCTGGCATTCCTTGTTCGCGCGGAGGGCGTCGTGCAATCGCTGGCGTTGAGCCGCGGGCAGACGCGCGGCGACGTTCCTAAGCTCCTCGCACCCGGAGTCTCTTCTTCGATCGCCGCGCATTCATGGCTGTTCCTCCGCATACGTTCGCCTGAACCCGGGAAATCCAATCTGGCCCACCGTGCTACGCAGTGTTATACACCGAGCACTACTCGACGTGCAGGCATGACTTTATCAGGATGACGACGCAGGAATTCCGCATCAAGAGTACATCGTAGAGATCGAGTTCGGAGCCTTGAACCTTCGTGCAGCGCCCCACGGCGGATGAAGGACGGCCTGGTTAGTCGCCGCTGGAGGTGAAGCGGAGATAGCGCCAGGGATTGACCGGAGCGCCGTAGATGCGCACCTCGTAGTGGACGTGCGGCCCGGTGACGCGCCCGCTGACGCCCACGTAGCCGATCACCTCGCCGCGCTTCACGCGCTCGCCGGGCTGAGCCCGGAAGCCGGAAAGGTGTCCGTACCAGGTGGAGATGCCAAAGCCGTGGTCCACGACCACCAGCCGGCCGTATCCGGCGCGGGTGTCAACCGCCGTCACCACCCCGTTGGCGCTGGCGCGTACCGCATCGCCGTATTGCGAGGAAATGTCCACGCCGGCGTGGAAGGCGCCTTCACCGCTGAACGGATCCATCCGTTCGCCGAAGCTCCCGGTGATGTGGCCCATCACTGGCCACAGCGACGGCGTGAAGGCCGCGTCGCCCAGCCCCGGCCGTGGCATCAATTGCAGCCCGGCGGACGCCAACGCGACGGCAGTGGGGTTCTTCATGAGGAAGTTGAACTGTTCGATGGAGCGCTCGTAAGCCGCCTCAGGCTCGACGGGAGCGTCGGCCAGCCCGAATGGGGACTGTCGGAAGCGCATAAAGCCGTAAGTCATGGCCACTTCGGTGGCGAGCGATTGCAGTGAGGAGAGGCGCTGATTGGTGTCTGTGACCGTTGCCTGGAGCTGCTTGTACTGGCGTTTCAGGGTGTCCTGCTCGCGGCGGAGGCTATTGTAATTGCCCACCTTCCACAGCATGCGCGTGTAGGAGCCCACCGCCACCAGCACGGTCGCCCCGCCCACAATCGCCAGAAGCACCAGCAAATGCAGGGCATAGATGGGTACACGAACCCTTCGCACCGCACCCTGATTGCTCGACGCAATAAAAAAGGTATAAGCTTTAGACTTCATTTTCCCTGCGGTCGCCCGTAACCTGTGAGGGCCGCAAAAGATCTAGCTTACGAGTCGGTTGGATACTATTGATCCCCACGGCGGCCTGGCCATGCAAACGCGCGTTCTAGACCGGGAAACCTGGATTGAACCCGGGCAAGTCTAAGAGCAGCCACGGGCCGAGTCAACCTAAATTTTCCTGGGTGTCCGGTCTGGAGGGCTCGATTCAGCCCCACCCGGCCCCCTATAATGGTCTGGCGGCAGGGCTTGGCAGGCTGTGTGTCTACCTGACAACTCGCAATGCGAACCGAACGCGAGCTGATCGAGCGCATCCGAGCGAGGATTCCCTCGCGGGCGGCCTCCTCTCGCGCCGTGGGCCTGCGGCTCGGCATTGGCGATGACGCGGCAGTGCTGCGCCCGCGGCGCGGTTCGGAATGGGTCCTGACCTGCGACGCGTGCCTTGAAAACGTCCATTTCCTCGCCCCGGCCCATCCGCCGCGGGCGGTGGGCTATAAAGCCCTGGCCCGCGCCACCAGCGACATTGCCGCCATGGGCGGCGTGCCGCGGCTTTTCCTGTTGAGCTTGGCGCTGCCCGGCAACCGCACTGGCGACTGGCTGGACGGATTCATCACCGGCATGGCGCGTGCTGCTCGCCAGTTCGGGCTGGTGCTGGCCGGCGGCGACACCTCGCAGCACCCCACGGTGGTTGTCAGTATCACCGTGCTGGGCGAGGTGGCCCCGGGTCGCGCCGTGACGCGCTCAGGTGCGCGGCCTGGCGACCTGCTCTACGTTACCGGTCGGCTGGGCGAGGCGCAGCTGGGCCTCGAGGTGGTGCTGCGGGGGCTCTACCGCCAGCGGCGCTGGCGCCCTCTCATCCGCCCGCACTTCTCTCCAGAACTACGGCTTGGCCTCGGCCAGTGGCTTTCGCGAAGGCGCCTCGCTTCGGCGATGATTGATACCTCAGACGGGCTTTCGACCGACCTGGGACACCTGTGCCGCTCGAGCGGCGTGGGAGCGCGTGTGTGGGCGGAGCGTCTTCCCGCGGTGCGCGTGCCGCCGGCCTTGCAAAGGCAAGGACTCGATGCGCTGGAGTTGGCCCTGCATGGCGGCGAGGACTATCAATTGCTGTTTACCGTGCCGCGACGACTCCGGAAAGCGATACGTTCATCCCTCCGAGATGTGCCCATCACTCTGATCGGTGAAATCACCCGTGGGAGGGACATAGTTCTGGTGGGGTCCGATGGACGCGGCACGCCGTTGGCCGCCCGTGGCTGGGACCACTTCCGCTCGAAGTAGCCTCGAGCGCTATCCGGAAGGTTTCACCGCGGCTCCTGTGGTTGTGCCAGGCGGCGGAGGCTTCGGCGGGGGCGGCTCTTTTTTCGGCGCGCCTTCGGGCACCTCTTCTGTCGGCGCTGTATCGGGCGTGTCCACCTGGACCTGCTTGGTCAGCGCGACCTTGGAGAGCGGTTCGACGTTGGGGAAATCATCCGCCGGCTTGCCTTCCATTGCCGCCTTCATGAACTGCAGCCAGATGGGCAGCGCAGCCTTTGAGCCCGTCTCTTTCTTGCCCAGCGAGACCTGCCTGTCGTCGAACCCCACCCAGACGCCCGCGGTCAGCGAGGGCGTGAAGCCCATGAACCACGCGTCGGTGAAATCGTTGGTAGTGCCGGTCTTGCCTGCAGCGGGCCGGGCGAGCTCCTTGGCGCGGATGGCGGTGCCGAACTGCACCACTTCCTCGAGCATGGCCACCATGGTGCGGGCCACCGCCGGGGCGATGACGTCGTGGACCTCGGGCCGCGCCTCTTCGAGCAGCGCGCCGTCGTAGCTGGTGACGCGGCGGATATAGTGCGGCTCGATGCGGATGCCATCGTCGGGAAAGACGGTGAAGGCGGAGGTATGTTCGAGCAGCCTCATGTCCGCGGCGCCCAGCGCCACGGGCAGGTAAGGCGGGATCCCGGTCGTGATTCCAAAGCGCCGCGCCATTTCCACCACGTTTGTAATGCCGACTTTTTCGGCCACCTTCACTGCGGGGATGTTGCGCGAGCCCGCCAATGCGCGTCGCAGGGTAATCGTGCCCTCGAACTTCTCATCGTAGTTGTGCGGCGAATAGGGCTGGCCGCCGCTGATGGTGGTGAACGGCGCGTCCACGACCGTGTCGAACGGTGTCAGTCCCTTTTCGATGGCGGTGGTGTAAACGTACGGCTTGAACGAGCTGCCCACCTGCCGCACCGCCTGCGTGGCGCGGTTGAACTTCGACTCCTCGAAACTGTAGCCGCCCACCAGCGCCTTGATCTCGCCGGTGGGGTTGTCGATGGCCACCAGCGCGGCCTGCGCCCCAGGCTTCTGCTCGAGCTCGACTCTGGCGGTGTTTCCCGTAAGCTCCCTGATGTAGAACTCGGTCAGGTCGCCGGGCTTGAGGACTTGCGCCGGCGAGCGCCGGCCCGTCCAAGCGATGTCCGCGGGAGTCAGCACGGCCCGGTAGGGCCCGATTCTGACCGCGGCGGTCTTGTCGTCCACCGCGGTGACCAGGCCAATCACATAGCCGCCTTTTTCGATCGGGCGCCGCCAGTCATCGTCCTCGTAGCTATCCAACTTACCAACCAGGTTGCCGCGGAGAATGTTGGGCAGGTTGCCGCGCCAGCCGTGCCGCCGGTCGTAGGCATGCAGGCCGTCGCGCAGCGCTTGGTTGGCGGCGCGCTGCAGCGACACGTTCAGGGTGGTATAAACGCGCAGCCCGCGTTCGTGCACCGCCTCGGTGCCGTAGGTGCTCTCCAGATACTTGCGTATCTCTTCGAAGAAATAGGGCGCCAGATCGTTCCGCGGATACTGCAGCTTCAGCGCGAGCGGCTGCTTGATGGCTTCCAGCGCTTCCCGCGGCGTGATCTTGCCCTCGCGGCCCATGCGGTCGATCACCCAATTGCGCCGTTGCAGCGCGCGCTGCGGGTGGAGCACCGGCGAGTAGCTCGGACCGCGGATCATCCCGGCGAGCAGCGCTGCTTCGGTCAGGTTGAGCTGGGTCGCGGGCTTGCCGAAATAGAACTGCGAGGCGGCCTCGAAGCCGTAGTTGCCGTGCGCCAGGTAGATTTGGTTGGCGTACATTGTGAAGATCTGCTCTTTGGTGTAGTGGCGCTCGATCTGGATGGCCAGAAGCGTCTCCTGCACCTTGCGGCGGAAACTCTTGTCGGGAGAGAGGAAGAGCACGCGCGCAAGCTGCATGGTCAGCGTGCTGGCGCCCTCAGCCTTGCGCCGCTGCACGATATTGCGCCAGGCCGCCTGGGCGACCCGGGGAAAGTCCACTCCCCAGTGCTCCTCGAAGTGCTGGTCCTCGGTCACCAGCACGGCGTCCTTCAGCACCCGCGGGACCTGCTCGTAGGTCATCAGGATGCGTCGCTGGAGGGCGAAGCTGCCGATCAGTTGCCCATCATCGGCGTAGAGTTCGGTGACAACGTTGGGGTGGTAGTCCTCGAGCGCCCGGATCTCCGGCAGGTCGCTCGCATAGACAAACAACAGCCCGGCCGCCGCGCCAAACGCGATCGCGCAAAGCAGCAAGAAGCTGAACGCGACCTGGCCGATTAGTCTTAGTCCGCGGAGACGCAGGGTAATGGGTGGCAGGCTCAGCATGACGCCGTTATTTTATCGCAGAAACCGATGGGCCGGGCTGCTCCCGGGTAAACCGGTTTCCGTCTGGCGAGCCACCGGCGCGAGCTGAGGGCTCCTACAAAGTCAGCGCGGTTCTTCCTTCGTCTGGCCGGCTTCAATTCTCTTTGTGCCCCTGGGGATGCGGAACGCGAGCACAGCCAACGCCACAGAAAGTAGAACCAGAAAGCCATCTCGTACGAGCGTGCTCACACCCAGCTTCTCGCCGAGGCCGAAGCAGCCGCAGTCAATCCCCAGGCCCAGGAAGTACGAGCGCAGCATCACGCCGAAAAAAAGCAGCAGCAGCGCGCTTGCGCCTGCGGCGGCATAGCGCAACCCGTAGCCTGCGATCAGCAGCAGGCCCAGCCCCAGCTCGAGCCACGGCACCGTCCGCGCCACAGCCACCACGGCCCACTCGGGAAGCAACTGATAAGAGGTCACGGAAAAGGCGAAGAGCATCCAGGGTTGCCGGAGCTTGGTGTAAGCGGCGTATAGGAACATCCCGCCCATGGCGAGGCGACCCAGGAGGGCTAGCGTGCGGAGGGCGGCGCTTGGCCGGCGTACCGCCGTAGGTAGTGAAGCCGCTTCATCCATCCTTACGGCCTGAGAAGATAATCGAAATACTGCCTCATCAGGGAGTACGTGACCCCTCCCGGCGGTAATGGGGTCGTCTCACCCGCGTGCGTCACAAAGACCATCGGGGTCTGATTCACCCGCCTGCTCTGCCCCAGCGCGACGTCCTTGTCAATCGCCGCGTCGAGGTTTCCGCTCTGCACCAGCGCACGCGCCTTCTTCAAATCCGTCGGCGAAAGCACGGCTGCGACGACGGCTTCGATGTTGCCATTAGCCGACCAGGTGTCCTGCTTCTCGTAGAGCGCCTGCTCCACCCTCTCAAACTTGCCGATCTGCGCCGCGGCGTTTGCCCAGCGCGCCGCCTCCCTTGAATACTTGTGCATGGGGAGCGGGAAATCGCGGTGCACCAGATATACCTTGCCCACGCTCACGTAGTTGTCGATCACCGGGCGCAGCACGCTCTGGTAAACGGTCCGGCAAGACGGGCATTGAAAGTCGCTGAAGACCTCTACGATGATAGGTGCAGACTTTGAGCCGAGCGCTTTGAGCGACGTCAGCTCAGCGGCGGAAACTCTTGTCTGTGCTCCCGCAGGAGCCGTCAGCACCAGTGTCCACACCGCGGCAACCACTAAGACACGGGTGAGATTCTTCGAATGAAGCCAATTCACCTTATCCTCCAAAGTCGTTCAGCCAGCGCTCCGAATGCGCCGCCATTGTACCTCGACTCGCATCGCATCCAGTACCGCGACTGTTGCCCAAGCCCTGCCTTTCGCGGGCGGACTACCACGTAAGATGCGCTTGCGCCGCAAGGCGTCCACGGTCGAGGTCGAGCTTCTGCAGTAACTTCGAGTGGCCTTCCCGGCAAACATGCGGGAGTCCGAGGGTCGAATATAATGTAAATAGCTTATTTATAGTTACATACAGACATTCACAAAGCTTGACAACGGGAGACTCAATATCTATAATAGCCATCGGCTGATAAGGAGTTTCGAGAAATCGGCCAGCAGTGGATCTCATGGAGGATTTCGAGCAATGAGCAAGATTATTGGGATTGACCTGGGTACAACGAACTCAGTGGTGGCGGTGATGCAGGGCGGCGAATCTGTCGTCATCCCCAACCAGGAGGGGGCGCGGACGACACCGTCGGTGGTTGCCATCACCAAGACAGGGGAACGCCTGGTCGGGCAGGTGGCCAAGCGCCAGGCGGTGACCAACCCGGAGAACACCGTCTATTCGATCAAGCGGTTCATGGGCCGGCGTTTTGAAGAGGTGGGCGAGGAGATCCGCCGCGTGCCCTATAAGGTTGCCCGCGGGCCGCACGACGATGCGCGCGTGGAGATCTTCGGCAAGGCCTACAGCCCGCCGGAAATCTCCGCGATGATCCTCCAGAAACTCAAGGCGGCGGCCGAGGACTTCCTCGGAGAGAAAGTTTCCAAGGCGGTGATCACTGTCCCGGCGTACTTCAATGACAGCCAGCGGCAGGCCACCAAGCAGGCGGGCGAAATCGCCGGGCTCGAGGTGCTGCGCATCATCAACGAGCCGACGGCGGCGGCGCTGGCCTACGGCTTGGATAAGAAAAAGGACGAGACAATCGCCGTGTACGATCTGGGCGGCGGCACCTTTGACATTTCCATCCTCGAAGTGGGCGAGGGCGTGGTCGAGGTTAAGGCCAGCGCTGGCGACACGCACCTGGGCGGCGACGACATTGACCAGCGCGTGATCGAGTGGATTGTCGGCGAGTTCAAGAAGGATCAGGGCATTGACCTGAGCAAGGACCGCATGGCTATCCAGCGGCTGAAGGAAGCCGCCGAAAAAGCCAAGATCGAGCTCTCCCAGTTGAACGAGACCGAGATCAATCTCCCGTTCATCACCGCTGATGCCTCCGGGCCTAAGCACATGCAACTGAAGCTCACGCGCGCCAAGCTCGAGCAGTTGATGGAGGACATCCTCCAGCGCACGGTCGGGCCGGTGAACCAAACCCTGAGCGATGCCGGTATCGCTTCGAGCAAGATTGACGAGGTGGTGCTGGTCGGGGGCTCGACGCGCATCCCGCGGGTGGTACAGATCGTGAAAGACCTGTTCGACGGCAAGGAGCCCCACAAGGGCGTCAACGCGGACGAGGTGGTGGCGGTGGGCGCGGCCATCCAGGGCGGAGTGCTGGGCGGCGAAGTGAAAGACATCCTGCTGCTCGACGTCACCCCACTCTCGCTCGGCGTGGAGACCTACGGAGGCGTGATGACCGTGCAAATCCCGCGGAACACCACGATTCCCACGCGGAAGTCCGAAACCTATTCCACCGCGGCGGACAACCAGCCCTCGGTTGAGATCCACGTGCTCCAAGGTGAGCGGCCGCTGGCGGCGCACAACCGCACGCTCGGCAAATTCCACCTTATTGGCATCCCGCCAGCGCCGCGGGGCGTGCCACAGATCGAAGTCACGTTTGACATTGATGCCAACGGCATCCTGAACGTTTCGGCCAAGGACATGGCCACGAACAAGGAGCAAAAGATCACGATCACCGCCTCGACCGGGCTGAGCAAGGATGAGGCCGAGCGCATGCGCGCCGAGGCTGAGTCCCACGCCGAGGAAGACCGCAAACATCTGGCGGAGATCGAAGCGCGCAATCACTGCGACGCTCGGGTGTACCAGGTCGAAAAACTGCTGAAGGAGAACCGCGAGAGACTCTCCGAAGCGGACATCAAGATGGTCGAGGAGGCCTTAGAACAGTGCAAGCGCTCTCTGGCCGGGGACAGCATTGAACAGATCAAGGGGGCTACCGAAGCACTGGAGCGCTCGACCCACCGCATCGCCGAGTCCCTCTACCGCTCGGGCGCGGCCGGAGGCACTCAGGGCACCGGTGCACCTGGCAGCGGCACTCCGGGCGCCGGCGCGCCCGGGCAGGCGCCCAAGCAGGGAACCGGCCAGGGCGAAGTGATCGACGCCGAATACGTGGACGTGGACGATTCGAAGAAGCCGAATTAAGAGCCGGATGCGTGCGGATGGCTGGTCCACTCCGACCCGGTCGGTGGGAGAGCTTTCACACAACAGCCCCAGGTCCCGCGCTGTGGGGCCCGGGCTCCAGTTGCGTGGGCGGTGGAGTGGAGCGTGACCACAGCGGAAGGAGTCAAGCGGGCGGGCCCGCCGCAGGCGGTTCAGAAGCTGCGTGAGAACTTCTACATGGTCCAGGTGACCCTCAGCGAAGCGCCGAGCGCCGATTGGAAGCGGCTGTTTTACGATGCGCAGCAATCACCCCCAGCGGATTTCCCGCCTCGTGCGGTGGAAATCAGCGGCGCGGTGCTGCGCTTCCGCTCCGAGGCTTCGAGCATCGAACAGAAGCTCGGCTGGATCGATCGCTGGATTGAGCGCGCCAACCAGAAAGAAGCCGGGCTGGGCGGGCGGCTGGACGAAGAGCGCCGCCGGCGGCGCGAAGAGGTGGCCCGCGAGCAGCACGAGCTAGCCGAGCTCAATGCGCGCTGGTCGAAGATGTAGGCGTTCGCCGCTACAGACGCAGCGAACAATCGACGGGTTGAGATCGTTCACCCACCTGCGGCGGACGTAGGATGAAGATGTTGGTGCGTAGCTGCGGTCACTCAAACAGCAGCGAGCGGAAACGGAAAACCGATGCCAACCACGGCCAAACAGGACTACTACGAACTGTTGGGCGTGCCACGCAAGGCCCCGCTCAAAGAGATCCGCCAAGCCTACCGCAAGCTCGCTCGCAAGTACCATCCCGATCTGAACCCCGGTGACAAGTCCTCCGAAGAAAAATTCAAGCAGATCCAAGAAGCCTACGACGTCCTGTCGGATTCGAAGAAGCGGCAGATGTACGACCAGTTTGGCTTCTACGCCGAAAACTATCAGGGCGGGCCACCGCCCGGCGCCGGGACGCAGCCCGGGGAGGTCCAGTTCGATTTTGGAGGCTTTGATTTCGGCGGAGGCGGTGGCACCAGCTTCCGAGACCTATTCAGCCAGTTCTTTCGCGGCTCTGGCGCAGAGTCGGTGGCGACGCAGCCGGAGCCTGGCAACGACCTCGAGTACCAGATCGAGATCGGCTTCTGGGAAGCAGTTCGCGGCGCGGTGAAAAAGCTGACGATCACGCGCCTGGACACCTGCGGGGAGTGCCACGGCACGGGCGCCGTGGGCAGCGCACCGCAAGTGTGCACGGCTTGCGGCGGCTCAGGACACGTCACGCAGACCAGCGGGCGCATGCGGTTCAACATGGCCTGTTCACGCTGCGGTGGCACCGGCCGGCTGCGCACCATCTGCCGCGTCTGCGGCGGCGAAGGGCGCGTCCGGCGGGCCGAGACATTGGACGTGCGCATCCCCGCTGGCGTGCAGACCGGCTCGCGAGTGCGCGTCCCTGGCCGCGGGAATGCCGGGACCCTCGGCGGCCCGCCCGGAGACCTCTACATCATCACCGATGTCCAGCCGCACCCGTTCTTCGAGCGCCGCGGCGACGACCTCTATACCGTCGTGCCCATCACCGTCACCGAAGCCACGCTCGGTGCCAAAATCGAGGTACCCACCATGGACGGTCGCTCGGTGGTGCGCATTCCGCCGGGCACCAACAGCGGGCAGAAGTTCCGCCTGCGTGAAAAGGGCGTGCCGCTGGCGCGTTCGCCGGGGCGCCGGGGCGACCAGTACGTCGAGGTACAGGTGGTGGTGCCAAAACCGGTGGATGAGCGCGTGCGCAATCTGCTCCGCGAACTCGGCAAGCTTGCGCCGGAAGATCCGCGGCAGGACCTGTTCACCCGCGCCGGGGGCTGAGAAGGAAAAGCCATGGCTGCCCGAACGAAAAAAAAGGCCCGCGCCGGGTATATGATCAGCGCCGTCGCCGACCTCTACAAGATCCATCCTCAGACCCTGCGGCTCTATGAACGCGTGGGCCTGCTGAAGCCCTCGCGCTCGCAGGGCAATACGCGGCTCTACACCGACGAGGACCTTGAGCGGCTCGAGGTGATTCTCACCCTCACTCGCGAGATGGGTGTGAACCTGGCAGGGATCGAAGTCATCCTCAACATGCGCGAAAAGATGGCGGAGATGCAGCAGCAGGTCGAGGAGTTCATCCGCTTCGTGCAGCAGGAGCTCGCCCGGGGGCTTGGCGCGGCGCAAAAACAGCACGCCCGGGACGCCATCGTGCGCGTCAGCCCGCCGCGAGGCATCCGCGTGCACAAGTAGAATCTCTCCGCTCATCCCCGAGGGATGACACCGGCCGGCAGGCGGTCCACCTTTCTGCAAGGCCCCGTGGAAGCGCGGGGCGCCACCGGTTTCCACAGCGCGAGGCGCTTTCCACAGTCCGGGTAACTTGCGTCCTCCACGGCGGACGCCTATCCTCTACTCATGGCCCTGACAGAGTGTCCCCAGTGCGGCGGCACGGGGTGGAAGATTATCGAAGGCGAGGCGCCGACCGATCCTGCCGAGGAGCACGTGCCGGCAAAGGCGGCTGAACGGGCCGAGCGCGATGGTGTGAAGGCTCTTGGGCTCGTCTCGAGGCGCGGCCCCTCAGCGGGTAGTCCAAGGGTTGCCGTGCGCTGCGACTGCGTGCAAGGCGACTCCCCGGCGCGGATCTTCGGGCGCGCGCGCATCCCTCTGCGCTACGAGCACTGCGACTTCGAAAACTTCGATACCGACCTCTATGAGAGCGCGCCGCAAGCCGCGGCCTGGAACCGCAGCCTCGAACAGTCGAGGCTGGTGGTGGAAAGCTTTGCGCGCGACTATCCGGCGGGCACCGACTCCGGCTTGCTATTGATGGGGCCGTGCGGCGCAGGCAAAACGCACTTGGCAGTGGCAGCGCTCAAGCAACTGCTGCTCCGTGGGCATGATGGGTTATTCTACGACTACCGCGAGCTGCTAAAAGAAATCCAGGCGAGCTACAACCCGGAGAGTCAGGCGACGGAGATGGGCGTGCTCGAGCCCGTGCTCTCCGCCGAGCTGCTCCTGCTCGACGACCTGGGCGCGAGCAAGCCCTCGGCGTGGGCGCTCGAAACCGTCGGCCACATCCTCAACACGCGCTACAACGAGCGGCGCGTCACGCTGCTCACCACCAATTATCTCGACACCGCCGTTGGGGCGCCCGAACCGGTGCGGCTGCCCTCGGGTCAGGCGGTGGCCCCGGCCCGGGAGGAGGCTCTCGCCGACCGCATCGGCCAACGCATTCGCTCGCGGCTGTACGAAATGTGTCGCACGGTCGAGTTGGTAGCCCCCGACTACCGCAAGGAGATCCGCCAGGCCGGCCGCCTGCGCTCCTGAGCTACCGCTCAAGACAAAGATGGCCGTAATCCCCGGAGGGGCGGCGTCGCGGCGGACGTCCCGACGAAAACATCCGGCAATCCAGGCCCGATTTGTTGACAACTCCCCCGACCGGCGCGTATCATCCTGGCGATGCAGTGTTTGATGCGAGCGCTGCATCCCCTTCGTTGCTCTCGCCCCTGACCGGGAATCCCCGAGGCGTAGCCCTCGGTGAGCAGCGTACCTATCCGCGGGGGAGGCCGCCGGATGTCGCCCGAGCAGGAAAACTCAGCCGCGAAACCTTCTGCATACCCTACTGCGGAAGCTGAGCCTTCCGCCGAGGCTGTCGCGGTCAGCCCTGAACCTGCCGCGGTCCCAGCCGGTGAAGCCGGCGGCGAACCGGAAACCCCTTCACCCACGCACTTAGCGGAAATCTCCGAACAGGTTGCATCCGATTCCCCTGCGCCGGGTGCTGAGGCCACGGCGGAGGGCCCCCCGCAGGCGCCAGAGGCGCTCGACCAACTCATCGAGCAGTATGCGGCGCAGCAGCAAGCGCCCGCCGAAGGCGATTTCGTCGAAGGGCGCGTGATCGCCGTCACGGATCTCGGCGTCGTCGTGGACATCGGGGCGAAGTCAGAAGGCCTGATCCCCGCGTCAGAATTTGTCGATTCCGAAGCCAGCCTGCGCCTGGGACCCGGCCAAACCGTCGAAGTGCAGCGGCTCAACGAAAGGAAGGAAGGCTACGTCCTGCTTTCCTACCAACGAGCGCGGCGGCGGCGCGCCTGGGAAAGCATCGAGAGATCCTATCGCGAGCACACCAGCCTGACCGCCCAGGTAGTGGACCGCATCAAGGGCGGCCTGGTGGTGGACCTCGGCATCCGCGCCTTCCTTCCCGCTTCGCAGGTGGACCTCCGGCCGACTCATGACCTGGACGCATGGAAGGGCAAGGAGATCGCCTGCCGCGTGCTGAAGATGAACCGCAAGCGCGGCAACGTAGTGGTCAGCCGCCGGGTGTTGCTCGAAGACGAGCTTCGAGCGCAGCGTCAGAAGCTCATGGACTCGCTGGCCGAGGGCCTGGTGGTCGCTGGCAAGGTGAAGAGCATCACCGACTACGGCGTCTTCGTGGATCTGGGCGGCCTGGACGGCTTGCTGCACATCACCGATCTTTCCTGGGGCCGGCTGAAGCATCCCTCCGAGGCGGTTGCGCCTGGTCAGGAGATCGAAGTAAAAGTGCTGAAGTTTGACCCTGAGAAGATGCGCGTGTCGCTGGGGCGCAAGCAACTGCTCCCCGACCCGTGGGCCTCGGTGCCCGAGCGCTTCCCGGCGGGCACCCGCGTTCACGGGAAGGTGGTGGGCATCGCCGACTACGGCGCGTTCGTCGAGATCGAGCCCGGGATCGAAGGCCTGGTACACATCAGCGAGATGAGCTGGTCGAAGCGGATGAAGCATCCCTCGAAGATTGTTTCCGCTGGCGACTCGGTCGAAGTGGTGGTGCTGGATGTGCGGCCTGAGCAGCGGCGCATCTCGCTCGGCCTGAAACAGACCATGCCCGACCCCTGGCAATCGTTGGCGCAAAAGTATCCCGTGGGGACGCTGGTGACCGGCCGGGTGCGCAACCTCACCGATTTTGGAGCCTTCATCGAGATCGAAGAGGGCTTCGACGGCCTGATCCACGTCAGCGACATCAGTTGGACCGAGCGTGTGAAGAACCCCGGCGAAGTGTTCAAGAAGGGGGACACGGTGCAAGCCAGGGTGCTCAAGATTGACACCGCCAACCGGCGAGTCTCGCTCGGCGTCAAGCAAGTGGACGACATCTGGGCCAACTGGTTCGCCGCGCACCAGATCAACGACCTCGTCCGCGGACGCGTTTCCCGGGTCACGAGCTTCGGGGCGTTTGTCGAGCTGGCCGCAGGCATCGAGGGACTCTGCCACATCTCCGAGATTGAGGAGCGCCGCAACAAGAACGATAAAGAGCCGGCGCCCCGCAGCGGCAAGGAAGCCATGCGGCTCGAGTCCGGCCAGGAGTACGATTTCAGGATCGTCAAGCTCCAGCCCGAGCAGCACAAGATCAGTTTGAGCTACCGGGCGGCGCAAAAGCAGGCTGAGCGGCGCGACATGCAGGAGTACCGGTCGTCGAAATCGTCCTCCACGGCGACCATCGGGGACGCGATCCTTTCCAAGCGCGAATCGGTCTAACCGCTGTGGCCGCAGGGGGCTCCTAGAACCTCGGATGCGGCGCGGCAGGTGCCCCGGCTGCAAATTTGGTTTACCTCCAGGGCCGATTGATGATATGCAGAGGCCGCCGGTCGGCCGGGTAGCCGCCTCCCCGGGCTTTGGAACGGGACAGCAGCGGAGCGGCACAATCCCTCGAATTCATTGCGGCGGGGTACAGGACGATGAAAGATTCCACTATGACCAAGGCCGACCTCGTTGAAGAGGTCGTGCGGGTGACCGAACTGCCGCGCAAGGAGTCGGAGATCGTCGTCGAAACGATCTTCGAGAGCATTATCCAGGCCTTGCAGGGGGGCGACAAGATAGAGATCCGCGGATTCGGGAGCTTCCGCACGCGCCCGCGCCGCGGCCGCATCGGGCGCAACCCCAAGACCGGCGCGAGGGTCGAGGTGCCGCCGAAGCGCATTCCTTTCTTCAAGCCCAGCAAGGAATTGAAGGACTTCGTCAACGGCATCATTTCCTCCGCCAGGCGGGTCGCGCCGGATAAGCCTCCCCAGAGTTGATTGTCCACAGTCGAGATTCGAAAGTGGGATTGCGCTGGCAGCCGGTTGCTGACGCTCTCGACTATCACTTTGCATCTGTGAACTTTCAACCGTGAACTAGAGATGGACTACCTTTGGACGCCCTGGCGCTACCGCTACATCACCAACGCCTCAAAAGACGATCGGTGCATCTTCTGCGATGCCCTGGCGATGAAAGATGACGTCAGCAGCCTAATCCTTCATCGCGGCAGCAAGAACTTCATCATGCTCAACCGCTTCCCCTACACCACCGGCCACGTTATGATCGTGCCCTTCGCGCATGTGGCTGAGCTCTCCGGCTGCGACGCCGCAACGCTCGCCGAGATGATGCAGCTTGCCCAGCGCGTGCAGATCGCGCTCGCGGCCAACTATCAGCCCGAGGGCTACAACCTCGGCATGAACCTGGGGCGCTGCGCCGGCGCCGGCGTCATCGGCCACATACACCTGCACGTCCTGCCGCGCTGGACCGGCGACACCAACTTCATGACCGCCGTCGGCGAAACCCGCATCGAGCCCGAGGACTTGGCCATCACCTACGACAAGCTCCGCCGCGCATTGACTGCCAGCGGCTGATGGCTGACAGCGCGGGGATCTCGCTGTAGAATTTCGAACGCCGTGCCTCGCGAGAGGCCGGTTGCCTCGGGTGGCGGCGGCGTACCACAGGGTTGTAGCGCGGTTGCTCAGGCCCGGGAGATTTCCTCGGGAGCTGTGACCTAGCCCGCGGAGGGCGCTTGCATCTGGAACTCACTGAGGAGCAGAAGCTGCTGCAGCAGACGGTGCGGGAGTTCGCCAACTCCGAAGTGAAGCCGCTGGCCCGCGAGCTCGACGAGACGGGCCGCTTTCCCCGTGAAACATTTCGCAAGGCCGCCGAGCTGGGCCTGACCGGCATCGCGCTTCCCGAGCAGTACGGCGGCGCAGGCTTCGACCACATCAGCTACGCTATTGTAATCGAGGAGATCTCGCGGGTCTGCGCTTCGACCGGCGTCATCCTCTCGGTGCAGAACTCGCTCTTCTGCGACCCCATCTACCGCCTCGGCACCGAAGAGCAGAAAAAGCGACTCCTGGTGCCGTTTGCCCGCGGCGAGAAAATCGGCTGCTATGCCCTGACGGAGCCGCAGGCGGGCTCGAACGCCGCGGCGCTCGCCACGAAAGCGGTGCGCCGGGGCGAGTGCTACATCGTTAACGGCACCAAGGCCTGGATCACCAATGGCGGCGCCGCCGATGCCGCCCTCGTTTATGTGAACACCGACCCCGCCAAGGGCGAGAAGGGTATCACTGCGCTGGTGGTCGAGCGGGGCACGCCGGGCTTCAAGGTCGGCAAGGAAGAAAAAAAGCTTGGCATCAACGCCACCGCCTGCGTCGAGCTGTCGTTCACCGACTGCGAGGTGCCGGCGGAAAACCGCATCGGCAACGAGGGCGAAGGCTATAAGGTGGCTCTTTCCACGCTCGATGGAGGGCGTATCGGCATCGCGGCGCAGGCCGTGGGCATCGCTCAAGGCGCCTTCGAGGAAGCTCTGAAGTACTCGCAGCAGCGCATGGCCTTTGGCCAACCCATCGCCAACCTTCAGGCCATCCAGTTCATGCTCGCCGACATGGCCACTGAGATTGACGCGGCGCGCCTGCTGACGCGCAAGGCTGCCTGGAAGCAGGACACCGGGGCGCGCTTCAGCATGGAAGCGTCGATTGCCAAGCTGTTCGCAAGCGAGATGGCCACCCGCGTCACCCACAAGGCCATCCAGATCCACGGTGGCTATGGCTACAGCCGCGAATACCCCGTCGAACGGATGTACCGCGATGCTCGCATCACTGAAATCTACGAAGGCACGAGTGAAATCCAGCGCCTGGTGATCGCCGCCTGGGTTTTAAAGTCCTACTGATTTCGTCGAGAACGCGCGATGCCTTCGTCGTCACGCCCAACCACATCCGGGGGATTCTGATCTTGTTGCATTCATCCAACCGCGCAGCAAGCAGCGCCCCTACGAACGATATTTGTGCTTTCCCGGTGTATCCTTGAACCATGCTGCCGCTCGATTGCGGGCTCGAATTCGATCGCGAGCGCGAGGAGGAATTATTTGCCGTGCTGCCCGCGCGCCCGGCCATTTTCCTGGTGGAGCCGCGGCAGGCTGCCGCGCATCCCTACCTGGTGCGCACTGCCGACCTTCGCCGGCGCGTCGAGCGCCTGCTGCGCGTCCCGGAAGGTCTTACGAAGCGGCTCAATCTGCGGGAGGTGGCGGCGCGCGTCCGCTATCGGCTGACCGGCTCGACCTTCGAGCAGAACCTGGTGCTCTACCAGCACGCCCGGGAGCTATTCCCGCGGCGCTATCGCGCTCTGGTGCGTCTACGGCCACCTGCGCTTCTCAAGGTTAATCTGTCAAACGCGTACCCCCGCTGCTACGTCACCCGCCGCATCCTTTCCGATGGCGGCCTCTATTTCGGCCCCTTCCCCTCGCGCCGGGCCGCTGAGGCGTTTGCGGACAAGTTTCTGGACCTGTTCAAGATCCGCCGCTGCCAGATCAAGATCCGCCGCGACCCGAGCTTCCCCGGCTGCATTTATTCGGAGATGAAGATGTGCCTGGCGCCATGCTATGCCGGCTGCAGCAAAGAGGAGTACGACGTCGAAGTGGGCCGGGTGGTGAGCTTCCTCACCTCGAGCGGCGCCGCACTTACCGGCGAGTTTGAGCGCGAGCGCGCGGCCGCGAGCGAGGCGCTCGATTTTGAATGCGCCGCCGCCCTGCACCGCAAACTCGAAAAAGTGGCTGAGGTCCTGCGAGGCCTGCCCGAGCTGGCGCGCAAGCTGGACGAGCTCGACGCCGTCATCGTCCAGTGTGCGGCGGAAGAAAGCGCGGTGGCGATCTTCGCGGTGCGCGGCGGGCGCATCGCCGACCCGTTTTTTCTGCGCTTCGGAGAGCTCGCCAGCCAGCCGCGCTCAGTCGAGGAGATCCTCCGTGAGTCTCTCACCGCTGTGGACCTCAAGGGCGTGGATCAGCGCCCCCTTGTACACGAGGCGCACGACCGCGAGGGACTGGTCGAGCATCTGGCGCTGCTCGCGCGCTGGTTTTACAGCAAGCCGCGGGAGGGCGAGATCTTTCTCCGGCAGGGGGACTGGCCGTATCGCCGCATCATCCGAGCCTGCTCGCGGCTGCTTGCGCCGGCGGCCTCGCCTCCTCCCGCGCCCGATCTGCAGCGCGGCGCGGATTCCGCTTAGAATGTTCTGCTATACTCGCCGCTCGTCCCGAAATCTCCACCGAAATGAGGATCCATGCCATTGTGTGCCACGCCTGAGGGAACCCGGCGTTATGCCCAGCGGTTTGCAGGCCGTGCCGCGGCGGGCCATTTCCGCGAGCTGCCTGGCGCGACGGGTCTGCTGCTCTCATCCCTTGGCATCGGGACATATCTAGGCGACGCCGACACGCGCACCGACCAGGGTTATACGGATGCCGTCGTTGCTGCGGTGACGGCAGGCGCCAACGTCATCGATTCGGCCATAAACTATCGCTTCCAGCGCAGCGAGCGCTCCATTCGAGCGGCGCTCCACAAGCTTGCGCAGCTTGGCTATGAACGCGACGAAATCGTTCTGTGTACCAAAGGCGGATTCCTTACGCCCGACGGTGAGATGCCCGCTAATCCCAGCGACTACTTCTTCCGCGAGTACATCGAGCCGGGAATTCTTCAGGTGCATGATCTGGTCGGCGGCCACTCGATGGCGCCGCGCTATCTCGAGAACCAGCTCGGGCGCAGCCTGGGCAATCTCGGTGTCGAATGCATCGACGTCTATTACCTGCACAACCCGGAAACGCAACTCGCCACGGTGCCCCGGGAAGAATTCGCCAATCGCGTTCGCGCCGCGTTTGAGTACCTCGAGTCGGCGGTGGCTGCGGGCAAGATACGCTTCTACGGCATGGCCACCTGGAATGCGTTTCGCCAGCCGGAGCCGGCCCCGGACTATCTCTCTCTTGGAGAGATGGAGATCCTCGCCCGCGACGTCGCCGGAGACTCCCACCACTTCCGTTTTGTGCAATTGCCCTTCAACCTGGCGATGACCGAGGCGCTGACCCGTGTCAATCAGGCGCTCGACACTCGGAAACTGCCGATGATCGAAGCGGCGCATGCGCTCGAGATCGCTCTGATCGGCAGCGCATCGCTGCTGCAAGGCCAAGTGGCTCGCAACCTTCCGGGTTTCATCGCCGAGGCGTTGGGCCTCGAAAGCGACCTCGAGCGCGCCTTGCAATTTGCGCGTTCTTCGCCGGGTATCACGACCGCGCTGGTCGGGATGAGCCGCGCCGAGCACGTTCGGGCAAATCTGAAGCTGGTCGGAGTCGCGCCGGCCTCGGAGCAACAGTTCGCGAAGCTGTTTGACCGCGGCGAGTCCGCCTGACTTTTCGGCGGTGCGAGAGATCGCGCCGCTATTCCGAGTCGCCCGCCGCGAATTCCGGATGGCGCTCCAGCAGCCACGCACGGAGCGCCGCATCCACCTGGTCCAGTTTGCCGGTGAAGAAATGGTCGGCACCGGGGACGAACACGAGCGTGGTCTGGCGGGCGTGCGCCGGCGGCATCTCTGCAACCAGCGCCTCGATCTTCTCTCGCCGCCCGAACTTGTCGCGGGCGCCCTGAATGAGTATTTTCGGCTTGGCGCAGGCATGCAGGTAGGTGAGATCGGAGCTGTCGGCGGGCAACCCCAGCCCCGCTAGCTCCGCGACGCGTTCGTCCGCGCAGCCCACTCGAAGGCCAACCCACGCGCCGAAGCTGAACCCTGCCAGAAACAGCCGGCAGGCGGGGAACTGCTCCGCCAGATAATCCAGTGCGACGCGCACGTCATCGGCTTCGCCGCGGCCCGAGTCGTGCTTTCCCCCACTCATTCCGGCGCCGCGGAAATTGAACCGCAGCACCGGCAGTCCCAGGCCGTGGAGGGTGCGTGCCACCTGAAAAACCACTTTGTTGTGCATCGTGCCGCCGTAGAGCGGATGGGGGTGGCACACCACCGCCGCGAGAGAGGGCCGGGGCTGCGGCGAAGTCCACAACAGGGCCTCGAGGCGGCCGGCGGGGCCATCGAGGAACACGCTGCGATGGAAAACCTTCGGCGGGGTTGACATAGGTCGGCCTGACTAAGGCTTTTCCGCCGGCAGCAGGACGAGCGCGATCTGCTGCTCGACCGCGCCGGGCAGCCGTGACACCCGCACGATGCGGGCTGGCATCTCCGCGGTTGAAGCCCACCTGCCTCCCAGGCTTCCGGATGGCAGGGCCACGAGCACAGTGTCGCCGACGGTATAGATTCGCGTCGTGCAGAACGACAAGCCTTCGTCGGAGACGTCATCGGTCATTGTCTCCTCGGGCCAGGGCGAGTCCGGCAGGCGGACGCGGATCGGCAGGGCCAGCGGGACGCGCTCGTGCCTGCGTCGTTCACGGGCAAGCTGGGGATGGACCTCTTCTGCGGAGCCCGCGTTCCGGTGGCTGTGATGCGCCTGGAATTCGATGCCGACCAGATGGCCGCCGGTCGAAGTGGTCTTAACGCGCGCGATGCGCGCCGGCGTCTCCGGCTGCGTCAGGGGAAGCGTGGAGTCGAACGGAAACGTCACCCAGAGGTGCGCTCGAATCGGGCAGGGATCCCGGCGGTGGATCAGCAGCCCGCCGCGGCAGACATCGAGGGTCTCGGCTACTTCGGTGGTTTGGCCGAGGGGAGTAGGCCAGCGCAGCCGCACCGGAAGGTTCAGTTGGGCACGACGGTGCCGCCGCTGTTCTTTGATGCGGGTGGGCGCCACGCTGGTCTCGATCGGCATCGTTGCTGCGATTGAGCCATTTTAGTCGCCGCCCTCGGTTGGGTCAAAAGCAAACCGCCGCGGTTGTGCGCTGCCACAGAAGCGGGGATACGCGGCTCCGGTGCGCGCCCGGATGGCGCCGGAGTCCCCGGGCGCTCGCCCGAGGGCCGCAATTCTCATTGCGCTTTGCTGGCTTCAATGCTAGCTTTGGCGCAACCTGGAACGCTCTCTTCCGGGGGAGCGATGGGAAATGGAATTGAGCGCCGCGCATCGCGGCGCTTCACAATGAACCTGCCATTGCTGGTGCGCACCGCCGGCCCGAACGGCGCGGTTGAGCAGCGCGGGCAAACCCGCGACGTCAGTTTTCGCGGGCTGTACTTCATGATCGAAGCCCCCCTGGAGCCAGGCAACGAGATCGAGTTCATCCTGACATTGCCCAAGGAAATCACCCAGGCTGGCGACGTCCACATCCGCTGCTTCGGGCAAGTGGTGCGCGTCGAGGAGCAGAACGGGGGCCGCGGCGTCGCCGCCCGCATCGCGCGCTACGAATTCCTGCCTGCCCCGGCCTGACCGGGCGCGGCCGGGAGCTCCTGCGGCCTGACGCCTCTGCCCAAACGCAGTAGAATAGTCATTCGCAGCCAGTGCCCGGAGGATCCATGTACCACTACGATGCCAAAGCGGCGCTCGAAGAGTTGAAGGAAGACGCGGTTTTGCCGCATCCCGTTCGCCTTCGGGACATGATCATGCGCACTAAGCTCGATGCGGGCCACGCGCTCGATTTGAACCGCGAGTTCCAGAACTACCTCTCCCACTTCGGCGAGACCCAGAAGATCGCCCGCGATATCCTGGAGAAGCTGGCGGTGGGCGAACCGAAAACTTCCTGAGTGCCTCCTGCCGCGGGCATGAAAACGCTGCGCCGCGTCCTCATCCTCTCTGCGTCTTCCGGCGCAGGCCACGTGCGCGCCGCCCAGGCGCTCGAAAATGCCTTTGGGGCGCGAGGCGACTGCGCTGTCGAGCACGTGGACGCGCTCGACTACACCAGCAAACTATTCCAGAAAATCTATAACCAGGCCTACATCGCCCTGGTCCGCCGCACCCCGGGCCTGATGGGCCTGCTCTATGACCGCGCCGATCGGCCGTGGCGTCATCTCTCGCGCCGGCTGGCGCTCGACCGGCTGAATACCGGGCCGATGATCCGTCTGCTGCAGCGCGTCCAGCCGGATTTGTGTGTGGCCACACATTTTCTGCCTGCGGAGCTCATTGCCTGGCTGAAAGCCAAGCGGAAGATCCGGGCGCAGCACGTCATTGTCGTCACCGATTTCGACGTCCACGCCATGTGGCTCTGCCGAACGGTGGACCGCTACTGCGTCGCCGTGGACGAGGCGGCGGAATACCTGGCGCGCCTCGGTGTGCCTCGCGAGGCGCTGCGCGTTACCGGCATCCCCATCGACCCTGTCTTCGCCGAGCCCAAGAGCCGCCGCGAGGCGCGGCGCCGGCTCGGGCTGGACCTTGACCGCACCACGCTGCTCGTCTCCGCCGGGGGCTACGGCGTGGGGCCGATCGAGCGGCTGGTTGCGGACTTGCTCGCGCTCGGGCAGCCGTGGCAGATTGTGGCGGTCGCAGGCAGGGCCGAGCAGGTCCGCGAGCGGCTGACCGTGCTGGCGCGTCGCGCTACAAAGCTGCGCGATGCTGCAACGCGCCTGCACGTGGTGGGCTTTACCGATGTGATGGACGAGTGGATGGCCGCCGCGGACTTGCTAGTCGGCAAGGCCGGCGGGCTTACCGTTTCGGAGGCCCTGGCGCGGGCCCTCCCCATGGCCATTATCCAGCCAATCCCCGGCCAGGAGGAGCGCAACGCCGACCACCTGCTCGAGCGCGGCGCCGCCATCCGCTGCAACAACCTTCCGGCGGCGGCGTGGAAGATTGCGCGCCTGATGGACGACCCGGCGCGCCTCGCACAGATGGCCGCGGCAGCCCGCGCCATGGCGCGTCCTCATGCGGCATCGGAAATCGCCGCCGATGCCCTGGCACTGCTCGACTGAGAATAGAAAAGGGAATAGGGGAAATGGCAAAAGCGCAATCGCGGGCCCGCCTCGGTGGCGATCGAAGCCTTTTCAGGGTTCACTGTTTTCCATTTTTCAGTTTCTGTTCTGGCGGTGAGTGAATCAAGAAGGAATCACGGGACATCTACTTCCCCATGCCCCGTCAGACGCTGCTGATCGATGCCGACGACACGCTGTGGGAGAACAACGTCTTCTTCGAGCAGACGATCGAGACATTTATCTCACTGGTCGAGCCGTTCGGCTATGCCCGGGACTATGCCCGCCGCATCCTGAACGAAACAGAGCGGCGCAACATCCGCCAGCACGGCTACGGCGTGCGCAGCTTCGGCCGGTCGCTCGAGGAGACCTACCTCAAGCTCGCCGGGCACATGGCCCGGCGGGAGACGGTGGCACACGTGACGCAGATGGTGGCCGAGCTCGAGCGCACCCCGCCCCGCATCCTGGACGGCGTGCCCGAGACCTTGTCCTATCTGGCCGGGCGCCACCGGCTGATCCTGTTCACCAAGGGCGAACCGGCCGAGCAGGCGGCCAAGGTCGAGCGGTCCGGCCTGCAGGGATTCTTCGAGGCGATTGAGATTGTGGCGGAAAAGGATGTGGCCACCTACAACAGACTGGTGAACCAGCACCGCATCGTAAAGTCACATGGCTGGATGGTTGGAAACAGCCCCCGCAGCGACATCAACCCGGCGTTGCAGGCGGGGTTGAACGCCGTTTTTATCCCGCATCATGCCACTTGGGAGCTGGAGCATTCCGAAGTGCAAAGCGGCGCGGGCAAGCTGGTGATCGTTGCAAGTTTTCGCGAGCTGCGCGAGCATTTTTGATTTGAATCTGACCTTCTCTTTGAGTCCGCCGGAGACGGCCGAAAGAATCTCTCTTTGCGGGGGGAAGCTTTCGGTCGCCACGGCGACCTCAGCCTGACACGGAGTCTTGAACGCAAGGAGGAGAATTCTTGGATTGGCGTAGCGAATGGTTTGAATTCGACGAGGTTGCCTATCTGAACGCGGCGGGGCAGTCGCCGATGCCGCGGGTCGCGGTGCATGCCGTGCAGAAGGCGCTCGAATGGAAAAAATACCCGCACCAGTTGCCCGACACGTCCTATTTCGAGTTGCCCGATCACGTCCGGGCGCTCGTGGCACAGCTGATTGGCGGCCGACCCGAGGAAGTTGCGCTTACCACTGGCGCCAGCGGTGGCCTGGCCGCCGTGGCTGCTGGTTTGGACTGGGAGCCGGAGGATGAAGTACTGCTCGCCCGCGGCGAATTCCCTGCACACCTCTCCACCTGGATGCCGCTCGGCAACGCAGGTCGCCTGCGGGTCCGAGTTATCGAACCGTGTGGCCGGTTCCTTACCGCCGAGGATTTCATCGCGCACATCGGCCCGCGCACCCGCCTGGTCTCCACCAGCCTGGTGCGATTCGACGACGGCGCGCGGCTCGACGCGACTCGGCTCGCCCGAGCCTGCCACTCCGCCGGCGCGTATCTGCTGCTGGACGTCAGCCAGTGCGTCGGCGCGATGCCGGTCGAGGTTGGCGGGCTGGGCGCCGACTTCCTGGTTTCAGCGGGCTACAAGTGGCTGCTGAGCCCCTACGGTACCGGGTTTTTCTGGGCCCGCGGCGATCTGATCGAGCGGATGCGCGTCGGGCCGTTCTATTGGATGGCGCTCGAGGGCGCCGCCGAATTCCACACTCTTCCGCTCCATGAATGGAAGCTCGCGCCGGGCGCGCGTCGCTGGGATTCACCCGAAACGGCCAGCTTCTTCAACCTGGCGGCGATGGAGGCTTCGCTCGAGTTCCTGCTGCGCGTCGGCGTGGAGACCGTCTGGGAGCACAACCGCCGGCTGGCGGCTGAGATGATCGAGCGGCTGCCGCTTGACCGTTGCGTGCTGGCGAGCCCCGGCGACCCCGAGGCGCGCGGCCCGTATGCGTGCATCGCGGCGCGCTCGCCGGAGAAGACCGCGGCGCTTTACCAGAAGCTGCGCGAGGCCCAGGTCATCGTCAGCCTGCGGGAGGGAGCCCTGCGCGTCGCCCCGCACCTGTACAATACCGCGCGCGATATCGACCGCTTGCTCGCCGTGCTGGCGGTCTAAAGAGACAGCCGGGTGAACGCCAAACTCGCGAATCCGTCCGGACCTCCTGCGCCCTTCCGCAAGATCGCTGTGATGGGCGCGGGGGCGGTCGGCTCTTATTTCGGCGGGATGCTGGCGCGGACCGGAGCACGGGTGACGCTAATCGGCAGGCGCGCCCACGTCGAAGCGATCGCCCGCGATGGACTCTTGATCGACAGCATCCATTTCCAGGAGCGGATCGCGGTGGCGGCTTCGACGCAGGCCGACGCGGCGCGCGATGCGGAACTCGTGCTGTTTTGCGTGAAGACGACCGACACGGATGCGGCCGCTCGCGCGCTCGCGCCTTATCTGCCCGCAGGCGCGATTGTCGTGAGCCTGCAAAACGGAGTGGACAACGTCGAGCGCATCCGTGCCGCTTCAGGCATCGAAGCCGTGCCCGCGGTGGTCTATGTGGCCACTGCCATGCCAACTCCCGGTCGGATCAAGCACGCTGCTCGCGGCGATCTGGTGATTGGCTGGCCGCAGCGTGGTCCGGCCGGCGCCGGCCGGAGCAACGACGACCTGGCGCGCGTGGCGCAGTGCTTCGCCGGCGCCGGCGTGCCCTGCCGAATTTCGGAGAACATCGAGGGCGAGCTGTGGACGAAGCTGGTTTGGAACTGCGCCGGCAACGCGCTTACTGCGCTGGCGCGCTCGACCTACGGCCAGGTGGCGCGGAATGAATTGGCGCGAGATCTGCTGGCGGCTGCCGCCAGCGAAGCGATCGCTGTGGCCCGAGCCGCCGGGGTGGATTTGCCGCCGCTCGATCTGGCCGCGGCGGGGGTGAAGATGGCGAAGGACCTCGGCGACGCCACCTCGTCCACGGCGCAGGATATTGCCCGCGGCAAGCGCACCGAGATTGACGCGCTCAACGGTTACGTCGCCCGTCGCGGCGCCGAACTCGGCGTGCCCACTCCGGTGAACCACACCCTGTTCGCGCTGGTCAAGCTGCTGGAAGAGAATCTCGGCGGCGGGAAAAGCGCTTTGACAAGCTCCGGGTAGCCCCGGGCGTCAGTCGAGCGGCGGGACGGCCCGGAAAGGGATGTGGACGATGGCCTCGAGTTCCACCGGCGCGCCCTTGCGTTCTGCCGGGCGAAATCTCCAACGCGCCAGCGCTTCCATCGCATTGGTGTCCAATTCCGGCTCGATCCCGCGAACCAACTGGATGCTGTCCACCGAACCGTCCCTGCGGATGACGGCGTAGAGCACCACCTCGCCCTCTACTTTGGCGCTCGCGAGCAACGGCGGATACTTGGGGTCAACCTTGCGCAGCGGCACCGGCCCGGTCAGATCGCCGGAGGTGGCGGAGGGTTTGGGCTGCTCTTCGTCCTGCCGCATTTCAGCGAAGCTCAGGATCCAGCTCCCCGTGGCGCTCGCCAGGTTCGGCATGTTCACGTGCAGCGTGTAAACCCGCTTGGGCCCGAAAATCTCTTCCGGTGGAGCGCCCGGCTTGAGGCGATCGAAACCCGGCGCGGGAGACCTGCGCGAGGGATCGGGCGCTGCGGGGCGCGCTGCAGGCGATCTCGGCGGCCCCGAACTTCCTCCGCCCGACCCGCCCAGGCCCGACGATGAAGAAACCGCATTGGGGCTCCCGCCCGTGATGCTCACTCCCGGCGGACCCCCTCCGTTGCCACCGCCTTTGCCCAGCTGCGTTCCTCCGGCCCCGCCGCTTCCGCCGGTGCTGCCCGGGCCGCCGCCCGAGTTGCCGATGCCGGCGGCTGTCCCATTCGGCGAACCGCCGGGCGCGCCGGGTTGCGTGCCCTCGGGCGAAATGGTGATGCGCGAAGTCAGGTTGCCTGACGGCAGCGGAAGATTAGATACCGGCGGCGCCGGCGACGTGGAAATCGCGACCAGCCGCCGCACGCCCGGATCGCTGGGGCCCACATTCGGGCCGACGTCCGGAGCGGGCGCCTCCTGTCCTGCCTGCCGCGGGCCGGTGCGGGGAACAGAGGTCGCCGGGACTCTTAGCTGGGGTTTCGGGACTGTCATCTTGCTCGAAGCGATGTTCAATTCGCCCGTCTGCTGTTCAAGGTTCGGCACCTCGGGCAGGGGCAGCTCCGACGCCGGGCGCACACGCTGCTTCTTAGGGCGCAGCTTGGCCAGCACCGCCCGACTGATCTGAAGCCGTGGTCGGGCGGGTTGCGACGCGTCGGCCCACTGCACGATGTTGGGAATCTGCGGGAGGAACTTCGGCGGATCGGGCGGCGCATCCGGCTGAATCAAGGTTTGCCGGGGGTGCGTCGGCATTTTCGGCGCAGAGATAATGGTCTGTCGGGGGTGGTAGGCGTCAGCGCCGCGGCGCGGCACAGGCTTATTTGGCTCGCCGGGCGGGCTGGGCCTAGAAGGCTGCCCCTCAGGGTTCACCGGCGGGAGATCGCGGATCGGGCCGTACCAAGTCACTTCGATCTGCGGCAGGGTGAGCTGCGCCTGCGTCGTCGAGCCCTTCCAATGGGGAAAGGGAATAATGAACAGTACGATGTGCCACAGCGCCGAGGCGAGCAGCGCTCGCTTGGGCCACGGCGCCCGCACCCAGGAGTCGCGGAAATACGCGCCGCCCAAGAAGCTCTTGGGCGCTTTCGGTCCGCCCAAGACGGCCTGGAGGCTGCCGGAAAGATTCTGCCGGCGAGACTCCCACGTTACCGCCAGCTGGGGGTCTCGACGCCGGTAGTCCGGCAAACGACTGATGGCAGCAGGCATAGAGGTCCAATTATACCCCGCACGTAGGGTGCCATGGAAATGGCTTGCCGGGTGGGGCTCAATTTGCCACGATATCCGACTGGGTTTTCCGGTTCGGGCCCTCGATCTGCAGCCTTCCTGGAAGGTTCAGAGAACGGCGAACTTCAGAATAGTTCGAGGCCTGCTCCGAGGAATTGGTTGGATGAGCCTAGTCAAACGAATCGGAAGCAAGATGCGGCGCATACCACGATGGCTGTGGATCCTGATGATCGCGACCGCAGTGGTCGCGGTGGCGGGACTCGTTCTACCCAATTACCTGGATGTGGACCGCTATCGCACGCTGATCGCCGGCGTGATTGAGAACAAGACAGGACGCAAGGTCACCATAAAAAAGATCCGAGCGCGCCTGCTGCCGAGTGTCGGTTTCGTCGTGGAGGATTTCCACCTGGCCAATCCGCCCGGCATGGCCGAGGGAGATGTGCTCTCGGTCGAGGCCATCCGCGGCCACTTGGCCCTGCGACCGCTCCTCCGCCGGGAGTACCAGTTGAGTTCAATCGAGCTGGTGCGGCCGAAGATCGTGCTGCTCGAAGACGACCGTGGCCAGACCAACTACGGCACGTTCTCGAAGACCCGAACCGCCTCAGGCTCCGCCTCGCGAGCAAGTCAGAAAGCTGCAGGGACCTCCGGGGCGCCCGATTCCGCGGTCCCCAGCGCACTCGCTCAGATCGATAGCATCAAGCTGACTGACGCCGAAGTGATTCTGGGCCGGCTGCCGCCGAACGCTCGCGACGCCCGTACCCTGGTTCCGACTTTGCGCGCGAAGAACATCCGCACCCAGCTCAGCCACGTGACCCTGGACCCGCTGCAGCCCAAGCAGTGGGGGGCTGAAGCCCGCCTGGCCGGCATCGTGCTCGAGCTCTCCGGATGGAAAGCCCCGGTCGAGTTTCGTTCGGGCAGCCTGCAACTGCGCGACGGCCGCATGGAATCCGATTTCCGCCTGGCGCTGGGCAAGGCCGGAGAGTTGAAGGGCAAACTGCACATTGCAGACATCGAGCGTGCGGTGGCGAATTTCGAGTTGAGCGCAGCGCAACTCGATTTCGACCAATTGGTCGCCCTGCGGGCCGAGACGCCCGGGAGCGCGCGGCCTGCTCAAGGGCCTAGCGAGCTGCTGGCCCAGGGTCGGCTGTCCGCCGAGCGGATCCGCTCGCATCCCTACACCGCCGGCAACGCCACCGCCGAGGTTCGCCTCTTCACTGACCGACTCGAACTCTGGCCGATCACCGTCCAACTCTATGGCGGGATACTCCAGGTCTCGGCGCGCGTTGATCGCAGGCAAGTGCCCGAGCGCTTTTCCTCCAATGTGCAAGTCCGCAATCTGGATGTGGGGGCGATGCTGGCAGCTTCCCCTGCGACCCGCGGTAAACTTTCCGGGACAGGAGAGCTGAACCTGCAACTGTTCGGTGCGCTCAGCAACGAGTGGCGGAAAGTGCTTTCGGGCAAGGGGCAGTTCACGATCCGCAACGGCCGGCTGCCGGGCGTCAACTTGAGCGGCGCTAAGGAATCGCTCGCCAAGCTCACTGGGATGAGCGGCGAGACGCCCTTCAGCCTCATCCAGGGCGACTTGGGGATCGGCCAGGGGCGAGTCGCGAGCCGGCAGATCCACATGGACTCGCCCCACGGCATCGTCGACATGCACGGGAATTGCAGCCTCGACGGCGCACTCGAGTACGACGGCCAGGCCGTGGTCAACCCGGGCGGCTCGGGTGCAGGCGGAGCGCTCGGAGACATCCTCGGCGGCATCCTCCAACGTGATGTCGGACGGGTGACCGTGCCGTTCTCGATCCGCGGAACGCTTCAGGATCCCAAGGTTCAACCCGGCCGCGGCGGGCTACGCGTCGAATCGTCCTCACCGGCATCGCAGCCCGCTGAGCCGCAGCCGCAGAAGCGCAAGAGCATCATGGATATCTTCCGCCGCCCGTAGCCGCGCCTGGCGTTATGCCGCGAGCGCCAGCTGATAAAAACTCAGCGCCGCGTCGCCCTGCTCGACTACGCGCACGCGCTCCAGCTGCGCCATTCGCTCCGGCAGCGCTGTGCGTTTCGCGTGCTCGACGATCACTCGGCCGCCGGGGGTCAGCAGCGGCGAGCGGTCGAGAAAATCAAGCGCGCGCTCGTACTCGTTGGCCTGCGCATATGGCGGGTCAAGAAACACCAGGTGCGCGCGCATGCGCCGTGCCGTAAGCCATTCCATCCCGCGGACCGCGTCGGTGGCCAGGATCTCCGCTCCGGTGGCGATTCCGAGCGCCTGGAGATTCTTGCGGATCAACGAAGCTGCCGCGGCGTGCTTTTCGATGAAGATCACTTCGCGGGCGCCGCGGCTGAGCGCTTCGATGCCCACGGCGCCAGTCCCGGCATAGACGTCCACAAATACGGCTCCTTCGATGGTTGGCCCCAGGATATTGAACAGGGTCTCGCGCAGGCGGTCGCTGGTCGGTCGCAGGGCCAGCCCGCGGAGGCTCTTCAGCGCCCGGCTGCGGTATTTGCCGCCCACGACGCGCATCGCTTAGCCCACTGTGGCGAGCTGGTAGCGCCGCTGCCACTTCGGCCCGAGATAATCGAGCAGCCGCTTCAGTTCCATGGCCGCTTCGGCGGCGCTTTGGGGCGCGGGTGCGGTGGCGGCTGCCGCCGTTCCCTGCGGGAGCGTCTCGGACGCAAGAGCCGCACCAGCCTCGCGCTCGCCGGTGCCTGCGGCCACAAGTGCGAAGGCCTCGCGCCGGGCCCAGTCGAGCAGTTCACGGTCGCGCAAAGGGTTGGCGAGATGAAAGCCCAGCTCGCCGTGCTGGCGTGTACCGAAGAATTCCCCCGGCCCGCGGAGTTTCAAGTCAATTTCGGCGATTTCGAAGCCGTTGGCCGTGCGCACCATGGTTTCCAGGCGCTCCCGAGCATCTTCAGTCAGCTCTTTCGGCGCCACCAGCACGCAGCGCGACTTCTCTTGGCCGCGCCCGATCCGCCCGCGGAGTTGGTGGAGCTGCGCCAAGCCGAACCGTTCGGCGTGCTCGATCACCATGGTGGTGGCGTTAGGCACGTCCACGCCGACTTCAATTACGGTGGTCGCGACCAGCACCTGGATCTTGCCCTGCCGGAAGCCCTCCATCACGTTTTCTTTCTCCTCGCTGCGCAGGCGGCCATGAAGCAGCCCCAGCCGCAATCCGGGGAAAACGGTTTTCGAGAGCCGCTCGTACTCGACCATCGCCGCCTTCAGCTCTTGTTTCGACTCCTCAATCACCGGATAGACGATGTAGCTCTGGCGGCCGCGGGCAGCCTCGCGGCGAAGAAACTCCCACACGCCAGGCAGGTGCTCCTCGGTGGTCCAACGCGTCTCGACTGGCGGGCGTCCGGGCGGCATCTGGTCGATGACGGAGTTATCGAGGTCGCCGTAGAGCGTGAGCGAGAGCGTCCGGGGAATCGGCGTCGCCGTCATCACCAGAACATGCGGGGAGACGCCTCTTGCGGCCCCTTTTTCGATCAATTGCTTGCGTTGGAGCACGCCGAAGCGGTGCTGTTCGTCTACCACCACCAGACCCAGGCGGGCAAAATCCACGCCCTCTTCGATCAGCGCATGCGTGCCGACGACAAACTGCGCCGCGCCTCGCCGCACGCGTTCCCGCGCCGCTTTTTTCTGGGAGGATTTGAGCCCGCTGATCAGCAGCTCAACGGTATAGCCGGCGCGCCCGAAGATCCTGCGCGCTGCCAGGTAGTGCTGCACGGCCAGGATCTCGGTGGGCGCCATCAACGCTGCCTGGCAGCCGTTTTCAATGGCAATCGTCGCCGCTTCCAGCGCGACGATGGTCTTGCCGCTACCCACGTCGCCCTGCAGCAGTCGGTTCATCGGCACGGGTCGCTCCAGATCGGCGCCGATCTCCGCGAGCACGCGCTTTTGCGCCGCAGTGGGTTTGAACGGCAGGATGCGCTTCAGCGCCTCGCGGATGCGCTCCTCGCGCACGCGCAGGGCGATGCCGGCTTGCTGCCGCGCCTGCTGCCGGCGCAGGGCCAGGCCGAGCTGGTAAAAGAAAAACTCCTCGAAGATCAGCCGCTGGTGGGCGGGTGAGCAGAACGCATTGAGCGTTTCGACGCTTTCCGTTTGCGGGGGGAAGTGGGCATAGGTGAGCGCGTCGCGGCGCGACGGGAAGCGATAGCGATTAAGCAGCGCCGCCGGCAGCGAGTCCTGCAAGCCGGCATCCAGGTTGGCTAGTGCCGCGTAGATCACCCGCCGCAGCGTGCGCGAGCCGATGCTGCCGATGGCCTCGTAAATCGGCACGATGCGGCCCACCTCGGTGGAATCGGCGGGCCCTGAGCCCAGCAGCTCGTATTGCGGATTGATCATCTCCAGGCGAGCGGGCCGGTAAGGGTCCAGCTCCACCTTGCCGTACAGCACGATGCGCTGGCCGGCTTTGAACCGGCCCTCGAGGTAGCCGCCATGGAAAAACTTGCAATGCAGCACGCCGGTCGGGTCACGCACCATCAGGTGGTAAACGGCGTTGCGGCTGCGGGCGAATCGCACTACACCGCCGCTGACCACCTCAGCCTGCAAGGTGTAGATGCCGCCGGGCTGGATTTCGCGGATCGCAGCAAAGCGCGTGCGATCTTCGTAGCGGAAGGGCAGGTAGCCCAGCAGGTCTTCCACGGTGTGGATGCCGCGCTCGGCCAGCAGCGCGGCCCGCTGCGGCCCCACGCCCTTCAGGTACATGACCTCGCTCGAGATAGCCGCCTTCATGGACTTCTTTATACCATCGCCCCGCCGGGCCAATTTCGTATACTTGCGCTGGGTGCCCGCGTATAGATAGAGTGTGCCGCGCCTCCCGCCGCCCCGGCGGGATTTTCCAAGGCGCGCCGTCTCTGTCCGCACGGTTCTGCTGTACGTGTGGCGGATTCTCGGAAGCCTTTGTGGAGGAAACTGTGGCGGAAGACCGCTTAGAGGCGAAGGACATCAGGGTCCTGGTGCTCTGGATTCTGGCGGGCCTTTTGGGCGCAGGTGTGGCGTTCAAGTATTTCTTCCAGGCGTTCCCCGAGGCCTCGGTGGATTTCCGCGTCTCGCGCCCCGCGGCGCTGGAGGTGGCGCGCAATTTCCTCACGGCGCAGGGCCAGAAGCTCGACGGCTACGAGTCCAGCATTGTCTTTCGTGTGGACGATAACGCCAAGACCTACCTTGAGCGCGAGGTGGGCCTCGAGCAGTCCAATCGCCTGATGGCTTCCGAGGTCAGCGTGTGGTACTGGGATGTGCGTTTCTTCCGGCCGGGCCAGAAAGAAGAGTTTCAGTTGCGCGTCAGCCCGTCGGGGCGCCTGGTCGGGACGACGCACGTCCTCGAAGAGGCCAGGGAAGGCGCGCAACTCGACCGCGAGGAGGCGCTCGCCACCGCCGAGGCATTTCTGGTGACGCGCTACCGCGCCAACCTGGCGGCGTACGACTTCCTCCCCGAAGAGGCCAACTCGACTGAGCGGCCCAAGCGGCGCGACTGGAGCTTCACCTGGGAGCGCCACGGCTTCAAGGCCAAGGACGCGCCGTACCGGCTGCGGGTCACGGTGCAGGGTAACCAGGCCGATGGCTGCGAAGAGTTCCTCAAGGTGCCCGAAGCCTGGGAGCGCGACTACCAGCGCCTGCGCTCGAGCAACATCTTTTACGAGTACATCGCCCTGGTGCCCTACGCGCTTTTCCACGGCGCGCTGCTGTGGGTTCTTTTTGACCTTGGCCGCCGCGGTCAGATCCGCTGGCGCAGCGCGCTCAAGCTCGGCGTGGTGTTGGCGGTGTTGTTCTTCGCGATGTTCGCCAACAATTGGCCGCTCTCCCGCGCCGGCTACGACACCAATTCCTCCTACGCCGGCTTCTTCCTGAACAAGATGTTCCTTGCTGCTCTCTTGGGTGTTGGCGTCGGCCTGCTGGTGGCGCTGACCATGGCCGGAGGAGAGCCCCTCTATCGCCGCAACCAGCCCGACCAGCTCCGGCTGGGCGCCATGTTCAGTCTGCCCGGCATCCGTTCGAAGGAGTTCTTCCGCTCCTGCGTAATCGGCCTGGCCATGGCCGCCGCGCACATCGGTTTTGTGGTGTTGTTCTATCTGGTGGGTAGGAAATTCGGCGTCTGGGCGCCGCAGGACCTGAACTATACCAATGTCGTCAGCACGGCCATCCCCTGGATCTTTCCTTTGACCATCGGGGTCTACGCGGCGACCAGCGAAGAGTTTCTCTTCCGCTTGTTCGCCATCCCGATGCTGCTGCGCTTTACGGGGTCTCGCTTCCTGGCCGTCGTCATCCCTGCGTTTGTATGGGGCTTTTTGCACAGCACCTACCCGCAGCAGCCGGGCTACATCCGGGGCATCGAGGTTGGCGTGATCGGCATTGTCGCTGGGCTGGTGATGCTCCGCTGGGGAATTCTAGCGACCCTGGTGTGGCACTACACTGTGGACGCGCTCTTAATCAGCCTCTTCCTGCTGCGCTCGACGAGCCTCTATTTCCGCGTCTCGGGCGCTGTGGTGGGCGCGGCTGTATTGATTCCGCTGGCGATCTCTGGAGTGTTTTACCTGACGCGGCGCAGCTTCGAGGCCGAGCCGGCGCAACTGAACCGCGCTGAGCCGCTCGGAGAACCCCATGAGGCTCCTGCGCCGTCCGCCGTGGCCGAGCCCACCGGCGCGGCATACCAGGCGCTCGCCACGAGCACTCTGGGGATCGCGCTCGGCTGCGGGGTGCTCGGCGTCCTGCTTCTGGTGGGGGTGAAGGCCGAGAGCATCGGCGACTTCGTCCGGTTCGGATTCAACACCCGCCAGGCCGCCGCGAAGGCCGATGAAGTCCTCCGACAACACAAGATCGACCCGGCCAGTTTCAAGCGGGCAACCCAGTTCGTGAATCGTTTCGATGAATACGCGAACGAATACCTGCGGCGGCAAGTGGGCATCGCCGGCGCAAACCGGCTGTACCAGGAAAAGGTGCCGGCGGCCTTTTGGAGGGTGCGCTATTTCCGCGATTCCCAGAAGGAAGAATACGCGGTCATCTTCCGCACTGACGGTGCGCTGCATGCCGTGCGCCACGAGCTCGAAGAAAAAGCCCCCGGCGCAAAGCTGACCAAGGAAGAAGCACAGGCCCGGGCCGAGGCTTATCTCCGCGAGGAGAAGAAGGTGGACCTCGGCAAATGGAAACTGGTCGAGGCCAAGTCGGAAAAGCACCCGGCGCGTACGGACCACACCTTAACCTGGCAAGAAATCGAATCCATCGGCACCGCTCCGGCGGCCGACGCTGCGCACGTGCGCATGGAGCTTCAGGTCCAGGGCGATGAAGTCTCCGGCTACCGCGTATTCGTGAAGCTCCCGGAGGCCTGGGAGCGCCGTCAGACCGAAGAAACCTTTACCATCATCCTTCAGTCTATCGGCCGCATTGTCTTCTTTGCAGCCCTGGGAGTGACCGCTCTAGTGATTTTCTTCAAGAACCTGAAGCAGCCTGCGGCGGCCGGCGTACCTTGGCGGCGGATGGCACGGTGGGCGACGTGGGGCCTGCTGGCGGCCGCAATGATCCGGATCAACGTCATGCCTCTCGTGCTGGCGAACTATCCCACACAGTTCCCGTTCAAGACGTTTATGACCATCGTTGTGATCTCGGATTTTCTGATTGTGGCTTTCGTTTATTCGGCTCTGCTCTTCCTTTTCGGGCTGGCGTGGTTTTTCGTGTCGCGGGCTTTCAGCCGGGAGCGCATGCCGTCCTGGAGCGGCATGCCCGCGGGCTATTACCGCGATGCCTTCTGCCTCGCCCTGTGTGGCACCGCCGCGATGCTCGGTTTGAGTCGGTTCCCGTATCTGATCGGGCGCGTCTGGCCGACTGCTCATCGGGCTATCGAGGCCAGTCTTCCCACCGCCTTCGATACCTATCTCCCGGCTGTGCAGGCGATCGGGCAGGCCGTTGCCGGCGCGCTCTCGGGCGGCCTGTTCCTGGCCGGCTACATCGCTCTGGCCGCGGGGTTCATCGCCGGCTATGTCCGGCAGATGTGGATGCGGGTGGGTATCGCCTTGCTTGTTGCCGTCGCGCTGGCAGGAGACTGGGGAAGCCCCGCCGATTTCGCCCAGCAAGTTCTGGTGCAGCTCATTATCCTCGGGGTGTTGTGGTGGGGCGTCATCCGAGTGGTGCGATTCAATCTGCTCGCCTATTTTCTGGTTGCGGCCATGGTGACACTCACCGGCGCCGCGACCCGGCTGTTGCAGCAGCCGAACCCCTTCTTCCGCGCCAACGGGTACGTAGTAGTCGGGGCAGCGCTGGCATTGCTGGCTTGGCCGCTGGTGGCGTGGCTTCGCGCTCCCGCAGCCCGCGATTCCATGGCAGGCCCTGCCGGACCGGCAGGCTAGCGCGCTCTGCCGGAAAGGCGCTGGGAGAACGCCTGCCGATGTCGTTTGACCCTGCTACCGGCTCCGGACAAGCTCCCACTCACCACGGGTTCCGACCCCCGGAGACGCCCGCCACGCACCGATCGCGCCGGTGGGCCGAATCTCTCCTGGCGATTCTGGGTGGCAACGTCGTTTTTCTTCTGCTTGAGCCTCATCTTCCTGCGTCTCTGCGGCATCAGACATTCCGTGTGGACTGGGGGTTGGGGCTGGATTTTCTCCTGTGTGCGGCGCTCTACGGCGTGATTCGTGGGGCGCGCATCCGGCGGCCGGGGTGATTGTTGGCGTCAGGCCGCAGCGGGCGCGGCATTGCAAGCGCTCCTCCTCCCGATTCCAGAACGGATATGGAAAACGGGAGGCGTTTGCTCACTCTTCTTATGCCTGGGCGTCTAAATCGAGTGAATCCCGGTGGCCCCAAAACTTTGGAGTGGGCAAATCGCGCCGGGATACGAGCGCTCCAGAAGCGCGGTGAAAAATCGAGCTCGGCGATTCAAAGGACCCTAGAAAGCAGACATGCCGCTCACGGGATTGGCCATAGCGCTGCCAGGGGATGGAAGCCTCGCAAGTTGTGGTGAGCACAGCCGGACAACAGGGAGAGCGGTGGACGAGCGGACCCTGATCCAGCAGGCGCAGGCAGGCAAGCGCGCTGCCTTCGAAGAGCTCGTACACAAGTACGACCGCGACGTCCTGCGCGTGGCGCTCAACTTGTTGCGCAGCCCGGAAGACGCTCGCGATGTCTATCAAGAAGCCTTCCTGAAAGTGTACAAGAATCTGCACCGGTTCCGCTTCGAGTGCAGCTTTTATACCTGGGTCTATCGCATTGTCACGAATGTGTGTCTTGATCACCTGCGCCGCAGTAACAGCCGTCCCGAGGTGCAGGCGCCCGAGGCTGCCGGTGGGGACGACGCTGCGCCGCGGGATTTCTTCGATCGGCAGCGGGAACATCGCGTCACCTCCGATCCGGAACGCCACCTGCTGGACAAAGAGATCGGCCGGCAAATCGTCGCGGCACTGGGGCACCTCTCGGCTCGCGAACGCGTTGTCTTTGAGCTCAAGCATTATCAAGGACTGAAGCTGCGCGCCATTGGCGATATGCTGGGCACCACCGAGGAGACAGTTAAGAATTCGCTGTTCCGGGCGACGCGAAAGCTGCGCGCCCGGCTGGAAGGATTGCTGTGAAAGAGGGAAATCCGATGCACGATCACCGATCCGAAACCAAGACTTGCGAAGACTTCGGGCGCCTCTTGATGCTCTACGTCTGGGAGGAGCTCGGCACCGGCGAGCGCGCCGCTGTGGAAGACCACGTCGGCAAGTGCGCCATCTGCGCGGCGGCGCTGGCTGCTGAGCTCCGCTTGCGCCAGGGCCTCGCCGGAGCAGAACAGCCGGCGGAAAAACTCGACTCTTCTGGCCGGCTACTGGCGCAATGCCGCAGTGAGCTCGGAGAAGCGCTGGACGACGCCGGCCAGGCGCCCGCTGGCACGAGCCGGTGGGGCGCATGGCATCCGGCAAGCTGGTTTGTGTTTCACCCGGCGTTGAGCGCGGCCCTGCTGGTGCTGCTGGGGGTGGCCTTCGGTTCGATGGCGCCGCAGTGGTACCGCTCGTACACCTCCCTGCGGCCGGAGACTCCGTTCGTGGTTTCTGCGTCGCCTAAGCTCTCGGAGCAGGACTTACAAACCATGGGCATCGCCGGCATCAACGTGCTCCCTGACAGCACTTCGGGGTCGCCCAGCGTCGAGCTGCATCTGACCGCCGAGAAGCCCCTTGTAGTGCGCGGCAGCCTGGACGATTCCGACGTCAAGCGTGTACTCACCTTCGTGATCCTGAACAGCCAGCGGTTTGACTCGGGGGTGCGATTGGATTCGGTGGACGTGCTGCGGACCCGCTCGGCGGATACGGATGTCCGCCACGTGCTTTGTGCCGCGGCCCACCGGGACCGCAACCCGGGCGTGCGCCTGAGGGCGCTCGAGGCCTTGCGTGGCTTCGAGCAGGATGACTCGGTGCGGCAGACGCTGCTCGAGGCCTTGCAGAACGACTCCAACCCCGGGGTGCGCGTCGAAGCGATCAATTCTCTGCTGGGGGCGCTACGGGCAGCCGCCGATCAGGGAGGGCGGCTGGACGACCAGCGTGTGGTCGAGGTGCTGCGCGATCGCATGGAGAAAGATTCCAACAACTATATCCGCATGCAGAGCGCGGCGGCGATCCGCCAGCTTGGCCCGCGGAAAGTATACTGAGGCCAGAGGGGCCGGCGAATGAAGCAGGATCCGACAATGCGCTGGGCAGGATTTCGGGCTGCGACGCTGGCGGTCGTGGCGGCGCTCGGCGCGCTGGCGGTGACTCCGGCGGTCTGGGGGCGCACTCGACGCGCCAAGGAGCCCGGCGAGGGCCCGCGGGTGAAGGAAGAAAAGACTGGCACGGTGGCCACCCGCCAAGGCTTGCGGCTGCACCTGGTCGCCGATCTCGGCGATGTCCGCATCCTCACGCAGAAATCCGACCAGGTGAGCTACAAGGTCCGCATCGAGACCGATTCTCGCGACCCCGAAGCGCAGAACCTGCTCCGGCAGTACTCGTTGGCGGCCCGCGGCAACGCTGCCGGCGTGCAATTGACCGGGCAGATGCCTTCGCGTCACTTCCAGGGGCACCTCTGGGTGAGCTACGAAGTGACCGTGCCGCGGAATTACAACCTCGACGTGGTCACCCAGGCAGGCAACATCGAGACCCAGGATATTGATGGCCGAGTTGTCCTGACTACCTCCGGGGGCAACGTCACCGCCGGGAGTGTGGGTGGCCCGGAGGCCCTGGGGGCTCGACTGGAAACTCAGGGTGGCCACATCACCGTGAAGGACGTGAACGGCGAACTGCGCGCCATCACCGCCGGCGGCCACATCACCGTCGCCAACGTGCGCGGCGACGCAGTCTTGCGAACCGGCGGGGGCCACATCCGCACCGGGACCATTCAGGGCACGGCACAACTGGACACCGGTGGTGGGAATATCACCGTGCAGCGCACCGGCGCGAGCGTCACTGCCTCGACCGGGGGCGGGCAGATCGACTTTGGCGAGGCGGCGGGCTCGATCCGCGCCCGCACCGGCGGCGGCGGCATCCGCATCCTGCACGTAGCGGGTCCCACGCAACTGGAGACCGGTGGTGGAAGCATCTTCCTGACCATGGTGGAGGGAGCGGTGCACGCTTCGACCGGCGCCGGCAGCATCACCGCCTGGTTCTGGAAGGAGGCTCCGACGGTTTCCTCCGGGGCGCCGAAACCTCGCAAGGTGTTCGCAGCCTCGCAACTGACCACCGGGCAGGGCGATATCGTCGTGTACCTTCCGCGGGAACTCGCCGTCACCATCGAGGCTATGATCGAGATGGCCGCCGATCATCGCATCGAAGCCGATCCCTCGCTGCCCCTGAAGGTGACCTACTCCGATCCCGGCGCCGCAGGTTCACGGAACGCCGCGACGGTCCGCGGCGAATGCGCCATGAACGGCGGCGGCGAAGTCCTGCGCTTGAGAACCGCCGGCGGCAACATCCGGCTCAAGCTGGCCGATACTGCCGCGCAGTTGCGCCTGAACCAGCAGCAGATGGAGCAGCTCAAGCGGCGTCTGGAGATGCAGCAGCGCCTGCTCGAACGGCATCGCCAGCAGAAGCCCCAGTCTCAAGCGGAAGACCAGGACGAGCAGGTGCAGGAAGAAAAGGAGCAGCCGTCCGGCGAGCGCGAGCTCTCCCCGGTGGAAGGATGGGGGCGCAAGCTCGAAGAGTTCTGGCTGGGCGGCGTCAAGGTGGATGCGGACACGCAGCAGCGGAAGCTGGTCCATTCGGTGCGCCCGGTTTATCCAGACGTGGCCCGGCAAGCCGGCATTGAGGGCACGGTGAGGTTGAAGGCCATCATCGCTAGGGACGGCAGTGTCCAGGCGCTCAAGGTGATCTCTGGCGAGCCCGTACTGGCGAATGCCGCGGTGGAAGCGGTGCGAAAGTGGCGCTACCGCCCCACAGTGATGGAGGGCAAGCCAGTGGCCGTTGTCACGACGGTGACCGTGGAGTTCCAGTTGAAGTGACCCAGGGCAGTGCTTGCGTCCCGGCGGGTGATCTCCGGCAAGTAATCGGGGGGGCCGGGATGCGGCAGGCGCGTATTCCAACGGGGGTGTGGAGATGCGCAGAGCAGAAGTGGTTGCGGTGGTATTGGCCGCGGCGGCGATTCTGGCCGCGCCATGCCTGGCAGTTGACGAGGTCTTCCAGCAAACCTATCCCTTGCCGGCCGGCGGCAGCTTCGAGCTCCAGAACGTCAACGGCTCGGTCCATGTGAGTGCCTGGGAGCGTGAAGAGGTCGAAGTATATGCCAAGAAGACGGCGCGGCAAGACCAGAGCGACCTGAAGCGTGTGGAAATCGAGGTCGAGGCCCGTGCGAATGAGGTCTCGGTGCAGACGCGTTACCCGCAGGACGGCGGCGTCGAGGTCTACGTCGAGTATCACATCCGCGTGCCGCAGCGCGTCCAGCTCCGCCGCGTCGCGACAGTCAACGGCGATGTGCGCGTCTTCGGAGTGGAAGCCGCAGGCGAGCTGCGCTCGGTCAATGGAGATATCGAGGTGTACGACAGCGCCGGCGGCATGAGCGCCCGCACCACCAATGGCAATCTGCGCCTGGAGCTGCGCCAGCTCGAAGCCAGCGGCCCGGTGACGCTCGAGACCGTGAATGGCTCCGTGCTGCTGGCCGTGCCCGCCGGGACCGGCGCGGAGCTCGAGGTGCGCAGCCTGAACGGCGACTTTCGCTCGGAGCTTCCCGTGACTCTGTACAGCTCCAAGGGCCCGCGGGAGTTTCGCGCCCGGCTGGGCGCGAGCGGCACGCCGCTACGAATTCGGACGGTGAATGGTGGGATACGAGTGGTCGCCCTGCGGGCCGGAGTCTGACGCGGCCGACTGCGGCAAACGAAGTGGAACCTAACGAGGAGGAAGCAATGAGAAAACATTCGTATATCACTTGGTTGTGTCTGGCGCTGCTGGCCACCGCTGCGCCGGCCCTAGCCGGACGCGCGCAGGAACCTGCGCCACCGGCAGCGCCCATGCCGCGGGTGGCGCCGGTGCCGCCCGTCATGCCGGAAATGTTGATGGAGATGGAGGACGGCGGCCGCGGGTGGCTGGGCGTGACGATTTCTGAAGTGACCGCAGAAAAAGCCAAGGAGTTGAAGCTATCCGCTGAGCGCGGGGTGCTGCTGGGCGAGGTCGAGGCCGAGAGCCCGGCCGCGAAGGCGGGCCTGAAGGCCAACGACGTCGTCACCGAATTCAATGGCCAGCGCATCGAAGGCACCGCGCAGTTCCGCCGGTTGATCCGCGAAACGCCGCCCGGGCGCGCGGTGCAGTTGACCGTCTGGCGCGATGGCCGCGCCCAAAGCGTCTCCGTGCAGCTTGGCAACTTCGTCGAACACGCCAGAACCCGCGTCCGCATGCTCGGGCCGAAGGACTTCGACTTCCACTTTGAGATGCCGGAGATGGGCGGCAACTTTTTCACTTCCCGCCGGCCGATGCTCGGCATTGACGTCGAAGACCTGAACAGCCAGCTCGGCTCCTATTTCGGCGCGCCCGACGGCGAAGGCGTGCTGGTGCGCGAGGTGAAGTCAGGCACGCCCGCAGAGAAGGCGGGGCTCAAAGCCGGCGACGTCATCACCAAGATTGATGGCGAGCGCATCCGCAATGTCAGCGAGCTGCGCGAGAAGCTGCACGAAAGGCGCGACAAAAAATCGGTCAGCGTCGGGGTGCTGCGCAAGGGCGCGGAGATGTCGCTCGATGTCGGCATCGAGCAGCCCAAGCCGCCCGAGAAAAAAAAGACGACCATCAGCCGGCGCACAGTTATATAGCCGACAGCGCAGTCCATGCGTTTGGAGAGAATGGCCCGTCCGCTACGGTGGAGGAGCCATTTACGTCCGTTGGAAAAGCTTCGGGAGAAGCCTTCTACGATTTTGCTCTTTGTTTTTTGCCCCGGCTGCCTTTGTTTCCTGCCCAGCGCTGCAGTGCCCTTTTCCTGGCGTCAAGCTGCAGTTGTTTCTCAATGCCACTAGCTTCCAGATATTTATGCATTGGGGCAAGCGACCCTTCCGGCTGGGACCGGCCCGGGAGTTCTTTTCGCAGGGTCTGGTTCATGAGCGCTCGAAAATGGAGCGGGTCTCTGAGGTCTTGTAATTCCCGGTAATAATAGAGCGGGGTGGGACGTTTTCCCTTGAACCTCAGCCTCTTCAAAAACTCGATTTCTTCTTCGGTCGCATCGCCGCTAAGGGACGGGTCACGAAGAAATTCTTTGAGCCCCGGCTCTTCCTCAGGTTGGTCAGGTTCCCTTTCAACAAACTCAAATTTCTTGGGGTGCCCTGGGGCAAGTCTTGGGTTTAACACAATTTCCATACCAAAGGTCGTGAGGTCGATATCCCAGGATTCAATCAGCGGTTCCAGGAAGGAAACGCAGTTTTCTGGCGACAAATTGAAGACATCCGTGTCCAGGAACTCGAGGATGATGACTCGCATCTGTTCATAGCTTCGGCCGCTGAGTCGGGCCACCAAGTGGAGCCAGTTTTCACTTTCCAATTCTTCTTTGGCGACTCTTTTGACCACGTCCAAGAGCTTCTGCGTGACGAGGCGTTCGAGTTCGCCGAAGGCCTGCTTCTCAAGGATCTCCCGTATTTGCTTCTCTTTGTCGGGTGCGCACTTGCGGAGAATCAACTCTCGAACTTCTTTAAACAAGGGCGCGGGTGGGTCCTCCAAGCTTCTCTTCAATTCTTCCTTGCGCTGGAGCTCAGCCAGCTTCGAAAGCTTCCCGCTCGGGAGCTTCAAGAATTTTCCCATCTTGTCATAAATATCTGTTCGGTTAGGCGCGGGGGGCAATTTCTTGCGAGTCAGCAACTGGGAGATGTAAGACTCGGTAACTTCGGCGGCCGCCGCCAGATCTCTCTGCTCAAATCCCAGGTCTTCCAGCCGCTGTTTGATCACTAGACAAACATCCATAGGTGCCTCCGCTCGATTAACTGGGGCGGATTAATCTCTGGAAATAATCTCAGATTCTTCTTGACACGTCAAGTGAATTCACCTATTGTGGTTAATGACTGAGGGAGTCTTAAGATAATCTAAACTAACGTGGGTTATCTAGAATCGGCCCTTGGCCACGACAACCAAGGAGATGGATATGTTTGCACGCAGAGTTTCCATGCAGTTGAAACCCAATAGCGTTGCGGAATTCACCCAGAGGATCGAAAAGG
>Ga0207646_10000480_pt1 | contig 53452 bp, 51 predicted proteins | sample KBSK5502metaG_FD_184343 | JGI IMG/M metagenome (GOLD analysis project Ga0207646, IMG submission 184343) | Corn, switchgrass and miscanthus rhizosphere microbial communities from Kellogg Biological Station, Michigan, USA - KBS K5-50-2 metaG... | ecosystem: Host-associated > Plants > Roots >...
CCCATTCAATCACGTTGGTGACGCCGTCCAGGCATTCGGCTGATAGCCCTCAGCCGGCTCGACCACACCATAAGCCGCCGTCCCGGCGGCCCCGACCGGGATCGTCCATTCGGGCCTAATTCCCTCCCCGATCCGCCGCCCTTGCCTGTCTTGCAGGTTCAAGAATTGCAGCAGGCCCGGCCCGAATTCCGCGATGGCTTCGTCGTCGATTGAAAAGCGGGAAGGGTCTGCCCGGCGGACACCAATGACCCTGGAGGAGACGACCTTCAATATTTCCGCATGCATGTCCTTCAACTCTTTTCGGATTCCAGGTCCTCCGGGCTCCGGCCGCCCTCGAACCTCTCGGCCAAACCAAGCACCCGGATTATGCTCGCTGGTGACGACCTATGTAACATCAGGGGCGGCGCAAGGTGAGGGCCGCGCTAAGCATACCACACCAGTCAACCGGCCAAGATTCTGGCGCCTCATCTCGGAGCGCTTGCCGATGGCCATCAACCCGAATTACTTCCGCCCGCAATTGAATTAGCCAGTTCTGCGAACTCAGCCACCGGTGATGGCCACGCCGGTGATAGCAGTAACACGGTTTCGCCGTTCTTCTGACACTATTTGATTGACTAATTACGGTGGGTGCAATATAACGTCATAGTCCCGGCGCTGACCGGCTTCGGTGGCCTCCCAGAAGCCTCACACTAATCAGAGAGACCAGTGCTGGCGGGGTCGAACTTCCGTTTCCAAGCGCGGCTCGATATTTAAGTTTCGATGGACGGGTTGTCACCTTAAAGCGCGCCTCGCTCCTCGGGCGTCGGCCTTGCGGTTTGAGTTTATTTGCCCGCGAGGTCCGGCCTCCTCATCGCCCCGATACCTGACGATACTGCATTCGCAAGAGGTAAAGAACATGTACGCCATCAAACCGCAGGAAGTCCCGATCTATGACTCAGCGCAACGGCGCAGCGCGCTGGTCGAAGAGTTCCTCGCCCTGGTCCGGTACCGCGACCTCTTAGTCCAACTGATCTCCCGCAACATTAAGACTCGCTACAAGCGCTCGGTGCTCGGCATCCTCTGGACCATGCTCAACCCGCTGCTGATGATGCTGGTCCTGACGGCCGTCTTCTCGCGCCTGTTTCGCTTCTCGACGACCTACTACGCAGTCTACGCGCTGGCCGGGATCATCCTCTGGAATTTCTTCGCGCAGACCACCATGCAGGCCATGAGTGAGCTGTTGTGGGGCGGCAGTCTCCTCCATCGCATTTACGTGCCGCGGGCCATCTTTGCGGTCACCGCGTTGGGGACGGGGCTGATCAACCTGCTCTTATCCCTGATCCCGCTGCTCGTGATCATGCTGATCACCGGCGTCCCCATGACGCCGTCGCTCGTCTTCTTGCCGGTGCCGATCATCCTGGTCGCGATGTTCGCCTTGGGGCTGGGGCTGTTCCTCTCGACCATCTCGGTCTATTTCGCCGACGTCATGGAGATGTTCCAGATCCTCGTCTCGATCTGGATGTACCTGACTCCGATCATGTACCCCAAAGAGGTCATCCCCGAGCAATACCGCTGGTTATTCAACCTGAATCCCATGTATCACCTGCTCGAACTGTTCCGGGCACCCATCTGGATCGGCTGGCTGTCAGGCCCGAAGACGGTCTTGGCGGGGACCGTCGCAGCCGTCGTCACACTGGTGTTCGGTTGGTGGTTCTTTACGAGGAAGACAGATGAGTTCTCTTACCGTGTCTGAAGTCGCGGCGGCCGCGCCAGCCCTCGAGCTGCAGGAGAAGCCGACGGCGGTCCGCCTGGAAAACATCTCGGTCCAGTACCGCGTGCCGCACGAGCGCATCTCCAGCTTCAAGGAATATGCGATTCGCTTCCTCCAGCGGCGCGTGAGTTACCACGAGTTCAATGCGCTCGAAGACGTTAACCTGGAGGTCCGGGAGGGCGAGTGCTTAGGCATCATCGGTCGCAACGGCGCCGGCAAGAGCACCTTACTCAAAGTGGTCTCCCGCGTCATGAAGCCGACGCGCGGGCGCGTCTGGGTGCGCGGGCGGGTGGCGCCGCTCCTGGAGTTGGCCGCCGGGTTTCACGGTGAATTGACCGGGCGCGAGAACGTCTTTCTCAACGGAACGCTGCTGGGTTATACCCGCGCCGAGATGGCCAGCCGGTTTGAATCGATCGTCGAGTTCGCCGAGCTGCAGGAATTCATCGACGCCCCGCTGCGCACTTACTCCAGCGGCATGGCCGCCCGTCTGGGTTTCGCCGTCGCCACCTCAGCCCAGCCCGACGTGCTGATCCTGGACGAAGTGCTCTCGGTCGGCGACGAGCAGTTTCAGGAGAAGTGCAAAGCGCGGATGGATCAGTTCAGAGCGGCCGGGACTACGATCCTCTTCGTCGCGCACAGCACGCGGCTGATCCGCGAGATGTGCGACCGGGCGGCCTGGCTCGATCACGGTCAGGTTCGCGCGCAAGGCGCAGTTGATGAAGTGATTGCTAGCTATCAGAACAGCGCCTGAGGCCCGGAAGCTGGGAGTAACCAGTCATACCATTCGCGGGTCGGCAAATGACGCAGGTGAAAATGAGCCTCACATCTAGCCCAGAATTTCACCTCTCTTGCGTTCGTAACATTCACCCAAGTCCTGATGGGGAAGATGAGAGGCCCTGACAGCCTGAAGCTGAATGCGGTCAGACGAGTGATCGCACTTAGTTTTTATCTTGCCCCGCCTAAGGTCAGCTATGAGTGAATCGATAGTGATCATTTGCCCGGATACGAACTTTCGCCTCTGGCCCACCAGATTGGCAGAAGCGGCGATCGGCGGGGGGAAATCATCCTTGTTTCGCCTCGCGGCGTCGTGGGCGAGCGCCGGATGTCAGGTCACCATCGCCGGAGTGAATGTGCTCCCGGGAGAGGCCGGAGGCATAAAAGTGGTGGATCTAGCCGGGGCGGCGGGTCAATATGACGTCGCCATCTATGTCACCGGCTACGTCGGCCACTTTAAAGACCCGATGATCAGTGGGATTCAAGCTCATTGCAATCTGCTCTGGCTCAATGGTCCCCACTACATCCCACCGCCACCTGAGGTCACGATTGACTGGTTCATCGCCCCAGCGCGCTTTATCGCGCGGCTGGCCATCGATGAGTGGGGCTTCCCGGCCGAGCGAGTCGTGACCATCCCGGGGGAGGGGGTGCCGCGTCGGTACGACTTAACCACTGAAGAATTGCGTGATGAGTTCGCCGTGATTTACGCCAGCACGCCCCTGAAAGGCCTCGGTGAAGCCGTGACGGTCATTGACAAGGTCCGGCGAGACTACCCGCAACTCTTGCTCGATGTCTACGGTTCGACCAAACTCTGGGGCGACCATTTTGAAGCGCAAGACCGGTCCGGCTATCCGGCGTGGGTCCGCTTCATCAATGACCTGCCACAACCTCAGGTGTTTGCCCGCATGCCCCGTTACGGACTGATGCTCTATCTCACTAAATGGGTCGACGCCTTTTCCTCATCCACCGCCGAAGCGCTGGCCAATGGAGTGATTGTGATCGCCACGGCCCACGGGTCTAACGCCGAGTTCATTCGGCATGGCTGGAATGGTTTTCTGGTCTCCAGCAACCAAAACTTGGAGCCCAACTTAACGCAAGCCGAAGAGCTACTCCGCTGCATTCTGGCGAACCCTTCGCACTACTCAGCGATGCGACGGCAAGCGGTGAGGTCAGTCCCGACCTGGGATGAGCAAGCCGCACAATGGCAACAAATCTGGCGTTCGCCTCAGCGAGTTTCAGCGGTGCGCGCCGTTGAGACGAGCTACAGTAGCTGAGGAGCAGAAGCCTGCGGCCGAAGCCACCAAGCGGCCTCGAAAAGTAAGCCCCGAGCAGCGGGCGGAAATCAGATGACCGAGCAACATCCAACTGACGTCTTCGCCGAGTACTCCGATCTGGACGTGCTCCACTTGACCTTTTTCCACAGCAAGCGCACGGCGGTCGCCAAAGTCATTGACAATCTGGTGACCAATCTTCCTGAGGTCCGCCAAAAAGTCATCTCGCTCTCAGAGTGTGATTTGAACCTCAGTGCTGTGCTCAATGCAGTCAAGCCCAAAATCCTCCATCTCCACTATAACGGCCCGCATCCGGAATCAGCTTTTCTCGATGAGTTGCGCTACCAGCCCGTCATGATGCAGACCGTGCATAGCGACAATCGCAGCATTTTCTCCGACGTGCTGGATCAAATCATCTGCATCGATGAGCCGGGCCGAAGCAAGAACGATCCGTCCAAAACCATCCTCATCGAAGATACGGTGGATGTTTCCGGCTTCCCCCGGCACCGGCCCAACGGGAACGGCATCTGCAATGCGCTCCGGTTTTCGCCAGATCAAATGGAGGAGGAAACCTTCGATCTGTTCGCGCGGATCCAGGCCCGCGTCTTCTTTTACGGCGCGGATGATCTACTCTCTTTTGCTCCGACCCACAATCAGGCTTTGTGCGACTATGTCCGACGCTATGACCACATTTCCTGTCTGCCTTATATTCCGAACATGGAAGAGAAGATGGTCGAGCACGCTTTCCTCAGCTATTATCTCCGCCACAGCAACCCGCACCGGGCTTATGGGCTGATCGTGATGGAAGCGGCGAGTCTCGGGATGCCGATTGTCGCGCTCAGGAAGGCACAGCCTTTTCAACGCTACATCATTGACGGATTCAACGGATTCATCGCGGATCAGGATGAGGATTTCATCCGCGCCTGTGAGCGGCTGTGCCAAGACGCCGGCCTGTATGCTGCGCTGTGCGCCAACGCGCAGGCGCACGCGCGCACTCTGAAAAACTGTATGCCGGAGAGTTACCGGCGCGTTTATCACGAATGGCTATGACGCCCTCGGATTACGCCTTTCGACGAGGAGAGTCGGGATGGAAGAGATCTTCACTGAGATTTATCGCACTAAAAAGTGGGGCGGGTTAGATTCGTTCTCCGGTCCCGGAGCGAGCTTAGCTCAAACCGCAGTCATTCGCGAGCAACTGCCGAGGCTGGTCAAAGAGCTGGGCGTGAGAACTTTGCTGGACATCCCGTGCGGCGATCTTTACTGGATGAAAGAGGTCAAGCTCGAGCTGGATCTCTACATCGGTGCGGATATTGTTGGCGAATTGATTGCAGCTAACATTCAAACATTCTCTGGCGCCGCAGACCGCCACCGAGAATTTCTCAAGCTCGACATGACCAACGATGCGCTCCCGCAGGTCGACCTGATTCTTTGCCGGGATGGCCTGGTCCACTTGCCTTTCAACGAGATCTTTCGCGCCGTCGAGAAGATCAAGAGTAGCCACTCAAAGTATCTGCTGATGACCACCTTCATCGGGGCGGCGCGAGAAGCTGTCGATATCCCCACCGGCAGGTGGAGACCGCTGAATTTTCAACGGCCACCTTTCAACTTTCCTGAGGCGCTCAAAATCATCGTAGAAGGATGCACGGAAAACGACGGGCTTTATCCGGACAAGAGTCTCGCCCTCTGGCGCGTGGCAGCTTTACCCTCGTTCCATTATTGAACCGCGGCCAGAGTCACTCTCCTTTCAGCGTTTGAAGTTGACGGTGAAGGGCCGTGACCGCTCCAGGCTGGATGGGCGCAAGACCTCCAGCGTGAAAGAGTTCGAGTCGGTTAATTCCCCCAGCGGGATCGCGAAAGTAATCCATTTCTCGTGACCGAAGGTGGTGGGCACCGTGAGATCATCATTGACGGTGATCACATCACCCGGCTTAAATCCCGCCCCCAGAATCGAGCCGATCACTAGGCTGTCGGTCCCGAAGGATTGGACGCGGACATCAGTCACTTCGGAGACAAGCAGTGTCTCACTCTCGCGGAAAACCTCTCGCGTTCCCGCGCCCTTCTCCACCACCACGAGTTCATAGAGGTAGCGATTGCGCGCGTTCGCGAGCGGCGTGACCGTGTACGGGACGTGGTATTGATCGAGCAGGCTATAGAGTAACTTTGTGCGAGCCATGGTTCCTGGCAACCCATCTCGCTCTTTACCCACGGCCACAAAGACGCGCCGTTGCCGCTTATTCGTCAGGGCCGTCTTCACATAATTCGCAAAGACGTCGGCATCGTACCAGGTCATGATATCCTCGCCTCCGAGGCGCCCGGCACTGAGATAGTGAACGGATTGCATTGTTCCCATGTTGGTGTGGAAGATCTGATCACTGGCATGATGCTGCGATAGGTAGTCGGTCAGCAGCACCGGGTCTGACTGGTTGAGCATCGTCTGTACGGTATCGGGCTGCTGCGTCCAGATGCGCCAGTCCCTAGCCGAGGTCGTCACGTTACCCAGGATCAGCAGCACGAAGGCGACGTGCACCAGCTTGGTCGTCCCTGGCCACTTCTCCAGGTAAGCCAAGCCGGCCACGATGATCAGTAAAACCACTGGATGCAGGATAGTCAGGTGTTCGTATCTCAAACGAGCGCTCGTCAGCAGAGACAAGGGGAGCGTGGTGAGGAGAGCGATGAGCAGGAAGCTCGGCGCTCGCCGCGCGACCCAGCGGGAGATCAACACGCCAGCACAGAGCAATCCAATGACCGCAAAGACGTAATTGGAAGCCTTCAACTCCCACATCGGTCCCCGGTTGAGCATGACCGTGGTCCAGAATTGCCCGAGCCGGAGCACAACCTTGCTCGTCAGCGGGAGAGAGGGAACACCCGCGCTCGGGGGCAGAGAGAGAGTGCCGAGGAGACCGGGAATGACGCGGGCTTTGATAAAGGCGAAGGTGCTGCCGGTCAAAAAATTGTAGGCGATCATCGGCGCCGCACCGAGACAGAAGCAACTCAGGGCCAACCCGCCGACGATCACCTTCCGCTTCGTCTCTCTCCACCTCTGTAATACCAGCGGCGGGCGGGCGACCGCCAGGTAGCTCACAAACGGGATGATGAGCCAGACAAACATTTCTATCCGGGTCAGAGTAGTCACACCCAGGCTCAGGGCTGTCGCGAGCAGGAACCGAGTCCGCCCTTTTTGCAGATACTGGGTGAAGCAGAGGGCGATGACCAAGAGGAAGAAGACTATAAAGTAGTAACTTCCACCATCAGTCAAACACAGGAAGAGAGTAGGAGCCGTGAAGAAAGCCATGGCCCCATAAGAGGAGATCGCCGCCTTGTAATACTTCCGCAGTAGATAGTAGAGCAGCCAGCCGTCAGCGAAGAAGAACAAGATTCCCATATAGCGGTAGATGTAGGGGTCCTTCGTCAGCCCGTTGAACCACAAGTAAGCCGCGGGCAAGTGGAAATAGAAGAAAGCGGGACCAATGTAGGCATTGAGCGCTAATGGCAGATGAAGATGATGATAGTGGATCCAGAAAGGAGGGGTGTCCTTGATGATCCCGAGCATCACCAACAGGGTGTATTCATACTCGGCAATGCCTTCGTACCACATTGGGACAAAGGCGTGGTTATGCGCTAGAAACCAGAACACCGGGATGCAAGTTACCGCCAGCAAGAGCGCCCACCACCGCTCCTGGGGGACCGCCCGGAAATTAGCCAAGGTGAACCTGATCGAGCCGGGGCTGGCCGGCGCTAGCGTGTAAGTTGAGGCCTTGCTCTTTTTCATGTCTCGCTCCAGATAGAGATTCCGACCGAGTCTTACCAGGATAGTTTTCCGATGAGTTGATCTGTGAGAAAGCGTCAGCCCAGGATGCCGCTCAATTCAATCAAGCCGACGACGAGAGACACAACCGACGAGCATCAGCCCACCGCCAAGCCATATTCTACTCGCTTCATCGGAAGGCAGCGCCCCGGTGGAGAACCTCTTCGACCTCGACGCCGGGCGCGGCACGTTGCCGGTTCTCACCTTTTTGCGCGGCGCTCGACTCGCCACCCCTGACCGCACTTGGTCACCCATCACCAACCAGCGACCCACCTTTGCCCGGAGGCCGCCGAGCCAGCCACAGGGACGGCTGCCTTCAGCTTCGGCCCACACTTTGAACCGCCAGACGGCAAGCACGCGCCGAGGCTGGCCAACCAGCGCTTGGCGTGTCGAGCAAGTGGCCGCTTGCAGCTTGGGAAAGTTCATGCCTCCCAGATATGCTCAATCCGCACTCTTTCTCAACAGACTTTGTCGGAACATCCTATGACGAATCGTCTCCTGAATCTGTGCTTCAACTCCACAGACGAAAAATACAAGCACTTGTGCCCTTATTTCTCTAACAGAGTCAAGCAACACAAGCGGTACCACGGCGATTTTACCCCAATCGAAGTGGTATCTATCCTTACCCTTCAAAAATTATTTTGATCCGTGGGCTTTCCCATTCTTACAATCGTTTGCGCACCAGCGGATCTAAAATGCAGGATTGGCAGCGCGACATCAAAGCCGGTCCTCACTCACCACCAGCATTATTTCATCCGCCTTCCTTTCCGACCCATAACTTAAGATGCGGAAGCTGAAAATCGGCAACCATCTGCCACCGCGTGAGATAAATATCACAGTGCAGTCACCGAAGCGCAACGGGCGAGGCCGACAATCTCCCTCGCTCGGTGAGTTGGCATATTAATACGCTCGACCTCGATATTTGCACCATCAATGAAAATTGCCGACTCGATCTACCGCGCTATGATATAATCCATTATCTGGCCCCTATCGTCGGCCCGACGGATGGGCTACCTCACATGGACAAGATCATCAAATCGATTGTCGATGACCTGTCTGATCTGGTGCGGATTGCCCTAAAAGCTGATGCACGTCTGGTCGTTGTCTCAACGAGTGAAATCTATGGCGGGTGGGATGACTTTTACTCCGAAGCCCTTCCCCAGATTCAGGTAACCAAGAGCAAAAGCCGGAAGCAGTACCTCGACCCGAAAACGATCTCTGGCCCATTATACGAAGAGGCCAATGATAAGGACCCGGACGCCGGCAAAATCATGAGACTAGGCTGGCAACCCCGCTATTCGCGCGATGAGACCATCAAACAGACGGTCGATTACATGCGCGGTCTGCCGCCCAAGATTTTTCTCCACTTGTGCGGCGATCATCATCGATGATCGAAGTTTGTCAGAGGAGTTGAGCTTGAAGATCGCCATCATCGGTGCCGGCGGGCAACTTGGCCGTGATCTCGTCGCCGCCCTCACGGCGCGCGGCGACGAGATCCTGCCGCTCACCAGACACGACCTCGACATCACTGACGCGGAACAGCTCGCGGCCGTTCTGACCGAGGCCCGGCCGGAGGTGGTGATCAATGCGGCGGCCGAAAATCGCGTGGACGCTTGCGAGGACCTCCTGGAAGAGGCATTCGCGGTCAACGCCTTCGCACCCGGGCGGCTGGCGGATGCCACCCATCGACTCGGAGCCTCTCTGCTCCACGTCAGCACCGACTACGTCTTTGACGGGCAACAGCGCACGCCCTATTTTGAGGGCGACCCCGCGCACCCGGTGAGCGCTTATGGCGCGTCGAAGCTCGCCGGCGAGCAACTGGTCGGGCAACGCAATCCGCGGCACTGGATCGTGCGCACCTCGGGCCTGTATGGCCTGGCCGGCTCAAAGGGCAAGGGCGGTAACTTCGTGGAAGCGATCATCCGCCGCGCGCAGGCCGAAGGACTAGTCTCCGTAGTTAATGACCAGACCACCGCGCCGACTCACACGCGTGACTTGGCCGAAGGGATTGCAAGTTTAATTCGCACGGCTCAGTTCGGCACCTATCACCTCGCCGCGGACGGCGAAGTCACCTGGTGCGAATTTGCGCAGGCGATCATCAAGCAGCTTGGGATCGAGGCCGAAGTGCGGCCCATCACGAGTGCCGAGCTTGGACTGCGAGCCGCACGGCCGGCTTACTCAGTCATCCGGAGCGAGGCGCTCGCCCCGCTGCGTCACTGGCGGCAGGCGCTCACAACGTATCTGACTGAGAAGGGCCACCTGGCCAAAGCGGCCAACGTGGAGTAACCGAGACTATCAACCCGTATCTTTCCGAAGAGGTCTTTATGAAGGGAGTCATCCTCGCAGGTGGGCTGGGCACTCGCCTCTCACCGCTGACCAAAATCACCAACAAGCATTTGTTACCAATTTTCGACCGCCCGATGATCTATTACCCGATCCAGACGTTGGTCGACGCGGCGATCACCGACATCCTGATCGTCACCGGCGGGAACAACGCGGGCGATTTCCTGCGCCTGCTCGGCAACGGGAAGCAGTTCGGCCTCAAGCACCTGAACTACACCTACCAGGAGGGCGAGGGCGGCATTGCCGACGCGCTCAAGCTGGCCGAGCATTTCGCCGACGGCCAGCCGATCTGCGTCATCCTCGGCGACAACATCGTCGAGAAGAGCATCGCCTCCGCGGCCAAGCGCTTCCGCCACCAAGGCGCGGGGGCCAAGATCCTCCTCAAGGAGGTGTCTGACCCGCACCGCTTCGGCGTCGCCGAGATCGAAGGCGACCACATCGTCAGCATCGAAGAGAAGCCCAAGGCGCCGAAGTCGAATTACGCCGTCACGGGGATTTACATGTACGACGAGACGGTCTTCGACATCGCCCGCACCTTGAAGCCGAGCGCCCGGCAGGAGCTGGAGATCACCGACGTCAACAACGCCTACATCGCCCGCGGCGAGATGACCTGGGAGTTGCTCGACGGCTGGTGGACCGACGCCGGGACCTTCGAGAGTCTTTACCGTGCGACGCGGCTGGTGGCCGAGACGCGGCTGGTCAACGTCGCGAACGCCTAACTTACTGAGGAAGCAAAAGAGATGAAATTCAAACGTGGCATGATTGAAGACGTCCTGGTCCGTGACGTGCGTAAGTTCGTCGACGAGCGCGGCTGGCTGGCCGAAATCTTCCGGCACGATGAACTCGCGACGCCATTCCACCCAGTGATGGCCTACGTCTCGATGACCCTGCCGGACGTCGTCCGCGGGCCGCACGAGCACGTCGACCAAGCCGACCTGTTCGCCTTCATCGGCCCCTCGAACTTCAAGCTGCGGCTGTGGGACAACCGTCGCGAGTCGCCGACCTACGGCAACGAGATGACGCTCTTCGTCGGCGAGGATAACCCGAAGCTGGTCCTGGTGCCGAAGGGGGTCGTCCACGTCTACAAAAACGTCGGGGGCAAGCTCGGCATCACCATCAACTGTCCGAACCGGCTCTACGCCGGCCTGGGCAAGCGCGAGCCGGTGGACGAGATCCGTCACGAGGATGACCCGGAGACGCCCTTCCGCGTCGATTAAGTGTCAATCCGAACGGTCGAATGGCCACACCCACGTAGTAACGAATCTATTCGTTAAGTCTGGGAAAGCGAATTCGAACGCGCCACGAATGAATTCGTTACTACGTGGGGGCAACCAACCAACTTAAGAAGAGGCAAGCTGTGTTCAATCGAATTTTGGTGACAGGCGGGGCCGGCTTCATCGGCTCAAACTTTGTGCGATACTTATTCAGCAGCCGCGAGGACGTGCAAGTCGTCAACCTCGACGCGCTGACCTACGCCGGCAACCGCGAGAATCTGAGCGATCTCGCCTCGCACCCGGGCTACCGGTTCGTGCACGGCGACATTCGGGACCGCGAGCTGGTGGCCACGCTGCTCAAGGAGCATGCGGTCGAAGCCGTCGTCCATTTCGCAGCCGAGTCGCACGTGGACCGGAGCATCGAAGGCCCAGAGGTTTTTGTGAAGACCAACGTGGGCGGGACGCTCAACTTGCTTGAGGCTGCCCGCGCTCACGGCGTCGCGCGGTTCCTTCAAATCTCGACCGACGAGGTCTACGGCTCGCTCGGCCCCGAAGGCTTCTTTACGGAAGAGACACCGTATCACCCCAACAATCCCTACTCGGCGAGCAAGGCCGGTGCCGACCTGCTCGCGCTCTCTTACCACCGCACCTTCGGCCTGCCGGTCGTCATCACGCGGACCTCGAACAACTACGGCCCGTACCAATTCCCCGAGAAGCTCATCCCGCTGATGATCACCAACGCGCTCACGGGCAAGCCGCTGCCGGTTTACGGCGACGGGCAGAACGTGCGCGACTGGATTTACGTCGAGGACAACTGCCGCGCGCTTGATCTGGTGCTCCACGCTGGCCGCCTCGGAGAGGTGTACAACATCGGCGGCGGCAACGAGTGGAAGAACCTCGAACTGGTCGAGCGACTGACCGGCCTGATCGACGGGCACCTGGGTTTGATCGGCGAGCGCAGCACCCGCCGGCTGGTGACCTTCGTCCAAGATCGATTGGGTCACGACCGCCGCTACGCGACCGACTCGAGCAAGATCGAGCGCGAGCTAGGTTGGGAGCGTACCGTCTCCTTCGAAGAGGGCTTGCGGCGCACCGTCGAGTGGTACATCAAAAATGAGCGCTGGTGGCGGCGGATCCAGTCGGGAGAGTACCGCAGCTAAGCGGCCCGCCTTTTTTTGTCGGACCTTGCCCTGCCTCACGGAGTGGACATGAAAGTTCTGTGTGTATTCGGCACGCGGCCGGAGGCGATCAAAATGGCCCCGGTCGTCAAAGAGTTGAAAAAATACCCCGGCCAGTTCTCGACCGTCGTCTGCGTCACGGCGCAGCACCGCGAGATGCTCGACCAGGTCCTTGCCCTCTTCGACATCCGCCCTGACCACGACCTGAACATCATGCAGCAGGACCAGTCCTTGGCCCAGGTGACGGCCAACGCGCTGACCCGCCTCGATGCGGTCATGCGCACCGAGCAACCTGACTGGGTCCTGACGCAGGGCGACACGACGACGGCGATGGTCGCAACGCTGGTGGCCTTCTATCACCAGGCGAAAGTCGGGCACGTCGAGGCCGGTCTGCGGACCTGGAATAAATTCCACCCCTTCCCCGAAGAGATCAATCGCAAGATCGCCGACGGCATCTGCGACCTTCACTTCGCGCCGACCGAGACTTCACGTCAAAACTTACTGCTGGAGGGCGTGAATGAGGCCGGCATTATCGTCACCGGCAACACGGTGATCGATGCGCTGCTCGACGTGGTGGAGATGCCCTACGCCTGGAGCGACGGCCCGCTGGCCGAGGTCCCGCGCCATAAGCGGATCATCCTGGTGACGGCGCACCGGCGGGAGAACTTCGGCGAGCCGCTGGAGAATATCTGCGCCGCGCTGAAAGAGGTCGCGGCCCGCTACGCGGACACCCACATCGTCTACCCGGTCCACCTCAACCCCAACGTCCAGCGCGTCGTGAACCGGACACTGCGAGATACGAAGAACATCACCCTCCTCGAGCCGCTTGAATATCTGCCCCTCGCCCAGTTAATGAAGCACGCGCATTTGGTGCTGACCGATTCAGGAGGACTGCAGGAGGAAGCGCCTGGCCTAGGCAAGCCGGTGCTGGTGCTGCGCGAGGTCACTGAACGGCCCGAAGGCATCAAGGCCGGGACGGTGAAAATTGTCGGGACAGACACAAAGAAGATCCTCCAAGAGACGGCCCGGCTGCTGGAAGACCACGCGGAATACGAGCGGATGGCACGCGCGGTCAACCCTTACGGCGACGGCCATGCGAGTGAAAGGATCGTGTCAAGTCTCAAGGCTCGGGCTTAGGATGGTTTTCGATTGGTTGTTTGATCATAGATTACCTTTGCGGCTTGGCGCCTTTGCCTGAGACCAGCCTCTCGCCAAGGCGCCAAGCCGCAAAGAATCACCAAGCCCCTTTCGCCTACCTGAATCCCCCTCAAGTTTCGACTTTTGAACTGCCAATCAACCGCTCTCAACTTGCAACCGGCAACCCGAACCCTTAAACTCGAATCCGTCATGCCGGGGTGGTGGAATGGCAGACACAGAGGACTTGAGATTTTGAGCACGCCGGAGGGAAACGCTGGCGTGAATGGAGTCAAAGTCGGTGAAACCTTCACAGGATCGACCTGCTGCAACGCAAACGGATCGCTGATGGCAACGCCGAGCTAAGGCGCATGCCGGATTTCAAAGCTGAGCTTTGAAATCCGGGATCGCAAAGTGTAGAGACGAGACGGCTCCCTCCTAAACACTGTTTTTCGCCTGTTCAGTAAAAGCAGGCGTGGATTGAAACGTGCACGGAGAAGGCATCGTCCAGACCACAAACTGCTGTGAGAGCAGGCAGCGAAAGCTGTAGCGGTAAGAAAATCCTCTGGCCGAAAGGCCGTGCGGGTTCGAGTCCCGCCCTCGGCATTGACTCACTATTTCAGGCCCTCCCATGTCCGCACGCTTTTTCGGAAGTCACAACGCGGATGGCCTTAGCCAGGCCGCCGAGAGCAAACCGGGAAAATGAAGAGCGCTCGCGCCACGACCTTCGATTGAATGGCGGCGAATGGCTTCAGTCAACACATGGGCTTTCTGATCGGTCGCAAGCATGAAAAATTCGTTGGTGGTCGAACTAAACTCAAGGTCTACGCGATCACGGTCTCATTTATGGCCCTCATCATGCTGACCCGCGGTGAGATTGGGCGGTATGCTTGGATCAGCCTGGTGTTGTTCTACTCGTTTGTGGTTGTCGTTTATGCCATCGAAAGCATTGTGATCGCGTTCAGAGTTTATTTCGGCAAGAAATAACCTCGAGGTTGGCAAGATGTTGGCTTCGACATCAGGCCCAATCTCAGGCAGGCTCCACATCAGAAACTTCAGCGCCAATCCCCAACCAGAGACTAGGCGCGCAGCCGTGCCAGCGATGCGGTCGGAGACAGGGCCAGCCTAAAACAATCACCGGTACACCCAAGCCTAGCTCATTTGGGTGTACCAGTGTCCGCCTGTGGGTCCTCGAGAGGCTGGCGCACGGCCGGCAGATGGGCCCACTAATCCAAAGAAAATGCTATTCGCCGGTTGGCTTCTTCGATGGTTTTTCCGGCTCTTTGGGAGGCCAAGGCGTTGGCGTCGGAGTTGGTGGAGCTTTCACCATCTCGCCCCCGGCCGCTTCCCAGGCATGCATGCCGCCCAGCAACGCGCCTGCCTCATTGAACCCAGCTTGCTGTAGTAAGTATGCCGCACGGGCACTTGAATGCTCGGCCGGTCAGGTACAGTAGGCAATAATGCGTTTGTCGCGGGGCAACCCCTTGAAGTCGCTGGCCTCGATCCGCGGCCCAGGGAAATCGAGCGCCCCCTTGATGTGGGCCTCCTGGTAAGCCTGCGTGCCACGGACGTCGATGAGCACAGCTTTGTGCGCGGCAACCAACTTTATGGCCTCCTCGGCACTGAGGCGCGGCATCTTGTCCTCGGGGTTTTGCGCGGGCGCGGGCGTCGAGGCGTTCTGCGCCGGCTGGACCGGATTAACTGGCCCGGCCGGGGTAGCAATCGGCGCGACCGGCGGCGGGGCACTGACGGCGCTGGCCGTCGGCGTCGGCGTCGGGGCCGAGGCGCTTGACGCAGGCTGGTTCGCAGTGCAGGCTAAACTCAGGCCCACGCTCGCCACGATCAAGGCGCTACGCCCGATGGTATCTATTTTTCTCATCATGTTCGGTTCACCTTTAGTTTGTAAATACTGTCTGAGTCGTCAATCTGCCAGTCAGCTTGGATCATAGTTTACACGAGTCTCAATAAGCCCACAATCGACAAATGCGGGCTCTGGTCAACCGCGCCCGCCGATTCCTTGTCAGTCGCCCCGCGGCGCTTGAACTTTCTCCGCCGCTCGGCGAAGATGATCAAGCTCATTCCCCCGATTACTTAATAGGTCCGAAGCGGGCTTCGCCTGAGAGGAGTTCAAAGCTCGATGTCCGAGCGTAAAATTATGACCTGTGTGGACGGGGCAGTACCGCGAGCGATAGCGAGCGTCACTTCTCACGGCGGATCCATCGTGGGGACCACGCTCGCTCCCGCTCGCGGTACTGACTCGAAACCGCAGCAGCGGCTGCGCGCAGTTGGTTGAAGTGGTTTAGATGGAGATAAAGAAGTTTGCTCTCGTTTTAGTCCTTGGCCTTTACGCCCTCGCCTTTGTTGCCTGCACGATTCCACGGGAGGAAGCAAGCAAGGCGGCCCCGGCCCCCTCGCCGCCCAAGCCCCTGCCGCTCATCGCTTACTTGCGCGAGAGCAATCTCTGGGTCATCCGGCCTGACGGGACCGACGCGCGTCAACTCGCCTCAGCCCCAGAGGGCGAGGCGATCAACACGCACGCCTGGTCGCTCGACGGCAACCGGCACTACTTCAACGCCGGCCTCAAATTCTTTGCCGTTTCACTGCGCGATCGGAAGGTCGAAGACGCGGGCGAGTTGACTGTCCCGCCCGAGATGACGGTTGATCGGCTGGAGATGGGGCGCGACGGGACGACGCTCATCATCCACGCCCTGGACGCGAATGCCGACTTGAGCGCCCCGCCTAAACACTTCGCCCTGACGATAGGCAAACGGGAGGCGCGCGAGTTGACCGTGGACGAGTATCAAGCTCTGGCTCAGCCACAATCGGTCATCATCCGCGGGTTCAATGATCAGTCCGTCTCGCCCGACGGCCGGCGGCTGCTCTTCAAGGAGGTGGCCGGCAATCACGAAGAGCTGTCGGTCGCCGACATCGACACCGGGGCGCACCACCAGGTCACCAATCTGAGCGAGCTGGAAGGCTTTGAGGAATCGGCCGAACTGCTCGGCGGGCGCCGCATCCTCGAAGCGACTTGGTCGCGGGACGGGCGCCACATCATTTTCATTCCCGCCCAGTCGTGCTCGGAAGCAGGCCTCTGCTACGGCGGCCTGTTCTTAACGGATATCTGGAGCGGGGCGCAATTCCGACTCTCGCTCGAAATGATGGTCAACATCCCGGCAGAATGGAACCGTGAAGGGACCTGGCTCGTCTACGACGACGGCGGGCAGGTGCTGCTGGCCGATACTGAAGGCCACATCAAGCGGCTCGCCGAAGGTAACCGCCCGAAGTGGCAGCCGGTGGGGTAAACAAGGCGAAAGACGAAAGTAGAAAGGCGAAAGCAAGGAAGTTCCCCTTTCGTCTTTCGCCTTTCTACTTTCGCCTCCTTTAGTGGGCGTGAGTGGCCCGCTCGAACGAGATGGCGGCGCCGGTGTTGCCCTCGGAATGGTGGACCGTCTCGGTGCGGACGACGCGGCCACGGAAGTAGGTGGCGACCCCTTTATACGGATCATTGCTCTCCAGGATGACAATCAACTCCACCGGCAGATTCAGCACCAGTACGTCATCGGTCAAAACGTAGGCCCCCGTCTTGCTCAGATTCCACAACCGCGCATCGCGCTCGTTGATCCCCCCCACCGAGTCTTTCCACCTGATCTTCGCCGGGATGTCCAGTTGCACTCGTTGTTCACTTCTTTTTTCAAGCATGTCTCTGGTGTCCCCTTCAAAAAGTGCGGGAGCAAAGTTCACTGCCCGCCTCGCTGCCCGCCCATGCTGCTATGCTGCTATCCATCGCTGGCAGACTGCGGCCAGTCGCCGGAAGCAGACTCAGCGCTTTTTCGGATGGCCTAAGTGCGAACCTGCGGCCCGTGACGGGCAGTCATCGCTAGCTGGTTTTCGCAAACCTCGACGGGGTTTTGATGGCCCTCGCAGGGCCGAGATACATGAGGTTTTCAATCTTTCTGTAGGGGCGCTATAGTAACTACCCGAAATCGCCGGAAAAATCAACTGCGCGGACCGCCCGGAATCGAAAAAACGGTGACCAGTGCAGTCGGCGCGTGAAGAATATTTTTTACTCGTCGCTCATCACTCGCCACGGCCCTAAAGATTTGACGCGCTCTGATGATGTAGGGTAAATTTGTGACTGATCGCCATCACGCTCCGTTTTAAGACCGGTCGCGCCCCGACGGAGTGCCTGGACTTAAGCTCGCAGCCGTGAGGGCGGATTCAATTCGAGTGAGATCACATGCCTAATTCAATCGGAATTGTCAAGAAGCTCCGTCCCGGGGACGATGTCGATACCTACTGCGGAAGGTGCAAAGAGGATCGCGTGCATGCGATCATCGCGCTCAACGCGCAGGGCGAGGTCGAGCGCGTCATGTGCCGCACCTGCCAGAGCAATCACCTCTACCGCGAGAAGAAGAAGTCAACCCGGACTAAATCCACCCGAGAGAAGGGCGCCTCGCCGGTGGTCGAAACCGGCCCGGCGCGCGATTATTCCATGCAGGTGCGCTTCCGCGTCGGCGAGCGCATCTCGCACCCGAAGTTCGGACTCGGCACGGTCATTGACGAGCGCTCAGGCAAGATCGACGTGCGCTTCGGCAAAGACGTGCGCACGCTGATTCACGCCGCAGGCTAAATCGCAGGACTAGAAATAAAGAACAGGGGGCCGGCAGGGTGGCCCGGGTGTTTGCGCCGCTGGCTTTCCGCCCTGATCCGCCCACTGTCCCTGGGCTTGGCAGTTACACCGCCTGAATCACGGGGGGAGAGAGGCTGATGTTTCGGCTGTTGGTGCGCTGGCTGATTACGACGGTGGCTATCTTTGTCGCCGTCAATGTGATGCCTGGGATTGTCTTCCGGGGGAAGCTCTGGAAGCTGGCATTAGTCGCCCTGATCTTCGGGCTCCTCAACGCCCTGGTGCGGCCACTGCTGAAGATGCTCACCTGCCCTTTGATCATTCTCACGCTCGGCCTCTTCATTCTGGTCATCAATGCGGCCATGCTCGGCCTCACCGCCTGGCTCTCCGAGGCCTTCGGCCTCCAGTTCTACGTCGCTGACTTCTGGTCGGCTTTCTGGGGGGCAGTCGTCATCAGCATCGTCAGCTTTTTTCTCAACCTGCTGGTGCGCGAAGGCGAGAGGCGTTGACGGGGGACAAGAAAATTCCGCCCGTGCTACCTGTCCTCCTTCAGTAATTGCTCGAGAAAGCTTCGCGCCGCAGCTAGCGCCCGGCCACGGTGGCTGCGCGCAGCTTTTTCTTCCCGCGTCAACTCCGCGAAGGACCGGCCGAGTTCGGCGTCGATAAAAATCGGGTCGTATCCGAAGCCGCCATCGCCGCGCGGTTCGCGCGCAATCACCCCTTCACAAGTTCCCTCGAAGGTCCGCCTCAGGTGCGGCCCGACGAGCGCCACGCTGCACACAAAGCGTGCCGTCCGCCGGGCCGCCGGCACGTCTTTCAGCTCATCCAGCAGCTTGGCGATGCGCGCGGCGTCGCTCGCCCCCGCCCCCGCGTAACGCGCCGAATAGATACCGGGGGCGCCGCCGAGTGCGTCCACGACTAGGCCGGAGTCATCGGCGAGAGTCAGCCAGCCGGTGAGCGCGTGATAATGCTCGGCCTTGATCAGGGCGTTTTCAGTAAAGGTGGCGCCGGTCTCCGCCGCTTCCGGCAGCGCCGTCAGCCCACTTACCCGGCACGGGAGGCCGGCCAGCAGAACAGTGATCTCAGCAACCTTCCCGGGGTTCGTAGTGGCGATGAGTAGCTGGGGCATGTAGGTTGCGGATTGTGGGTCTGTGCTGCGGCCTTCCGGGAGTCAAAGTCTGACCTCGGCTTCCAGCGTCATATCGTCGCCGATGCGCGCGATCCCAACGGTGACGTTGTCGTGGCCGCCGCGTTCATTGGCCAGGTCCACCAGCGCATCGCAGGCGGCTTGTGCTGGGGCGTGGCGCGCGACCTCAAAGATCTCCTCATCGCGGACCAAGCCAGTCAGGCCGTCGGTGCACAGCACAAAGGTGTCCCCGCTGCGCAGTTCGATGGGCTCGGGCCGCACTTCAGGTTCGACCGTTGCGCGCGGGCCGAGCGAGCGCTCGATCATATTGCTGTCAGGGTGGCCGTGAGCTTCTTCCTCAGTGATCAAGCCGTCATCAAGCATGCGCTGCACGCGCGAGTGGTCCCGCGTGAGGCGCGCGATCCGATGGTCGCGGACGAGGTAAATGCGGCTGTCACCGACGTGTGCGAGGTAGGCGCGGCCGACCGTCACGGCAAGGATCACGCAGGTTGACCCCATGCCATAGCAGCGCGGGTCGCTCGCCGCCTGGTGGTAGATGGCGCGGTTGGCCTCGATTATGGCCCCTCTGAGCCGCTCAGTGATGGGGGTCTGTCGCTCAGCCTGATTGAAGAATCGCTCGTGGATCATGTGGACCGCGAGGCGGCTGGCCACGCCCCCGCAGGCCGCGCCTCCCATGCCGTCAGCGACGATCAGCAAATGGCAGAGGCTGGCCTCGTCGGACCAATACCCGTAAGCATCCTGGTTCTCACTGCGCTCGAGGCCGACGTCGGTCCGGTAAGCAACAATGACCTTTCGATCCATAAAGCCGTTTTTCTTGAGCCGCAGATGCCGAGCCGACGGCAGCGAACTCGAAACTCGAAACTGCTAAGCGGCGCGTTCCAGCGCAATGAAGGTCAGCGAGGTATTGCCGATGCGAATCTCGTCGTGGCTCTGGAGCGGGCGCACCTCATCGACCTCGACGCCGTTGACGAAAGTCCCATTGCTCGACAGTTCGTCCTTGAGGTAGCAGCGGCCGTTGCGGTAGACGATGCTCGCGTGGACCCCGCTGACCGCATCATCTTCGATGACAATGTCACAGCCCGGGTTAGCGCCCAAGACATTGCGTCCGGCGCGCAGGCGGTAATCCTCGCCGTCAGGGTTTCGGCTGAAGTTGACGATCCACCCGACCAGCTTGCCCTTTGAAGCGATGACCTGCTGCACCTCTTCCGCGGGCACGACGAGAGTGCGGCGGTCCATCCGCGGCTTGGCGGGCGGGGCCGGCTGAGCCTGGGGCGGCGCCGGGGCCGAAGGGATTTCGGGCGGCGGAGGTGGTGGCGGCACCGGCTCGCGGTTCAGAGTCTCCCTCGGCAGTGGGCTCACCACGGTGATGCCGGGGCCGGGCGGCACCCTTGGGAAACCGGTGGGCGCGTCAGTAGGGCCGGTCGACTCCACCACGGTATCCATGGTCGGAGCATCGTTGATCGGATCGGTGCGGGCGGCCCCCATGCCGGGCCCCGGCTCGATGAGCGTGGCGTAGTCGCGCCGCATCTGCTCAGTCTTGGCCGACGGTGGCGGCTCGGGGTTGGGGACCGGCGGCTCATTCGTCGGCTCGACCATCGTCTCGATGCGCGTGGCAAAGTCGGCCGGGGAACTCGGACGCTCAGCCTGCGGACAATACGGGCAGTGATCGTAGACGGAGCTGTAGACGTGCCCCTGGGAACAGTTGACCAGCGACGATGAGGGCGCGGAGCCGCGTGGGAACGGGCTCCCGCAGTTGCCGCAGAACTTCGCCGTCTCCATGTTTTGACTCCGGCAGACCGGGCAGATCATAAAAGGTCCTCCACTGGATTGAATGCTCATGCCGCGCAGCCAAGACTCCGGGCCGCCGATGACGGCCAACAGTCAACCACAATAGCTTGTCAATAGTTGCCGACTTCGGGGTAGGCGCAGCGTCCGTATTGTAATCAAACTTCGACCCTCGACACAACACATTCTACGGGCGGCCGTTGACTAAGGCCGTTAATGGCTTCAGGGAAACGGTCGGGTGGCTTGCAGGATGAGGAGGGTGCTCTTACTTGACGCAGAGAATGCCCAGAGCTTTGTCAGCCAGAGCAGCTTTTCTCGGCATGGCAAGCGGATTCCCTGGATAATACATCCAGCGCAAAAACGGCGCGGCAGATCGATCTGCCAATTGAAGTCTCCAGGTTACGCTTGCCTTAATCGTGCCTACGGTTTTATCCGATCAAGTGATCTTGTGTTCTTTCTTTCTTGCCTCAAACATCGAAGGAGAGAATCCGGCCAACTTTAGCCGATGCTGAAGGCCGGTGATAAACTTGTAGCTGCCTGAGCAAATATAGGCATTGACTCTCGGGTAGATGTAGACTTTGCCATTCTTCACCTTCCGGTAATCACACACCGTAAGCGACCCATCGCCATCGAAAACACCTCGCACGCAATCCGGAAGATATTCGTCGGGCACGCCAACCGGAAATTCTACCGTCAGAGATTTTCGCTCGTGGCATCCCCAAGATAATAACCAGCGGGCTAAATCCTGATTGGCGATCTCCATTCTTCTGGTCTCCTGGTCCTTCCTTTTCCAAATGGGACGAAGTGGAGAAATGAGATCTCTGATCAGTTTCAACCAGTCTTCATCTGCCGATGTGAGCCCGACCCGATATAAATCATTCTTGTGGCCGGATAAGCGATCCATATTTCCGTCCGTCAGGAAAACACCGAGCAGGTAAAAAGAAAGGGCATCCTCTCTCTGAAAGACCTCGAGGTGAATAGGATACTTTGGATACGACCTGTGCAGCATTCTCATCACCGAAACTTAGGACAGACAGATGGTCTTCTCATGTTTGGGCGTAGCAATGTGCAGAAAGTAAAGGCCGCCTTGCCAGCGGCCTTGATTTATAAACCTAATAGAATGAAGAGTTTGCGGGGGTGGGATTTGAACCCACGACCTTTGGGTTATGCTTACCACTACGGCTTTCGCTGCCTGAAACAATCAGTTTGTGGTCTGGACTTTCCCTTCACCCTCGTCACGGCTTAAAGGCCGCCGTTAGGGTGCCTCCCATCAAGTCTCTACACCTTCTCTCATAGCTTATTCACTGTGAGAGCTTGGCTCGGGATTACCACTGCCGAGGCTTCCCCGAATTTGAGAGGTGATCGTATGCGAGTTTCCTCGCATACAGCCCAATGCAGGACTAAATTCCAAGCGTCACGGTCATCGGCAGAACGTGGCTTCCGTTGACGCTTGTTAGCTTCAACCAGATGGATTTCACTGGCATCGCTGATTATCAATCCTGCGGAATCGAGCCCAACGAGCTACCTGGCTGCTCCACCCCGCGTCAAAACCGAATTTTAAATCTACTTGCCGAATCATGGTTTGTCAAGCGAGCGATCCATGATTATGCCCAGATGAGAATAATAAAAGTGTGGCCCAGTGAATGGCCAAGCGCTAAGGGCAAAGGGCCAGGAGCGAAGAGCCCCTCTTGCCCTTAGCGCTTGGCTCTTTGCGCTTTGCCCTTTGCGCTTTCGCCCTTCTTCGCTGCCGAGGCCCGGAAAAAGCGCTGCACCTCTGCCTCGTGCAGCAGCCGATACTCACCCGGGCGCAGCCGCTCGTCCCGGAGGAAACCAATCGCGACGCGCCGCAGCTTCAGCACGGAATGGCCGACGGCATCAAACATCTTGCGGATTTGCTGATTGCGCCCTTCGTAGAGCACCACCTCGTACCAGGCGTTGGTGGCGCTCTCTTCGACCAAGCGAGCCTCAGCGGGCGCGGTGCGGTGCCCATCAATGACTATCCCTTGCCGGAGGCGGGCGACCTGCTCCCGGCTCGGCTGACCCTTGACTTTCACCAGGTAGCGCTTCGGCACCTTCTCGGCCGCGGCGGTGATCAGATGCGTGAAGTCGCCGTCGCTGGTCAGCAGGAGCAGCCCTTCGCTGTTGAAATCGAGGCGGCCGACGGGATGCACTTTATGGCGGTACTTGCCGATGAGATCGATCACCAGCGGCCGCTGCTGCGGGTCCGAGGTGCTGGTCAAATACCCGGCCGGCTTGTTGAGCAAGAGATATATCTTCTCTCTTTTTCCGAACCGCGGGTTGATCAGTTTGCCGCGGACCTTGATGTGGTCCCGCTCCGGGTCCGCCTTCGCCCCCGGCTCAGTGACCATCTGACCATTCACGGTCACGGCGCCGGCCGCGATCAACTCTTCGGCTTTACGCCGCGAAGCGAGGCCAGCGGCGGCAATTATTTTTTGCAATCGTTCTTGCATAAAGCAGTAGGCAGTAGGCAGTAGGCAGTAAAGGCGGGAAGCAGCGGCAAACTATCCTTGCGCTTGCTGTCAACTGCCTACTGCCTACTACTTTTGATCGCCGACATCATTTCATCCATGATCTGGCGCTCGGTCAGGCCGACCCAGCAATGCCCTTTGCCGGGCCCGTAAACAATCTTGCCCCCGAAAGGTGGCTCGGCCCGCGCTAAAAATTCGTCCAGCATGTGGACGGCATTATTTAAAAAGTAATTGTCCGCCTCCCCGACCCAAATGTGAAGTTTGCCTCTGAGCTGAGGGCCGAGCCTTGTCCAATTCTGCTCCAGCCAGAGGCGCAGATCGTACTTCTTCCACTGTTCGGCGACTTCGTGATTGATGACGCCCGTCTTCGGGTCCCACAGCGGGACCGGGCCACCGTCAGTGCCGCGCGGCCCATAAGCCGCATTCCACGCCCCCCACTGGCCGCCTGAGGTGGTCCAGCGATCGCCGCGGCCGAGGACGTTTTCGAGCTGGCACTCGTGACGCATCGTGTAGCGCACGTCGCCGTTCACGTCACGGGCGCCGGGCCGCTCGAAGCCGTGCCCGTTGAGGTAAGCGTTCTGGTCTTGATAAATATTGACCAACTGGAAGCCCCGGAAATCAACCCCATCGGGGCAATACGACCAGGCGCCGTTGAAATAATCGGGGTAGAAGATTTGGAGCGCGAGCGACACCCAGCCGCCGGTTGACCCGCCATCGAGCACTCGGGCGGAAGCTTGGCCGATGGCCCGAAATTGCTTTTCGATGTCAGGGATCAATTCCTGAGTGACGGCGTCGCCGTATGGGCCATTGTTCTGCGAATTGACTTGGTAAGGGTCGCCGTATGGGCCAGCGCCATCGAGGTGCACGAGGATCATCCGCGGCCCGTCCTCAGCCAGCCAAGCCGCGCGAAAACTCGACCCCTCGGCCATCATGCCCTTGACGACAGTATATCGGGACCCATACCCGCCAATCTTGATGCGCACCGGGTAGCGCCGGCCGGGTTCACGCTCGTAGTCGCGTGGCAAGATGATGCCGGCTCGCAAATAGATCGCTCGCCCCCAAAATTTCGTGAGCAGGGCTGACTGAATCTTCACGTATTTGAGGTACTCGGTCTCCGCCGGCAGTTGCTCGGGCCCGATCTTTTCCATCAATTGCAGCTTCACCGCGCCGCCTTTGAGCGGGTCGAGGTAGAGGCGCTGTGGCTGGCTGTAGAGGTTGCCGGGCGAGTTAAGCGACTTCAGATCAATGTTCGTGTCGAGCACCGCTTGGACGTAATAGAATCCCGGCTCGACCTCGCTCAGGCCACTGATTGGAAACGCCACGCTCCGCTGGTCGATAACCCCAGGGCTCCCGGGCGTCAGTTGAGCGACATCGCGGGCGAAGATCGGCGGGGCGTCAAGGCCGGTGCGGCCGGCCGCCTGGCGAGGCTCAGGCTGCTCATTCCGGTTGATGATCACGAAGAGGCGGCCTCTTTGCTGACCCAGATTGGGCGCTACTGTGACCTCGAACCGGAGTGATTCCTGGCTTGGCTGCGCCTGGGGTAGGCCCCCCGGCAGTGAAAAAAAGAGGATCGCGGCCGTGGCATACGCGTGCGGTCTCATCATTAAAAAGTTACTCAACATAGAAGACATTCAGTGGTTCAGTCTTCAGGTCCCCGGCCACTTTTGATCCGAAAGTAGAAATCCCAGGAGGATCACCTCAGGGCGCCGAGGTTGTTCTTGCGACTCCGTGCCTTTTATCATTGAGTCCATCCTTCTCTACAGCCAGAAGGGCTCTCAATCCGGGATCACCGACAGAGAGTGATGATTAGATCGTATCAAATGGGAGTGGATTTGTAGAGCCGGTCATGGTCAGCTTGCTCAAGGGGGCCTTAGGCAGCTCAGGATGGAATGATTTTGAAGCCGAGGTAGCCAAAGCCGCAGCAGAGGCCGAGAGGCCTTTTGGCCCCCCCACCGGTCGACGAGCCTTTTGCGACTAATCCGCAAAATTTGTATTGACAGCAAGTAAACAACAGCGTAGACTGAGCCGCGTCAGTGAGCTTTCCTCACATTCCGGCAAAGCAATCCCAAAGAGAGCTCACGTATCACGTAACAAGCTTTGGCAATAAGTAGGTGCAGCAGGCTTAGACTCGATCGGTCAGCAGCTTCGCCAGCATCGGCAATCCCGTTTTACCGGCACTTCTCACTCACTGGGCGGTGATTCTCACCGACGCTTCGACTACCCTTAGGCAGTCCCTTTAGGCGCAGAAGTTTTTCTGTGCTTGGTACGCTTACGTGTGGGTGGGCGTCTTGTAGCGCTCTGGTGGCAATCGACTCGACCCGTAACTCAACTGAAACAAATCTTTTGAAGGAGAAACTCGAAATGCAAACCTCACACAAACTCACGCACGTGCTCCTGGCGCTCGCGGCCTTGTTCGTGCTCAGCTCCTCGGCGCTGGCCCAGATCACGGGTCCGGGTGCGACCTTCCCGGCCACCTCGGAACTCAGCGATCAAAAGCAGGGCTCCGTGCTGATCTACAACCTCTACAGTTCTAGCCCGGCCAACCCGCTGTCTGAGAACACGATCATCAACATCACCAACACCAGTTCCACCAGCGGCGCTTTCGTCCACCTCTTCTTTATCGACGGGAGCAACTGCTCGGTGGCTGACGCCTTCATCTGCTTGACGGCCAACCAGACGGTCAGTTTCAGTATGTTGGACATCGATCCCGGCGTGATGGGCTTCATCATCGCCGTGGCTTCGGACCCGGTGACGGGCTGCCCGATCAACTTCAACTTCCTGATCGGCGACGAGTACGTCAAGCTGGCTTCGGGCCACAGTGCCAACCTCGGCGCTGAGGCGGTCACGGCGGTGGCGGCCACCCCGGTGACCTGTGCGGCGACCGCCGATACGGCGACGCTGGCCTTCAACGGCGTAGCCTTCGGGCGCCTGCCGCGCGTGTTGGCGGCTGACAGTATCCCAAGCGCCGCGGATGCCAGCACGCAGATTGTCATCAACCGCATCGGCGGCAGCTTGATCACGGGTGTTGGCAACATCGGGACGATCTTCGGTGTCTTCTTCGACGACATCGAGACCGGCATCAGCTTCAACATCCCCTTCAGTGGCTGCCAGCGCAAGTTCATCGTCTCCGACAGCCTCCCACGCCTGACTCCGCGCTTCTCAACCTTCGTCCCGGCAGGGCGCACGGGCTGGGCGAAGTTCTGGGTCGGGTCGGCGAATAATGCGATCGTCGGCGCGGAACTTGTTAACTTCAACGCTGCCAATTCCCGCAACCTTGGAACCTTCTCCGGAGGCCATAACCTCCACAAGCTCACGCTGACGGACGCTGCGACCTTAGACATCCCGATCTTCACGGCTCGCTGCTTCTAGCAGCAGGCCGGGGAGATCAGAGGATAGTCATCTCCTAGAGCGAAGGCCGAGCCTGCTCCGGCTCGGCCTTCCCTTGACCTCGCGCTTGCGATCCTCCGCCTCGCCGGGTGGGCGCTCAGCCCCGAGCTGGTAGCCGCCTGAAGAGGGTGCGCGGTTTGATCGTGCTGGATGTGAGGTAAGATGATCGGTTGCTCATCTCGCGCTTGTCCTCTCTGAGTCAAGACGAGACTTCTGGCCTGGCGACTCCCTTCACTCTGTCGCCAGGCTTTTTCTTTTGCCCCTACCTCGTTCTTTCACGCACCTAGTCTACTGTCCAAATGCTTTGAAGCTGGTATTTAGTTATTGACAGCAAGTAAACAACAGCGTAGACTGAGCCGCGTCAGTGAGCTTTCCTCACATTCCGGCAAAGCAATCCCAAAGAGAGCTCACGTATCACGTAACAAGCTTTGGCAATAAGCAGCTCGGACTCGACCAGTCAGTAGCTTCGTCGCCATCAGCAGTCCCGTTTTACTAACACTTCTCACTCACTGGGCCGTGGCCTGACAACCGGCGGACGGCAGATACCAGGCGGTTCTCACAGTCGCGGAGGCAGCGCCTCATTTCTTCTTTCATTCAGCTCGGTTTGAGCGAAAAAATACACCAACGGCCTAATAAAAAAGAAGGAGAAACTCGAAATGCAAACCTCACACAAACTCACGCACGTGCTCTTGGCGCTCGCGGCCTTGCTCGTGCTCGGCTCCTCGGCGCTGGCCGCTGACCCCGGTGCAGTCTTCCCGACCACCTCGGAACTCAGTGACCAGAAGCAGGGCTCCGTGCTGATCTATAACCTCTATAGCTCAAGCGCGGCCAACCCGAACGCCGAGAACACTCGCATCAACATCACCAACACCAGTTCCACCAGCGGCGCTTTCGTCCACCTCTTCTTCGTCGACGGCAGCAACTGCTCGGTGGCTGACGCCTTCATCTGCTTGACGGCCAACCAGACGACCAGCTTCCTGATGTCGGACATCGATCCCGGCGTGATGGGCTTCATCATCGCCGTGGCTTCGGACCCGGTGACGGGCTGCCCGATCAACTTCAACTTCCTGATCGGCGACGAGTTCGTCAAGCTCGGCTCCGGCCACGCGGCCAACCTCGGCGCTGAGGCTGTCACGGCGGTGGCGGCCACCCCGGTGACCTGCGCGGCGACCGCTGACACGGCGACGCTGGCCTTCAACGGCGTAGCCTTCGGGCGCCTGCCGCGGGTGCTGGCGCTCGACAGCATCGGCAGCGCGGCTGACGGCAACAGTACGCTGCTGGTGGTCAACCGCATCGGCGGCAGTTTGATCACGGGTGTTGGCAACATCGGGACGATCTTCGGTGTCTTGTTCGACGACATCGAGACCGGTGTCAGCTTCAACATCCCCTTCAGCGGGTGCCAGCGTAAGGTGATTCTCTCCGATAGTCTCCCGCGCACGACTCCGCGCTTCTCCACCCTCATCCCGCGAGGGCGCACGGGCTGGGCGAAGATCTGGGTCGGGTCGGCGGATAACGCGATCCTCGGCGCGATGATCACCTTCAACCCGAATGCGGCGACCAGTCCGGGAGCCTTCAACGGCGGTCACAACCTGCACAAGCTGACGCTCACGGCGAGTGCCACCTTAGACGTCCCGATCTTCACGGCTCGCTGCTTCTAGCAGCAGGCCGGGGAGATCAGAGGATAGTCATCTCCTAGAGCGAAGGCCGAGTCCGAGGGGGCTCGGCCTTCCCTTCTCCATCTGCTGACCTCGCGCTTGCGATCCTCCGCCTCGCCGGGTGGGCGCTCGGCCCCGAGCTGGTAGCCGCCTGAAGAGGGTGCGCAGTGTGATCGTGCTGGATGTGAGGTAAGGTGATCGGTTGCTCATCTCGCGCTTGTCCTCTCTGAGCCAAGACGAGACTCATTGGCCTGGCGGCCCTCTTCGCAGTGTCGCCAGGCCATTTTTGGTCTTTGGCCTCGTGGCGGCCCTCGGCCCTCAACCCCCACCCGGGGTGCCTTGGTCGCTAGCGCTCGTGATAGCGCAAGATCAGCCCTTCAGCACCCACCGCCCAAACCTGCTTTTTATGAACGTAGAGGCCGTAGAGGTTAGCGCGAGTGTTACTCTCTTGCTCAACCCAGGTCACGCCCCCGTCGCTCGTGCGCAGGATCTTGCCTTTCCAGCCGATGATCCAGCCGAGCTTGTCATTGACGAAGCCGACATTGAGCAGCGTCTCGCGGGTGCCGGTGACGACCGCCTCCCAGGTCGCTCCGGCGTTGGTGGTGCGGAGGATCGTCCCGTTGTCGCCGACGGCCCAGGCGCGATCCTTGCCCTGCGTTTCGACGTGATAGAGGTGCTGCGTGGTGCCGCTACGCTGGCGGTCCCAAGTGCGCCCGCCGTCATCGGTGAACAGGATGACGCCGCCGCCGCCCACGACCCAGCCGCGGCGGTCGTGGGCGAACTTGACGTGGACCAACTCCTCTTTGGTGCCGCTCTCTTGCGGCAGCCAGATGCGCCCGCCGTCGTCGGTGCGCAAGATGCGCCCGTCGGTGCCCACCACCCAGCCGCGTTTTTTACCGGCGAAGGCGAGGCTGTAGAGTTCCGGGGCATCTTTCTCGCGCGCGCCGGCGGGCTTGGGGACCTGGTAAAGTTGCTCCCACGTGTCTCCGCCATCAGTTGAATGCAGGACGCGCGCTCCGCTGGCGATCATCCAGCCTTCCTCTTTATTGCGGAAGTAGAGGTCGCTGATGCTCGCCCGGATCTTCGCGTCCTGCGTGAACCATTTGTCCCCCCCGTTGTGCGTCGCGCGCAGGATGCCCCCGTCGCCGGCGACCCACCCATTCTCTTTGTCGACGAAGAAGACGGCATTCAGGTCATGCTTGGCCTCGTCGCGGCGCTCGATCACCCACTGCGCCTCGGCGACGCCCACCGCGCAAAGCAGTAAGAGGAGGCTAGGCAGCACCCTCGCAAATCGGGTCATCATGATCGCTTCTCCTGCATCAGAAAATTTTGCGAGCGAGTTTATCGGTTAGGGTGGGAAGTTGGCAAGTGGTCGAAGGGTGCAGTACGGGGAGCGCGAGCGACCTGAGTTTCCAGGATCAGGCCTGGGCCGGCAGGTCGCTCGCGCTCCTCGCACTGTCCCAGCCGCGTCCGAGACATTGATTTGAACCGCGTGTTTATTCTTTCTTCCTCACTTCATAAACCTTCCCCCGCCACACCACGGTCACTTGACCGAGGTCGAAGAACTGTTTGAGGGCCGGGGTGTCAGAAAGCGCCTGCTCGAACTCAGGGCTGCCGTGCGTGAGCTGAAGGACGGGGAACTTGTACTTCGGGTCATAAGCGTTGTCCACCCACACGCTGCGCTCAAAGCGGAACGTCTTATCGCCGACCTTGAGGCTCAGCAATGAAGGGTGCTTGGGGCGTAGCGGCTCTCCCGCGGACCCCGCCGCCGGGGGCTTGATTTGCGAGCCTGAGGCAGTGCCCCGAGCCACTAGTCTCCGTGCCTCACGAGGCTTAGATAGCTCCTCGGACTTGAGCTCTTCTTTCTCCGCCTGCGCCCGCTCAGCCGTGGCGGGCTGAGCAGCTCGCTCATCGCGCGGCTCAGCCGCTTTGTCCCCGGCGGCAGGGGGAGGTGCCGGCGCTAAGCGAGAGCTAGCGAGGCTGGGAAGCGAACCCGTTCGCAGGTCACGCGGAGAGACTGCCGCCGGCCCGTCAACCGCGGTCACCGCGACCGTTTCGCTCGGGGAGCCTGGTTCCAGCTTGACCGTCACTTGGCCGCTGGTAACGGTTCTCAAGGCTAATGGGCTAGGCCGGCTGTCGATTGTCCTGACCGGGGCCTGCTGGGTCTTGAAGCCTGGCACCTGGACCTGGGCGATGTAGTTCCCCTCCGGGAGATTGGTGAAGTTGAAGCGGCCGACCGCGTCGGTCGTGGTCGCGGCGCGGGGCTGCTGCGAGTTGGAATCAAGCAGGGTCACCTGCGCTCCCGGGACTGCGGCCCCGCTCGGGTCACTGACGGTCCCGGCAATCGTCTTATTCAACGCGCTCTGGCCAGCAGCGCTCTCGCGCCTCGCCGCCAAATGATCCACTGCACCCGCCGCCCGCCCGGATTGGTCGTCCGATTGCCTAGCCCGATTCTGATTTCTCTCCAGGGACTCCGCACGTTGCCGAGCCTCCATTTGCTCTAGACCGGGCTGGGGCGAAGCTGACAGCTGAGGGGCGGCACTCGCCTGGGGCTCAGACACGTCTTTAGCCTGCGGCGCCGCTGAAGTTGTTTTAGAAGCTGCGGCGAGCGGCGAGCGCTCAGCCGGCCGGTGCCAAATAAAGTAGGTGGTCAAGCCAACGACTATGGCCCCAGACACGCCCGCCACGACTCTCAAATCCCAACGCCAATGCGAGCGATCAAACCAGCGCGTGAAGGACCACCGCTCGCCCGCTTCGGTGACGGGCGCGACAAGGGAGGCGGCCGGTGACGGCATCAAGCGAAACAATTCGACCACGTGGCGGCGACACGATGAGCAGGCAGCTAAATGATCCTCATAACGGGCGCGGGCGAGGCCACCCAGGGACTGTTCGAGGTAGGCGCCGGCCGTATCAGCATCGAATCCGGCGCAGGCCACAGCGCTTGCGCCAGCGCGTTTGAGGTGGCGACGCAGCATCGCCTCGAAGTCCTGAGCCGGGTTGTTACTTTCGAAGGCCACTTTTGACAGTTTTGAGTTTTAAGTTCTGAGTCTTGAGTTCTGAGCTTGAGGTAAACTTAAACTCAAAACTCGGGGTTGATCACTTTCAATTCACGCCCACTTGCTGAACGTGAGAGCCGATCCAGCTTGCGCTCTTTTTGCGCCGCGGGCGTGAGCGCTGCCAAGCTCCATTTGGATTTTAGATGATGGCTTTGGAATCGTTCCAACGCGATCTAAAATCTCAAATTTCAAATCTCAAATCCCAGCTCCTCGCCCTAGGGGGCGCGTTCGGCGGAAGCGCCTTTGGCCCCGCCGATCATCTTGCGCAGGTCAAGCTCGGCGCTCGCCGCCAGGTGCATACATTCGGCGACTTCCGCCCGCCGCAAACCGTAATGGCGCCGGAGCAGGTCCTCGGTCTTGCGCCGGACTTGTCGCTGAGTGCGCTGCAGCCAGCGGCTGATCGTCGCCTCATGGACTCCCATCAGCAGTCCGATCTCACGCAGCGTCAGCTCGTCAAAATAATAGTAGTTGAGCAGCAATCGCTCGCGCGACTCGAGCGCGGCGAAGGCTTCTGACATAGCCCCCTCGGTCGCCTGCCGCAAGCGGGTATCTTCGACCTCATCGGGCCGGGCGCTCGGCGCCGAGAGCAAGCCGTCGGCCTTCGTCGCCAACCGATCCAGCTCGGTCAGCTCTTCCACCTGCTCGAAGCGCGCCGCCTGGCGCTTGCGGTCGATGAAGGCTTGATAGATCACCGCGCGCAGCCAGCCGCCGAGCGAGCCGCGGCCGGAGTAGTGGGCGAACTTGCTCCCGCGCCGCTCGTCGTCTGTGCGCACGCCATAGAGTTCGCCGAAGATCGATTGCACCAAGTCCTCGGCCTCAGCCTCATCTTTGGTCAGTGCCCGCGCCGCCATGTTCATTACGTACCGGTAGCCCGTTTCAAAGTCGCGCCAAGCCGCCTCATCGCCGCGCTCGCAGGCGATCACCAGGCACAGTTCGCCGGCCTTGAGGTGGGCGAGAAACTCGACGACTCCTGCTGTATCAGCCAGCCCCTCCCGGCCCCCGGAGCGCAGAGCACTCGCGTGGAGGCGCTCAGCGAACTCGCGTTCACTAACTCCATAACGATGGGCGACCTCGCTCCAGAGGGCAGCAATGGTCTTCGCGTGGCGCGAGATGAACTCTTCAATACTCATCGACGCAGTGCTGGATGACGCGGGCTCCAAAGGGACGAAGCCGCGCCTCATTCTACCACGTCCCCCGGCCGATTGCGTTCCGATTTATTCCCGCCCAGGATCTATCCCTGCTCGCCGGGTCGCCCTGGGTGCGCACGCTTCCAGCGTGCTGATCTTCACACAGAAGGCCACTGGCGAGACACTGGCACGCTGGAAGCGTGCGCACCCAGGAGCCGGGGATTTTGCGGCCAGCGCCCCGCCGCCGATTGAGTGATCGGGAAGAGCGTAATTTTCTCTCCCTCGCTGGACGATTTGAATGCAATGGCTCGGGGCATGGCATCTCCATCGGTGAGGTGTCAAGAGCAACTTGCCAGCGGCCTCGCTGCAAACCTTACTGTCTTCCCCCATCGGGGTTAACAAACATCTTGATCTGCCATAGAATATGAAAACCAGGAGAGAATGGCGAGAAAAGTAGCGAGACCGCCGGGGCAGCGTCGCCCACGGGCAATGATTTCGCGAGGAGAGCGACTTCGATCCGGCCCTCCTCTCTCACCGCCGTGAGCGCTGAGCCACTCCGCGGTACGCCGCTTGCCATTGCCGGTTGATAAAGGATCGTCATCAACCATGCGCAAGCGAATGATCACTCGAATTTATCATCAGGTAGAGGCTGAGAAGCGCTCCCCTGCTCACACGCCAGGCGGAGTGGAGCAGAAAGCCTTGCAGTTCCTCAAACTCGCGGGCCTGCTGCTCTCGCTCGGCGTCCTCGTCGTCGTGCTCAAAGGCCACCACGCGGCGAAGGTCAGCCTGCCTTCGCGCGCGGCACGCACTCAACCGCTGGCGCCGCCGGTCGTGCGCCCGACGACGGCTCTGCGTCTGGAAGAGCTGGGCCGGCACAAGGCCCTCGTCTTCAGCCCGGATATTGCGGCGAAAGGCAACCGCGAGTTCTATGAGTTGCTCGGGTTCCAGTACTATGAGAGTCCGAGTTGGGAAGAGGTCATCACGGGGCTCAGAGACTACAACCGGGCGCACCCCGAGAACCAGATTCAAGAGCTCTTCGCCGAGACGCACGGGTGCAACGGCAACGGCCTCAAGCTGCAAGACTCTTATGATCCGGCGGCGCGGCGCTCATACGTTTCGCTGGGCGGTCTGCAAGAAAGATTGGAGGGCACGAGGGTCGAGCAAATCATCCTGAGCGCTTGCAACACCGGCCGCCTCTTCCGGCCGGAAATCTACAAGACGCTCGACCTGATGGTCAAAGACCGGACGGTGCTGCCGGCCACGCTCGGGGTCCTCAACGCCTCGCCAGACTTCGATCCCACTCAAAGCGGGGTTGAGTTCGTGCGCCGGGCCGATAGCCGGATCGAGTTGACGAGCGAGGGCTATTACCGCGAGTTGCCGGCCCTGGTGAGGCGTGAGCTCGGGCTGCCGGCCAACTCCAAGCCATTCATCGTCTCGAACATGTTTATGCAGATGATGCTCGGGGACCCGCGGCTCAAACTCACCAACACAGGCTACGTCAGCGAACTCTCCGGGCGGACTGAGGACGAGTCGACGAACGAGGCCATTTACCAAAATTTCCTCAGGCTGCTGCGCCGTCTGGCTGAGAAGAATGCGGCGCCGGCCATTGCCTACAAAGCAGCGGGGGATCGCCCGTCGGCGACTAATGGTCAACCCCGCAGCGCAGCCGACCATTCAGGCGCGGAGGCGGAGAGCGTGGCCGCGCAACGGTAAAGCGACTCGGCCGGCGTGCGACTCAGGACTGAACTTGCTCAACGCTCATTTGACGCTGCTCACCACCGGTGAAGTAGACTCCTTCTTCGGCTGCTTCACGGCCCCGCCCTTCTCCTTGGCCCGCTCCTTGGCGATCTCTTGATCCACCATCTTGACGATCTGGCGGATGGCGCTGACGTGCTCGGCCGGGAGCAGATTGCCGTCCTTCGCCACCGCGTCGGCGATGATTACCGCCTCGGCGTAAGAATCGCGGAGCTTGATTGATTTGGTGTTGAGGTAGTCAATCGAGGTGTTGAAGTTGCGGCGCGCCTCCTGCTCGCGCTCGCGGTACTGGGTGACCTCCTCGGCGCTCTCCGCGCTGAGCACTTTGGCCGACGCCTGCCGCCAGGCCTCCAGCAGCTTCTTCGAGCGCTCGATGCCCTCGATCAGGTCAGCCTCCGAGAGCACGATCACCCCGTCGATGGCGCTCACTGCCGCCCAGCGTGCTTCGCTGATCTTGCCGTTGCGCTGCAGCTCGCCGAAGCTCTCATAGACTTTATTCCAACTGTTGTAGGCCACCTCATTGACGTTGATCGCCAGGCGCAAGCCCCGCTCGGCCTCAGTGTAGTTGACCGTGTTGGCCTGCTTTTGCGGGCAGGCCATCAGCAGGGCCGCGGCGCAGCCGAGCCCGACGGCGGAGAAGAGGCGTGTGAGACGGCGGCGGACGATGAGACGGGCAGACGGGTTCATCGCAAGAGCGTGAGGCATGACTGCTCCAAACATCTAGGACTCCTTAAAAGTTATAGTTGAATCCAGGGCCGAGGCAATTTGCTTAGGGGCGACGTGCGAGATCGGGATCAAACTCCGGGCGGGAATGAAGGCCCATCTTGCGGTTCAGAACCGAACGGATTATATGCGGAATAGGTTTTGGGGGCAAGAAGTAAAAATGATGAAGTCCGAACGATGAAGGGAGGCCATTCTTGAGCCCATTGTTCATCGTTCAGACTTCATCCCTAGCTGCGATGGAGACTCCCGGCTTTGACGATCTCCAAGAACGACCGCGCCGCGTGCGAGAGCGTCTGCTCGCGCCGGTAGATGAGGCGGAGCACCTTCTCGATCTTCATTCCCTTGACCGGCACCTCGATGAGTTTGCCGGCTTTGACCACTTCTTTGACGACCAAGCGCGGGAGGATGGCGACTCCGGCGTTGAGCAGGACGAAATCTTTGATCGTCTCCAGGGTCGCCAGCTCGATCGAGATGTTGAGCGGCGTGCGGTGCTCGGCGAACAACTCGAAGATGCGCGCCCGCGCCGGGGTCTTGACGTTGTGCGCGATGAAGTGCTCATCCCCTAATTCGCGCACCGTGACTTGCTTGCGCTTCGCGAGGCGGTGGTTTGGGTGGACCACCAAGACCAGCTCGTCGCGGTAGACTTCCAGGGATTGCAGCGCCGGGTGCATGGGGTCGAAGGAGAGGAAGCCGAAATCGAGGTTGCGCTCCAGGACCTCGGCCGGGATGCGCTCGGAGATGTTGCGGAAGACCTCGATCTTGATCTTCGGGTGGTGCGCGCGGTACTTGAGCAAGAGCGGCGGCAGCAGGTAGAGCGAGGTGCTTTCGTTCGCTCCGATCGAGAGCCGCCCGCGGTACATTCCGCGCAACTCGCCGATGGCGCTCACCGCTTCGTCGCGCAGGTTGATCAGGCGCTGGGCGTAGGAGAAGAGAATTTTGCCCGCCTCGGTCAGCGTCCCCGACTTGCTGCTGCGGTCGAAGAGCGATTCGCCGAGCTCCTCCTCGAGCCGCTTGATCGCAATGCTGATCGCCGGCTGCGTGCGCAGCATCTTCTCGGCCGCCCGCGAGAAGCTCTTCTCCTGGGCGATGGACAGAAAGATTTCTAGTTGTGATAGGTCCAAGTTTGCCACCTCCGCGTCGTAGTCTCAGTTCTCAGCCAGGGCTAGCAGCCTCCCGCAAGAGCCTCGCCAGTGGCCGGGTCGCCCATAAATAACTTTTATATAATAGTAAATAATATAAAATTTACAACACCGGCCGCGGGTGCTATGATGGCTGGACGTTTGAGGCAGTAGTTTATCTACCGCAGAGGTGAGAGGCTGATGAGCAACGAGCGAGTAGCGATTTTCGACACGACCTTGCGCGATGGGGAGCAGTCGCCGGGCTGCAGTATGAACCTGGAAGAGAAGCTGCGCCTGGCGCGGCAACTCGATGCGCTCGGCGTAGACATTATTGAAGCGGGATTCCCGATCTCGTCGGACGACGATTTCGCGGCCGTCCGCGAAGTGGCCCGGACCTGTCGCCGCCCCATCATCGCCGCGCTGTGTCGTACCATACGGGAGGACATCGAGCGCGCCTGGGAGGCCCTCTCCGACGCCGCCCGCCCCCGCATCCACACCTTCGTCGCCACCTCCGACATCCACCTCCAATACAAACTGCAAAAGACGCGGGAAGAGGTTTTGGAGATGGCCTGTCAGGCGGTGCGGCTGGCCAAGAGCTTCACCGACGACGTGGAGTTTTCGGCCGAGGACGCGACGCGCAGCGACCTTGATTATTTATGCCAGATCATCACCGCCGTGATCGAAGAGGGCGCGACCGTGGTCAACATTCCCGACACGGTCGGCTACACGATCCCCTCCGAGTACGCGCACATCATCACGACGCTCAAGCGGCGCGTGCCGAACATCGACCGCGCCGTGATCAGCGTCCACTGCCACAACGACCTCGGCCTGGCGGTCGCCAATTCGCTCACGGCCGCGGCAGCCGGGGCGCGGCAGATCGAGTGCGCGATCAACGGCATCGGCGAGCGCGCGGGCAACGCTTCGCTGGAAGAGATCGTCATGGCCCTGCGCGTGCGCAAGGACCTCATGCCGTTTGAGACCGGCGTCGCGACCGAGGAGCTTTACCGGACGAGCCAGATGCTCAGCAACATCACGGGCGTCCTGGTCCAGCCGAATAAGGCCGTCGTCGGCAAGAATGCCTTCGCCCACGAGGCGGGCATTCACCAGCACGGGGTGCTCAAGAACCGGCTCACTTACGAGATCATGACGCCCGAGTCCGTCGGCGTGAAGACCAACAGCCTGGTGCTCGGCAAACACTCGGGCCGCCACGCCCTGAATAAGAAATACGAGGAGATGGGCTACCAGCTCTCGCGGACGGAGCTCGACAAGGCCTACAAACTGTTCACCAAGCTGGCCGATCAGAAGAAAGAAATCTTTGAGGAGGACCTGCTCGCCATTCTGCAAGACGGCTTCGCGCAGATTCCCGAAACCTACAAACTGCGCACGGTCCAGGCGACCGCCGGCACTTCCACGCTGGCCACCGCCCTCGTCACGCTCGGCGATGCGGAGGGTGAACGCACTCAGACAGAGACGGCGTCAGGCGATGGACCGGTCGATGCTGTCTACGAAGCGATTGATAAGATCACGGGCCTCAAAGGCAACCTGATCGACTACACCGTGCGCTCGATCACAGGAGGCACCGACGCGGTCGGCGAGGTCTTCGTCCACGTTGAGTTCAATGGGACTTCTTATACCGGCAAAGCCGCGAGCACCGATATTGTTGATGGCAGCGCCCGTGCCTATCTGCACGCGGTGAATAAGGCTCTTTACGCCACAGCCAGAAAAAAAGCAGCAGCCAGCAGTGAGTTATCAACGCTCAGCGCGGGTGACTAACTGCGGGCCGTAGGAGTAATGATTATGGGCATGAATATCACTGAAAAAATCCTCGCCGCCCACAGCAACCGCGAGCGCGTGGTGCCGGGCGAAATCGTCAACGTCAAGCTCGACCTAATCGTCTGCCACGACGTGACGACGCCGCCAGCGGTAACCATGCTGCGCAAGCTGGGCATCAACAAAGTCTTCGATCCATCGAAGATTCTCGTCACGCCCGACCACTTCGTCCCGAACAAGGACATCAAGAGCGCGGAACTCTCCAAGCAGTTGCGCGAGTGGCGCGAGGAGCAAGGCATCGAGCGCTATTACGAGATCGGCAACCACGGCATCTGCCACGCCATCGCGCCCGAGCAAGGGCACGTGCTGCCTGGGATGACGATCGTCTGTGGCGATTCGCATACGACCACGATGGGCGCCTTGGGCACCTTCGCCTCGGGCGTCGGCTCGACCGACCTCGCCGCCGCACTTGCGACGGGCGAACTCTGGTTCAAGGTGCCGCAGTCGATGCTCTTCGAACTCGACGGGCCGCTGCCGCACGGCGTCTACTCGAAAGACATCATCCTCTACATCATCTCGAAGATCGGCGTCGACGGCGCGTTGTGCCGGGCGATGGAATACCGCGGCTCGACGCTTGAGCACCTGACGATGGAGGCCCGCTTCACGATCACCAACATGGCGATTGAGGCCGGCGGCGTGAGCGGCGTCATGCCGGTTGATGAAATCTCGATGAACTACGTCCACGCGCGGACGAGTGAGCCGTATGAACTTTACTACTCGGATGACGACGCGGAGTATCACTCGCGCTACACCATCGACGTGAGCTCGCTTGAGCCCATCGTCGCGCTGCCGAGCCTGCCCTCGAACGGGCGCTTCATCGGCGAGGTGCCGCGCGTCAAGATGGATCAAGTCTACATCGGCTCCTGCACCAACGGCCGGATCGAGGACTTGCGCATCGCGGCCTCGGTGATGAAGGGGCACAAGGTCGCCAAGGGCACACGCGCGATCGTCGTCCCGGCCACGACCGAAGTCTGGAAGCAGGCGATGCGTGAAGGACTCTTCGACATCTTCTCCGACGCCGGCTGCGTGGTTTCGACCGCGACCTGCGGCGCCTGCCTCGGCGGGTTTATGGGCGTGCTTGGCGCGGAGGAGACTTGTCTCTCGACGACCAACCGCAACTTCGTCGGCCGCATGGGCGATCCGCGGTCCAAGGTCTACCTGGCCAGCCCGGCCACCGCCGCGGCGACCGCGATCACCGGCACTATCACCGACCCGCGTGAGTTCCTTAAACCCGCCCCCCAGCACACGGCGGCAGCGACCGAGCCGGCGCATGGCCACGGGCACGATGATTATTTGTGGGGAGTATGAAAAGCAGTAGGCAGTAGGCAGTAAGCAGTAGGCAGTGTTTGCGGCGCTGCCTACTGCCTACTGCCTACCGCTTACTGCCTACTGTTTCTTATGCCAGAACTACCAACCAGTCTCAAAGGTCACGCGCACGTCTACGAGCGGGCGCACATCAATACGGACGAGATCATTCCGGCGCGCTACCTCAACGTGCATGAGGAGGCCGAACTGGCGAAGTACGCGATGGAGGACCTCGACCCTGAATTCATCAAGCGCGTGCGGGCGGGAGATTTCGTGATCGCGGGCGACGACTTCGGCTGCGGCTCGTCGCGCGAGCATGCTATTTGGGCGCTGCGCGGCGCCGGCGTCCGGGTGGTGGTCGCCAACAATTTTGCGAACATCTTCTTCCGGAACGCGATCAACAACGGCTTCCTCGCAATTGAGTGCCCCGGCGCGGTCGAAGGCGTGCAGACGGGTGATGAGGTGGAGATCAACCTGATGGATGGCCGCCTGCACAATCTGACGCGGGGGACTGAGTTGGTCTTTGTTCCACTCAGCGATTTCGCGCGCGAGCTGATCACAGCCGGCGGGCTGCTGCCTCACATCCAAAAGTCGCGGGGCGCTGCCTGAAACGAATTGAACCACCGAGACACGAAGGCACCAAGGATCTGAAACCTTTCACCACTCTTCGTGTCTTGGCGCCTCTGTGGTGAAACTTAATTGCAATGAAAGCTAAGATCACAGTCCTCCCCGGAGATGGTATCGGCGTCGAAGTGACGCGCGAGGCGGTCGCTTGCCTCGAAGCCATCGCCGCGAAGTTCGGTCATCAATTTGAATTCGAGACCCGGCTGATCGGCGGCGCCGCGCTTGACGCCGTCGGAGTGCCGCTGCCCGACGAGACGTTGGAGACTTGTCTGGCGAGCGACGCGGTCTTGCTCGGCGCGGTGGGCGGCCCGCAGTACGACTCGAACCCGCCGAAGCTCAAACCCGAGACGGGGCTGCTCGGTTTGCGCGCCGGCCTGGGTGTGTACGCCAACCTGCGCCCCGCCTTCTTACATGACTCACTCGTCGGCGCCTCGCCGCTCAAGCCTGAAATCATTCGCGGCACCGACCTGTTGATCGTCCGCGAACTCGCCGGTGGCCTCTACTTCGGCCAGCCGCGAGGGATTGAAGAGAATCGCGCCGTCAACACGATGGTCTACACCGACGCCGAGGTCGAGCGCGTGGCGCGCGTCGCCTTCGAGCTGGCGCGGAACCGGCGGCAGAAGGTGACGTCGGTTGACAAAGCCAACGTGCTCGAAAGCTCGCAGCTCTGGCGCAAAGTGGTGACGCGGGTGGCGAGTGATTACCCAGACGTGCAGCTCGAGCACGGCTACGTCGATAGCTGCGCGATGGCCCTGGTGACGCGGCCGAAGAGCTTCGACGTGATCGTGACGGAGAACTTGTTCGGCGACATCCTGAGCGATGAGGCCGCGGTCCTAACCGGCTCGCTCGGGATGCTGCCGTCGGCGAGCCTCGGCGGCAAGGTTGACCTCTATGAACCGGTGCATGGCTCGGCCCCCGACATCGCGGGCCAAGGGGTGGCCAACCCGCTCGGCGCGATGGCGTCGGCCGCCATGCTGCTGCGCCATACTTGCCGGTTGGAAGGCGAAGCGCGGCTGCTCGAGGAGGCGATCAGCGCGACGCTCAGCGAAGGCTACGGCACGGCGGATTTGGCCGGCGCCCGGCAGCGGGTCAGCACGACCGAGATGGGCGAACTCGTCCGCCGCAAGCTCGCCGACCGGGCACGCCACGAAGCCACCACGCGGCCATAAATGATTTTTATCTTTCTATAAATACAATTAAGTGGACAGCTCGAACGACAATGCCATAAACTGTGCCTGCTTACATGCGACTGTCACCGACCCTGAAAGTCGCCGCACGAATGCCGCCGGCAAAACAGCTCAACGCGGCCCTGGAGTTTATGTCAAACCGCAGCTCACAACTCGCCCTCTTTGGTTCCCCGCTGACACCCGCAGGCAACCGGCCTGCTATCTCAGTGCGAGTTGGCAAGCTCACCCTTAGCGTAATCGTCATTATTATTCAGGTGATCGGGGTAGTGATGACACCCGCACCGCTCGCCGCCAGAGCAGCCTGATGACACAGGCTGAGAGAGGCAAACGAAGCCCCGGCGAGCTCTACAAGGTTCGCCGGGGCTTTCTAGTTTCGGCTTGAGAAAGATCGAGGTGAAGAGATGAAAATGCGTGGCGCACGAATCCTGATCGAAGCACTGCGGTGCGAGAATGTCGACCACGTCTTCGGCTACCCGGGCGGCGCGGTGCTGCACATCTACGATGAGATCGTCAAACACACCGACCGCCTCAAGCACTACCTGGTCCGCCACGAGCAGGGCGCGCTGTTTGCCGCCGCCGGCTACGCGCAGGCGACCGGCAAGACCGGCGTGGCGCTGGTCACCTCCGGGCCGGGCGGAACGAATGCGGTGACCGGCATCGCCAACGCCTTCATGGACTCGCTTCCCATCGTGGTCTTCACCGGGCAGGTGCCGACGCACCTCATCGGCAACGACGCCTTCCAGGAGGCCGACCTGACCGGCATTACGCGCTCCTGCACCAAGCACAATTATTTAGTCAAGCATGTCGAGGACCTCGCCCCGACGATCAAAGAGGCCTTCCACGTCGCGAGCACCGGACGGCCTGGCCCGGTCTTAGTCGACTTGCCGAAGGACGTGACGGCGCAGCAGGCGGAGTTCAAATATCCCGAGTCGATCTCCATGCGCAGCTACAAGCCGACGCTCCAAGGCCATCCGGGGCAGATCCGGCGGGCCGTCGAAGCCATGATCAAAGCCAAGCGGCCGGTGCTCTACGTCGGCGGCGGGGCCGTCGCGGCGGGCGCTCACGAAGAGGTGCGGGCGCTGGCCGAGAAGTTAGAGCTGCCGACGACCTGCACGCTGATGGGGCTCGGCTCCTTCCCCGCGAGCCACCCGTTGAGCCTCGGCCTGCTCGGCATGCACGGCGGCTACTGGACGAATATGGCGGTCAACACCAGCGACCTGCTGATTTCGGTGGGCGCCCGCTTCGATGACCGCGTGACGGGCAAGCTCGACGAATTCGCCAAGGGGGCCAAGATCGTCCATATCGATATCGACCCTTCTTCGATCAGCAAGAACGTGAAGGCGGACATCCCGGTGGTCGGCGACGCCCGCTTCGTGCTCCAGCAGATGCTCGCCGAAGCGGCGGCGCAGTTCGAGGCAGGCGCGAAGCTCGCTCCTCGCGAGGAGTGGCTCGGGCAGATCGCCGAGTGGAAGCGCCAGCACCCGTTCTGGTATCACGAGGACGGCGAGGTGATCAAGCCGCAGTTCGTGATTCACGAACTGCACCGCATCACCAAGGGCCAGGCCGTCGTCTCCGCTGACGTCGGCCAGCACCAGATGTGGACGGCGCAGCTCTACGGCTTCGAGCGCCCGCGCCAGTGGCTGAACTCCGGCGGGCTCGGGGCGATGGGCTATGGCTTCCCCGCCGCGATCGGGGCGGCCGTGGCGCGGCCCAAAGATTTGGTCGTCGCGGTCGTCGGTGATGGCGGCTTCCAGATGACCCTTAATGAAATGGCGACGGTCGTGGAGTACGACATCCCGGTCAAGATCGTGATCATCAATAACGGCTATCTCGGGATGGTGCGGCAATGGCAGGAGCAGTTCTACGCTCACAACTACTCTTGCGTTGACCTGCAGCAGCCCGGCCCTGACTTCGTCAAGCTGGCCGAGGCCTATAACCTGCCCGCGCTGCGCGCCACCAAGGTCTCCGAAGTCACCCGCGTGTTGGAGCAAGGCTTGAATCGGCCTGGCCCAGTTTTGATGGACATCCAGGTCGCGCGGGAAGAGAATGTCTTCCCCATCGTGCCGGCAGGGGCAGCGTTGAAAGATATGATCTTGGCGTGAGGTTGCAATAGTTCAATGCGGCGTTCGATGATAGTGCTGTTAACGACCAACAGAACTTGCGTTGGGAGGTGACGCGATGACTTGCGAAATTTTGGTCAAACCTGTCGCGCATGGTTTCGTCGCCACAGTCTTGGGTTTGACCGGTTGTACGGTTGAGGCCCCGACGCGCGATGAGGCGATCGACAAGGCGCGGCTGGAAGCTCTCAGTTGGCTGGCCGGCGGTGAAATCGTCCAGGTGGAAATTGATTTGCCCCAAGCCCAAAAATTCGGTGTCGGAATCTTTGCCGACGATGAGACGTTCGATGAATTTCTGGCCGCCATGAAAGCTTATCGCGAGCAAGTTGACTCCGATCCGAAGATCCCTTAAAGCCGCTGGAACAGCAATGCCGCTCCATATCTTGGATACAGATCATCTCACGCTGGTTCAACGTAGCGAGCCGAAAGTATCAGTCAGATACCTTTCTCTGCCGCGTGAGGATCTGGCGGCATCAGCCATCAGCTACGAAGAGCAAATTCGTGGACGGTTGGCTTACCTCAGTCAAGCTAAAACGCCCGAAAAGATTTGTCGGGCTTACGCTTTACTGTGCCAGACGCAGCGCTTCTTCTGTACTCTGCGGGTGGTGGAATTTGATAGCAAGGTTTCAGCAATCTATGACGCACTGCGTCAAACCCATCGCCGTTTAGGCAAGATGGATTTGCGCATCGCGGCCACCGCGTTATCTGTCAGCGCGACGCTCGTCACCCGTAACACGCAGGACTTCAGCGCGATTGCGGATTTACGCCTGGAGAACTGGGCCTAACACTTTCCGGGAATATATGCGACATACAATCTCACTGCTGGTCGAAAACGAATACGGCATGCTCTCGCGGGTCGCGGGGCTGTTCAGCGCCCGCGGCTATCAGATCGATACGCTCTGCGTCGGGCCGACGCTCGAAGAAGACATCTCGCGGATGACGCTGACGACGCACGGCCATGATCAGATCATCGAGCAGATCATCAAACAACTGCGCAAGCTCGTCAAAGTCATCAAGGTCACCGACCTGACCGAACGGCCGCACGTCGAGCGCGAGATGGCTATGCTCACGGTCAATGCCGAGATGGGTGAACACCGCCAAGAGGTATTAAGTTTAGTCGACATCTTCCGTGCCAAGGTGGTTGATGTCTCGACCGACGCTTTCATCATCGAGATGACGGGCAACGCCGAGAAGGTCGAAGCCTTCATCGAGCTGCTCAAGCCCATCGGCATCCGCGAGATCGTGCGCACCGGCACGGTGGCCATGACGCGCGTGGCGGCGACCAAAGCGCATCAACTCCGCGGCAATGAAGAGACGTTCTCACAGTTGACGCTCAACGAGAAGGTCTAGTCCGGCAAACTTTCCAGTTTGCCGATGCTCGCGACCGGCCTTTCTTGAAACCCAGCAGCAAACTGGAAAGTTTGCTGGACATTCAGTGAAGGAACTTTTTTATGCACATCTACTACGACCAAGACGCTGACCCGCAGGTCCTCGCGGGCAAGCGAATCGCGGTGATCGGCTACGGCTCGCAGGGCTTCGGCCACTCGAATAATTTGAAAGACAGCGGCTGTGACGTGGTCGTCGGCTTGAGGCCCGACAGCCCTTCGTGCGCGAAGGCTCAGTCGGTGGGCCTTGAAGTCCTCCCGGTGGCGGACGCGGCCGAGCGCGGCGACATCATCATGATGCTCACGCCGGACGAGCTGACGCCGGGCATCTACCGGCGCGAGATCGAAGCGCACCTCAAGCCAGGCAAATACCTCGCCGTCGCGCACGGCTTCTCGATCCACTTTAAGAAGATCGTGCCGCCGCCCGAGGTCAATGTCTTCATGGTCGCGCCCAAAGGGCCCGGCCACCTGGTGCGGCGCGAGTACGAGCGCGGCGCGGGCGTGCCCTGCCTGCTCGCCATCGCTCAGGACCCGAGCGGGGATACGAAGCAGGTCGGCCTCGCCTACGCCCGCGCCATCGGCGGCACGCGCGCGGGCGTGATCGAGACGACCTTCAAAGAAGAGACCGAGACCGACCTCTTCGGCGAGCAGGCGGTGCTCTGCGGCGGGCTGACGGCGCTCATTCAAGCGGGCTACGAGACGCTGGTCGAAGCCGGCTACGCGCCGGAGATGGCCTACTTCGAGTGCCTGCACGAGATGAAGCTGATCGTCGACCTGCTCTACGAGGGCGGCATCTCGAATATGCGCTACTCGATCTCGAACACGGCCGAGTACGGCGACCTCACCCGCGGCAAGCGCATCATTGGCACGGAGGTACGTCAGGCGATGAAGCAGATCTTGAGCGAGATTCAATCCGGCCAGTTCGCCGAGGAGTGGATGGCCGAGGCCGAGTCGGGCAAGACGCGCTTCACTCAACTCGCCGAGGGCGAGAAGAAACATCAGATCGAGCAGGTCGGCGCCCACCTGCGCGGGCTGATGCCGTGGCTTGAGAGCAACAAGTTGGTGGATAAGGCCAAGAATTGATCTCAAATTTGAGATTTGAGATTTGAGATTGCGATGAAAAACGGTTGGGTAGAAATCTACGACACAACTTTGCGCGATGGGGCGCAGGGCGAGGGCCTCGCTTACTCGGTCGAGGACAAGCTTAAGATCGCGCGTTGCCTGGATGATTTGGGCGTGACCTACATCGAAGGCGGCTGGCCGGGAGCCAACCCCAAGGACATCGAGTTCTTCGAGCGGGCGAAGGAGTTGGGCCTCAAGCAGGCGCAACTCGCCGCCTTCGGGAGCACGCGCCGCGCCAATTCCCTGGCCGTCGATGACGCCGTCGTGCAAGGACTGCTCGCGGCGGAAACGCCGGTCGTGACCATCTTCGGCAAGTCGTGGGACTTCCACGTCGACGTCGCGCTCAAGACCACGCTCGACGAGAACCTGCGCATGATCGCCGATACGGTGAGCCACCTGAAGTCTCGCGGGCGCTGCGTCCTCTATGACGCGGAGCATTTCTTCGACGGCTTCCGCGCGAATTCCGAGTACGCGCTCGACACGCTGAAGGCGGCGGTGCAGGCCGGGGCCGAGACGATCATTCTGTGCGACACCAACGGCGGCACGCTGCCCGACCAGGTGCGCGAGGTCGTCGCCATCGTGCGGGCCAAGTTCCCCGCCGCCAGACTCGGCATCCACGCGCACAACGACAGCGAGCTGGCGGTCGCCAACACGCTCGCGGCCGTAGAGACGGGCGCCACGCACGTGCAGGGCACCTTCAACGGCTACGGCGAGCGGTGCGGCAACGCCAATCTCTGCTCGATCATTCCAAACTTAGAACTGAAAATGACGCGGCGCTGCCTGCCGGACGGCAAGCTGGCGCTGCTCACCCATACCAGCCGCTACATCAACGAAGTCGCCAACCTCGTGCCGAATGACCGGGCGCCTTTCGTCGGCCGCAGCGCGTTTGCGCACAAGGGCGGCATCCACGTCTCGGCCGTGGCGCGGGCGAAGGAGACTTACGAACACATCCCACCCGCGGCCGTCGGCAACGAGACCCGCGTCTTGGTGAGCGACCAATCAGGCGTCAGCAACATCTATTTCAAAGCCGAAGACCTCGGCCAGGACTTCGCCGACCAACCGGACGCCGCGCGGCGATTGCTCGCTGAATTGAAGAAACTGGAGCACCAGGGCTACCAATTCGAGGACGCTGACGCTTCGTTCCAACTGCGCGCCCTCGAAGCCTTGGGGAAACGGCGAAGCTTCTTCGAGCCTATCGAATACCGCGTCTGGATTGGCTCCTCCGGCAACCCCGAAGCAGTCGTGCGGATCAAGATCGGCGACGAGGAGATGCACACGGCGAGCTTAGGGGTCGGCCCGGCGCACGCGCTCGACCTGGCGCTGCGCAAGGCGCTCCTGAAGCACTACCCGGTGATCGAAAAGTTCCACCTCATCGACTTCAAAGTCCGCATCCTCGACGGCGAGCACGCGACAGCGGCCAAGACGCGCGTTCATGTCGAGACGAGTGACGGCGAGCGCTCCTGGAATACGGTCGGCGTCGGCGAAAACATCATCGCCGCGACCTGGCAGGCGATTGTCGAAAGCCTTGAGTATGGCTTGCAGGTGGGAGGCCAGGAGAGTATCCGCTCAGAGCCGGATAGATCCTGCCGGATAGATCCTCAGTAGATCGCGAAATGGAGGAAGAGTTTCATTTTCCATTTTCCATTTTCCATTTTCCATTGGTCATTGCAGAAGTGCGGCGGTCCTAAGCTGAGAGGGTCTCGGGATAGTTGCAGCGGTTCCTCTGCAATGGCAAATGGTAAATGACAGATGGAAAATGGAAAATGCCCTTCCTTCCTGATTCCGTAATCTACTGATCCTGATGAATCGCAGTGGGCCGGCCTCTCGGCCCGGTCGCGATTGGCGTCCCGCTGATGGTGATGGGTATGGTATCCTGTCGAAGGGACCATCCGTCCTGATCCAAAGAATGGGAGGCACTGTCATGCGGAAAAAGATCACCTTCGCCGCTTGCCTGCTCTGGGCTTTGTCTGCGGCTGCCGGGCCTGGGCTGGGACAGGAACACAAGGCTCCCTTCACCAAAGAGGAGATCCTGCGCTTGCTCAAGCCGGTGCCCGGCGAGCGCTATGAGCAGGGCGATCTCGCCGCCGAAATCGCGCAGCGCGGCGTGGCCTTCCCGGTCGATGAACGGACGCTCAATGAGTTGCGCCGGGCCGGGGCGCGATCCTTCCTGCTCGAAGCGATTCAACAAGCCGCCCGGCCGGCCGATCAGCCGCAGCTGAAGCCGAACCCTGCGGGTGAGGCTCAGTTGACGAAGGAAGCAGATCGACCCGCAGCGCGCGCCGAGGCGCCGGCTCAATTGCCGTTGCTGGAGCAGGCGCGGTCTCACGCCTCAGCCTTCGTTGAGGAATTGCCGAACTTCATCGTCACTCAGTCAGTCACGCGCTATCGGCAGACGCCGGAGCGGAAGGACTGGCAGCTCGAGGATAAGCTGGAGGTGGAACTCACTTACCGGGTGAAGGAAGGCGAGCATTTCAAGCTGGTCAGCCTCAATGGGAAGCCGACGCAATTGACCTATGAAGCGCTGGGCGGGGCGACCTCCACAGGCGAGTTCGGGTCGATGCTGGGAGCGTTATTTGCGCCCCAATCCCAGGCGGCATTCAAAGAGGTCAGACGCGAGCTGTTCCGCGGGCACCAGACGGTCGTCTTTGATTTCAAAGTGAAGAAGGGGAATTCCAGCAGCCAGATCACGGACAAGACCAGCGGGCGGACGATCACCACTGCCTATCAGGGGAGTGTCTGGATCGAGGCTGACACCGGGCGGGTGCTGCGCATCGAGCAGTCAGCGGAAGATATTCAGCGTGGTTTTCCGATCACGCTGGCGGAGAACGCCGTCGACTACGACTGGGTGATGATCGCCGGGGAGCGGTACCTCATGCCGGTCTACGCCGAAGTGATCCTGGGTCAGGACAGCGAGCGCTACTATTCGCGGAATGTGATCGAGTTGCGCAATTACCATATGTTCGATACGGATGTGAAGATCGTTCCGGAGAGCAAGCCGCCGCAGTGAGGATCATCAAAAACAACCGCCGCAGCTTGTGCGTTGACACCGGGGTTCATCGCCCGGCGCCGCTTCAGCAATCTTTTGCGGCATTGATCAAAAGCTGCGTGAACGCTGACACCGGGAAGGGTGAGGCCCGCTACGTTTTCCCTTCCGAGACAGAACTGCCGTGATCATTCACGCCAAGAAAATTCATCTCCTGCTCGGGCTGGCCGGATTCTTGATCTTCCTGTTTTCCGGCCAGTACATGAGGCACTTTATGCCCGAGATGCACCTGGACGGTCACGACCGGCTGAGGTTCTCGACGCGAGGCAGCCACATCTACATCCTCATGTCGGCGCTCTTGAACCTCTCGCTTGGTTCATACCTGAGAGTGAGCGCGGCCAGGTGGCGGGCCGCGCTGCAAGCGATCGGGTCGGTCTTGATCATCGCCGCGACGGTGCTGCTGGTCGCCGCCTTCTTTTACGAATCCAAAGATAGCCCTGAAAGGCCCGTCACCTTGTCCGCCATGATCGCCGGTCTGGCAGGCACCTCGCTTCACCTGCTCAGCTCGATCAAGGATAAGTCATCCTCGCTCCCCTAGCCGTCGCATCAACTCTCCCCCTCTTGCCTCCGCTCAAACGCTACGCCTCGCAACGCTATTGCCCTGGACAAGCTTGAATGGCCCGGGCGCACCCTGGCCGGAAAGATTGACAAGCGCCGAGTCTCTGGCATAAAGTGCGTGATGTAACCCAGATTTCAAATTTTGCTCGGCGCCGGTCAGGGCCGGCAACAAGCAACGTCATCCGAAGATACCGTCGAAGATACCGTCAGAGTTACTATTGCCTGCTCCCCACCGATGGCAGCGCTGAAACGAACACCGACCTCCCGCGCGAATCGGAGAGTGCCGAACCTAATATGCCGACCATGATCACCAAGCCCATTCGAGTCCTGCTCACACCAGGAGGAGAAGAGCTAAAGCGGTGATCACAGTCGACGCTCGGATCGGCGGGGGCGATGGGTGTGCTTGGCAGCGCCGGGATGGCGGATCAAGCGGGAGACGTCCTTAAAGGTCCAGGGGGCATGTTCGGCCAGAAGTAACCGGCCGGCTGCCCAATTCAATCACCAATTACCAGAAGGAGAAGAGATTATGGCTAGTTTTGAAGAGCTCAAACAAAAATATGATTCCGTCTTCGAGAAGGGGCACGAAGTCGGGCTGCAAGTCCAGAATGTGGAGATGGAGGGCGAGAAGCTGCTCATCCGCGGGGTGGTGCCTTCGGACTACGGCAAGAATCAACTCTGGGACGAGATCAAAGGCGTCGATGCGTCGGCGAGCGACCTGACGGCGGACATCAACGTCCAGCCGGGCGCGGCCTATACCGTGCAGTCCGGCGATACCCTCTCGAAGATCGCCAAGCGTTTCTACGGCGACGCGAACCATTACCACCACATCTTCGAGGCCAACCGCGATCAGCTTGATGATCCGAATCAGATCCAGGTTGGACAAGAATTGAAGCTGCCCTAGCGGCGAATTAAGAAGGAGGCAATGATGGATTGGCAAAATATGCTCGGCGGCCTGCTCAACCAAGCGACGGGCGCCGCCGGCGCCACGAACCAGCAAGAAGTGCATGGTCTTTTCGACCAGCTCGCGGGCGCGGTGCCCAGCTCCACGCTCGGATCGGTGATCGGGCCGGCGCTGTCCTCGCTCGGCACCCAGCAAGTGATGGAACACGTCTTGAATTCCGCCAGCGTCATGAATCCGCAGCAGCGTGAGGGCCTAGTCGGCTCGCTGCTGAATGGGTTCAGCTCGTCAGGGACTAATGTTCAGTCACTCCTGGGGCAGCTTGGGATCAACCCCTCCGTGGCCGACAACCCCCAAGAGGCGAGCCCGGAGGAGGTGGCCAAACTCGCGGCGCATGCCCACGAGAACGAGCCTGGCGTCTTCCACAACGCGATGGCCTTCTATTCCGAGCATCCGACGCTAGTCAAAGCGATGGGGACGGTGGCAGTCGCGGTGATCGTCAAGCACCTAGCTGATCGGACTTAGATCGGTTTTCATTTGGGCATCTAGCGTTCGGCATACCGGAGGCGGGCTTTGGCGGCGATGGAGGAAAAGCCTGCCTCCGGTATGCCGAACGCTGGCGCTCAGTCACCAACGGCCGAAGGAGCAGGGGGATGCTGAAAGAATTCAGGGAATTTATCATGCGGGGGAATGTGCTCGACCTGGCCGTAGGCATCGTCATCGGCGCGGCCTTCGGCAAGATCGTTACTTCATTTGTCGAAGACATTCTCATGCCCCCCGTCGGGCTGTTGACGGGCGGCCTGGATTTTTCGAACAAGTTCATTGACCTCACGGGGAAAGGTTTTACCACCCTGGCGGAGGCCAAAAAGGCCGGCGCCCCGACGCTCAACTACGGCCTCTTTCTCAACACCGTGATCAACTTCCTGATCGTGGCCCTCGCGATCTTCCTGGTCGTCAAACAGGCCAACCGCCTCAGGAAGCCGAAGGAAGTGGCGCCGCCGGCAACCAAGGACTGTCCTTATTGCCTGTCGGCCATCCCGGTCCAAGCGACCCGCTGCCCGCACTGCACTTCTGAGGTGAAAGCGGCCGCGTAGAGTGAGCAAGGAGGAGGGGTCTCGGCAACGCAATCCCGGTTCGGTCTACATCCAAGGCAGCAAAGCCCCGGCCCTGGCTCCGGGGGCGAAGATGACGGTGCGCACCTCGGTGCCGCAGCGAGAGGGCGCCAGACAATAACTGCTGTTCGAAAAAGCGGAGGCCTGGCCTCCGTACGAAGGAGGAAACTATGTTCAGTTCCATCGGCCAAATCATCTGGATGATTATCATCGGCGTGATCGTCGGGGTGATTGCCAAGCTGATTATGCCGGGCCGGGACCCTGGAGGCTTTTGGGTCACGGCCATCATCGGGATCGTCGGCTCGTTCATCGGCACTTTCATCGGCCGCGCCTTGTGGGGAGGGCATGGCTACACGGCCGGCTGGATCATGTCGATCGTGGGCGCCATCATCGTGCTCGCGGTCTACCGGCTCTTCGCTCGTCGCGCGGCGTAAGCTTGACGGTCGCGCGACAACCAAGCTTTTTCATCGCCCATTGCTATCACTCACACACGGGCTTGATGTTGCCAGCCTGAAGGGAGATCTTTTGCTTCGGAAGAACCGCGGTTTCAACTTTCGGCTGTTTACCTTTGTTCGGGAAACTTGAAACCGATATAGGTGCCAGAGCTGATCCCCATCAAACCCAGCAAGGTGGTGCTGAACTCGGGCATGGTCAACCCGTTGTACACTGACGAGACGAAAATCACTCCGAGCACGATCGTCCAGGCGAAAATCTGAAAACGATGAAAGCTATACCCGTTGGCGTCGCTGAGAATGTCTCGGAGGAAGCCGGCCGAGACGCCGGTCGAGGCAGTCGGAGTCAGGGCCTGGAGCTGTTGGTTGACCTGGGCCAGCCGCGTGCGGTAATCCTGGAGTTGTTTGCTCAGGCTGTCCCGGTTAGTCAGCTCTTCCGGCGTCATGGCGGCTTTGGCCTGAAGGCCGGCGATCTGCGCTTGAAGCTCTGGGATACTTTGCTCCAGCGCCTGCTTCTCGGCGATGAGGTCTTGTAGTTTAGCTTCTTTCGCGGCATCCTTGCCGGAATCGATCAGGGCTTCGCTCAAAGCTGTGCCGGCGCTGATGCCCATCAGTCCAAGCAACGACGGCGTGATCGTGTCGAGCGCGCCGGTAATCAGCCAGATGACGACATACGACGCGTAGATCAAGAAAAACCAGAATGCCATCTGGGCCCGGCCCAGATTGTAGGGTCTGAGCTTTCCCCCGGCTGGTTTTGGGCCCGGCTCACGGATGATGCTGGTCGTTCGGGCCAACCAGAGAAACAGGATCAAGGTGACCAGGACCAAGATCAACGCGGTGACCCCGTACCACGGCGAAATCACGGTGAGTGGGACTCTGTTATTCGGGTCGTACACCGTGTCGAATGGCGACCGATTTTCCAGCCCCACACTGAAGAATACCGGGTGGCGAATCCCCGTCGGCGCTCCCAGCAAATCGACCCACACGCTCTTGTTCTCGGGCGTGATGCGCAAGTGAAAATGCAAATGGTTCCTGGAGGTATGAATCTCTTCCGGATAGTTGCCGCGGATCGCCAGGCCGTTCAGATACGGCACGAGTTTCCTGGGGTCGTTGGTAGCCGCCCACTCAGCCAGGTGGTCGACCTCAACGCGGATGAGGTCATCCGCTTCGAGATTTCCCTCAAGGCCTATCACTTTGGGCGGGGCGCTCGGGGTGGTTTGGGGGCTGGTTGGCTGCGCAGCCGCGGTGGGTTGGGGGTTGCTCGTCTGCGCAGCCACACTGTGAGTCGTCGCAGCCAGAAACCCCAGCAACATGAGGACAGCAAGACCCGCTACCTTGGTTGGTTTCATCTGAGCTGACGGTTCGCGCGAATTAGAGCGCGATTTTGAGATTTGAGATAAGCTCGTGGAATGAGCCCTAAAATCACGGCTGTCCACGAACGGGTTGACGATATACCGGTCCTGATCGCGCTGCTGCTCAAG
>Ga0207646_10000481_pt1 | contig 53432 bp, 44 predicted proteins | sample KBSK5502metaG_FD_184343 | JGI IMG/M metagenome (GOLD analysis project Ga0207646, IMG submission 184343) | Corn, switchgrass and miscanthus rhizosphere microbial communities from Kellogg Biological Station, Michigan, USA - KBS K5-50-2 metaG... | ecosystem: Host-associated > Plants > Roots >...
GAAGACAGGCCTCCCGGCTCAACTCTTGCCCCCAGCCCGCCAGCTGGCGGGCTCGGGGCACCTTCCCATAGCGAATCTGCATGGCGACACTCTACCCGAGTGTCACCAATCATTCTGAACGAGAACACGAACACAGGCGACAAGAAGCCCTCCACAACCATTTTCCATAGACAATGATCAAAGTGGCCGAGCTTCCCCTGGGCTGCTCCGGACCTTCGTGCTTTCGGTGCGGAATCAGTAGGCCCAGCGGAGGAGCATGCCGCCGGTGGTGTAGCCGGCGCCGACGGCGATGAGCAGCACAAGGTCGCCTTTACGCACGCGGCCCTGTTCGATCGCGTCGCGCAAGCCGAGCGGGATGGTGGCGGCAGTCGTGTTGCCAAAGCGATCGATATTGACCAGCACTTTCGAGTCGTCCACGCCGAGCCGCTCCTGCATGGCGCGGATGATGCGCAGGTTGGCCTGGTGGGGCACCACGAGCGCCAAGTCGCGGCTGGAGAAGCCGTTGCGCTCGAGGAGATGGCAGGCCACCTCCGCCATCCGCCGCACGGCGTACTTGAAGACCTGCGCACCTTCCTGGTGCACGTAGTGCATTTTCTTGTCCACCGTTTCGTGAGACGGCGGATGGAGTGAGCCGCCGCCCGGCATGTAGAGGTAGCAGCCGCCCGAGCCGTCCACATCGTTGTAGAAATCAATGATACTTTCAGCGGGGGAAGTCGCGGGCTCGACCAGCACCGCGCCTGCGCCGTCGCCGAACAACACGCACGTGGCGCGGTCCTGGAAGTTGAGAATCGAGGTCATGACGTCGCTGCCGATCACCAGCGCCTTCTTGTGCGTGCCGGCGCCGACAAACTGCGCGCCCACGGTGAGCGCGTACACAAAGCCGGCGCATGCGGCCGAAAGGTCAAAGCCCCAGGCGTGCTTCGCGCCGAGGCGCTCCTGCACCAGGCATGCCGTGGCGGGAAACATCATGTCCGAGGTGACCGTGGCGACGACGATCAGGTCAATCTCTTCCGGGTGGACGTTAGTTTGCGCCAGGAGCTGTTGAGCAGCTTCCGTGGCCAGGTGCGAGGCGGCCACGCCTTCTTCGACGATGTGCCGCTCGCGGATGCCGGTGCGCGTGCGGATCCACTCGTCCGTGGTCTCCACCATTTTTTCCAGATCCGCGTTGGCGAGCACCCGCGGGGGCACATAACCGCTGACGCCCGTAATCTTTGCGGCGATACTTCGCAGCATCAATCTCTCCGAGCGACTTCTCGCGACAGAGAAAGCGCGATTCTACGCAATCGGTTGAAGAGTGACAAGGGAAACCCGCGCGCCTCCGGCGGAAAAGCGTCCGCGCGTGTCTGGCGCGCTGTGCAACGTGCTAAACTGTGGCGAAGTCTCCGCCGGAGGATGGGGCATTCGCACGCGGAGGTCGCTCGATGTATTTTGAACAATTCTATCTGGCCTGCCTGGCGCATGCTTCCTACATGATCGGCTCGGAAGGCGTCGCGGCGGTGGTGGACCCGCAGCGCGACGTGGAGATCTATCTCGAGGAGGCCGCGCGTCAGGGCCTCCGCATCGCGCACGTGATTGAAACCCACCTGCATGCCGATTTCGTCTCCGGCCACCACGAACTCGCGCAGCGTACCGGCGCCACCATCTATCTGGGGGCCCGGGCCGGAGCCAAGTTCCCCCACCGAGCGGTGGTCGAAGGTGAGGAGATCCGCTTCGGGCGCTGCGTGCTCCGGTTCCTGGAGACGCCCGGGCACACGCTGGAAAGCATGTGCGTCCTGGTGACCAACCTCGATCGTGCGCCCGAGCCGTGGGCGGTGCTGACCGGCGATACCCTTTTTATCGGCGACGTGGGCCGGCCTGACCTTTCGCCCGAGCACACGCCGCAGCAACTGGCGGGGCTCCTTTACGACAGCCTGCACCAGAAGCTGCTCGTTTTGCCAGAAGGCGTCGAGGTTTATCCGGCCCATGGTGCCGGCTCGCTCTGCGGCCGAAACATCAGCCCCGAGCGCCGCTCGACCATCGGCAAAGAACGCGCGTTCAACTACGCCCTGCGCGCCATGACGCGAGAGGGGTTCGTCCGCCTGTTGACGGCAGAGTTGCCCGAGCGGCCCGGCTACTTCGCGCTCGATGCGGAAATCAACCGCACCGGCGCGGCACCGCTGGCGGAGTTACCGGAGTTGCCCGCACTCAACCCCGACGAGGTACTGGAGAAGCAGATCGCGGGAGCCACGGTGCTCGACACGCGGCCCGCGGTCCAGTTCGGGGCCGGCCACGTGCCGGGCGCGATCCACATTGCGCTCTCCGGGCAATACGCTTCCTGGGCGGGCACGCTCATCGGGCTCGATCGGCCGATCGTGCTCGTGACCGAGGACCAGGAACGCTTGGAGGAATCGCGCATCCGCCTGGCGCGCGTCGGAATCGAGAGCGCGGTCGGATATCTGGAAGGCGGGGTGCTCGCCTGGGAGCGCGCCGGCCTGCGTTTGAGCCAGGTGCCGCAGATTTCGGTGCTCGGCCTCTACCAGCAGCTCTGCGACCAGCCCGACGAGATTCAGGTGGTGGACGTGCGCCAGCCCGCAGAATGGGAGGCGGGACACGTCGAACAGGCGGCGCTGAAGCCACTGAACAGGCTCGCGACGCTCGTGGCCGACCTCGACCCGGCGAAGCCGATTGCCGTCCATTGCAAGAGCGGCTACCGCAGCTCGATTGCCACAAGCCTGCTCGAGCGTGCCGGCTACAGCTTGGTGATGAATGTGGTGGGCGGGTTCGATGCCTGGCAGGCACAGAAGCTGCCCGTGGTATTGCCGAAGCTCGTGGAGGAACGCGCCGCGCCGCCACAACCGGCCCCGGCGGGCGCCTCCTAGCGGAAACCGACCGGTCGCACCAGAGGCGGGTTAAAACGCGCAGAGAAGGCAGGCCCGTCATCAGCGGCCTACTCTTTGATCTTTTCTTCCTTCTTTTTCCGCTCGAGGGCCTCGCCGCGCAGCTTGTCTGCGCAGGCACTGCAGATGGTCCTCGTAGAAGGCTTGCCGCAAATCATGCAGACTTGTTTCTTGGATGGAGCCACCGTTTCTCCCCCCGGACGCAGCTAAGGATTGTAGTTTCTACTCTCGGGCGGCGTCCAGAGGAATCAGGACGCCGATCCGTTGTCCGGACTATGGGGAGCCCGCAGCGAGGATTTCGTAGCGGAAGGCAATCGGTGCGCTTTTACGCAGAGTGGCCGCCACCGAGCAGTATTTGTTCTCGCTGAGTTCGATGGCGTCGCGCACCGCCTTGTCGTCGAGCTGCCCGCGCAGCTTGTAAACAATTTCCAGCTTGGTCCAGACCCTCGGTGGCTCCAGTGCTCGTTCGCCCGAAACCACGACTTCGAGCGATTCCAATTTCTGGCGCTTCTTCGCGAGAATGACGACAACGTCGGTCGCGGTGCAGGCGCCCAGGGCCACCAGCAGCAGCTCCATCGGCCCCGGCGCGGCGTTGGACTGGCGGTCGGAGTCGAGCGGCACAGCGTGGCCCGAGGGAGTCAGCGCAAGGAATTGTTCGTTGCCGATCCACTGCACACGCGCGGTTTCCATGGAACCTCCGGAAGCAGCGGCCAGTCTCCCGGGCCTGCCGACCGCTGGACGGAGAGGGTAGCAGACAGGTGGAGCGTGCGGAAGCCAGGAAAGAGACGCGTGCGAGGAGGCAGCCGTTCAGACGTTCGCGGGAGTGCGCTGGGTGGCGCCAACCTCGACGATCGGATGCGGCAGGCGACGCAGTGTCTTGATGAACACCTGCACGAGTTCCAGGTCGAACTGCGTGCCGCTGCACCGCTCCAGCTCGGCAAACGCCTCTTCGGCAGTGCAAGCCCTCTTATAGGTGCGGTCGGAAGTGATCGTGTCGTAGGCGTCGGCGATGGTGATGATGCGGGCGCCGAGCGGGATCTGGCTGCCGGCGAGGCCTTCAGGATAACCCGAGCCATCGAAGAATTCATGGTGATGCTTCACCATCTTCCGGATCCCGGCGATGGCGTGGAGCGGCTCCAGGATTTTGGCGCCGAAATTCACGTGCTGCTTCATCATTTCCCATTCGTCGGTACTGAGCGGGCCGCCCTTGTTCAGGATGGGTTCGGGGACGCCCACCTTCCCGATGTCGTGGAGCACGCCAGCCAGGCGAACCTCCTCGACTTCCGCTTCACCCAGGCCCAGGGCCTCTGCCACCAGTACGGCATAGGAGGACACCTTCTGCGAATGGCCCTGGGTGTAGTGATCCTTGGCGTCAATCGCCAGGGCGAGTGAGGTCACCGTCTCGATCACCGCGGGCGGCAATGCCTGCGGGCCTTCGTTTGCGCTGGTGGCTCGGCCGAAGCCCGCGGCCGAATCCTGTCCGGCGGGAACGTCGCCGCCCGGAGGCTTGCCACTCGAGCCACTCGCGGCCAGCGATTCTGTGAATTGCTCCAGGCGATGGTAAATCTCTTCAAAGGCCTCCGGGCCGGTGGAGAACAAACGTTTGAGAGTGACGCCGAGATAGGCTTCGAGCACGTCGCGCTTCCATTTCTTGGCCTCGCCGGGATCGAAATGGTCCGCCGTAGAGACGGCGTTGCCGCCCTGGTGCTTCGAAAGGTACATCGAGGCATCCGCCACCTGGATCAGCTCCTGCGGCGTCGAGCCGTGGACCGGGAAGCTGGCGATTCCGAAGCTTCCGGTAATGGTTTTTTCGCGCAGCAGTGGGTCGGAAGAGATCCAGGAGCGCAATTTCGCGGCGAGCTGTTGGCCCTGCTCGACGTTGGTCTCCGGCATCAGGATGACAAACTCGTCGCCGCCGTATCTCGCGACGACGTCCGAGCGGCGGCAGTTCTCCTCGAGGATGCGCCCGATGCGTTGCAGGACCAAGTCACCTTCCAAGTGGCCGTAGAAGTCGTTCACGAACTTGAAGCGGTCGAGGTCCATCAGCACTAGCGAGAACGAACGGCCGGCGCGCGTCGCGCGCTTCCACTCGGCCGAGAGTGCCTCCATAAAGAACCGGTGCGTCTTGACGCCGGTCAGGCCGTCGGTGATGGCCTGTTCCTGGGCCTTCTGGAAAGTCAGGGCGTTGTGCAATGCGCCGGCGATCAGGTCGGCCAACGTGCGCAAGAGCAGCAGATCTTCTTCGGAAAAATCGCACGGCTCCGAACTTTCGACGTAGAGCACGCCGTGCAACTGGTCGGCGTAGAAGATGGGCAGGGCCATGGCGGAGGTCGAGCCTTCGAGCACGGGACGCCCCGGAGTGTCGGGAGCCGCAAGGTCGCGCGCGACCAACGCCTGCCCGGTGCGCGCCACCTGGCCCACCAGCCCATCGCCCAGCACGATGCGGCGTCCCAGGGCATTGCGCCGGCGGCCGGCCTCTGCCTGGATCACCACTTCCTTGTTGGAATAGTCGAGCAGGCCGATCCCGATGTGGTCGTAGGTGAGGCCCTGCTCGAGCGCTTCGGCGATCTTCGCCAGCATCTCGTCGGCGTTCAAGGTGGTGATGGCTTTGCGGGAGATATTGTTGAGTAGGGTGAGGTGCCGCGACTTGGTCTGCTCCTGCCGGAACAGCCGTGCGTTTTCAATGGCGACGCAAGCTTCGCTCGCCAGCACGCGCATCAGTTCCAGGTGGCCTTCGTCGAACAGGCGCTCCTGCGGGCTGTGTACGGCCATGACGCCGATGGCGCGGTCGTAGAGCAGCAGCGGCACGCCGCAAAAGCAGCCGGTCTGCTGCAGGGGCTGCACGCCCAGCTTGCTGGTTTCCTCGGCGAAATGGTCGCGGATGAGCAGTGGCTGGCGCGTGCGGACCAGGTGCTCGGTCAGATGGTTGCCCACGGGGCGCACGCGCTTGGGCAGGCGGATGCCGTCGGTCACTTCGAGCTCGAAGCGGACTTCGTTGCGGGCGGGGTCGAAGAACGCGATGTAGAAGTTGTTGACGTCGAACAGCCGGCGCATCTCCGCGTAGATTTTCTCAAACAGCGTGTCGCTGTCGAGCGTCGAGCTGAGCACGCGCCCGATCTCGTTCATGATGTGCAGCTCTTCGGTACGCCGCGAAGTCTGCTGCACCAGATAACTGTTCTCCACCGCCATGCCGACCTGATGACCCAGCGCCAGAAGCAGCCGCAGCTCGGCCGGGGTGAACCGCCGGCTATCGGGCGCGCCCAGCAGCAGCACCCCGAAGGCCTGCTCCTTGGCCTGCAGGCTGATCGCCACCACGGTGCGCAGGCCCTGGTTCACGGCCAACTGCCGGAACCGGCGGAAAGCCTCCTCGCGCTCAAGCGGCGCCCAGGAAGCGTCGCGCAGCAGATCGCGGAAAACCACCAGGCCGCCCAGGCGCGCCACCAGGCTGACCAGGTGATCGTCGAGACCCTCTTCCTGCGCCGCGCCGCAGAAGGCGTCGCTCAGCCCTGAGGCCACCACAGAACTCGGGCCCTGCGGGTCGCCGTGATGGAGGAAGAGCGCGCCGGAAGGGATGCGCACCACGCTCAGAACGCGATCGAGCGCCTGCGACAACATCCGTTGAATCTCGCCGCCGACGAAGCTGGAAGTGGCCAGGTTCAGGTTCGAGAGCGCCAGTATGTTGCGCTCGACGCGACGCTTGTCTTCCTCATAGAGCGCCATGACCATCAGCAGCGCGGAGAAAAGTTGCGGGATAATCATGAGCAGGCGGATGTCGGGAGTCATGCTCACCGAGAGTTGATTGAGGAAGAGGACTCCAATGAGCATCAATCCCCAGACGAGGAAGGAAACGCTCAAGAGAAGGTCGGCAGTGGTTTCTTGCTTGCGGTTCTCCTGCCAGAAGACCCAGGCCACGCCAAAAAAGACTAGAGCCGCGCCAAGCTCCGGCGGCACGCTCACCCAGCGCATGTGATAGCTCATCGCCCAGACCACAAACAGCGCCCCGGCCCCCGCCAGCTGACGCACCCAGGGGCTGGCTTGGGTGTAGAGCTGCGCCGCGCAGAAAAATGACAGCGCCGCGGCGGCCAGCAACCACTGGTTCAGGGCCCCTTGCCACGGCGCGGCGCCCAGCCACGGCTCAAGCGCCGGGCTCAGGTAATGCAGTGCCAGCAAGCTCCAACCGGCGGCCCACAGCAGCAGATAGAGCTGCCGCTTCGCGTTGTACACGGAGGCAAAGAAAGCCGCGGTGAGCGTAGCGGTCGTCACGAGGCCCAGAGCGACAATACCCTCGTGGGTCATCATGGGCAGACCGCCCCCGGCCGGGCTCCGGAGGAAGCGCCGCTACCACTGGCAGGGGCGTCGAACGAGGGGGCTGGGATGTGCCTGCTCATTGCCAAAAAGCTCGCGACTCTCCCATGGGTCTGGAGCTTTCTCTCCAAAGAAAACACCACTTCCGAAGAAATTTCGAGTCGCTGGCCACTATAGAGCACGGCTTCCGGCAGGGTCAAGGGTACGGGGGTACCGAGTAAGGAACATCCCTTTAGGGCCTGGTTTCCGGCGCGGCGAGTGATCGGAGTGGCCGGCAGCCGGTGAGATGTGGCGCCGACGGCTCGCCTTTCCGTTCCGGTTCGGCTAAGATGAACCGTTTTTCATCTTCGTTGGAGAACTGTCCGGACAGATGACGACTCCTGCCAACCGGTCGAACGCAATCGGCGATAAGCCGCGGGTGCGCTTCGCCCCCTCGCCCACGGGCTATTTGCACGTGGGCGGTGCTCGCACGGCACTGTTCAACTGGCTGTTCGCTCGCCACCACGGCGGCGCGTTCCTCCTGCGCGTGGAGGATACCGACGTCGAGCGGAACCGCCCGGAGTTGGTGCAAGGTATCCTCGAGGGGTTGCGCTGGCTGGGGCTCGACTGGGACGAAGGGCCGTACTTCCAATCGCAGCGCCTGCCCGCCTATCGTGCCGCCGCCGAGAAGCTGGTCGCGAGCGGCGCGGCTTACTATTGCTGCTGCCCGCCGGAAAAATACGCGGGCGCGGATGCGGCGGAAGCAACCGAGGAGGTAGGAGAGGCAAAGGAGAAGAAGGGCCCAGCCCCGCGGCGAGTGACACGTTGCGGATGCCGCGACGCCCGGGCTGCAACAAGCGACCAACCGCCGGCGATTCGCTTCCGCGTCCCGCTCGAAGGGTCCACGCAATTCGATGATGCCGTCTTCGGCCCGAGTGAGGTAGCCAACGAAGAAATCGAAGACTTCGTGCTGCTGCGCTCGCCGAAGAGCTCGGAGCAAATCGCGCTGCCGACGTACCAGCTCGGCGCCGTAGTGGACGATATCGAGATGCGCATCACGCACGTCATCCGCGGCGCGGACCACCTCTCTAACACGCCGAAGCAGGTGCTGCTCTATCGCGCGCTGGGCGCGGCGCCGCCGGTCTTTGCGCACGTGCCGCTCATCCTGGGGCCGGACCGCACCCGGCTCTCGAAGCGCCACGGCGCCACGAGCGTGGCCTCTTACGCCGCCGAGGGCTTCCTGCCGGAAGCCTTCCGCAACTTTCTAGACCTCTTGGGCTGGTCCCCCGGCGACGATACGGAATTCCTCTGCACCGAGGAATTGATCCGCCGGTTCACGCTCGCTGGCGTAAGCCGCACCAACGCCATCTTCGATCGCGCCAAGCTCGAGTGGTTCAATACGCAGTATCTTCAAAAGCTGCCCATCGCCGAACTGTTGCCGTACGTGGAAGCCGAGCTCAAGCGCGCCGGGTTGTGGCAGCCCGAATGGAGCGCAACGCGGCGCGAATGGTTTGCCCGGACCGTGGACCTGCTGCGCCCGCGCACGCGTCTGCTGCCGGATTTTTCCACCTGGGCGCGCGCGTTCTTCAGCGACGCATTCGACTACGACCCGCAGGCACGCGCGAAGTTTTGGAAAGACGAGCGCTTGCCCGCGCTGCTCGCCAAACTGGCCGACGCCCTAGACGCGCTTGCCGAATGGAACCACGACGCCTGCGACCGGGCGCTGCGGGCGATGGCCGAGGCCGAAGGCCTCAAGGCGGGCTTGCTCATCAACGCGACCCGCGTGGCCATCGTCGGCCAGGCAGTGGCTCCTCCCCTGTTCGACACCATGGTCGCGCTGGGCAAGCAGCGCGTGGTCGAACGGCTGCGCCGCGCCCTGCCCGTGCTGACGGCACAATAGTCCCTCCCCCGAAAAATTGGCCGATGACAAGAATTCCGAGCGCTAGCGCGGCGGAGACGCCTTCGACTTCGGCGCGGCCGCGAAAATGTCCGGATGGGCTGCCCGAGCCGGAGTCCCCGGAGGGGCGATTTCCAGCGCGGCGGTGACGAGAATTTTTGCGGGCGGAAGACAGGCCTCCTGGTTGCAGGCCTGGTAGTGGACCCAGAGGGAAATCTGGTGCGGGCCGAGCGGCGCATGGGGCGCGGCCTCGAGCTTCATCCGCAAGGTGAAGCGGCCCTCATAGACGCGGAGTTTCTCCGGCGAGAACTCGAACTTGCGAAGCACGCCCGGCGGGTAGAGGGTCTCGAGCGCGCGGAATCCCCCCGGGAGTTGAGCTTCCAGCGCCGTGGGAATCAGGTATTCCCCCGTGACCTTGTGCGCGTTGATGTGGAAGCCGGGGCGCGTCTCGGCGACGACAGCCACTTCGAACGCGCGCCCGCGAGGTACCGGCTCAAGCGAAACGTACGCCCGCGCCTTCACCACATCGCTCGGCCGCGGCAACTGCGACCCTTGAGCAAGACCGGGTCGCGGAGGCGCGGCACCCAGGCACAGAAGAACGAGGACTGCGAGAGCGCGGCGCATCGCGGCTAGACTTCGATAGGGCTGCCGAGTTGCTGCGTCAGGATGCGGGTCATCACTTGGTTGAGGTTTTCGCCGGTCTTTTCCAACACAAAGGCGCTGGCCGCTTCCGACCAGCCCAGCTTGAAGCTGGTCGAGAGCGCGGAGATCCAGATCTGCCGCACCGGCGTATTCGGGCTGATCACGAACCGGGTTTCCTCGGGCTCTTCGAACAGCACTTCCAGCTTGCCACTTTCTCCTTCCACCTCAAAGCCATGCTCATCGCCCAGCTCGAGCAGACGCCGGCGCAACGATTCAAGAGCTGCGTCGCATTTCATGCGGAAATCGTGCTCGTCCATGCGTCAAGCAGATTACAGCAGATGCGGGAGGGAGGGCAAGGTGGTGTACTCGTCCACATGATTGGTGACACTTTCTGCCTTGACCAGGCTCTGCTGGTCATGGGCCCTTCGCCTACGCCTGTGCGGATTTCTGCGGTAGAACCCTCCAAGACCTAGGAAAAAGGCCCTGTTTAAGAACCATGAGGGGGAAAGTCCAAGCCCCTACATATCGGGGACTTACCAAAGAGGCCCCAAATGGCCGATTCCCAGTGTCACCAATCAATCTGAACGAGCACAGGTGGCAGGGACACCGTCGAGACCGAGAGGATGACGCCCAGCAGCATCAGGAACGAACGCATCTTGTGCGCGCGCAGCGTCTCGAGCGCCACCCCGATCGGCTCGCGCGGGTTGACTCCGGGACTCATCCCTTTCTCACGCCGGTTGAGTATAGCTGTAGATACAAGCGGGGCGGTGGAGAGGTTCCTCTGCGCAACCTTTGGATGACGGAGAAGAAAGCGCCAAGGAAGTTAGAGCTGGCTTTCGATCACCTTCACGATTTCGTCGTGGTTCACCAGGCCGATGATCGTTTTGACCTTTTTGCCGTCGCGGGAAATCAGCATGCTGGTGGGAAGGCCGATCAGCCCGCCGAACCTGTCGGCAATGTCGTCGCTGCCCAACACGATGGGATAATTCATGGCCATCTTCTGGCCATCCACGTCAAACTGCTCCTTCTCGACAAACGGCCCGACGACTTTCTTCCCCTCGTCGTCCATGGCGATGCCCAACACGGTGAACCCGCGCGGGCCGTACTTCTGCTGGAACTCGATCATCCAGGGGATCTCGATGCGACACGGCTGGCACCAGGTGGCCCAGAAATTCACCAGCACCACTTTGCCCTTGTACTGGTCAAGGGTCACGTCGCGACCTTGCAGGTCCTTCATCGTCACGTTGGGAGCGCCCGTGGCCGGCGTCGCTGTCGCCGCCTTGGCGGCGGGCTTGACAGCCGGCCACCTGCGGTCGGCCCAGAACGTCACCGCGGTCAGAGCGACGAGCGTGACAACCACGAGAAGCGTTTTCTTCATTCCGGGACTCCCCTCACCACGCGAAGCGATTCAGAAACGTCAGTTTACCTGAAAGCCAGGTCAGCCGGTTGATGAAAACCAGACCGCCAACAAACAGCAGCAGGACGCCGCTCGAGACCTCGACGGCATGCAGGTGCCCGCGGAACCGTTGATAGAAGCGCAGGAAGCGGCTGATGCCCAACGCGGCCAGCAGGAACGGGATGGCCAGGCCGGCGGAGTAAACGGCCAGCAGAAAGATTCCTCGAGCAATCGTTTCGCTGGTGGCGGCCATGGCCAGCACGCCGGCCAAGATCGGCCCGATGCAAGGCGTCCACCCGAAGGCGAAGGCAAACCCCATCAGAAATCCGCTCACGGCCCCCGGCTGGCCGCCCAGGTTGCGGAAGTGGACGTCGCGGTTGATCCAGCGCGTCAGGAACGGGCCGGCAATGAAAATCAGCGCCACAGAAACCAGATGCACCGGCGCGAGCGCGCTGCCTAGCAAGCCCGGTCTCAGCGCGGGCAGCACCGCCAGCACCACCAGCGCTGCGCCGATGCCAAGCCCCGCGCGAATGGAGATATGGCCGAGCCAGCCCACCAGATGCAGGCCAAAAAGGACAATCAACGCTCCGGCGAAGGGAGCCAGAAGATTGCGGTTGTGCACCAGGAACTGGCCGACAGCGCTGGCGGAAGCTCCAAAAGCAATGAACACGACGGAGAACCCGGCCACAAACGCCAGCGACGATCCTAGCACGCTGCTCTGCGACTGCTGGCCCTGGCGGAGCTGCTCCACGCCGAGGCCGGAGAGCATCGAGATATAGCCCGGCACCAGCGGCAACACGCACGGGGAGAGAAACGAAACCAGGCCAGCAATGAAGGCAGCTACAACCGAGACTTGCATCAGCTCCCTCTAGCTCTCCCCATCGCTCATTCGATGCCACGGACGCCGCTTCGGCTTCGTCTCAAACGTCTATTTTCCCATATCTGCTCCGCTCGCCGCCGCATTTCCTCCGAGACTACGCGGGTTTACCGCGCATGGATTTGCGGGGAAATGTCGCCAGGCGGACGCCCGCGCTCAACCCACGGACGGGTGCACGCTGCACCAGCGGTGGGCCTGCTCGTAAGCGCGAGCAATCCACAGCAGGCTGGCCTCGTCGAACGCGCGGCCGATGATCTGCAAGCCGACCGGCAGGCCAGTGCGCGTGAAGCCGCAAGGAACCGAGATCGCCGGCAGGCCGGTGAAGTTCGCCGGCCGGTTCAGGCGCAGCAGAGCGCCGCGCACCGATTCCTCCTCCGTGCCGACGCGCACGCGCTCCTCGCCGATGCGAGGAGCAGCGACCGGAACCGTAGGCGCCAGCAGGACGTCCACGCGATCGAGCGCCGCGTCGAGGTCGGCGCGCACCTGCGTGCGCACCTCAAGCGCGCGCAGGTAATCGGTCGCGCGGATCTCGCCTCCTCTCTCGAGGCGCTTGCGCACCTCTTCGCTATAGTCGGCCGCCAGTGCGGGAAAGTACCCCGCGCTTTCGTGAAAGCGCCGAGCTTCGGCCAGCGCCACCTGCGTGCTGGGCTCGACTGATTCGTAGAGGCGCGGCAGCGACATTTCCTCGATAGACGCTCCCGCACGCTCGAAACTCCGCGCCGCAGCTTCGGCCAGGCGGCGCACCTCATCGTCCAGGCGCTCCCAGTAGTATCCGCGCGGCCAGCCCAAACGCAGATGCTTCTTTTGGCGCCGGGAGGATTCGCCGATGGCGCGCCCAGCGAGAATGCCGAGCAAGATCGCAACGTCGCCGACTGTGCGCGCGAGCGGCCCGACGTGGTCGAGGCTCGGCGCCAGCGGCACAACGCCCTGGCAGCTCACCAAGTCGAACGTCGGCTTGAGGCCCACGATGCCGCACAGCGCCGCGGGGATGCGGATCGAACCGCCTGTGTCGGTGCCGACCGAGACAAAGCACAGCCCTGCCGCAACCGCAGCGGCTGAGCCGCCGCTCGAGCCGCCCGGGATGCGCGCCACGTCCCAGGGATTCCGTGTGGGGCCGAAGTGCGGGTTGTTGGTGGTGACGCCATAGGCGAACTCGTGCAGGTTGGTTTTCCCAAGCACGATGGCGCCGGCTCGGCGCAGCCGGCGCACCACGGCGGCGTCCTGCCCGGGGACGAAGTCCTTCAGGATTTTCGCGCCGGCCGTGGTGCGCACGCCGCGGGTCCAGATGTTGTCCTTGAGCGAAACGGGAATGCCGTGGAGCGGCCCGCGCCAGCGGCCGCGCAGGATTTCCGCTTCCGCCTTCCGCGCACTGGCCAGAGCTTGCTGGGCAGTGATCGTCAGATAGGCGTTGAGCTGCGGGTTGAACCGCTCGATGCGCGCGAGCAGGATGCTCACCAGCTCGACGGGCGAGAGCTTTTTCTTGCGCACGAGCGGCGCAAGCCGCTCGATCGAAGCGAAGGCAAGCTCTTCCGTCTTCATCGGAGTGAAGAGGTGGCGCCGCTAGAAGATCTTTTCCTGCCGGCGCAGGTTCCCGAAGGTGCCGATATTGGCGATGATCAGCGCCACGCGGAACTGGTTTTCGCTGCGCACCGTGCCCAGTGCGAGGCGGCGATACTCAAAGGCGATGCCGCAGCAGGCCCCGTTATAGCTCACCTGGACCAACTGGTTTTGCATGAACTGCTGCCGGATGTCGTAGCTGACGCCGAACGCCGCGTTCCAGCCGCGGCGATTCAGCTCGCCGTAGCCCACCAGCGCGCGGATCTGGTTCGACTTGGGCTGGAGCACGGGGTCCGACTGCAACGAGAAGTGCGCCAGGGTGAGGAAGTACTCGTGATACGGCCGCACCTTCACCAGCGTGCCCAGTGCGGTCACCTTGCCGCGCAGCGGGTCGTAGTCGGTGCGGAACTCCGCGTCGTACCGCCCGCCCGGAGTGATGCGCACCTCGCTCACCAGCGGCGAAAAGCGGCGGGGCGAATCGGCGAAAGCAAACGGCGTAATCGAGTCGAGCGCCTGGAAGACGTTGCGCTGCCCGGGAACGAGCGCGCCGCCGAAGGTGGGATCAAAATAATATTTCTGCGCGACGCGCCAGGAGACGAGTTCGTCGGCCTGGCCCTCGCCCGTGCGGCGGTAGAGCCGCTGCGTGATGGAATACTCGACTTCGTTCGTGTCGGTCACCGTGTCGTTCTCATCGAAGCGAAGGAACCGGCCGAACTGGTTCACGCCGTCCACGAAGCGATAGACCACGCGGGGCTCTATCGAATGCTTCCATTTCGACCCGGGCCGCTCCCAGATACGCGCGAACGATGGCGGGCGCAGGTCCACGGTGAGCTCGGCGGTGGTGCGACGCAAGGAATCACCCACGACGCTGCCGGAGAGCAATTGCGAGCCGTAGTGCGTCGTGCGCAGCGTGAAGGTCGGCGTCAGACCCAGCCAGGGCCCCCAGTGCAGCGGCATCGTGACGCGCGGGGCGATTTCGGCGCGCAGCACAGCGTCGGGGGTATTGATGTTTGGATCGCTGCGGTGGACGGCGTCAGCGAAGACATCGAAGCCGAAATAGATGGGCCAGCGGCGCCACGGCGCCTGGTCCACCGAACTGAAGCGCACGCCGGGGGCGCTGCGCAGGACCACCGCTGTTTCCGGCTGGGCGCTCAGAAAGTTTTTGTAGTTGAGCGCGGCGAAATTCAGGCTGAAGCCGCGGAAATTGTTGGTGACGAACGCGGCGGAGCGCACCTCGGAATTGATCGCTTCGCCGAACGTTTCGGCGAAGGCCAGGCGGAAGGTAAGCGAGCTGAGCTGATTGATGTCTGCCACCGCGCGCCAGCCGTCGGGCAGCAGCGCGTCGAGCTCCACCTGCGACCTGTGCCCGCCCTGTGGCACCCGCACGCCATTGGGCCCGCGCAGGCCGCGATCCACCACGCCGAAATAGTTGTACCCCAGGCTCACGTTCTCCCACGGCCGGGCGCGGAGGTCGCCGCTTTGGCTCCAACCGCGCCGGCTCAACAACTGCGCCCCTAAGGCGGCGTCGAGCCAGTTCGTCGGCGCCCAGTAGTAGGAATCGCCCATGACGAAGCCCTTGCGCGAACTGGTGCCGAACTCCGGGATCAAGAAGCCCGACTGGCGCAGCTTGCGCCCGGCCGGCGCGGTGGCATAGGGAAGATAAAGGAGCGGGACGTGAAACAGACGGAAGTTGGCGTTGACGAGCGCAACCTTCTGGTCAATCCGCAGGGTGGCGCGCGGCGCATAGAACGTCCACGTCGGCCGCTCGGGCGTGCAGACGGTCAACCAAGCGTGGTGAATTTTATAGGTGCGCTCGTCCAAGCGTTCAACCTCGCGCCCTTCGAAGTGAAGCGGGTTCGGCGTGACCAGAAGATTCGGGTTCGGGCGGCGCTGGATCCGGATGTCGCCACGCACGTGCCAGAAAGTGCCGCGGCCCGTGCGCACGTTGTAGCGCGCCTGGTCAGCCTCCAGGTGCTGCGAGTTGTAATCCAACGCGACGTGGCCGCGAGCCAGCGCTTCGGAGGTGTCGGCGTCGTATTCGACGTGGTCGGCGCGCAGGCGCAGGTCTCGATAGCGGATTTCCACATCGCCGTCGGCGATAAAGACGTTGGCCTCTTTGCGCTGTTGCCGCGCCTCCAGCTCGACCAGGTCGCGCCCGGCGGGAAGGCGCGTCTGAGCGTTGAGCCCGGCGACGCAGGCGAGGAACAGAAACCAGACAAGCGGTCGGGGCCGGTGACGCGAAAGCAGTCGTTTGCAGCGCGCGATGGTGATTGCCCTGCGCATGCCGGAAAAATCGCTCGCTAGCCTAGCATCCCCATCCGGCCCTCGCAACGCGGGCACGAGCCCGTCGCCCCGGCGGCGAAGCGCTTCGCGCCAAGCAGATTTTCGCTGTTTCTTCCAGGGTGCTCGATTAGCGACACAGGCCGGTGCAACCCCCTGAATCGCAGTAGCCCGCTTGCTACAATCCTGCACGTTTCTTCCGGAACACCATCCGCAGCGCAAAACGGACGGGTGATCCAGACCTGCAAGCAATGCGGTGCCGTCAACGAAGCGCACGCCGAGACGTGCTGCTTTTGCGACGCGCGCTTCACACCGAACAAGCCAGCGCCGGCCACTGTAAGCCGCTCCGCGCCCACCGAAGGCAATCTGGCCGTCGAGGTGGACTGGCGGTGCGAAATTGCGCATCGCCTCGCAGCCTACCGCTTGCGCCGACACCGGCTACCGTCGAACGAATCGCAGCCGACACTGCCCTTCAGCGCCGCTGACGCGAAGCGAGCCGAGGAGAGCGAGTCTTACGGTTCGGCGCGCGAGCTTGAGCCCGAGCCCTCCGAAAGCGAGCTGGGCAGGCCCGCTCACGTGGAGCGCATGGAGATCGCAGTCACGCAGCCGGATTTGGACTTCGCCGGCGAGGATCACCCTGGCAGCCGGTGGATCCGGGCTGGCGCAGCGGCCGGCGCGCCGCTGCTTCCCGTGGCCGCGCTGGGCGAGCGACGGCGCGCCGGCCTGCTTGACGCCGCGTTCCTGCTGCTTGCCTACAGCGGTTTTCTGGTGCTGTTCGGGTCGCTCGGCGGCCATTTCTCCTTCAGCAAGCCCGACGCCGCCGTGTACGCGGCGACCCTGGTGCTTATTTACGCGCAGTATTTCGCGCTGTTCACCGTCTTCGGCGGCTCGACTCCGGGGATGCTGCTCCGTGGCTTGCGCGTGGTGAGCTTTGACGGCAGTGTGCCCACGCAGCGGCAATTGCTCTGGCGGAGCTTCGGCTACATCGTGTCAGGCGGCACGGCCTTCCTAGGTTTCCTATGGGCGCTGTGGGACGAAGACCACCTCACCTGGCAGGATCGCATCTCGCAGACGTATCTCACCGTCGCAGAAGGCGCCGAGGCGAGCGAGCCTGCCGTCATGCCGCCGGACACGCGGGGTCTCGTCCACAAGTAAACGCCAAATATAAAGCGGCCTGGACGCGTAATCCTTTGGGTGGCGCGCGCGTCCGAAATTAGGTAACCTTGTCGTTGGAGCGCGCCGAGGTGAAACAGAGGTTCCTGAATCAGAAGCTGGGCAAGCGGATGACCCGCAAAGTGGAATTGCAGAAAGCAAAAGCGGCCCTATCCGGCGCCCGGAAACCCTTGCGGTTCATGAAGCAGAACCCGCTGGGGAGAACATCGCAGGCCCCTTGAGGGGAAAACGACGCCAAGAGAGCCATGCCAACTTTCTATCGTATGCTATAATGCTTTTTTTGCAGAACGAGAGTCGCAACGAATGAGCCGCGCCGCCAAGCTGGCTGTCCTGTCGGTTTCGCTTCTGGTAGTCTGCTACGTCGGGCTGGGCTACGTGCTTGGCAAGGCCACCGACGACAGGACCTACCGCTCGCTTGCCGTTTACAGCGAGGTGCTGCAGCACATTCAGCAGGATTACGTCGAAGAGCCCAACCTGCAAAAGGTGACATCGGGCGCGCTGCATGGCCTGCTTGAGTCGCTCGATCCACGCTCCAGCTACCTGAGCCCGCGCGAATACGCAGAGTACAAACAGAAGTCACAGAACGCGGAGCGAGGCGAGGTCGGTGCGGCGCTGTCGAAGCGCTTCGGCTACGTCCTGGTGGTTTCGGCGCTGCCGGGCACCCCGGCGCAGAAAGCCGGCCTGCGCAGTGGTGACATCCTGGAGGCCATTGCCGGCTTCACGACGCGCGAGATGTCCATCGGGCAGGCGCAGATCCTCCTGGCGGGCGATCCGGGCACAGCAGTGAAGTTAGAAGTGGTGCGTCGCGGGCGCACGGAGCCGCAGAACGTGGAACTCATCCGCCAGCAGCTTGCCCCGCTGCACGTGCTGGTGGACAAAGTCGAAGGCGACATCGGTTACTTGCGCGTGCCGACGCTGGAAGCAGGAAGGGCCGACGAGATTCGTGAGAAGCTGGCGCAGTTCGAGCGCCAGGGAATCCACAAGCTGGTGCTGGACCTGCGGGACTGCGCGCTGGGCCACCCCTCGGAAGCAATTGCTGCGGCGCAGTTGTTCTTGCCCTCCGGCACCATCGTGACGCTGCGCGGGCAGACCGTCGCCCGGGAGAATTTTGCTGCCGATTCTTCGAAAGTTGTCTGGAAGTATCCGATGACCGTGCTGATTTCCGGCAGCACTTCCGGGGCCGCTGAAGTCCTAGCGGCGGGCATTGGCGCCAACCACCGCGGCGAGCTGGTGGGCGAGCGCACTTTCGGCAACGCCTCGGAGCAAAAGCTGATCCCGCTCGAGGACGGCGCGGCGGTGATCCTCACCGTCGCGAACTACTATACGCCCGCCGGCAAACCAGTCGCGGAAGACGGCGTTGCGCCGACGGTTGAGGTGCGCGCCGCGAACGAGGACCAGGCCGACACGGACGAAGAGACGCCGGCCATCTCCGCCACTGGGGGCTTGGGGCTGCAGATGCCGTCCCCGGACGACCCAGTCTTCCGCAAAGCGATTGAGCTTCTGAAGGGCGGAGCTCGCAAGGCCGCCGCGTAGCGTTGTCGCCGCCGGCGCTTCCCTCGCACGCCGTTCCCCAACGGAAATTCCTGCTGCTTCGTTTCCTGTTCCTTCTGTTCGCAGCCTTCCTGATCTTCTGCACCGGCTGCCGCAAAAAACAACTCGCTCCTTCCGAGGTCCGCGCGGTCACGCGCGAACTGGTCTTTGCCGCCAGGACGGCCACAGGCGGCAAAGCGGAAATCGGGATGCGGCCGGAACTTCAGGAGCCGGACCGGGCGCCGCCAGCGGCCGACCATATCTACATCACTCTGGCGCCGGGCCGCGCGGGCCAGCCCGATCCGGCCGCACTCGCCGCGCTCGAAAAGCAACTCGACCAAGTAGCCAGCCTGCACGGCCTCGAGCGCGTCTCGTTCGCCGGAGCGCCGGGGCTGGTGCGGTTCGATTACCAACTGGGCGGGCGGCGAACACACGCCATCCACATCATCACGCCGCTCTTCAGCCGACGTGCGGAAGTTTCCGCACCGCACGGGCGAGCGCCTGCAGCGCGCCTAGCCATCATCATAGACGACCTCGGCTACGACCGCGCCGCCGCCGAGGGGTTGTTCGCGCTGCCCTATCCGCTGACGTTCGCCGTACTACCGCACCTGCCGTATTCGGCCGACATTGCCGAAGAGGCTCACCGGCGCAGCTACGAGGTGATGCTGCACCTGCCGATGGAATCGAACGGCGACGAGAAACGCGAAGTCATTGAGCTACGCCGCGGGATGAGCGCAGAAGAACTGGCACGCCTGCTCGCCGGGATGCTCGAGACCGTGCCATACGCCGTCGGCGTGAACAATCACCAGGGCTCCCTCGCCACCGCCGACCCGCAACTGATGGCCGCCGTCATGCCCGCGCTGCGCGAGCGCGAGCTTTTCTTCGTCGATAGCCGCACCACCCCAGCGACCGTGGCGTACCACGCTGCGGTCCAGGCCGGTGTGCGGGCGGCCTCCCGCAACGTTTTTCTTGACGACGTGTCCACGCGCGAGGCCGTGCGGCAGCAACTGGTGCTGGCCGTGCGACGCGCGCGCGCGCGGGGTTTCGCTATCGCCATCGGTCATCCCCGCCCCGCCACGCTCCAGGCGCTCGCGCAATCCCTGCCGGAGATCGAAGCGCACGAGGTCGCGTTGGTCTTTGCCTCCGAGTTGGTGCATTAAACCGAAACAGTCTCTTCGGCGGTTCAGTCCAGAACCTCCGCGACCATTGCTGCAACCTGCTGGGCTATCGAAGGCGCTGCGGTCAGCCCGGGCGAATCAATGCCGACGAGGTGGATGGCTCGGGGATGGTTCGGATCGCGCGTGATGACGAAATCGACGGGGCCGGCGGCGCCCGGAGGCAGCAGCTTGGCGCGCAGGCCCGAGTAGGCGGGGATCAGATCGGCCGCTTGGAGTTCCGGGAGTAGGTGCTTTCCGAGCCGCGCAAACTCTTCCATGGGAAGGCGGCCGCGCTCGTAATCGTTTTTCTCCGCGACGTAGCGCGCCGTGGGGCCGACGAGCACCGTGTCCCAGAGCGTTTTCATGAGGTGCACGCCGAGGGTCAAGCCCTCGGGGTGCGGCAGCGGGTAAACCAGCGCGTTTACCAGATACGCCTTTGCCCGCACGACCTCGCAATACTCGCCGCGCACCGGATAGATGCGGTAACGCGTGCTGTCCAGCAGCGCGGCGACCTCGTCAGAGTACAGCCCCGCCGCATTCACCACGCAACGCGCCTCGATTGATTCCTCGGTGAGGCTTTCCGGTTGGCGGGGATCGCCGATTTCGATTCCCACGGCGATGGAATCTTTCCGCGGCGCGAGGCGCTTGACTCGGGCGTGGGTGAGGATGCTGGCTCCTTGCCCGCCGGCAACGCGCGCATAGGCCTTGACGAGCTCTTCGCTCGAGACAACCCCCGCCGAAGGAATTTCCAGCGCGGCGAGACCAGCAATGTGCGGCTCGCGCGCGTGGATGGCGGGGCGGTGGATGATGCGCAAGCCCTCGACGCCGTTGGCACGGCCGCGTTCGAGCAGGCCGGCGAGCTTCGTCTCTTCCTCCGGCGTCGTGGCCACGACAAGCTTGCCGGTGCGGCGGTAGGGCACGTTGTGCGCTGCGCAAAACTCGTACATAAGCTGGTTTCCCGCCACACAGTGTCGCGCCTTCTGCGACCCTGGCGGGTAGTAGAGTCCCGAATGCACTACGCCGCTATTGCGCGAGCTGGCGCCCATGCCGAGCTTCGGCGTCTGCTCGAGCAGAAAAACGTCGTCCCAGCGGCTCGACACAGCGCGCGCGATGGCACAGCCCACCACGCCGCCGCCGATAATGACCACGTTGGCGGTATCCATGGTTCGCAACCCACGTTAGAGGATGCGTGAAGCGGAAGCAAGGAGGCAGGGAACTCTTCGACTTGTTTCTCTACCCGCGTCCCTCAAGCAAGGCGGCGCATTCCACCAGCCGCGCGGCCGTGCCGTCGTGCACGGCATAGGTCCTTCTTCGACCGCTGGGCGTATGGGACCAAAGGGTCGCGCTACCGTGCACACCATTCTTATTGACCGCGTAATAGACCACGTAGAACTTGCTCAAGCGCATCTTGTAGCCGTTATAGTTGCGCACAATTCGCTGGAGCGCTTCGAGGCACGCCTCGGTCGGCGACATTCCCTTGCGCATCATCTCGACAACGGTGTGCGCGCCCACAACCTTGATGTTCTCCTCGCCGCGCCCGGTCGAGCCCGCCGCGCCCACGTCGTTATCCACAAAGAGGCCCGCGCCGATGATGGGGGAATCGCCCACCCGCCCGGCAATTTTCCAGGCTAGGCCCGACGTTGTGGTCGTGCCGGAAATATCGCCTTTTTCGTTCACCGCCAGGCAATTGATCGTGCCCGTCGGCGGATGCGTAACCACCTCGCGGATCCATTCGCGCCAGGCCATCTTCTCTGGAGTATCGAGCAGTTCCGCGACCTTTTCTTCCCATTCGGGGCTGTCGAGTCCCGGGCGCCAGTTCTCAGTGGTCTTGGCTTTCCATGCCAGCCAGGCGGCGCGCGAGCGCTCGGTGAGCAGGTTCATCCGCTCGAAGCCCTCCGCTTCGGCGAAGCGCAGCGCCCCCGGGCCCACCAGCAGGATGTGGTTGGTGCGCTCCATGACCACCTTCGCGAGGCGTGAGGGATTCTTGATGTGTCTCAGCGAAGCGACTGCGCCCGCGCGGCGCGTCGGCCCGTGCATCACGCTGGCATCCAGCTCCACTTCTCCGTCTTCGTTCGGCAAACCACCGTAACCCACCGAGGTGTCGTTGGGATCGTCCTCGACCACATTCACCACCGCGAGTACGGCATCGAGCGTGTCGCCGCCCTTGTGCAGTACTTCCATCCCGCGGTCGAGCGCGTGCAGCCCGTTCGTGCTACAGATGATCACCGGCCGGGTGACTTTGGCCGTGGCGGCACTCTGCAAACTGCGCCGGCTCGCGGCAGGGGGCGGAGAGCCGTTGCCGCTGGGGCCGCCGGCACCGAGCAGCCTTCGCGCGCCGGCCGCCAGGCCACCAGCCAGGGTGGTGAGAAAAAACCTGCAAGATGGTCCAGGTCCGGTTGAGTCGCTGGCTTCAGTTCGGGCCAAGGGGAAGGAAATACTGTGTGCCCTTGACGGGTTCCTGCAGGCGGCGCAGGAGCTGCTGGAGATCGGCGTTGCGGTCCACGAAATCAATCTCCGAGGTGTTCACCACGAGAAGATCGGACGCCAAGTAGCGGAAAAAGAAATGCTCATAGGCACGGACGACCTCTTCCAGGTAGTCCTGCGAGATTTGCGCCTCGGCCGGCGCGGCCTTCTTGGCGATGCGCTCGCGCAGCACCTCGGGGCTCGCCTGGAGGTAGACGACCAAGTCGGGGGCGGGCATCTCGGCGGCGAAGATCTCGTAATACTGCTCGTAAAGTCTCAATTCTTCGTTGTCGAGGTTGATGTAGGCGAAGATTTTATCTTTCTCGAACAGGAAATCGGCCACCAGCGCCCCGGGAGTCTGGGCGCTCTGCGCTTCGCGAAGCCGGCGGTGACGCTCCATCAGGAAATACATCTGCGCGCGAAAGGCGGCGCCGGGCTTTTCGCGATAGAAATCAGCGAGGAAGGGGTTGTCCTCGCAGTCGAAGACGCGGCGGGCGTGCATCTGGTCAGCCAGGACCTTGGTGAGGGTGCTCTTGCCCACGCGGATGGGTCCTTCAACGACGATGAAGCGGCGGGCCTGAATTTCGGGGTTGGCCGAGAGGCCGCAGACGGAGCCGGCATGGCGCGCGATTATAGCATCCCGCAGCGTTGCGCCCGATGCGGAAGGCCGCCGCATCCCTCGCGGCGGAAACGGCTCGCGGCTACTGAGCGCGCCTGAGGTGGAAAAAGAACAGCATAGAAAGCTGCGCGTCGCGGAAGGCATTCAGAACCACGCGGTGTGGAGGAATGCGGAACCACCGGCGCTCCCTCCAGGCTTGCCTGGCCGCCCCCCAGAACTGATCCAGGTCAGCGCGCGTGTACACCTGGCCGGGCGCGAGCAGCGGGTACCACTTCGCCCAGAGCAACTGCAACCGGGAAGGAACGCGCAGCTCGGGGAATTCCATCTTGGCGCGCAGGTGGGCCAGTCGCAGGTCGGCGAGCTTCAATTGGCCGCGAGCAGCAACCCGAATCTTGTTCACCTCTTCAACGATACGCTTCTCGGCCTCACTCGGATAACGGGTCTGCAGCCACAGCTCCTCCATCTCGAGCAGCACGCGCAACATCCCGCCCAGATCGGCACGCACCTCGCGGGAGCGCGTCTTCCAGTACTCCCAGCGAGATGCCACCGGATAACCCGGCCGGCGGTTCTTGCGTCCCTTGAGGCGGAAGAAGCCGCACATCATCGGGTGACGCCCTTCCACCTGAATCGAATTCTTGTACCACAGGAAGCGCATCAGGTTGTTCCGATAGGTGCGCGTGGAGCTGCGTCGCAGCACAGCTTTCATATTCTCGATGTCGTAGAAAGCGCGCCAAGCTTCCAGATAGAGCTCCTTCCAGGCGCCGTCTTTCAGGTGGGGATGGATGGTCACCGCATGGTGCGAGTCGTACAGGTTGAAGTCGGGGTGCATCCATTCGCCGCGGCGGAACATTTGCAGGTGGTCCTGCGAGCCCGGCAGCGGCGTCAGCATAAAGAACGAGGCGTGGTCCGGCTGCACCTGCTCCATCAAGGCAGTCAGATCACGGCGAACCGAATCGGTCGTGTCGCCCGGAAAACCGATGATGTAGCCCACGTGGGTGGACATCCCTGCGGAGCGGTAGGACTCGATGAGCTGGTGGTATTCCTCCACGTGGTTTTGGTTTTTGCCCGCCGCTTTCAAATTCTCCGGGTTGATGCTCTCCATGCCGATGAAGACCGTTTGGCCGCCGGCGCGGCGCGCCTTCTCCACAAAGTTCTTGATTTTCCAGGAGAGGACGTCCACCTGCATCATGAATTCCACCGGGATATGCTCCTCCTCGCGAAGACGGATCAGGGCGTCGAAGATAGCCTCCCAGTTTTTGTTGCGCGCGAAATTGTCGTCGGTGAAGAAATAAAAACTGACGCGGTGTTGGCGGTAATTATGACGCACAGCCCGAGCGATGTGCTCGGCGGAGCGAAAGCGCATCTTGCGGCCCTGGACGTTGATGATGGTGCAGAACGTGCACTCGAACGGGCAACCGCGGCCGCAATCGAGCGTGCCGAAGTTGGAAGCGACGAACTTGCGCAGGTACTCCTTGCGGATTACCGGAATGGGTTTCTCGTAGAGGTCGGGCTTGTTGTTGATGAAGTCGTAGAGGGGCTTCAGGCGGCCGGAAACGGCGTCGCGGAGCAGGTCGGCCCAGGTCTCTTCCACTTCGCCCTTGACGATGGTGACGCCTTCATCCATCAACGCCTGAACGTCGGGCGGGATGCCGGGCAACATCGCTAGGAATCCGCTGACGTGAAAGCCGCCGATCATCACCGTGAGGCCCGCCTTGCGGAACTCGCGCGCAAAGTCCGCGGCACGGGGGAACTGATTGGTCTGGACTCCGACCAGGCCGACGATGGTCTTCGTGTGCGACCCGCGTTGGGAGCGACAGATGCGTCTCACCGGCACACAATCCACCGTCTCATCGAGCAGATGGATCTTGACCTTGAGCGACTCTCCGAGGAGTTTCTTAGCGACGACATCCTCGGTGAGCCCCGCCAGGCAAGCCAGCGTGTTGCTCGGCAGCACGCCCCGCCAGTGACGCACCACATAGCCGTCGTCGTCATACTGCGAAGGCTTGATAAGATACAGGTTCAGTGTTTTCAGCACGGCATACTCCTTCAGCGTGCAGCTCGCTGGGAAGTGCGAAACAGTGGACCGCATTCGCAAAACACAGCAGCGGGCCGCACAGCAAAGCGCAATGGCTACAGGCTAGGCCACCGGGGCAAAGACATTATAACAAACGAAGCGGCCAAGCAAATACTCTGTACTCGTCCACATGATTGGTGACACTTTCTGCCTTGACCAGGCTCTGCTGGTCATGGGCCCTTCGCCTACGCCTGTGCGGATTTCTGCGGTAGAACCCTCCAAGACCTAGGAAAAGGCCCTGTTTAAGAACCATGAGGGGGAAAGTCCAAGCCCCTACATATCGGGGACTTACCAAAGAGGCCCCAAATGGCCGATTCCCAGTGTCACCAATCAATCTGAACGAGCACATACTCACAATGTCCAACTAGCCACGCAAAGCGCTCGCCGGGGCCAGCGGGCGGAAGCGCGCGGTGAAGTGGCGCAGGAAGGGCGCCTGATAGGTGAGCTCGAGCCCGCGGAGCTGCTCGCGGCGATTCCACACTTCCAGGATGACCTCGATCACGTAGTCCACGTGGCTCTGCGTGTAGACGCGGCGGGGAATGGCCAAGCGCACCAGGTCCATCGTCGCGTGCTCACCGAACATCAGCGTGCCGATCTCGACCGAGCGGATGCCGCCTTCAAGGTACAACTCGTTGGCAAGCGCGACTCCGGGAAATTGCGCGCGTGGGATGTGCGGGAGAAACGCCCGCGCGTCGATGTAGATGGCGTGCCCGCCGGGTGGCTGGACAATGGGCACGCCTTCCTTCGCAATGTGATTGCCCAGATAGGCGGTCGAGACGATGCGGTAGTTCAAGTAGTCCTCTTCGAGCGCTTCGTTCAGGCCGACCGCGATGGCCTCGAGGTCGCGCCCAGCGAGGCCCCCGTAGGTCGGAAAACCTTCGGTGAGGATGAGCAGGTCTTTTTCCTGCTGCGCGATGGCATCGTCGTTGGTGCCAAGGAAGCCGCCGATATTGGCCAGGCCGTCTTTTTTCGCGGACATGGTGCAGCCGTCGGCATGGCTGAACATCTCGCGGGCAATTTCGCGTGGGGTTTTCCCGGTGTAGCCCGGCTCGCGCAGCTTGATGAAGTAGGCATTCTCGGCGAAGCGGCAGGCGTCAACATAAAGCGGAATGCCGTGCCGCGAGCACATCTCCTTCACCGCGCGGACATTGGCCATGGAGACGGGCTGGCCGCCGCCGGAGTTATTCGTCACGGTGAGCATGACCAGGGGAACGCGTTTCGGGGCGCGGCCGACCAGCTCGGCCAGGCGCGCCACGTCCATATTGCCCTTGAAGGGATGCACGCGGGCCGGCTCGAGCGCCTCGGGGATGGGCAGGTCCACGGCCTCGGCGCCGACGAATTCGCAGTTGGCGCGGGTGGTATCGAAGTGCGTGTTGTTGGGCACGATGTCGCCCTTCTTGCACATCACGGTGAACAGAATGCGCTCGGCGGCGCGACCCTGGTGCGTGGGGATGACGTGCTTGAAGCCGAATATGGCCTGCACCGAATCGCAGAAACGCACAAAGCTCGCCGAGCCGGCATAGGATTCATCGCCGCGCATCATCGCCGCCCACTGCTCGGTAGACATCGCCGCGGTGCCAGAATCGCTGAGCAGGTCAATCAGAATGGATTCGGCGTGAATCAGAAACAGGTTGTAGCCGGCCGCCTCAAGCAGCCGCCCGCGCTCGGCGCGCGTGGTGCGGCGGATGGGCTCGACAGTCTTGATGCGGAACGGCTCGATGATGGTCTTGATGGGCATAGGGTCACCAAACCTTGGTCTTAGGTCAAAGCGGACAAACACAGATAAAAAGAATAAACCAAAGACGCGCGCAGCGAGCAAGCGAGCGTGCAGCCGTGGCCCCAGACAATGGCGTCGCGCGTGCACCCCGTGTGGCGTAGAATCCGGGCACCGACAGAGGGGAGAGCCATGCTCAACACAAAGCGCTTGCTGTTGGCCTTTGTCGTCGTCCTGGTGGTGGACAACTTGTACGGATTCTTGGTGTTCGGCTGGGCGCTGCATTCCTTCCACGCGAGGTACGCTACCTGGTTGAAACCCGAGGCCGAACTGTCCTTCCTGCGAATGTTCCTGACGGGTGCGCTGAATGTGGCTCTGGTCACCGTGTTCTATGCGCTGTTTGCCCGCAACCGGGCCTCGCGGCTTTCCACCGGGATCGTCTTCGGCATCCTGCTGGGGTTCATCGCCGGCTGGATTCCCCAGGCCTACAACAAGCTGCTTTTCGTCAACTATCCCTTCTACACCCATTGGGCGCCCGCCATCTTCGGCGAGTTCTTGCTGATGGGCATCATGCTCGGGCTGGTCTATCGGGAGTAAACCGCGCGAGCGGGCCGCTCCCGGCCACTACCAGCCCCGGGCGAGAACCGCGACGATGCGGGTCAACGCCTGAAGATCGCGCGTATCCATGACCTCGCCCGGGGAATGCGAATAGCGCAGCGGCCAGGCGAGGGGCACGTCGGTGGAACCGTAGCGCAGGAACGCGGCGCCATCGTTGCCGCCGCCGGTGATGCCGTACTGCACGGCGATGCCGTTCGCGCGCGCGAGCGCCACCAGCCGGTCCACCAGCGCACGCGCGGTGACGTTGGAGTTGTCCACCGCGCGCACCACGAAGCCCTTGCCGAGCGGCGCATCGGCGAAGCGCTGCGATTCGAGCGGCGAATCCGAGCTGACAAACGTATCGATAGCGAAAACAGTATCCGGCGCGCGACCCTCGCTCGCAAACCTCTGCGCCGCCGCCAGTGCGCCCACCAGCCCGATTTCTTCCTCCGTGGACCAGAGGAAGGTGACGTCGCGGCCTTTGAGATTCGGCCCCAGTGCCCAGACGGCCTCCACCAGCGCCGCGCAACCCACGCGGTCGTCGAAACTCCGCCCGCTGGCCCGCGCGCCGAGAAGCGGCCGGTACTTCTTCGGGACGCTGATCGTGTCGCCGACCTTGATACCGAGTTGTTCGGCTTCGGCGGCGGAACGCACTCCAGTATCCACGCGCCACGTGATGACCTCGCCCGGCTGCGGCAGGCGCGGCCATTCAAACCCTGGCTGGGACCAGCCGGCCGGGAGTTCCAGCACGCCGGGACGTATCCCCGCGGCGGTGTGCACGAACACCGCGTGCCCGAGAAAGAATTGGCTGATGCCCACGCCGCGCGTCTGCACCTCGAGCGCGCCATCGGCGGCGATCGAACGCACCGCGTAACCGATTTCGTCCATGTGCGCGACGAAAGCAATCCGCGGGGCTTTGCTTCCCGGCGCGGGCACGCCCAGATGCAGAACGAGATTCCCGGACGCATCGGTTTCCGGCTTGGCCCACGGCGGCAGCAGGCGCGTGATGGTTTCGCGCACCGCGCCTTCCTGGCCGCTGACGCCGTAGGTTTCCACCAGCATCCGGAGAATCTCCGTCACCGGCGGCGTGGTCAACAGCCGAGGAGGCGACGGCGGCGAGGTCATTCGCCACGCGACGTTGATTCCTTCGCTACTCGCTGCGCCCTGCGCGTAAAGTTCCAGGAGTTGCGCGAGGCTCACGAGATCGTTCAGGTCGATGAACTCGGCGGGCGTGGCGGGCCACTTCGTCGCGATGCCGAGGTGCACGAAGCGTTCGGGCAGCACCGGACCCGGCGTGTAGCGCGAGCGCGGGAGCGGCGCGGAAAAATCCACGGCCAACGGGATCTTGTGTGTTCCCGCAAGCTGCATCAGCTCCAAAGCGAGGCCTGTAGGCGCCGCTTCCAGGTCGGGCGTGCCGATCAACGGGCCGTTGCCGGGCGCCCAGTGCGGCTGGCGGAGCAACCCCGGAGCTTCGCGCAACCGCCCGCCTGCGGCCGGCAAAACGCTGCGCGGCAGCAGACGCCCGACGTAGACCATCTCATCGGGCTTGACCTCCTGCGTCAACCGGTCGAGTCCTCGCGAATCAGCCCACTGCTCGGCGACAAACGCGACGCTCAGCGTGCCGCGAATTTTGCCAGGGTCGAGCCGGCGCAGCAGCTCCACCAACGCGGCACAACCGAAGCGATCGCCAATGGCCGGCGCGGTAACACGCCCAAAGCCCATGTGGTAGAGTCTGCGGTCGAGCGCGACCGGATCGAGCAGATCCACGCCCGCTGCGGCCACTTCCGCGGCCGAACTGGCGCCCATGTCGATATACATTTCGTCGGGATGCGCTCCGCGGGGGGCGCTCATCCGGTCGGGCTGCAGGTGCACGGAAAGCCCGGCGACCACGCCGGAGACCCACTTGCCCTTGCGCGTGCCGATCACCACGGGCTGCGCGGAATGGAGCAGGTCGAATTCGGGAGGTGCCGTGCGCTGCGGCAGGCGCTGTACGCGCAGGTAGCCGTCCGGGGTAATGCCGCTGACGAGGTAGCCCGGCTCGTCCATCGGCGCGACGATCAACCGATGCGGCGTGCCCTGCCCGATCGTGACGAGCAGGCTCCCGAGGTTATCGCTCTTCGGCCTCCCGAGACTTCGGGGCAGCCGCGCGCGAAGCTCTGCCGCGAGCGGCTGCTCGTAGCCGGTGACCGCAGGCGTTTCGACCAGCGCCGTCAAGTCCCCTACCAAATCCTGTGCAACCGCCTGCCCTGCGACGCAAACACAAGAGGAAAAGAAAAAGGCGAAGAAGGAAACCTGCCGAAAGGGCTTCATTGGCAATCGTGGCCTCTCGCAAGGGGAATCAGGGCTGACCCAAAGCGTTCAGGGCGCGGCGAATGTAACGCAGCGAAGACAGTTGCGCAAGGCGCAGTGCAGTTGGGCACACAGTTCTAGCATCGCGGTGCTAAAATAAGCGTCTACTTGGCAGACTTGGCGAGCAAAACTTGTGTCCCGTGCCGGGGAGGGGTGCCGCCGCTCAAGGGCGCCGAACTCGAGTCCCTGCTCAAACAGGTGGGGGGCTGGAAGGTTGTCGAGGAGCATCACATCGCCAAGGCGTTCAAGTTCCCTGACTTCCGCAAGGCGCTCGATTTCGTCAACCGGGTGGGAGAGCTAGCCGAGGAGCAAGGCCACCATCCGGACATCTTCCTGACCTGGGGCAAGGCTGAAATCACCACCTGGACGCACAAGATTGATGGCCTGACGGAGAGCGACTTCATCCTGGCCGCAAAGATTGACCGGCTTTACCAGCCTTAGTCGGCTCCTGCGCCCAGCACTTCACGCAGAGCGTCCGCGTCGGATACGGGCACTCATCCTGATAATTTGCCTCGCCACATTCCCAGCGGGCTCCGCAGCGCGGGCATTCGTGGGTATGAGTCATGGCATGGCCTCTGCAAATAGATGCGTCGGCCCCCGGCCAGGCGACGGGGGCCTCAAACTTCCAATTATAGAACTTTTGCGCGGCGCAGGCTCGCGCGTGATCAAAGTCTTTGAATAGGAGGTCGCCCAGCGAGCGTAGAATGCGTCCGCAACAATTCGGCACGGAGGATCGAGCGATGCGAAGAGCGGCGCGGGTGGTCCTGCTGGCGGTTGTTTTCGCCTGCGGGCCCGTGGCGGCGCAGATGAAACCTGCGGATACGGCGCGGCCACGAGCGCGCGAGTCGGGGATTCGCCCGGGCGTACTGGACCCGGCCCGCTCAATGCCATCACCGACGTGGCCGGCGTACGCGTGGGCCAGGTGACGGTCATCGAGGGGGAGAACGTCCGCACCGGCGTGACGGCAATCGTGCCGCATCGGGGAATCTCTTCCGCGAGAAGGTGGCCGCAGCGATCTACGTCTACAACGCCTTCGGCAAGCTTGTGGGGTCAACGCAAGTGCGGGAACTGGGGCAACTGGAGACACCCATCCTGCTGACCAACACCTTGAGCGTTTGGGATGCGGCCGCCGCGATGGTCGACTGGATGCTGGCACAGCCAGGCAACGAAACGGTCGTCTCGATCAACCCGGTGGTGGGCGAGACGAACGACGGCTGGCTCAACGATATTCGCGGCCGTCACGTGAAACCCGAGCACGTCAGGCAAGCTCTTGAGAGCACGCACGGCGGAGCGGTCGAAGAGGGCTCGGTGGGCGCCGGCACAGGCACGCAAGCGTTGCGCTGGAAGGGCGGCATTGGGACCAGCTCGCGACGCCTGCCGGAAAACAACGGTGGCTACACCGTGGGCGTGTTGGTTCAGACAAACTTCGGCGGCAGGCTAACCATGGACGGTGTGCCGGTCTGGCGCGAGCTCAAGTCCTCAAAAGAGGAAGGCGCGAACGGCTCGTGCATGATTGTGGTCGCCACCGACGCTCCGCTCGATGCGCGACAACTGAAGCGCTTGGCAGGGCGGGCCATCCTGGGGATGGCGCGGGCAGGAGCGGCGGGCGACCAGAATAGCGGCGATCACGTCATCGCGTTTTCCACCACGAACCGTTACCTGGTTGAGGCTGAGCAACAAACTCCTATTTCGCCACGGCCGCGTGGCCGAGGCCATCCCCATCGAGCCCCTCCGCGAGATCCTGCAGCGACACCACACCCGCTAGCCCTTAGCGGCAGAGCTGAGTGGTGAGCACTTCCCGCTGGCTCTCGGCCAAGCGCGTGAAGCGATCGAGCGTGGCCCGGTACACCCCCAGCAGGATCCCGCTGAGGCAGAAGAACACGACCGCGATCAGCCAGATTCGGCCGGTCCAGCGCGCCAGCAGCGTCACCGCCGCCGCCGTTGCGATCATCACAAATTGCAGCGCGAAGGCGATCAGCATGGTCATTCCCGACGGGCGCCGGCGGTACTTCCCGAACTCAAAGCGCCGGGGAAATTTCAGCGAGAGCCAGTTGCCGACGAGGAAGTGCAGGAGCATCACAAACAGCAGCCCCGCGAGGGTGGCGACGACAATCACCGCTTCGGGCGGCCGAAAGAGCAAACTCACCGCCAGCCAGACCAGCCCCGCCTCCACGGCCAGCAAAAGTCCGAACATCAGATTCTTGCCCACGAGCACATCACGAAAGCGTATCGGAGCCACGAACCAAAGCTGGAGGCCCCGGCCGTCGTAGGCAAAGATGTTCAGCACGAACTGCCCTACGATCAGGGCCACATACGCGACGCCGCCGGGAAAGGCCAGCGCGGGGAAGCGGGTGAACAGGCCGGGCCGTTGTCGCGGGCCGCTCCACGCTAGACCAAAAAACGCCACCAGCAATACCGGCAGAAAGGAATTCAGCAGCATCACGCTATTGCGAAGCAGGTAGCGGCATTCTTTTTCGAAGACGGCGGCGACAGGAGCGGGGAGAAACGAGGAAGCAAGAGAGAGCAAAGATGCAGAGGAAGTCGGAGCAGGGACAGCGCGAACAGCTTGCGTCTCGCTGAGCTCTTCGCCACGGTATTGCGCGCGGAGCCTGCGCTCGAGCAGTAGGCCGAAAGCAAACGCATAACCCAGGAGAAGTGCGGCGGGAACCGCAGTCGTCGAAGCATAACCCGGCGCCGCGCCGGCGACCGCCTTGCCGGCCAGGTTCGGCGGAAGCAGCCGGATGACCGGGAGCGCCGCAACCACATATGGCTGCACGCGTTGGTGCCAGCGCTCCCCCAGCGCCGTGGCCAACTGAAACCCCAGCAAAAGCAGCAGAAAGATGGCCAGCATAGCCTCGCGGGTGCGCCGCCGGGCGAGCAGGCGCTCGACCCAGGAAAGGACCGCGCGGCTCAGCAGTAGGTTCATCGCGGCAAAGATGGCGAGAGTGAGCAGCGTCCCGGGCAGCAGGTCCGGCCGAGCCAGTGCGAGCCCCGTGGCGATGCACACCAACCAGAAAAGCGACGCCACCGCCGCGAGATCAAACAGGCCGTAGGCCAGGCTCAGAAGGAAAAAGACGGAAAAGCGCAGCGGGAAGCGCAGCAGGTTGCGGAAATCGAACGACGCGGTGGCGGCGGCCAGCATCACGGGCATGAACTGCCAGAGCGAAAACACCGCCCAGAACGGCAAGGCCAGCAGTGCCAGCCGACCCTTGGCCAGCAGGAAGTAGGACGCGATGCCGAGGCCGAGCCCCGCACCCACAGAGAACAATCCCGTGAACATCCCGACCAAAACCACTCCCAGGACATCAAGCCGGCCGGTTGTCGTGCGCAGGGAGTTGCGAAAAATCCGCCAGCGCAGCGCCGCAACGATGGCCACTTGCTCGCCAATCCCTGCGGCCACGGCTACATCAGCCACGACAACTCCTCTTCCGCGCGCGGCCGGGAAGCCTCCGGGCCGACAATCGCAAGAAAGATCTGCTCGAGCGTGAGTTTTTCTCCCCGCGCGTCGCCGGCGATCTGCGCTGCGCTCGTGCCGCCGAGGTTGGCGGAAGAGGCCACGCCGGCGCGGAGTTCCTCGAGCGAGCCCTGCGCCACGAGCCGGCCCTGGTGGATGATGGCCACGTGGCTGCACAGCCGCTCCACGATCTCCAGCACGTGCGAAGTCAGAAAGATAGTGGCTCCGCGCGCGATCATGCGATTGAGCATGGCCTTCAGCATGCCCGCGGCGATAGTGTCCACACCCTCGAACGGCTCGTCGAGGAACAGAATCTTCGGGCCGTGGATCACGGCGGCAGCCAGCGCCATCTTCTTCTGCATCCCGTGGGAATAATCGGCGAGCAGCGCCTTGGGCCGGTCGGCGAGCTGCATGAAGTCAAGCAGCTCGGCAGTGCGCTGCGCGGCGGTGGCGCGATCGAGGCCATACATCCGTCCGACGAAGTTCAGATATTCGGCCCCGGTCAACCGGTCAAACAGCGCCAGGCCTTCCGGCACAACGCCGATCTGGCGCTTCACTTCAATCGGGCGCTCTTCGAGATCGAGCCCCAGGATGCGGCTGCGGCCCGAAGTGGGCGCGAGCAGGCCGGTGAGCATCTTGATCGTGGTGGACTTGCCGGCGCCGTTCGGGCCCAGGAAGCCGAAGAACTGGCCGCCATCCACGGTCAGATTGATCTGGTTGACGGCAACCAGTTCGCCAAAGCGCCGCGTAAGGTCTTCGGTAACGATGGCCGGCTGGGTCATCGCGCCTTATTCCCGGACGCGGGCTCCAAAAGCATCCGAAGAATCTAGCACAAGTGAAAGGCGCGCCGAGGAAGAAGCCTTGCCGCGAAGCAGGGGGGTTACCGCGGAAGAGCCGGCTCGCTGTATTTGAGCGCGGCGGGTGAGGCCGGCCGGAGTCCCTCAGCCATTGCGAAAAGATAAAGAGTGATTCGCGCGGCGCGCGTCCACAATCAGCCAGCGGGAGTTTCCTGCGGGGCCCGGAACCTGGCAGGGCATGGCGGAGGAGGAGGGATTCGAACCCCCGAGGCCCTTGCGAGCCTAACGGTTTTCAAGACCGCCGCCTTCAACCGCTCGGCCACTCCTCCGGCTCCAATTCTAACGCACTCTATGCGTTATAGAGCCATTTGTGACAGTTTTCGGCTTCGATTGCTACATTTTGGTGCGTACTGTCGCCAAATTGTCACGAAAGACGGCGCAACACAGTCAAAAGTCACGCAACTCCAAAAAACTGAAACTCGCGCTATCTGACGGCTGGCAAAGGGAGGCAAGCACCTGGGCCGATCGAAGAGCGCCAGCCTCAAACGGGCGAGGCAGGTTCGGCGCGGGCAGGCCAATCGGTCGGCTTGAAGTCAACGCCCCAGAAATGGGGCGCCGGGGAGAGAAACTCGAGGCCCACGCGCTGGCCCTTCTCGGTAGCGTCGCCGAGATAGACGATGCGGCATTCCTGCTCTTCCTGGGTGAAGGGGTTGACGAGCACGATCATCGCGCCGAGCTCGAGCGGCTGTCCCAGATAGAGCAGCCCGCCGTGGGCGTTGACGACAATCGTCTCGCAAGCCTCGCGGAACTTCCGGCCGTCCAGGTTCTTTCCCGCCGCCATCACGCGGAGGCGCTTGAACACGCGCGAACTGCGACGAGGCGTTTCGTAGGCTACCTCAGGCATCGTTAGCTATGCTGCGATACCCTGCAGGCTCCGTCAATGGCAGCGTTGGAAGAGTGTTGCTTGCTGGGAACTCGCGGCGCCCGCCGCTGCGTCTCCGTAGAATAGGAATATGGATGACGCCCGGCTGCGCGCCGCAGCCTTCTTGGCAACCCGGCCCTGCGCGAGCCGGTCGTCCACATTGGAACGTGATATATTCACCGGTCTCCTGAGGAGCAGCCAATGAACCTTGCGGAATACATCGAAGGCAAGCGCGATGCGCACCTGAACGAACTGTTCGAGTTCCTGCGCATCCCCAGCGTCAGCACCCAGAGCCAGCACAAAGCGGACGTGGAGCGGGCCGCCAGGTGGGTGAGCGAAAAGCTGCGCGCCGCGGGCATGGAGAAGGTGGAGATCATCCCCACCGCCATGCACCCGCTGGTGTACGGCGAATGCCTGCACGCGCCGGGCAAGCCCACCGTCCTGTTCTACGGGCACTACGACGTGCAGCCGGCGGAGCCGCTCGGGCTATGGACTTCGCCGGCTTTCGAGCCCACCGTGCGCGACGCCAACCTCTACGCCCGGGGCACGGCCGACGACAAAGGCCAGGTGCACATCCACTTCAAGGCGCTCGAGTCGCTCCACAATACCGCCGGGATTCCCATCAACGTCAAGGTGATCATCGAAGGAGAAGAGGAAGTAGGCAGCGAAAGCCTGTGGGACTTTGTCAGCCACAACAAGCAGCGGCTCAAGGCCGACGCCCTGATCGTGTCCGACACCTCGATGCTGGCCCGCGGCGTGCCTTCGATCACCTACGGCCTGCGCGGGCTGAGCTACTACCAGATCGAGATCACCGGGCCGGCGCAGGACTTGCACTCGGGCGTGTTCGGCGGCGCGGTTCCCAACCCGCTCACCATCCTGTGCGAGCTGTTCGCCAAGCTGCACGACAAAAACTTCCGCGTCACCGTTCCCGGCTTCTACGACGATGTGGCCCCGCTTTCGCCCGCCGAGCGCAAAGCCCTCCACTCGCTTCCCTGGAAGGAGAAGGACTTCCGGAAGACGGTTGGCGCGCCGGGGCTGTGCGGGGAAAGGGGCTATTCCACCATCGAGCAGGTGTGGTGCCGGCCGACGCTGGAGCTGAACGGCATCTGGGGCGGCTACATCGAGGAAGGGTCGAAAACGGTGATTCCCTCGAAGGCCTATGCGAAGTTCTCCACGCGACTGGTGCCCAACCAGGACGCAGACAAAATCTCCCGGCTGGTCGAGCGGCACGTCCGCAAGCTGCTGCCCAAGACGGTGAGGTGCAAGTTCGAAGTGCTCAGCACCGGCAAGCCCTGGGTGGCGCCCTACACCCACCCGTTTTTCGAAGTGGCGCACAAGGCGCTGGAGAAGGGGTTCGGAAAAAGGGCCGTGTTCATCCGCGAAGGCGGCTCCATCCCGTTTGTCACGCAAATGCACGACACCTTCAAGGTGCCGTGCGTGCTGATCGGGTTCGGCCTGCCGGACGAAAACGCACACGCCCCGGACGAACACATGGCGCTCGAGAACTACTTCGGCGGGATCAAGGCCATGGCAGACTTCTACCAGGGCTTGGCCGAACTCTAGCCCCGGCACCAGCAGCAACTAGCGAGGCTCCTCTGAGCCGGGTCCCCTCGTGAGGGAGGAAGGTACTTATGGAAATCTCACCCAGCTTCGCGCGACAGCTTGCAGAGGATGGATTCGAGTACATCGGAACCTATGAAATTCACGAGAACGCGTTCAAAATTCAGTTTCCGGATGAGAAGGTCAGGAGCTGGAGATTGCCTCTTTACACCTTTGTCAGTTGCGTGAACGGCGGAAAACATCTCCGCATTGGAATAATACCCAAACGTACACTCGGAGCCCGCATGCGCGAATGGGAGAATGATGTAACCCGCGCGTTGAATGAGCGTTTTAGGCCCCAAGGCACAAAGCGCTGGGAGGTCGAAGGCTGGCGCGCCTATCCAGAGGGGTTGTTGTACGCGCAGCAGGTGGTAGGGCCGACCGAGGATGAGACGATAAAACGTCTCAAGGAATTGGAGAAGAAATTTCAGGACGATGACCTTTATAACCCGCCTCTTTGTAACAATACGAAGGCCGGCAAGAAGCTGAAAGCTGAGTGGGAGCGCAAGAATCGCTGAGTCCCCGCCCAGCGTAGGTTGCGACGGGGAAGCGCACGACGGCCGCTCAGGCTGCCGACCGCTAGAAGCCGCATTTTTTCTGGCTTTTTTGACGTTTTCCTCTTGCCTTGCCGGAACACTGCGACTATAGTGTGCGCCGTGTACCCGCCGCGGCGGGTGTTCCGTCGGGCGCTGCTGCAACTGAATCCACTTCTGAGGAGGAGAAATCACTTAGATGGCAAAGCCAATGAGCAAGTCCAAGATTGTGGCCCACATCGCCGACAAGCTCGGCACGCCGAAGAAGGCCGTAGCGAACTTCTTCGAGGAGCTGTTCAAGCTGGCGGTGAAAGAGTGCAAGGGCGGCGCGGGCAAGTTCGTGATCCCGGGACTCGGGCGTGCCGTGAAGGCACATCGTAAGGCACGCATGGGCCGCAACCCGCAAACCGGCGAGCCGATTAAAATCAAGGCCAAGACGGTTGTGCGGCTGCGCGCAGCCAAGGCGTTCAAGGACGCCGTGCTCGGCTAGACGCACTTACAGCGTTCCGGCTGACCTGGCCGGACGCACGGTTGTAGTGTACCGATCGTGGGGAAGCTTCTCGGGCCGCTCTGGCGGGAAGCGATCCTTCCGGCGCATCGTTTCGGCGGACCAGATTCTTGGGATGACCTGTCCCGACGGGTTTAGTCGGGAGGCCCTCAGGCGCGCAGTCCGCGTCCTGGCACTCAGTGTCGGGGCGCTCTGCTCCAGCTTGGGGGTTTTGTCTCTTGGTGATCCCCGATGGTGAAGTGATGGCGTCCTCCTACTGGGATGAAAAACTGGCGGAGCGCTACCGCAGGTTTCACTACGACTTTGCTGAGCGGGTGCTGGCCGGACGCGTGGTGGTGGTGGCCGGCGGGACCGGCGGACTCGGTGCCGCAACGGTGATGCTGCTGGCGCGCGAGGGCGCGCGGCTCGTGGTGGGTTACCGCGCGAACAGCGAACAGGCCGAGGCACTGCGCAAGGCCACCGCGGAAGAGTTCGGCCAGACAGTGGCGCTGGTCGAAGGCGATCTGGCCGATGCGGCCGTGCGCCGGGCTTACCGCAAGGCGGCGGAGGCGCAGGGCGGCCCGCTCTATGGCGTGGCCATCTTTTCCGGCGACCCGGCGCGGGTCAAAGGGGACGAGCTCGACGCCGCCGCGATGGAAGCGTCGCTGCGCGCCAACTACGTGGCGCCGCTGCTGCTCGCCAAAGAGCTGGGCAGCGCGATGGAACAGGCGGCGAGCGGGGGGAGCATCGTCCTGCTGGCCACGATGCAGGCGGTGGCGGCGTTTGCATCGAGCGTGAACTATGCGGCGCCCAAGGCAGCGCTGGTGCACGCGGCGCGCATCCTTGCGAAACAATGGCGCAGCGTGCGCGTCAACGTGGTTGCTCCCGGCGCCACAGTCGCCGGCATGGCCCAAGCCAGCGTGAGCGCGGGCAAGTATGACGCGCACATTGCCAGCGGAGCGATTGCGCGCTTCGGCCGCCCGGAAGACGTTGCCCGCGCTGTGCGGCTGTTCCTCGAGCCGGACAACTACATCACCGGACAAGTGCTGGTGGTGGATGGCGGGCTGACGCTGCGAAGGGACCGCAACTGAAACACCCGCCGGCCGGACGTTCTTCGTAACGTCTTTTACCCTGGCGTGACGCGGAATCTATCGCGGCTTGCTGGAATCGCAGCCGGGCCGGATGGCATAATGACTGCCGGAATATGCGCCAGCACTCCGGACTTCTGACCGACCTCTACGAGCTCACCATGGCGGCGGGATACGTTCAGACCCGCTTCGAAGCCCGCGCCACCTTCGAATTGTTCGTGCGCAATTTGCCGCCGCGCCGCAGCTACCTGGTCGCGGCGGGGCTCGAGCAGGCGCTCGATTTCCTGGAAAACGTCCACTTCACTGCGGACGAAATCGCTTACCTGCGGCGTCATCCGGCTTTCCAGCACATCGGGCGCGACTTCTTCGATTACCTCGCGCAGTTCCGCTTCACTGGCGAGGTCTGGGCGATGCCGGAGGGCACGCTGTTCTTTCCCGGCGAACCCATGCTCCGCGTGACCGCGCCGATCGCCGAAGCACAGATCGTCGAGACCTACTTACTCGCCACGCTCAACTTCCAGACGCTGGTGGCCAGCAAAGCCGCGCGCGTGGTGACCGCGGCGCGCGGGCGAAACGTCATCGAGTTCGGCTCGCGCCGCGCGCACGGCAGCGAGTCCGGCGTGCTGGCAGCGCGCGCGGCGTTCATCGGCGGCTGCCAGGGCACCTCCAACGTGATGGCGGGCCAGAGCTTCGGCATCCCCACCTACGGCACGCAGGCGCATTCCTGGATCATGGCCCACGACGACGAGGAGGAAGCCTTCCAGCGATTCCTCGATGTTTTTCCGGAACACGCCGTGCTGCTGGTGGACACCTACGACGTGCGCGCCGCCGTCGAGAAAATCATCGCCACGGGCCGCAAGCCGCGCGGGGTGCGGCTCGACAGCGGCGACTTGGCCGCCGACAGCGTCTGGGTGCGCCAGCGGCTGGATGAGACCGGCTGGAGCGACGCCGAAGTATTTGCGTCGGGCGACCTGGACGAAGACCGCATCGTGGCGCTGCTCGAGAGCGGCGCGCGCATTGACGCCTTCGGAGTCGGCACGGCCCTAGCGACTTCCGCCGACGCGCCCGCCCTCGGCGTGATCTACAAACTGGTGGAAGTCGAGCGCGGCGGCGCAGTCCGCAACGCGGCGAAATTCAGCGAAGCCAAGGTGACCTTCCCCGGGCGCAAGCAGGTCTTCCGGTTTGCCGGCGCGGGCGGAAAATTCACCGAGGATGTGATCGCGCTCGAAGGTGAACAGTTTCCGGGCGCAGAGCCGCTGCTGGTTCGGGTCATGCGCGACGGCACGCGGCTGCAGCCTGCGACCGACCTCGGCGAGGCGCAGAAGCGGTGCCTGGAGGGCCTGGAACGCCTGCCCGCCCCGGTGCAGGCCCTGGCGGCCCGGGGCAGCCATCCGGTGCGGCACAGCGCGCGGCTCGAAGAGCTGTTCGAGCGCGTGCGCGAGCGCGTCGAGCGGGCGGCGCGCATCTAAAAGGGTAGAAGGGGTAATTCCCATGGTCTCTCGCAACGCAATCTTCTGGGAGGTGGACACGCAGACCGACTTCATGCTGCCGGGGGGAAAGCTGTACGTTCCCGGCGCCGAAAAGCTCATCCCCAACCTGGAGCGGCTGGTGGACGCGGCGCGCGAGGGTCGCGTGTTCCTGGTTTCCGACGCCGACTCCCACACGCCTGAGGATCCCGAGTTTCAGCAGTGGCCGCCGCATTGCCTGCGCGGCACGAAGGGGGCGGAGATTATCCCCGAAACCCTGGCCAGCAAGTTCTACGTCATCCCGAACCAGCCCGGGGCGCCGTTGCCAGCGGACCTGAGCAAGCACCAGCAGGTGATCCTGGAGAAGCAGACGCTGGACGTCTTCGACAATCCGAACACGGAGCCGCTGCTGGAGCGATTGCCTGCGATCGCCGACAAGGATGCCGAGTTCGTAGTCTTCGGGGTCGTGACCGAGTACTGCGTGCGCTTTGCGGCGAAGGGATTGCTCGAACGCGGCAAACGCGTGGCGCTTGTGACTGACGCGATCCAGACGCTCGATCCCGCAAAGGGCCAGCAGACCCTCGACGAACTGACGGCGCGGGGAGCGCGCCTGATCACCGCCGACCAAGCCCTGGCGCTTCTCGGCAAGCCGGTCGCGCGCGGCGCTTGATCAGAATTCCTAGAGCGTCTTCAGGTAGGCAACGAGGTCGCGGACCTGGTCCGCGTTCAGCGAACTCTTGAAGCCCGGCATATCCTTGCCGCCTTTTTCAATCCATTGGCGCAGCGAAGCGTCGTCCACTGGCTTTCCGTCGGCGTACCGGCCGCCCCGCGACAGATCTTTCAATCCCGGGCCAATTTTTTTCGCTCGACTGTCAGCGTAATGGCAGACGGCGCACCGCGCGGCGAAGACCTTTTTGCCCCTCGCGACGTCCGCCGCGGCGGCGGAAGCTTTGCCGGGCGCTTGCGCGCACAGCAGCGCCGCCGAGGCCAGGCCCAGGCAAACGAGCAGCAGAGCGTTTGTCATCTTTCCAGGCCAGCACATTGGACCATGCTCCGTGGCAGGGTGAGAATCTGCATTGTCCGTTTTCTCGCGGAAGTTTTCCAGGCGTCCGGCCGGGGAGCTCCTCTGCAGCAGCGGCTAGCCGGCGGACGGCGCGGTGGCCCCGGGCCGGACGATCCGGTTGTAAATCCACAGAAGCACGGTCGTCGCAAAACCGATGGCCGCCAGCACCCACCACATTTGCCGCGGCCGGTGAAGGACCTCGCCGTAGTGGTGGACCAGATAGCCGCCGAGCCAGCCGGCAATCTTGTAGCCGACAGCGATGGGAAGAAACGCGAAGCCCATGAAGACGCCCTGCTGCCCGGGCGGCGCCAGCCGCGAGACATATTCGTAATAGCGCGGCGCCTGCGTCATCTCGCCCAGCGAGAACACAACCAGTGCAATCACTACCAACCAGGTGGAGGGATAGGCGGAAACCACCGGCATCGAGATCGTCGCGATCAGCGTGCCCAGGATGATCGCGGGGAATGCCGGAATCTTGCGGGTGAAATAGCTGACAGCGACTTGGAAGAAGATAATCGTCAGCGCATCGACCGAAAGAATCAGGTCCACATCGGCATTGGGGTCCATATAGCTGCGGATGTAGAGCGGCATGGCCACAAAGAATTGGTAGAACATCACCCAGAAGCCCGAAAAGATCAGCAGAAATACAACGAACCGGACATTCCTCAGCACGACGAACATATTCCGGATGGCCCGGCCGACGCTGGCCACTTCGCGCCGCGCCGCGGAGGCGCTGGCCGATTCGCGGTAGAACACCAGCGTGGCGATGCACATCAGAAAAACGCTCACCGCCGAGACCCGAAACACATTTTCCATGCCGATGCTGCGACGCACCAGAAAGGCCACAATCGGGCCGAGCGCGCCGCCGATGTTCACCAGCGTGTAGTAAATCGAGTAGCCCATCGAGCGCACCGTCTCGGTGGAAGTGGTGGCGATCGTGCCCACCACGCACGGCTTCACCAGAGAGGGCCCCAGTGAGGTCACCATGAGGATGAGGAACACCAGCCAGTAGAGGGGGATGGAGCGATGCATCGGCGCCATCCAACTCGCCGAGAGCGAGCCCAGCAGGAAGTAGCCCACCGAAGCGATCAAGTAGGCGAAGGCCAGCGAGCGCCGGAAACCGAAGCGGTCCGCCAGGGCCCCCACAAAGACCGGCAGCAGATAGACGGCAAAACCGAAGTCGCCCATCAGCGCTCCCGTATCCTGGGCCGAAAACCGCAGTGATTCGTGGAAGAAAATCGCCAGGACGGCCTGCTGGCCGTAGAACGCCAGGCGCTCGAACAGCTCGGTGAGGTTGGCCACCCAAAAGGCGGGCTCGAAGCCCTCGCGGACTTCCTGGAGGCGCTGTGCGAAGCTCAAGAAAACCTCCTCGTGGGTCGGCCGATTGTAGCGGAATGGCGCGCGCGTCGCGTCTCTTTTTGTTGCCGTTTCCGGTGCGCCGACTCGTGTGCTAACATCGCGGTTGGTCGACCCCTCGGACGAATCGACAGGCTCACCGCGAGGCTCCCTGATGGCAACGGCAACGATGAAGGCCCTGCGCAAGATGCGTCCCGAGCGAGGCGCGCAGCTCGAAGTCGTTTCCATTCCCACGATCGGCCCCGCCGAGGTGCTGGTCTGTGTCCGCGCGGCCTCGATCTGCGGCACAGACTTGCACATCTATGCCTGGGATCCCTGGTCAGCCTCGCGCATCAAGCCACCGGTCACGTTCGGCCACGAGTTCTGCGGCACGGTCGAGCGCGTAGGCCAGGACGTGACCTCGGTGGCTCCGGGGGATTTCGTGAGCGCGGAAATGCACATCAACTGCGGCCACTGCCACCAGTGCCTGGTCGGCCAGCTCCACCTTTGCCAGAGCCTGCGCATCATCGGCATTGACCAGGATGGTTGCTTCGCCGAGTTTGTCCGCATCCCGGTGAGAAATATCTGGAAGATTGACCCGGCGATTCCGGAACACTACGCGGCGATCCTGGATCCCCTGGGCAACGCGGTGCACACGGTGCTGGCCGGCGAGATCGCCGGGCAGACCGTCGGAGTCACCGGCTGCGGGCCGATCGGCGTGATGGCCATCGCCGTGGCCAAGGCCTGCGGCTGCTCGAGCGTCTTCGCCACGGAAGTGAACCCGCACCGGCGGGCACTCGCGTTGAAGATGGGCGCCGACGAAGTGTTCGACCCGGCCGAGGTGGATGTGGTCGCGCGGGTACGCGCGGCCACCGGCGGCGCCGGCGTGGACGTGCTGCTCGAGATGAGCGGCCATCCGAGCGCGATCCAGCAGGGTTTGCGAATGCTGCGCGCGGGCGGGCGCGCGTCGCTGCTGGGCATTCCCTCACAGCCGGTGACCTTCGATCTGGTCAACGACGTCATCTTCAAAGGCGCTACCATCCAGGGCATCTTCGGCCGGAGGATGTTCCGAACGTGGTTGCAAATGACCGAGCTGCTCAAGGCCGGCCGGCTGAATCTCGAGCCGCTGTTCAGCGAGCGGTTGACGCTCGACCGCTTCGCCCACGCGTTTTCGTTATTGCAGGGCGGACAGGCGGGGAAGATCCTCTTCTATCCGAACGGCTCCCCGCGCTGAAACTCCCGCCGCCAGATTCATTCCGCTATTGGGGAGGACGTATGACCACCGCCACCCGGAACCAGCTCTCTTATCTGCACGAGGAACTCGAGAACCTGAAAGCAAAGGGACTCTATTTCCGCCTGCGCGTGCTCGAAGGCGAACAGAAACCCATCGCCCACTTCGACGGCAAAGATGTGATCAACCTCAGCTCGAACAACTACCTGGGGTTGACCACGCACCGCAAACTGCGCCGCGCGGCTCTGGAGGCCGCGCGGCACTACGGCGTCGGCGCGGGCGCGGTGCGCACCATCGCCGGCACGATGAAGATCCACATGGACCTCGAGGAGCAGATCGCACGCTTCAAGGACACCGAAGCGTGCGTGGTCTTCCAGTCCGGCTTCACGGCCAACGCCGGCACCGTCGCCGCCATCCTGGGCAAGGACGACCTGATCCTTTCCGACGAGCTCAACCACGCCTCCATCATTGATGGCTGCCGACTTTCCAAGGCCACCATCAAGATCTTCAAGCACCGCGATGCGGCCGATTGCGAGCGCCTCTGCCAGGAGACGCAGAACTGGCCAGGGCGAAAGCTGCTGATCACCGACGGCGTGTTTTCGATGGATGGCGACATCGCGCCGCTTCCCCAGTTGTGCGACCTGGCTGAAAAATACAACTGCATCATGATGGTGGACGACGCGCACGCCTCGGGCGTGCTTGGCCGGGGAGGCCGCGGCACGGTGGACCATCTCGGCTGCCACGGCCGCGTGGACGTCCAGGTAGGCACGCTCAGCAAGGCCATCGGCGCTATGGGCGGCTACGTCTGCGGCTCGCGCGAGCTGATCGAGTATCTCTATCACCGCGCTCGCCCGTTCCTGTTCTCGACCTCGCATCCCCCCTCGGTGGCCGCCACGTGCCAGGCCGCCTTCGAGCTGCTCGATTCTCCCGATGGCGAAAAGCTGATCAAGAAGCTCTGGGGCAACACGAAGTTCTTCAAGCGCCGCCTGGCCAAACTCGGCTTCAAGACCGGCATCAGCGAGACGCCCATCACGCCGGTCCACGTCGGCGATGCCGCCAAGGCGTTCGAGTTCTCCCGGCGACTGTTCGACGCCGGGGTTTACGCGCCAGCCGTGGGCTATCCGACCGTCCCGGAGGGCAAGGCGCGGTTGCGCGCTATCGTCACCGCCACGCACAAGCGCGCGGAGCTGGACCGCGCGGCCAACATCATGGCCGAGGTGGGCCGGAGCCTGGGGATTCTCTGAGGCTTTGACGGGCAGAGTTGCGATTCAGACGAGCGCCAGGTTGCACCACAGCACGATGGCCTAGTAGTCGCACTACTGGTATTTTTGCCTCTTTCCGTTACTTTTCGACGCCCGGACCAACCCCATTTTGAGCCTTCGCATCCAACCAAACGCCTGTGAAAAAAGGTTTTAGGCTTTGGACGGGCAATTGCCCCCCTGAAGCCCGGTCTGAAGGAAACGTATTGGCAGCTTCCGCCACCAGCGCGGGAGCATGCTCCATAAGGAGGCTTGCAAACCCATGAGAAGAATCTGGTTGGTATTGCTGGCGGCCACGCTGTTGGCGCTAAATGCCTCGGCGCAAACCGCTACCAGTTTGCAAACCAGTGTCTCGGCGAAAAGCCAGACATCGGTCAGCGCGGGCAAGTCCGACGTACAAGCACAGTCAACCACGTCGGCGAACGCCTCGCAGGACACCCGCGCACAATCGAGCAACAAGGGGGCGAGCGCACAGACGAGCGGCTCTGCGTCCAGCTCGACCTCCGCTTCAGCTCAGGCTGGACACAACTCAGCCAGCCTTTCGAGTGGAACCACCGTTGACGCCGTGCTGAACAGCTCGCTTGATGCTCAGAAAAACAAGGTGGGCGATCAGGTGGTTGCCCACACCACACAGGACGTGAAGTCCAACGGTCAGGTGATCATCCCCAAGGGCAGCAAGCTGATCGGCCACGTGACCCAGGCTCAGGCCAGAGCCAAGGGCGAGTCGGAATCCACGCTGGGCGTCGTGTTTGACCGCGCGATCCCCAAGCATGGGCCGGAAATGCCCGTCCGCTTGGTGATTCAGGCGCTGGCCGCAGGCCAGGGTGCCGCGTCCTCCTCGCTCGATGACGGCGGCATGATGCCCCCGGTGAGCGGCATGGGTTCAGCGAGCGGTACGGGCTCGGCCGGCGCATCGCGCTCGGGCGGTGGATTGCTCGGCGGCGCTGGCTCGACCGTGGGCGCCACGGCCGGTGCGGCCACCAATACCGCCGGCGCAGTGACTAGCTCGGCCGGCCAAGCTGTCGGCGCAACTGCCAACACCGCCACCTCAGCGACGGCCGGTGCGACCGGGGCAGTGACGGGACCTCACGCGGGAGCGGGGGCCAGTGGCGTGCTCAACTCGGCCAGCAACGGCGTGATTGGCCTGAAAGGGCTTGCGCTGAACGCACAAGGATCGAACGCCACCCAGGGCTCGTTGATCGTCTCTTCGACGCGAAACGTGCACTTGGACAGCGGCACGCAGATGTTGCTGCGAGCTGAAGCTCAGAGCCAAAGCCCGAGCAGCCACGCTCCGAGCCAGAAGCCGTAAGCAAGAGATCCTGCTCTGACCGTGCGGCGAGGTCATCTCCCCACACGGTCAGAGGGTTCTCCCTCACGCCCCGACAGATAGGCTCGGGGTGACCTATCGTTTTTTGAGGTGTGCTTCAGCACCAGCCTTGCGCGCTGCCCGGCTATTCGTGCGCTCCCGTTTGTCGGAGCTCTCCTGGTGTAAGACTTGAGCAACAGGGATATTTTTCCCCACCAAAAAAGCACAGAAATGCTTTAAGACTTCTTGGTAGGCAAGGGATTAGGGTCTGCGGCTTTTGGCTCCTGGAGCGTATCCGACTAGCAGCCATGCCAGTTCTTTCGCGTGGGGAGGGTGTGGAATGCAAGGGGCTCGCCTGTTGGCCGCTCTGTCTCTCTTAAGTTTTGTCACCATCGCCGGCTGCAGCGGCAGCGGAGGAAAATTCTCCGGCTCGGGTAGCGCTGGAACTACGGCTCCGGTCAGCCTGACGATGACGGATGCGCCACCAGCGAACGTATCGGTAGTGTCATTTCAGGTGGTCGTGGTCAGCGCGGTGATGAATCCAGGGAACGTGCTGCTGGTGAGCTCGCCGATCACGGTCGAGGCAAGGCGTCTAGAGGAAGAGACCGCGTTCCTGACGAACACAAATGTTCCGACCGGGACTTATACCAGCCTTACCGTAACGTTCGCCAATCCCTCGCTGACCTTTCAGAACGGCACGCCGCAGACGATCGCCGGCTGTCTCCCCGGAGCGGTGTGCAACGTCACGCCGACGACCACCACGCTGACGGCCACGGCCAATTTCCCCTCGCCGGGGCTCACTCTCACCCGCAACAGCCCGGTGGGTTTGTTCGTGGACGTGAACCTCAACAGCGTGCTGACGAGCTCGATGGGCGTGGATTTCAGTTCCGGCGTGAGCGTCTCCCAGTTGGCGTCAGGACAGCCGGGTGGCGTTCTCGCACCCATCGAAGACGTGGTCGGGCAGGTCACAACAATCGACAGCGTCAACAACCGGTTCAACTTCCAGACTCCCGTAGGCACGTTCGTCATCCAGGCGAACAGCAGCTCGGCGTTTCTCAACTTCCCGAGCGGCGTTTGCTCTTCGGCCGGCTTTGCCTGCTTCAAGGTCGGCCAAATCGCCGCGGTGGACCTGAGCCTCCAAGCCGACGGGACGCTGCTCGCGAAGAATGTTTTCTTCGAGGATGCCGACACCAGCAAGGCCGAAGTCGAGGGCGTGATCATCTCGGTGAACAAGGCCACGCAGCAGTTCAACATGGTCGCGCTGCAACAGACCCCGAGCGTGACCGGGATCAGTGTGGGTGCTGTGGTCACCGCCAACCTCTCCCTTAGCACCACCTTTGATATCGACAACCTGGGCCCGGATACTTCGGCGTTTACCTTTCAGAGCGCGAATGACCTGCTGGTGGGCCAGGAAGTGCAGGTGAGGCGGCTCCCCACCTCTTCGGGCACGACCATCAATGCGGACCGGGTGCGGCTGGAATCTTCACGGTTTACCGGGACCATTGCGTCCGTCAGTGCGCCCAGCTTCAGTGTCAGCGGGCTGCCCAGCCTGTTCGGCAGCGCCATTCCGGCGATTACGCAGATCCAGGTGCAGACTTCAGCGTTCACCGAGTTCGCCGGCAATGCCAGCACCTTCATCCAGTTGGCCATCGGCGACACAGTCTCGCTGCGTGGCCAATTGTTCGGGGGCGCAGGCAGTCCGGCGCTGGCGGCGACCAAGGTCATCAAGCGCTAAGTACAAACTTTTCTTGCAGAAACTCCTGGCTAGGGTGAACCCACAGCGGCGGGTCCCCGGCCCAATTGTTTGCCTGGCGGCGCTTCCTACCCGATGGCTTGACCCCCTGCCAACGGGGCCGGCCGGGTCCGCGAGCGATCGTACAGCGCCAGCGTGAGCGCGCCCACTCCCCACAGGATCACCGCAATCCAGACAAAGACGCGCAGGATGGGAATCCCTCCGAGCACGCGGATCACTAGGAGCCCCAGTGCCAGCCTCCCGAGCGCGTCCCCGCTGCTCGCGGTGGGCCCGAGCAACTTCCCTCCCACAAAGGCCCCGACGAAGACCTGAGCCGCGTAGATGGCGGGAACATAGAGGAACAGAATCACCACGCCCACAGGCAATCCGATCAGTGCAAGCAGGATCGAGAGGATGACGAAGAAAAATCCCGCCACCAGCACGATCAAACCCAAACCAAATGAGATGCCTGCCCGCTCGGTCGAGCGCACCACGTCGGAGAAAAATCCCGGCATCAGGAACACGATCAACAGACCAAAGAGAAATGCAGCGCACCAGTGCAGGAACTGCCTCAAGTAGAAGCGCGGCGAAGCGTAATCGGGGCGGCGGTGGACGATATGGACTTCCAGCGGGCTCGCAAGTTTCGCCTGCGGGGAAACCTCCGGCGGGCGCTGGCCCCCGTAGCTGGCCTTGCCGTTAATCTCGGCGGTAGGACCGATGGTCAAGCGGCCGGCGCGGAGCTGTGCGTTGCCGCCCACGACGCCGTTCAGGACATCCCTGCCAACATACGCCGTCAAATCGCGGCCGATCCGGCCGTCCAGAGTGGCGGCGGCGCCGAACAGCATCATGCTGCCGCCCACCTGCGATCTGACGTCGAATTCGACGGTCTGCCCAAAGCTGGTGACGTTCTTTGCCACGGGCCCGCCGAGCAAAAGCATGCCGCTGCAAACGCGCACATTGCCGTCCACCGGGCCGTTCACACGGACGGATTGCCCGAAACCCAGCACGTCGCCCATGACGTGACCGTTGATGGTGAGGCTTCGACCAAAGAAGATCAGGTCGCCTTCCACCGTGCCGTCAATCCGAGCGGTCCCAGCGGTTACGATCAGGTCGTTCTTAACCACCTCGCCGCTGGCCAGGATATAGAAACTGGAGTGTGCGTGGTATTCCGCGGCGCTCACAGCCGGCGGCAGAGTGAGTGCGGCGGCTGCGGCTCCCATCACCACTGCGACTGTGGTCCAGCGGTGCCAGCGACGCCGCAGCAGGCCGAGCGCCAGAATCCCGAGAATCATCATGGCTCCATATTCCAACGTGTTGAGCATGGCTCCCCATCCTTTCCAGAGGACTCCACCAAAGAACAGCATGGTCAGCAAATTGCTTCCGCCAAATCCGGCCTGGCTGAGCTGCTGGCGCCAGGGCTCGACGATACTGGTCCAAAACGTATACGCGGCAGCGACGGTGAACCCGAACGCCAGGATCCCGCTCCAGGGTACCGCCTCGCGCGCCGGCGGGGCGAGCAGCCGCGCGGGTACCGTTTCGTCTTCCTCCACCAACGCCTGCCCGAGCAGTTGCGATTCGCGCTCGAGCACACGAAGCAGCGCGCGGCAGTCGGCGCAGACCTCGGCGTGTGCTGCGAGCTCGAGCGCCCGCGCGCGCTCGAGCTGCCCTTCGAGGTAGAGCAAACACGTCATTTCGTCGAAGTGAGTCATCAAGTACCTCGCGAGCCAAAGCCTGGACGGGTCACGGCTTGCCTCCGGCGGCGAGCCCTGCGGAGCCACGCTGCCCGAGGGCCTCACGCAACTGGTGGCGAGCGCGCAACAGCACCACGCCAACAAAGGTGCGGCGCACCCCCAGCGCCTCGGCAATCTCGTCGTAGCTCATGTCGGCGTAATAGCGGAGCACCAGGGCCATGCGGGCGCGCGCCGGCAGCTCGGCGAGCGCGCGACGCACCTGTTGGGTGGTCCGCTGCTCGATCAGCCGCTGGAGTTGGCTCGGGCTGGGATGCTCGAGCGGGAGGGCTTCCACTTCCCCGGTTTCCAGATCCTGCCGCAAGCGACGCCGCCGCAGGATGTCCCAGCAGTGGTTCGCCGCCACCTTGTACAGCCAGGCGCCGAACGGCCGGCTGGGGTCGTACTGGCCGAGTTTTTCCCGAACCTTCAAGAAAATTCCCATCGTGGCGTCTTCGGCCTCCTCGCGCGAGGGCAATGCCCGCCGGCAAAAGCGGAAGATCGGGGCGGCGTAGTGCCGGTAGAGCTCGCCCCAAGCGTCGGAGTTTCCCGCGCGCGCCCGTGCGATTGCGTCGGAAAGCTCCGTTCGCTCTGGCGAGCTCATCCCCTCAGGCCGCTTCCGTGCATCCACCATGTGATACGCAGCGCTCCGGCAAAAACTTACAGCGTGCCGAGAGAAAGATAGGCCGCCCGGGCCGGCGCGGTCTGCCGGCATCCCCGGCGGTTCAGCACTGTAGCAAATCCGGAGCGCATCCAGGCAAGCGCGTCCCCGCCGGCTGCGGAGGAGGGCGTCGGCTTCTTTTTTGCGGCGTCTCTGGGATAGAGTGAGTGCTCTAGCATGTCCGTGACACGACGAATCGAGCTTCCATGAGCGCCAAGCTGCCATCGGTGGTGATTCTCGGGCGGCCCAACGTGGGCAAGTCCAGGCTATTTAACCGGCTGACGGGCAGCCGGCGCTCGATCGTTACCGACGAGCCCGGCATCACGCGGGACCGCATCTATGGGACCGCGACCTGGCGTGGCCGCGCGTTCGAGGTGGTGGATACCGGCGGCCTCCTGCCGGACGAGAAGGCAGCGCTACCCCGCGAGATCCTTCGCCAGGCGCAGGTGGCCATCGAGGCCGCCGCACAGCTTGTCCTGGTGGTGGACTCGAAGGTCGGGGTCACGCCGCTCGATGCTGAGCTGGCGCGACTCTTGCGGCGGAGCGGCAAGCCGCTCGTCATCGCAGCGAACAAGGTGGACACGCCGCAGCAGGCGGTGCTCGCGGCGGTTTTCTACGAGCTGAGCAACGCCGTTTTCCCAATTTCTGCCGAGCACGGCTTCGGGGTGGATGAACTGCTCGACGAAGTGACGCGCAGCTTTGCGGTGGCCGAGGCGCAAGAGACCCGAGAGGAAGAAGCGGTCCAGGTGGCCGTTATTGGCCGGCCCAACGTGGGAAAATCCACGCTACTCAACCGATTGGTCGGCGCGGAGCGCGCGATTGTTTCGCCCGAGCCCGGCACCACGCGCGATGCGGTGGACACCTTGCTGCGCCGCAGCGGGCACATCTACTGCTTTATCGACACCGCCGGCATCCGTCGCAAAGGGAAAACGAAACTCGTGGCCGAAAAACTGAGCGTAGTGATGGCGCGCAAGAATCTGGAACGCTGCGACGTGGCCTTGCTGGTGGCCGACGCCGAGTTGGGCGTTACCGCAGGCGATGCCACCATCGCCGGCTATGCGCAACAATCCGGCCGCTCCGTAATCATCGTGATGAACAAGTGGGACCTGGCGCTCCGGGCTGCCGCAGAAAAAGCAGCGCGCGAATCGAAGGGCCGTGCCGCGAAGCTCGACCCGAGTCGCCTGGCCCAGGAGTACGAACGCCTGGTGCGCGCCCGGTTCAAATTCCTCGACTACGCGCCGGTGACCTTCCTCTCCGCACTCACCGGCGAGCGCACGGATAAACTGTTTGGCCTGATCGACCATGTGGCCGAGGCGCGCCGGCGGCGCATCCCGACCGGCGAGCTGAACCGCTGGCTCAGTGAAGTGGACCTCGAGCGCGGCACCTCACCGGCGACCCGCAAGGTGAAGATCTACTACGTCACCCAGGCGGCCACCTCGCCCCCCACCTTTGTATTGTTCACCAACCAGACCCGCCGGTTGCACTTCAGCTACGAGCGGTTCCTCGAAAACCAGCTCCGCGCGCGGTTCGATTTCACCGGCACGCCGATCCGTTTCCTCCAGCGCCTGAAAGAGAAAAGAAGCCGAAAAAGTCGCTGACGCGCGCGCCGCGCAGGGCTGGCTGCCGCCAGCGGTCCGGGTTCATGATGGTTCCGCCTGGCCCGCTTCTTCCCGCGAACGACCCGGGAGCATTGACAGTCGCAGAAATCGGCATAGGATAGGGGCGAACGATGGATCGGGCAGGTTCACCCGAAGTGCCAGACGACGGCCAGCACGCTTCAATCATCCCGGAGAAGGCGTTCTTCCGCATTGGCGAAGTCAGCCGGATCACCGCCACCAAACCTTTTGTGCTGCGTTACTGGGAGACTGAGTTCCCCATATTGCAGCCGGTGAAAAGCCCCAAGGGCCACCGCCTCTACCGCCGTCAGGACATCGAGACGGTGCTGAAGATCAAGCGGCTGCTCTACGACGAAGGGTTCACCATCGCCGGCGCCCGCCGCCACCTGCGTGAACAAGGGGGCAACGGCGACAAAGCCAGCGCCGTGCCCAGCCCGCCGCAAGGCGCCCCGCAGGTGATCAGTCGCAAAGTGTTGCTCGACCTGCGCGACGCTCTCCGCGCATTCTTGACGCTACTCGAACGCAGGTGATACGCTAATCCTTCGCGTGGGATTCCCTGCAGGCTCGAGAGACGCCCCTGCGGTGTCTCCGTGCGGCGACAAGCCGGACCGGTCGGGACGTGGCGCAGCCTGGTAGCGCGCACGCTTGGGGTGCGTGAGGTCGCTGGTTCAAATCCAGTCGTCCCGACCATTTTTTGTCGGCAGACACGGGCGGAAGGTGTCCTGAAGCGGAGCCGAATGGCACATATCCTGATCACGAACGACGACGGCATCTACGCCGAAGGCTTGCGGGCGTTGCTCGATGCCCTGGCCGGGCTGGGCACGCTGAGCGTGGTGGCGCCGAGCCAGGAGCGCAGCGCTACAGCGCAATCCATCACCCTGCGCCAGCCGATCTTCTGCGAGAAGACCAGCGAGCGCGAATGGGCCGTCGAGGGCACGCCGACCGACGCGATGATCCTGGCGCTCAACAACCTGCTCGAGGAACGCCCGGCCCTGGTCATCTCCGGAATCAACCGCGGCGGGAACCTGGGCGAAAACGTCTATTACTCGGGCACCGTGGGCGCGGCGATGGAAGCAACCATCAACAAGGTGCCGGCGTTCGCCATCTCGGTGGCGCACCGCGGCAAGGGTTTTGAGTATGGCGATGCCGCGCGGTTCGCCCGCGGGCTGGCGCAGCTCATCCTCAAGGAAGGGCTGCCCGAGGGCGTGCTGCTGAACGTGAATGTACCGCTACCATGGACCGGCGGGGTGCGGTTCACGAGGCAATCCCAGAAGGTCACGCGCAATCTGCTGCAGCAAAACGTGGACCCGCGCGGGCGCACCTACTACTGGCTGCACGAGCAGCAGCTCACCGAAGGGATCGAGCCCGATACGGACTACGCCGCGGTCCATTCCGGCGCGATTTCCATCACGCCACTCGAACTGGACCGCACGCACGCCACCTCGCTCAACCACCTCTCGCACTGGGCCAGGGCGCTCGAGGCCCTCCGCGAACGCTAACCGCTAGTGTCCTGTCCCGTAAATACGTTCACATAGTCGCTGGATTTTGACGAAGATCGAATCCGCCGTTGCGGTCCAGGTGAAAGGGCGGGCGTGGGTGTTGGAAGTGCGAACGTATCGGTCGATTTTCTTGATCAGTTCCTTGACGCTGCGAAATGTCCCGCGGCGAATG
>Ga0207646_10000482_pt1 | contig 53410 bp, 50 predicted proteins | sample KBSK5502metaG_FD_184343 | JGI IMG/M metagenome (GOLD analysis project Ga0207646, IMG submission 184343) | Corn, switchgrass and miscanthus rhizosphere microbial communities from Kellogg Biological Station, Michigan, USA - KBS K5-50-2 metaG... | ecosystem: Host-associated > Plants > Roots >...
GACGCGACCCGGCGAGCAGTCGACGCCGGGGTGCCGCGGGAGCGGATCTGGGTCGATCCGGGGATAGGTTTCGGCAAGACCGCCGACCAGAACTGGGAGGTGATGCGCCGCCTGCACGAGCTGACCGAGCTCGCACAGCCGATCCTGATCGGCACGTCGCGCAAGTCGTTCATCGGCAAGCTGCTCGACCTGCCTGTCACCGATCGGGTCGAAGGCACGGCGGCCACGGTCGCGGCCGCGATCATGCGTGGGGCCGACATCGTGCGGGTTCATGACGTGCTGGCGATGACCCGAGTCGCCCGCGTGGCCGACCGAATCGCGCGTTGACCATCGCCTACCTCGGGCTGGGCTCGAACCTGGGCCGGCGCGACCGCAACCTGAGCGCGGCGCGGCGACGGCTGCGTCAAAAGGGCGCGCGCATCGTGCGTCAAAGTCGCGTCATCGAAACTGAGCCATGGGGCGTGCTCGATCAGCCGCTCTTTCTGAACCAGGTCGTGGAGGTCGACTGGGCGGGGAGCGCGCGGCAGCTGCTGCGCGCGGCCAAGGCCGTCGAGCGCGAGGGTGGCCGCACCGCGACCAGGCGCTGGGGCCCGCGCGTCATCGACGTGGACATCCTGCTCTTCGACGCCGAGGACATCGACGAGCCCGGCCTCCAGGTGCCGCACCCGCGCATCCGCGAGCGCGACTTCGTGATGAAAGGGCTGCGGGAGCTGAGGGTAAGTCTGCCCTCACCCTGACCCTGCGCTTCGCGACCAGGTTCGGACTTGCTGATCGCTCCCGCTATGCGGGAGAGGGGATTACAAAGTCTTGTTGATCCGGCGGAAGAGCTCTTCGAACCGCGCTCGGGTCGTGGGGCGCAGCGGGGGCAGGAGCTTGTCGCGCAGGCGCAGCAGGGCGTCCGCCGGGCGGCCCGCGTCGAAGTCGCCCTCCTTCTCCTTGATGCGTTCCAGGATGCGCTCGCCCGGCGGCAGGTCGGCCGCGCGCAGGCTCTTGCCAAAGGCCTGGTTGTACAGGGCGAGGTAGTCGTCGACCTCGAACAGGTCCTCGATGTCGGCGCGCGATCCTCCCGTGACCTCGGCCACAGCGACCAGGCGCTTCGGCTTGAGAAAGCCTGCCTTCGCCAGCTCCACGAGCTTCTCGCTGCCGCCCTTCGATTCGACCAGCACGGTCACGCCCATCTGGCGGCCGATGAGCGCCACCACCGCCGGGACGTTGCCGAGGCCGCCCGCGGGCAGGATCTGCCAGCGGCCGTTGAGGTGCTCTCGCCCGAACTGCTTGAGGTGATCGCTGATCACCATCAGGTACGTGTAGTCCGATGTGTCCTCGACCAGCAGGTTGTCCGGGCGGCTGAACACCGATTGGGCGATGTCATAGCCCAGCGCGGCCTGTAGGGGGAAGAAGCTGTCCGGCTCGGCCGAGAGCACGTCGGCCGAAACCACCGCGCCGACTCCGCGACCCTTGTCCTCCACCATGCGCACGCGCTCGAGGTGGTCGGCTTCGACCATGAACGGCGAGTGTGTCGTGTAGAACACCTGGTGCTTCGGCGCGAGCCGCTCGTTGATGAAGCGGAGGAAGTCGCGCTGGGCGCGGGGATGCAGCTCCAGCGCCGGCTCGTCGAGCAGGATCACGACCCGATCCTTCTGCTTCTCGAACTCGTGGAAGGCGGCCAGGAAGGAGAAGAACCAGCGGAAGCCGGACGACCGCTGGTCGAACCGGTTGCTGAATCCGTGGCGCAGGTCCTCGACGCGGATCTGCAGGTACTTCGCGATCTGCCCGGATCCGCCCGCCGCCATCTCGACGTCGATGTCGACCTTGAGGTCGGGGCTCTGCGTCCAGTACCGCGCGACCTCCTGCGTCAGCCGGTTGGCCGCGGCTTCGAGCTCTGAGCGCCGCTCCTCGTAGTCGAGGGCGAGCAGCGACTGGTTGTCCGCGTGCGCGAGGCGCAGCAGCGAGCGTGCGGTGAGCTGGCTCGGATCGAGCTCGGCCGTGTCGTCGAAGAGGTGCTCGAGGTCGACCTTGCCCTGGAGCTGGCTGTACTCGCTGAAGTAGAGGAAGCTGGGGATGCGCTGGAGAAGCACCGATTCGAGGGCCTGCACCACGCCCTCGGGGAACTGGCTCTTGATCGCCTCCTCGAGCTTGGCTACCGCCTGCTCCGTGGGCTTGTCGATCTTCGGCACCGCGTGCTCTATCTCTCCGACCCGGGTCACCAGGTCGGCCACCGTCTCGGGGTCGCCGATGATCCCGCGTAGGCCGTCAGGCAGCTTGGCCGCCTCGACCAGCCGCACCACGGTCGCACGCTCGTTGACTTCGGGCAGGCTGACGTGCGTCTCGTTGGCGTAGTTCTTCTGGACGATCAGGGTCTGAGCGCCCTTGACGACGCCCTTGCCGCCCACGGCCTCGATGGCGTCGACGTCCGCCGCCTCCAGCTCGAAGGTGGCCTCGATCGGGAACGTCTTCTCGATCTCGCCGCTGCGGCGGTGGTCGGCGAGCATCCAGCGCGGGTAGTCGTCGATGTCGCGAAAGGTGGCCGGGTAGATGGGCTTGAGGCGGTACAGCGCCTCCAGGATCGCGGTCTTGCCGGACTCATTCTTGCCCACAAGGCAGGTGACGTCGCCCTGGACCGCGATTGGATTCGAGTCGATGATGTTGCGAAAGCGCCTGACCCGGACGCCCGTCAGCTTCACTGCGACGATAGCCTACAGTTCGCGCACGCGATCGGGAATCAGACTGGGCGGGCGTTCGTGAAGCGATAGCCGATGCCCGGCACGGCCAGGATGTAATAAGGACGGGCGGGCTGCGTCTCGATTTTCCGCCGCAGGTTGCGGATGTGGACGTCGATGACCCTCGTTTCGATGGGGTACTCGTAGCCCCAGATGGAGTTGAGGATCTTCTCCCGGCTCAGCACCTTGCCGGCGTTGCTCGCGAGGAACGTGAGCAGGTCGAACTCGGTGTGCGTGAGCTCGACCTCCTTGCCTGACTTGTAGATGCGGCGCTCGTTGACGTCGATGACGAGGTCGCGGAACTCGAGCCGCGTGCGCATGGCCTCGGCCGATTCCATCCTCGCGCGCCGCAGGTGCGCCGCGACACGGGCCGCCAGCTCCCGGAGCCGGAGCGGCTTGGTCACGTAGTCGTCCGCGCCGATCTCGAGCGCGACCACCACGTCGATCTCGTCGGAGCGGCTGCTCATCATGATCACGGGAGTGGCCGGGTCGGTGCGCCGGATCTCCCGGCAGGCGTCGAAGCCCGAGCCGTCGGGAAGGGAGACTTCGAGCAGCATCAGGCTCGGGTGCGCGGACGAGTGCACGCGCAGGCCCTCGGCGGCACTGTCCGCCTCCAGGACCTGGTAGCCGTCCTGCTCGCAGGCGCTCCTCACGTCCCGGCGCGCCGAGGCGTCGCCGTCGACCACGAGCACCTGGCGGGAGCTTTCAGACATTTCCCCAGTCTTTCCCTACCTATATCCTAACCGATTTGAAGGATTGTTAGGAGATGTTTCGCCTCAACCGGCGGTGTGCCGCCTGCGTGGCGTCCTCGAGGTGGCCGACGTCGTTGACGCCGGCGATGACCAGACGCCCTTCCCTCTTCTCGATGACGGTGATCGACGCATTCGAGATTCGAAACGGAAACAGCCCGCGGCTCGGCCTGCCGACGACTCGATGCAGCGCGACCTGGATGACCCCGCCGTGCGTGACGACGATCGCGTCCCCATGTGGATGCCGCCCGAGCATCGCGTCCACCGCCGACCCGACGCGCGCTTCGAATGCGTCGCCGCCCTCGCCCCCGGGCACGAGGTCCCAGCTCGGCTCAACGGTCCATTTCGCCCACGCGTCCGGGTAGCGCTCGACCAGCTCCTCGGTGGTCAGGCCTTCCCACTCGCCCAGGAACACCTCACGGAGGTCGGCCATCGGCTGCGCCCGGAGCCCTGTCGCGTTCTCGATGGGGGACGCCGTCTGCATAGCGCGTTTCAGATCGCTGGCGTAGAGGGCCTCGACTCGCCTTCCAGACAGCCGCCTGGCCAGCATTTCGGCCTGGCGCCGGCCCTTCTCAGAGAGCGGAGGATCGAGGTGACCCTGGATGCGATGCTGGTGGTTCCAGGTGGATTCGCCGTGGCGAATCAGCAGCAGCCGCGCGGGGTGCGGCCTGGCCGGAACGGGTAGGTCAGGTGGCTCCCTGCGCGCGATTTTGATCTCGATATCTATACTAACTTTCTTTACTGAGACGAAAAAACGAGTTCAGGGCGAACTCAGGAGAGGACCCTTGCAATCTCAAGGCACGCTGGCCGAGACCAGCCTCAAATCTCTGCTGGAGGCCGCTCAGGGAGAGCGGTCCACCGGGACGTTAACGGTGAGAAATGGTTCGGGGAAGTCGGCGTCCCTGTACTTCCTCTTCGGCCACCTCTTCCACGCGCAGAGCGATGGCATGGCCGGCGACGACGCTGTTGTCAGCGCGCTCACCTGGAACCGCGGCGAGTTCGAGTTCGACCCGAAGGCCAAGCTGCCGTCCGATGAAACCGTCAAGGCGGCCATCCCGGAGCTCGTGCAGGCCGCGGAGTCGACTCCGGCGCAGCCGGCCGCTGAGCAGCCCAAGCCCGAGAAGGCGCCGGATGCCAGCCCCGAGGCCCGCGATCATCCTGTACCGGAGAAGAAGGTGGAAGCACCCCTACCGAGGCGCGGCGTGAAGCACAGACCGCAGCCCAAGCACGGTCGCGAGCCGATCCCCGTTCCCGCGGGACAGGTGATCTACGACTCGCTGAAGACGTCGTTCGTCGATTTCCCGCGCTTGATCACGACGCTCGAGAAAGAGGGCTACACGGGCTACGTGCGGCTCCTCACCGAAGAGGCGTCGGGTCTCATCCTGTTCCGCGAAGGCTCGGCGCTCGAGTGCATGTATGACGAGGGCGACGAGCACAGCGGGCTGATCCTCGGCAAGCAGGCATTGCAGAAGTTCAACGACGACGTGGTTGGCGGGCACGGGGTCCTCGACGTGGTCGGCCTTTCGGCTGAGCTGATCGACGGCCTGTACGAGCTGACCGTTTCGCGGCCCATGTACACCGAGCTCTACGCGTCGTGGGTCGACATGAAGGCCCTGCTGAAGTTCCTGAACGACCGCAAGCTGAGCGGCAGCGTGATGATCCGCGCGGCCGCGGGCACCGGCGTGATCATCCTTTCCGAGGGCGATCTGGCCGGCGCGTACACGAGCGAGTCCAGGGACATCTCGGACAAGCCCGATCGCGCGCTTGCGCTCTGCGAAGACCCCAATGCCATGATCGAGATCAAGTCGGCCGACACCTCGACCCACACGCCGCTCGACATCGACGAGATCGTGGCCGGGCAGCGAGGGCCGCGCCAGGCGCCGGCGCCGCAGGCCACGGCGCCGACACAGCCACCACCCGCACCACCTCCGCCGCCCACTGAGCCGGCGACTTCGCAGATCCCGGTGATGCAGCCCCAGCAGCAGGCGACCGCGACCTACCCGGTCGTTCCCCGAGAGGTGCCGACGCCTCCGAGCGTGCCCGCGATGCCGGCCACGACCGTGGCGCCGACCACCCCGCCGACACCGGCGGGCTCGGGCCCGCAGCTCGACTGGGCGGCGATCGTCGCCGAGCTCCAGGCGATGGCCGAGGACTCGTTGGGCAACCGCGCCCGCAAGGTCAAGGACATCCTCGGCGCCGCGGACCCCTCCATCGCCGGAATCGAGGCCGCGATCGACCAGGTGCCGAGCATCTCGCTGCTCTTCGTCGACTCGTCGCGGCTCGAGCAGCTCGCTCAGGAAATGAGGGCGCGCCTCAAGTCGCACTACTAAATGCACGGGGGGAGCAGGCTCCCCCCGTGGAACCCCCCACGGCATGGCGTTCAGCAGGTTGGGTGACGATGCTGGCAAGTCCGGGTCGCGCGGGATGAACCCGCGCTTTCGCTCCACTCTCGGTTTGGTTCCGCTCGTGGTCCTGATCGCGACTGGTGCGTTCGCGTGCGGAGGCGCCCCGCCGCAGATCGTCGACTACTCGCCTCTTCGCGGCGCGCGCGACGTCTCCACCACCGCCCCGATCCAGGTCACCTTCGACCACGACGTCGACGAGGCTTCGGTGGCGAGCCGGCTGCACCTGGTGCCCGCCACCCAGGGAACGATCCAGTGGCTGAGCCCACGACAGCTCGCCTACGATCACCGCGCGCTGGCACCGTCGACGACGTACGAGGTCATCATCGAAGCCGGCTATCGCGATCCCGCGGGCAACGAATACGCGCTGCGCCATCACTGGTCGTTCAACACCGAACCGCCCCCCAGCGTGGCCGGATCCAGCCCGGCGGACGGCACCACCGGCGTCGACCCGGCCGACTACCTTGCGATCGACTTCACGCGGGCGATGGACGCCACCAGCCTGCGGAGCGCGATCACGTTCACGCCCTCGGTCTCGTTCAACGTTCGCCTCGACCCCACCGACAACCGCCGCGCGATCGTCGCCCCCGACGCGTTGCTTCAGGCCAACACCACCTATCAGCTGCTGGTCACCAACACCGCGCTCGACGTCGACGGCAACCAGCTCGACCTGGTCCGCTCGGTTCGCTTCGAAACCGGCGCGGTGCGTCCGCTGCACAACTGGATCGCGTTCGCCACCGACAGCCCGACGGGCACGTCGGGCGGACTCTGGATAGTCAACGAATCAGGTTTCCCGCGCCAGCTCCTGAACGTGCGCACGCTGAGCGCCTTCAGCTGGTCGCCGGAGGGAGACCGGCTCGTCTTCCAGGGCGACGGCGGGGGCTGGGCTTCCTTCGTGCCGGGCCAGGGTTCGAGGCCGCTGGGATTCAGCGGTCCCTGGGCGGCGGCGCTCGCATCAGGGCTGGGCTACGTCTACCTCGATGGGGCCGGCACTGTGAATCGCGAGCTTGCCGACGGCTCGAGCTATGCGATCGCGACCCAGGTCGACGACGTGGCCGTCAGCCCGGCGGGCGATCGCGTCGCCTTCGCCCAGGCTCAGCCGGACGGGACGGCGCGTATCTGGGGCTACGACATAGGCTTGCGCTCGCGCTACCTGCTGGCGTCGGAGACCGGCGCGGTGAAGGACCTGACCTGGGCGCCGGCGGGAAATCGCATCGCCTACCTGCGCATAGCCTCGGGCCAGACCGCCCTGCGGGTGCGCAGCCTGATCGGCTCCGCCACCACGACCACGGTGGCGAACGGCGACCTTGGCGCGCCCGTGTGGCTGCGCGACTCCACACATCTGCTGGTGGCCGCGACCGCCGAGTCGCCGACCGGCCCCGTCCGCAAGGCATTCCTCATCAACGTGGCCGCACCACCGCCGGCGCTGACGCTGGGCCTCGGACTTCCCGCGGATCCGTCGATCGACGTCAGCGATCCCGTGCCGTCGCCAGACGGTCACCAGATCGCCTTCATCAGCGGCAACCAGGTCTGGCTCATGAACGCCGACGGGACGCGGCCGGTGTCGCTTACCCGGTTCGACCCGGACTCGTTCCCCTACTCGTGCCTCATTCCGGCATGGACGCGGGCCTGAGCTCCGGTTACTGAGCTGAACAGCTCGGCGAGCCGGTCGGCGGTGCGATTCCACGAGAAGCGCTGGGCAAGCAGCTGGCCGCGGCGGCCCATCTGGCGGGCCAGCTCGGGGTCGTCGAGCAGCCGGCCGATCCGGTCGGCGTAGTCGTTGGGGTCGTCCCCGTCGACAAGAAATCCGGTGACCTCGTCGCGCACGACCGAGCGGATGCCCGCGACGCCCGACCCGACAACGGGGCAGCCGCAGGCCTGGGCCTCGAGCCCGACCAGGCCGAACGATTCGCTGTACGAAGGCATGACGCACGCGTCAGCCGCCGCGTAGAAGAACGGCAGCTCGTGGTGCGCCACCGAGCCCACGAAGTCGACGCTGTCCCTGACCGCCTCATCGATCGCGATCTGCTTCAGCCGTTCCGTCTCGCTCTCGGCGCCTTCGCGACTGTCCTCTCCGAGCACGAGCAGCCGAAGGTCATCGTGCCCTCGACGGCGCAGCTCGGCGAGGGCGCGGATGGCGATGTCGACGCCCTTCAGGCGCTCGAGCCTGCCCACGAAGAGCAGCAGCGGGCCGGCGCCGGCGCCGATCTTCTGCCGCGCCTCCTTGCGGGCGATCGGCTGGAACGTGGCCAGGTCGACGCCGGGGGCGACCACGAAGACTCGCGCCGGGTCGGCGCCGTAAAGGTCGATCAGGTCGTGGCTCTCATCCGAGGTCGACGCAACCAGGAGGTCCGCCTGCTGGGCAAGCTCGCCTTCGACCGCGATGCGCAGCGCCGGCTCGGGCCGTGCGCCCACCGCCAGGCGCCGGTTCTTCACGAGCCCCAGCGTATGCGCGATGTGCGCCCACGCCGGCGCCAGCTGCGGCCGCAGCAGGCAAGCCACCTCCCCAGACAACCAGTAGTGGGAGTAGATCAGGTCGTAGGTGAGACCTTCGCCGGTGGCGTGGTCGTAGACGCGGGCGGCGAAGCCTGGGACCTCTCGGTACAGCGAGTACTTGTCGAGGTCGCGCCCGGCGGGCAGGTAGATCACGCGCGACAGGGGCGCGAGCTGCTCGGTCATGGGGTCGTCCGCCGACTGGACGCGGGTATAGACGTCGGTGGCGATTCCGCGATCTGAGAAGGCGGAGCAGATCTCTCGAACGTAGACGTTGAGTCCGCCGTTGGCGCTCTGGCCCAGCGGGGCCGTCGGGGAGGTATGCATCGAAATGACCGCGATCCGCGTGCGGGCGGCGCGGTCGGGGATCAGCTCGGTGACCTCAGCCACGGTAGGCCGATCTCGCATCGAGCCAGCGCCTGGAGACGCAGCAAAACCCCGATCCTGAGACCGGCGAGCAAGAACCCATACAGCGTAAAAACGTACGCGCATCCCGGCTATTCCCGCCGGGGCCCACTGCGTGAGGCCGGATAGAATGGGCCCAGATGCGCCTCCACAGGGGCCTGAAGCAGTACGGCCTGATCGCGCTGGCGGTTCCGGGATTGCTGCTTCTCACCGGCGTCTCGACGCTGGCCGACGCCTCGCCGTCACCGTCGGCGTCGGCGTCGCGGTCAGGAAGCGGGGCCCTGCCCGGCGACCCCAACAACGGCACCACCGTCTACGCCCAGAACTGCGTTACCTGCCACGGCAACAGCCTCGAGGGCGGCATCGGCGCGACGCTCAACCCCATCGACAAGCTACCGGGCGTGCCGAACTCGCTTGACCCGGCCTTCCTGATCCAGGTCATCACCAACGGCAGGACCCACCAGCCGGGCGACCCCAAGCAGGCCGACATGCCGGCGTGGCACGGCATCCTTTCCGATCAGGACATCAAGGACGTCGCCGCCTACATCATCCAGCAAAACCAGGTGGGCGCCGGCAACGCGCCCCTCTCTCCGGGCGAGCAGGCCAAGCGCACCATCCTCTGGGTCGCCATCGGCATCATCGCCATGGTGTTCGTGACCTACCTGCTGGCGCAATACAACATGCGCTGGATCGCCCGCCGAGCGACGGCGCGACGCAGGTAAGCGAACAACGGCCGGCGGTCAGCCGAACGCTGCAGGCGCCGCCGCTGCAGCCCACGCCGGCCGGCGCCGCGCCCCGCGTCCTCATCCTCTTCAGCGACACGGGCGGCGGCCACCGCGCCGCGGCGCGAGCCCTCACGGACGCGTTGAAGCAGCTCGACCACACCTGTGTCGTCACCGTGGCCGACCCGCTGATCTCGCAGGGACCGACCGTGGTGCGCCGGCTGGCGTCGCTCTACTCACCGGTCATCGAGCGCTCGCGAGCCGCATGGGGCGCGGTCTATCACAGCAGCAACACCAAGCCGACCTTCGCCGCCATCCGTGCGGTTTTCGGGCCCGGCGTTCGCAAGGTGATCGTCGAGCTGATCCGGAAGCACGACCCCGACGTCATCCTCTCCGTGCATCCCCTCCTGAACCAGATCAGCCACCAGGCGATCCAGCGGTGCGGCCGCCCGCGCGGGCTGATGACGGTGATCACCGACCTCGTCGACTTTCATCGCGGGTGGACGTTCAGCCAGGCCGACCTCGTGGTCGCCCCGACCGAGGCCGCGCGCAAGGTCGCAGTGCGCCGGCGCGTCCCGCCCGACCGCGTCAAGCTGCTCGGCCTGCCTGTCGACATGCGCTTCCGACCACCGGCGCCTGGCGAAAAGCAGGCGCTGCGGCGGCGCTTCGGGCTGGACGAGGCCCGCTTCACGGTCCTGGTCATGGGCGGCGCGGCGGGCGTGGGCGGCCTGCTCAACCAGGTCCGGGTGCTCGGTTGGGAGCCGCACCAGTGGCAGGTGATCGCCGTCTGCGGCCGCAATGAGAAGCTGCGCCGTCGCCTGGCCCGGCTCCGCTTCGCCACCCCCACCCTGGTTCTCGGTTTCGTCGACAACATGCCCGAGCTGATGCGCGCCTGCGACGTCGTCGTCACCAAGGCCGGGCCGGGCGCCATCGTCGAAGCCCTCGCAACCGGCCTGCCGCTCATCATCACCGGCTACCTGCCCGGGCAGGAGACCCCCAACGTCGACTTCGTCGTCGAATCAGGCTTCGGCCTCTATGCGCCGAGGGTCAACGACATCTTCGACGAGGTCCGCGTCCTCGCCGAGGGCGGGCCGACATGGCAGTCGATGTCACGCCGAGCGCGCGACATGTCGCACCCATACGCTTCGTCTGACATCGCGCGCGAGTGCCTGCTCCTGGCGAGTCGCTACAAGGCGTCGGCGCACGCCATCCGGTAAGGGCACAGCCGGCACTTCCTGCGCTCGGGCTGTGATTCGAACCGGCCTGCCCGGATGCCCTCCGCGACCACCGCTGCGATCCGCCTGGCCTCCGCCTGCAGCGCCTGAACTCCCTCGAGCCTGATCCGATCTCCTGACGCGAGGTACACGATCTCCAGCTCCGCGGGCGCGAGCCCCAGAGCGCCGGCGGCGCCGAGGCCGTAGAGCGCGACCTGCAGGTCGCGGCGAGCGCGGCCGAGGGGCCGGCCCGTCTTGTAGTCGATGATCCGCCAACCCGAGTCGGTGTGGTCGACGCGATCGATGACGCCGTGGAGAGTGAAGCCGTCGACCGCGGCCGAGAAATCGCGCTCGACCATCTCGGGCGCGACGTCGAATCCACCTGCCGCCCGAAACGCCTCGAGCTGCGCGAGGCCGATCCGCTTGAAGACGGGCGCGCGGCGGTCGTCTGGGAACGGCGTCTCTTTCCACGTGCTCGCGTGCCACGACCTCAGGCGACGGGCGGTCACCTCCTCGCCCGCCCGGCGCGCCTCGCCGGCGCGGCGAAGGACCTCGTGCAGGATCAGGCCCTGTACCGCCTCCGCGCTCTGCGCCGCGGGCAGCCGCTGCTCATACCGAAACCAGTAGTGCTTGGGACAGTCGCGATAGGCCTGGATGGAGGAATAGGAAAGCGTGAGCCGAGCAGGAGAGGTGGATCCGTCGCCATTCGTGGGGCGATCAGTAAGGCCCAACCTGGTCGCGCTTGCGCGCAGGGCCTGGGCAGGAGGCGACGGTCGTGTGAACGACCGCTCAACAACGGACCCGCTCCCACGGATCTCCTGCAGGAATCGCGACTCCCTCCAGCGCCGCCCGCCCTCGTAGTGCGACGCCCTCGTCAGGTAGAGCCGGCGCCTCGCCCGCGTCATCGCCACGTACAGCAGCCGGCGCTCCTCCGCGACCACGTCCTCGCGCCCGCGCACGAGCGGCTCGAGCACCGCGGCCGGTAGCTCGAACCTCTGCGATCGCCCGGACTGCGGCAACCGTCCCTCGACCAGCGCCGGCACGAACACGGCGTCGAACTCGAGGCCCTTGGCCTGGTGAATGGTCATCACCGAGATCGCGTTGCCTTCGACGTCGGGCGCGCCCGGAGCTTCGTCTTCGCCGGAGAGCAGCACCAGCTCGAGGTGCTTCATGTACGCGTTCAGCGAATGGTCCGCACTCGCCTCGCAGAACTCAGCGATGCGCTCGGCAAACCGGCTGACGTTCGCCGCCACCCGTGCCGCCGCGCTCGGCTCTGATCGCGCGGTCGCGGCTTCGAGGTACCGCGTTCGGTTCATGAGCTCGAAGAAGAGGTCGCGCACGTCCATCGACATCGCCGCGGCGCGCAGCTCGTCGAACACGGCCGAGTGCGGAGCACGCGCCTGGCTGTCCCGCAGCATGTGAACCGCTTCCTCGCCGTCCACGTCGTAAGGCGGCCGCGTCAGCACACGCAGGGTCGCGATCTGATCGCTCGGATCTCGAAGCGCTCGGAGCATGGCCATCACGTCGCGCACCTCGGGCCGGTCGAGCAGGCCCTGGCCGCCGATCACGACGTGCGGCAGCCCGCGCGCGGCCAGGGCGTCGGCCACCGGTCGTGCGATGGCATTGGTGCGACACAGCACCGCGATGCGATCGGCCGGCATCCCCGCCGCCAGCAACCCGGCCGCCTCGTCCGCGATCGCCGCGGCTTCGGCATCTCCGTCAGGACATTCCCAGATCTCGACACGAGGTCCTGCCTTGCGCGAGACGAGGTCCTTGGCCAGCCGCTCCGGGTTGTTCCCGATCAGCGCGGCGGCGGCGGCAACGATCGGTCGCGAGCTGCGGTGGTTGCGGCCCAGCGTCACGGTGCCGGCGTCGGGAAAGCGCGAGCAGAACCTCTCCAGGCTTGCCCTCGACGCACCGCGAAACCGATAGATGCTCTGGTCGTCGTCGCCCACCACGAAGGGCGCGGTCGCGATCAGCTCGACCAGCCGCTCCTGGGCGAGGTTCAGGTCCTGGTACTCGTCGACGAGCACGTGCGGGTAGCGGCGGCGGTAGGCGGCCAGCACGCTCGGGTTCTCGGCCAGCAGAGCGACCGCACGCTCCAGCAGGTCGTTGAAGTCCAGCAGGCCGAGACGGCGGCACTCCCGCCGGTAGGCCGCGAACAGCCTGACGCACGCGCGCATGAGCTCGGCCTTCCCCGCGTCCTCGGCCGCAGCCGCCCACAGCGACAGCCGGCGCAGCGGGACGAGCTCCTGCATCAGCCGCTCCAGCGTCTGCAGCGCCGGTCCGACCAGGTCATCGGGCCGCTCGTCGCCGGTGAGCGCGGGGTCGGCGAGGCGCCACACGAGCTCGCGGGCCAGGATCCACCTCTCGGCGCCCGTCACGATCCGGAAGCGCGCCGGCACGCCCACACGCCAGCCGTCCGCGCGCAGCCACCCCAGCGCGATCGAATGCACGGTGCCGACCGCGGGTGCGTCCGCGCCGATCAGCTGCTCGATCCGGTCGCGCATCTCTCTGGCGGCACGGTCGGTGAACGTCATGACGAGCACCGACGCCGGGTCGGCCCCGGCCGCCACCAACCGGCGGAAACGCTCGGCGATGACGGCCGTTTTGCCTGTGCCCGCGCCGGCGATCACCCGCAGCGCGCCCTTCGTGCCGGCGGCCCCGCGCTGCGCCGCGTCGAGCCTTTGACCCCTGGACGTCACGTCGGGGTCGACCTGCCGATTCGCACCCTCAGCGACCGCACGCGTCGGCCCAGGTCGAGATCATTCAGCCGCTTGACCACGGTCTCGGCGTCGAGCCTCAGCTGATGGGCCAGCGCCGGGCTCGAGGTCGTGATCACCAGGACGCCGGACTTCAGCTCCACCGACTCGCAAAGGCGGGCCGGGTCGGGCCCGATCATGGTCCTGAACTCGGCCGCCACGCGGCTACCGAGCATGCGCCCGCCGCCGGGCTGCCGGCGCAGGACTGTGGGGAGGATATTGCCCAGCTTATCCACAGGCCTCGATCCTTCCCGCGGTGACGGTCCAGACCCTCGCTTCCGCCATCAGGTCGGGCGGAAAAGGGCCCGCCTCGGCCGAGGTGATGATCACCTGGCCCTCGCCCGCCACCCTGGCCAGAAGCGCGCCCCGGCGCTCCGCGTCGAGCTCTGAAAGGACGTCGTCCAGCAAAAGCACGGGGCGTTCGCCCGTCCGCCGGGCCACCAGCTCCGCTTCGGCGAGCTTGAGGCTGACCACTGCGGTGCGCTGCTGGCCTTGGGAGGCGAAGCTTCGAGCCTCCCGGCCGGTCAGCGAGATCGCGAGATCATCATGGTGCGGACCCACCGTCGTCACCCCGCGGCGCAGGTCGTCGCCAAGCGACTTTTGCACAGCCAGGGCGAAATCGTCCGGAGGGCCGAAATACGCGATTTCGAGCTGCTCACCGCCAGCGATCTCGGCGTGGCTTCTGGCCGCCTGCGGACGCAGCTCGTCGACCGCCCTCGCCCGGGCCTTCGCGATCTCCGTTCCGTACTTCACGAGCTCGTCGTCCCACACGTCGAGCACGTCCGCCGCCTCGTCCCCGGCGGCGATGCGCTTGAGCAGGCTGTTCCGCTGCTCGAGCACACGACGCAGGCCGGCCAGGGCCCTCGCGTAGCCGGGTTCGACCTGGACGAGCATCTGGTTCAGGAACCGGCGCCTGAGGTCAGGTCCGCCCTTGACCAGGCCGAGGTCGTCAGGCCAGAAGAGCGTGGCTCGAAAGCTGCCGGGAAGGTCGACTCCACGCCGCCGCACGCCGTCCACCTCGATGGTCCGGCGAGCTCGGTCGCCCTCGACCTGCAGCGCGATCGAAATCTCGAGGCGCCGGCCGTGGGCTTCGACCAGCCCGTCGATCTTTGCCGCCGGGCCGACCGGACCCACAAGCTCGAGCTCCTTGCGCGCCCGAGGCGACGACGACAGGGCGAGCATCGCCACCGCCTCCAGGAGGTTGGTCTTGCCCTGCCCGTTTGGACCGATGAAGATGTTGACCCCAGGGCCCGGCTCCAGGTCGAGGTGCGCGTAATTGCGGTGGTTTTTGAGCTGGAGACGCTTGAGCTCCACGAGGAGCTCGGCTACGACATCGCCACCCGCACAGGCATGATCACGTAGAGGTAGTGCTCCTTGCCCGGCGGGCGCAGCAGCCCCGGGCTCAGCGGACCGTCGAAGAGGAGCTCGACCTCGTCTTCGCCGATCACCCCCAGGGCGTCGAGGACGTAGCGGGCATTGAAGGCGATCTGGATCTCCGAACCATCCACGTCGGCCGTCATCTCGGCGCGGCTGTCGCCAACCTCGTTGGTCGTCGCCGACAAAATGACTGCGCCAGGTTGAGCTTTTACGCGAATGACGTTGGCGCTGTCCCGGGCAAAAAGCGACACCGCCCGTACGGTTTGGGTCAGCTCGGCGGTCGCCACCTTGACCTTGGTCGAGCTCTTGCTGGGGATAACTTGTGCGTAGTTGGGATACTTTCCGTCGATCAATCTCGAGGTCAGCTCCGAGTTGCCGGCCTTGAAGAAGATCTGGTTGCGGGCCTTGGAGATGATGATCTCCACCCGGCCCGGCTCGCCCTTCAACACCCTGGCCAGTTCCGCGAGCGCCCGGGCGGGCACGATGAGGCTGGCCTCGAGCTCGCCGGCGCCCTGGGCCGGGAGCTTGCGCACGGCCAGCCTGTGACCGTCGGTGGCGGCCAGGGTCAGGTTGCCGCCCTGGATCTGGACGAGCACGCCGGTCAGCACCGGCCGGGCCTCGTCGGTCGAGGCGGCCATCTGGGTCTGCTCGACGGCCTTGATCAGCTCGTCGAGAGGGACCTCCAGCCGATCACCCTCGTCCGGGCGCGGTCCTGGGGGAAACTCCTCGGCCTCGATGCACTTGATGTGAGTGTCGAAGCGCGCGCAGCGCAGGCCGAGCGACTGGGTCGCGCCATCCAGGTTGAGCTCCAGGTCCTGGTCGGGCAGGGTGCTCACGAAGTCTGTCAGCAGGCGCGCCGGCGCCGTCGTGCTGCCTTCCATCGCCACCTCGGCAGGCACCACCTTCCGGATCCCGATCTCGAGGTTGGTCGCGGTCAGCGCCAACCCCTCGGACGTCGTCTCGATCAGGATGTTGTTGAGGATCGGCAGCGTCGTCCGGCTGGAGATGGCCCGCGACACCACCTGGAGCGCCTGACCAAGCACCGCCGGCCTGCAAGTGACCTTCATCTGGGTAGCGATGGCTTTGGCATTCACGCGTGTTGTCCCCCGTTGATATCGGTCTTACTAATTGAACTCATCCGTAACGGATAACAGTAAGCGCTGTGGGAACTGTGGACGTAAAGATCATCCGCAGTTCGCTCCGGGCCGGGGATAACCGGCGGGTAACCGGCCCGCAGGCGGCTGTTGCTTGTGGTCGCCGTGGGGAAGAGTCGGCGCCGAGCCGATATTCCCACGGCCCTCCCCACCACCATTGCGGAAGATGTGGAAAGCCGCGTCACTCGGCGTACAGCTTCTCGCGAATCGCCTGCACCTCGTAGCGCAGCCGCTCGTCTTCTTTGAGCTCGTTGGCGATCTTCTCGATGGAGTGAAGCGCCGTTGTGTGATCGCGGCCGCCGAAGGCCTTGCCGATCGCTGGCAGCGATGACGGCGTCTCCTCGCGGACCAGGAACATCGCGACCTGGCGGGGAAAAACGATGTGCTTGTCCCGCCGCTTTCCCTTCATGTCGTCGAGCGTGACGTTGTAGAAGTCGGCCACCAGGAGCTGGATGCGCTCGACGTTGATCGGCTTTCGCGTGCCGGCCGGGATGATGTCAGCGAGCAGGCGCGCGGCCTCCTCCTCGTCGACCGGCCGCTGGTGCACCGCGGCGAAGGCCTGCACGCGAGTCAGCGCGCCCTCGAGCTCGCGGATGTTGCGCTGAACCTTGTGCGCGATGAAGCTCAGCACGTCCTCCGGCACCAGGCTGGTGTGGCCTCCAAGCTTCGAGTGCAGGATTGCGAGCCTGGTCTCGAAGTCAGGCGACTGGATGTCGGCGATGAGGCCCCACTCGAACCTCGACCGAAGCCGGTCCTCGAGCGTCGGGATCTCCTTCGGCGGACGGTCAGACGAGATGACGATCTGCTTGTTGATCTCGTGAAGAGCGTTGAAGGTGTGAAAGAACTCCTCCTTCGTGCGGTCCTTACCGGCGAGGAACTGCACATCGTCGATGAGGAGCACGTCGACCGTCCGATATTTGTGGCGGAACTCGCCCATGCGCGCCGTGGCGATGGAGCTGATGACCTCGTTGGTGAACTGCTCCGACGTCAGGTAGACCACGCGCTTGCGCGGGAAACGGTCGTGCACCTCGTGGCCGATCGCGTGCATGAGGTGGGTCTTGCCCAGACCGACGCCTCCGTACAGGAAGAGCGGGTTGTAGCTGTCCCCGGGCGCTTCCGCCACCGCCTTGGCGGCGGCGTGCGCGAACTGCGAGTTGTGGCCGACGACGAACGAGGAGAACTTGAATCGGCCGTTGAGGTCGGACGACTTGATGGGCTCGATCTCCTCCACCTCGACGCCGTTGTCATGGCCGTTGTCGTGCGCGGCGTCGACGCCATCCGGGTCCATGGTCAGCACGGGTGGCCGGTGGCCGCTCGGCGAGATCACGAAATCGATGTCGACCTCGGCGCCGGTGACCGCCTGGAGCGTCTCCTGGATCAGCCCAGAGAAGCGATCCTCCAGCCAGTCCTTGGCGAGCTTGCTCGGCACCCCGATCCGAAAAGTGCTGCCGTCGGCCGAAACGACCGACGTGTTCTTGAGCCACATGTCGTAGGTGCGCTTGGCGAGCTGGAACCTCAGCTCCTCCTGCACCTGCGACCAGATCTGATCCTGGTTCACGACGAGCCTCCTCTGACTGGATGTGCGGCTCGACCACGCAGCCGCCGCTGCGGAGCCTGTTGATAACGGCTCGCACCCCGGGGGTGACGCGCCGCAGGCCTCCGCAAATGCTGTGGATAAACTGGGGTCAGGCTGAGGCTCACGTCGTGGCGGCCTTCTCGGGTTTCAGGCCGTGGCCGGGCCTGGAACGCGCGCGCACATTCAACCGAGGACCTTTTCTGACCAGATCCGCCTCCATGTAGTCTGTGGAAAAGATCGGGGCGGATTTCCACAGGCTGGCGGCCTCACCGGGTAGGAAATCGCCCTTCCGATCTGTAACTTACTATGGAAGCGGAGCTGGGGCTTCTGCTGAGCTGGATCTGGGGCGATTGTTGCGGTTTAGGAACTCAAGTTGTACTTCGACGATTGTCCGGGTCGGGCTGCGACTGCTTCCGGCGGGGGATTGTAGCAACATCCCGGCGGCCTCGCAAGGCAGAACGCGCATGCGATGAAATTATATGACCGGTATCACGATTGGCGACCCTGCGGTTCGGTACACTACCGCGGTCCCGAATGAAGAGAACATTTCAACCCAAGAAGCGCTATCGCCGGCGCGTCCACGGCTTTCTTCGCCGGATGAGCACCCGCGGAGGCGCCCGCGTGGTGCAGAACCGCCGTCGCAAGGGCCGCCAGCGCCTGACCGCATAGATGCCCTCCCCTCGCAGGGGAGGCCGGCTGGGGTGAGCATTTCATGAAGAGGCGCTACCGGCTGCGCCGCAAGGCGGACTTCCAGTCGGCGCTCAAAGGCAAGAGGATCTACAGCGGCCGCGGCCTGGTCGCGCTCGCGTCGCCGAGCGACCGTGACGAGAGCCGCGTGGGCGTGACCGTCAGCCGGCAGCTGAAGGGCGCCGTCGAGCGCAACCGCGCGCGCCGCCGGCTCCGCGAGCTGGCCCGGCTGGCCATTCTCCCGGCGGATTCAGGGGCCGCTCGGCGGGGAATACGATATGACGTGGTTTTGATCGCCCGGCCCGCGGCGCTCACCCTGCGTTTCGCCGAGTTGAAGGAGGAGGCCGAGCAGGCGGCACTGCGCATCAGCGGCCCGCGCTCCGAGCCGTGACCCGCGCCTTTCTCGTCCTCATCCGCGGCTACCAGCTGTCCTTCTCGAGGATCCTTCCGCCGTCTTGCCGCTACTACCCCTCCTGCTCCCACTACACGTACGAGGCCATCGAGAAATACGGATGGCTCAAGGGCGGCTGGTTGGGCGCGGTGAGGATCGCGCGCTGCAACCCGTTCGCCAAGGGCGGTTACGATCCCGTTCCTTGACCGCCATCAACCTTTAGGAGACAACCCGCCATCTATCTGAGCAGTTTCTTCGACATCTTCTTGCCGATCGTCCAGCTCTGGACGTTCCTGATCAAGAACCCGCTCGCGTGGTTGCTGAACAACATCTATGTCCACCTCCAGGGCGTGCCCGTGGTGGAGACGATCGGCGCCTACGGGATCGCGATCATCGTGGTGACGATCATCATCCGGCTGGCGCTGGCCCCGCTCCAGCAGTTCCAGCTCGTCAACCAGCGCCGGACCATGGCCGAGCAGCGAAAGCTCGCCCCAGAGGTCGCCGAGCTGCGGAAGAAGTACAAGAAGGACCCGCAGAAGCTGAACGCCGAGATGATGAAGCTCTACCAGGAGCACGGCGTCAATCCGCTCGGCGGCCTGATCGGCTGCGCCCCGCTGGTCGTCCAGCTGCCGGTCCTGACCGCCCTCTACTACGTCTTCAGGGGCGCCGACGTCAGCCATCCGCACTTCCTGTTCATCCCGAACCTGATGGCCTTGCCCAGCCACACGTTCGTGGTCGCCGGGCTGCCGATTCCATCCCTCGTGTACCTGGTTTTTCCGCTTCTGGCCGCGGCGACCACTTACGTGCAGTCGAAGATGCTCCAGCAGCCAACGCCGCCCAATCCCACCGAGCAGGAGCTGCAGACCCAGCAGATGCAGCGGACGATGGTCTACCTGTCGCCCCTGATGATCGGTTACTTCGCTTTGCAGGTGCCCGCCGGGCTGGGGCTCTACTGGTTTATCGGGAACTGCGTCAGTATCATTCAGCAGAGCTTCGTGGTCGGGTGGGGAAACTTGCTGCCGAAGGGTGGAAGCCCGCCGGCGGCCGCCGGTCAACCCAGGGTCTTGGGGCCGCGGCCAGGGCCTGGGGCGATGTCGAAGGACCTGCCCAAGCCGAAGCCGGGGACGACCAACGGAAGCCAGCAGTCAAGTAAGAAGAAGAAGAAGAAGAAAACCGGGTAGGGGCGGGGCGAGAGCCGCGTAAATCAACGTGAGGGCAAACCGATGAGATCTGCAGAAGGCCGGGGCCGCACCCTTGACGAGGCGGTCGACGCCGCCTTGATTGAGCTTGGCGAGACGCGCCGGAACGTGGACGTGAAGGTCGTTCGCGAGGCTCCTGACGAGACCGTGGTCGAAGTGGTGGTGATCGATCCGGCGGCCGCCGCTGGTGCGCCTGCCGGGCCGGCCAATGGCAAAGCCGAGACGGTCCGCTCGCTGCTCGAAGGCCTGCTCAGGCACATGGGAGTGCGGGCGACCGTCCAGGTGAGGGTGGGGACCGACCCGATCACCCTCGACGTCAGCGGCCGCGACCTGGGCGCCCTGATCGGCTGGCGCGGCGAGACTCTGCGCGCGCTCCAGTCGGTCACCAACGTCATGGTCGGCAAGCACCTCGATGAGGGCGAGCGCGTCATCGTCGACGTGGAGCGATACCGGCAGCGGCGCGAGCACACGGTGCGGGAGATCGCGCTCCGCGCTGCGCGCCAGGTGAAGATGACGGGCGACGCCATCACGCTCGACGCGATGCAGGCCTTCGAGCGGCGAGCGATCCACCTAGCCCTCGAGGGCGACCCGGACGTGACCAGCTCGAGCATCGGCGAGGAACCCGAACGGCGCGTCGTGGTCGGACCTCGCAAGCCGGCCGAATAAGTGTCGGCGGCCGCCGACTAGCATGTCCGCGGCCGAGCGGATCCGCAAGGCGATCGCGGTGGTGAACGCCGCCGCCGACGGCGCCGGCGACGAAGAGATCACTCCTACCGAGATCGCCGAAGCGATTCGCGACTGCCTCGAGCTGCCCGAGATCGGGAGCATCCCGAACGTGCGCAAATACCTCGGCGAGGCGCTCGACGCGACCTCCGACGGCATGCCCGCGGACTTCGTGGCGATGACTCTGTACGCGGCGCTCGGCGCCCTTCAGGAGGGCCACTCGCTGAATTAAGCGGTCGCTCCTCGCGCTCCCGTAAGCTGGCCATTCCATGCCCGCCCGCCATCGGCTTCAACAGCTCCAGGGAGGGGCGAAGCTGGTCACCTCTCCGATGCCCGAGCGGCAGTCCGCGAGCCTGGTGATGATGTTCGCCGGCGGCTCGCGAGACGAGGACGAGCGTCTCGCCGGCGCCTCGCATTTCATCGAGCATCTCAACTTCAAAGGCACCGAGCGTAGGCCGACCTCCAAGGAGGTCGCGGTCGCCATCGAGTCGATCGGCGGGTTCATCAACGCGTCGACCGACAAAGAGCTGACGGCGTACTGGGCGCGCGTGCCGGCGGAGCACCTTGAGCTCGGAGTCGACGTCCTCTTCGACATCGTCTCCAACTCGAAGCTGACGGCCGCGGACATCGAGCGTGAGCGGATGGTGATCCTCGAAGAGTTGAAGATGTACCAGGACCAGCCGCAGGATCACGTCCAGAACCTGTTCGAGGAGATCATCTGGCCGGGCCATCCGCTCGGCCGCGACATCGCCGGCACCGAGCGGTCGGTGGCGGCCCTGACGCGCGACGACATCCTCGAGTTCGCGAACGCGCACTACCGCCTCCCGAACCTCGTAATCGGTGCGGCGGGCGCGCTTGACGAGGACGAGCTGATGCGGATGGTCGCGCCGCGGCTCACGCTGCCCGCCGACCTCGACGGCACAGCGCCGGACGAGACCCCTGGCGCGCTCGGCGGACCCAATGTGCTTTTGCGCCGGCAGCGCACCGAGCAGGCGCACATCTGCTTCGGCGTACGCGCGCTCAGCTATCTGCATCCGGACCGTTACTCGCTCGACCTGATGAACACAGTGCTCGGCGAGGGCATGAGCTCACGCTTGTTCCTCAACATCCGAGAGAAGCTCGGCCTCGCGTACGACGTGCACAGCTTCACGCAAAAACACAGGGACACCGGCTACCTCGGCATTTACCTCGGCGTGGATCCGGGCCGCGCGGTGAGGGCGGTGGAGGCGGCGATCGCGGAGCTGCGCGAGATGGCGGCGAAGCAGCTTGATGAGGACGAGCTCGACCGCGCCAAGGAGTTCACGAAGGGCAGGCTTCGACTCGACCTGGAGACGACCAACGGCGTCGCCTTCTGGCTCACGTATCAGCAGCTGGTGATGGGCGAGATCCGCACCATCGACGATGAGCTGGCCATGGTGGATGCCGTGACCGCGGCGGACGTGCGCCGCGTCGCGGGCGACATTCTGACCGGGCCGATTCAGATGGCCGTGATCGGACCGTTCGCCAAAAGCACCGGGTTCACCGCCGCGATCAGCTAGCCCACGAAGACCGAGCTGCTCTCCAGGGTCGGCACCTGCGTGTAGATGTTGCCGAAATGTTCGAGCGGCCAGATGCGAAACCACGCCTTGCCGTCAATCCGATCTCGACTGATTGGCCCGAAGACGCGCGAATCCTGCGAGCGGTTGCGGTTGTCCCCCATGACGAAATATTCGTTCGGAGGTATCACCGTCCCGTTGGGACCTCCCCATTCCGTGTCGACGGTCCAGATCTCAGGAAGGTATGGCTCGTCGAGCTTGTGGCCGTTGATGTAGACGTACCCGCCGTGGATGAGCAGCCGCTCGCCAGGCAGGCCGATCACGCGCTTGATGTAGTCGGTGGTGCTCATCGTGGGTGGGCGCAGGATGATGATGTCTCCGCGCTGGGGCGGATGCAGGCGGTAGTCGATCTTGTTGGCGATCAGGTAGTCGTTGTCATCGAGCGTGGCGAACATCGAAAGGCCCTCGACGTGCACCGTCTGGATCGCGAAGCTGATGCCGAAGTAGAGGATGACCGCGAGCACGATCACCTCGAACAGCTCGCGCAGGAGCGACGACGTGGTCGAACTTTCGGCCTGTTGAGGAGCCGCGACCGGCTGTTTTGAAATCGCCAACTAAGCGCTCACCAGTGAAGTTAGGTGACGAGCTTAGCGCAGACCCGCTCCAGCTCTTCACGACTCGAATAGCGAATCTCCATGCGTCCACGGTTGCCGGTCCCTTTGAATCGAACCGGGACTCCCAGCCTCGCTTCGATATCGGCGCCGAGCGCGCGCAGCTCCGCCGACTCGCCGCGCCCAGGTGTGCGCCGAGGCCTGTACGTCCTCACCCAGTTCTCGGTCTGGCGCACTGAGAGCCGGCGGCCGAGGACGACCTTCAAGCCGTGCTCCTGCGCGGCGTTGCCTTCGAGTCCGATCAGCGCGCGCGCATGCCCGGCCGAGATGGCGCCCGCGCCTATCGCGGACTGCACCGCAGGACAAGCGCTCAGGAGGCGCAATGACTGTGTGACCGAGACGCGGTTCTTGCCGATGCGCTCGGCGGCTACCTCGTGCGTCAGGCCGAACTCTTCGGTCAGCCGCTGCAGGCCCCGCGCCTCTTCGATCGGGTCCAGGTTCGCGCGCTGCAGGTTTTCGATCAGGCCGAGCACCAGCTGCTCGTCGCCCTCGGTCTCGGTGCGCACGACGGCGGGGATCGCGCTGAGGCCGGCCAGCCGCGCCGCGCGCCACCGCCGCTCGCCCGCGATCAGCTCGTAGCCGTCGACGTGGCGGCGCACGAGGATCGGCTGCAGCACCCCGTGCCTGCGGATCGATTCGGCAAGCTCGCTCAACGGCTCGGCGTCGAAACGCGCGCGGACCTGCAGCCGCGAGGGCCGGATCTGGTCGACCGCGACCATCTGGGGCACCATCGCCCCTCCGCTGCGCGACATCGGGATGAGGGCTTCGAGACCGCGGCCGAGTCCTCGCGCGTGTGCTTGCGTCATTCCTCTATGCGCTCCTTGCTATGAGCTCCCGGGCGAGCTCGCGATATGCGACCGCACCGCGGCAGCTCGGGTCGTACTCGATCACCGACTTACCGTGGCTCGGCGCTTCACTGATGCGGACGTTGCGGGGGATCAGGGTCTTGAGCAGCTCGGCGGGATGCGAGCGGCGGACCTCCGCCAGGACATCCCAAGCGAGCGTCGTGCGTGCGTCAAATTGCGTCATCAGGATGCCGCCGATGGCGAGCTCGGGGTTGAGGTTCGAGCGCACGAGCTGGTGCGTGTAGAAGAGGTGGCGCAGGCCCTCGAGCGCGAAGAACTCGCACTGTGTCGGGATCAGCATCTGGGTCGCGGCGGCCAGCGCGTTGAGCGTCAGCAGGCCGAGCGAGGGCGGACAGTCGATGATCACCAGCTCGATGCCCTCGGGCGTGGTGGCCAGCGCCTTGCGCAGGCGCGTCTCTCGCTCGATCATGGTCGCGAGCTCGACTTCGGCGCCGGCCAGGTCGATCTGCGACGGGACGAGCTGGAGGCCGGCGACGCCGGTCGGCACTGCGGCCTGCTCCACGGTGCACTCGCCTGTGAGCAGGTGATAGACCGTCAGCCTCGCCCGCGCCGGATTGAAGCCGAGCCCGGAGGTCGAGTTGGCCTGGGGATCGAGGTCGACCAGGAGCACCGGATGGCCCAGCTCGGCCAGCGCGGCGCCGAGGTTGATGGCGGTGGTCGTCTTGCCGACGCCGCCCTTCTGGTTGACGACGGCGAGCACGGGAAGGCCCGATGGGCCCAAGATCTTGGGGAGCAGCTGTGGTGCTGAGACTATATCTGGGGCCATGCTGGAGCGTGGGCGGCGACGCTTGCCACAGATTCTAGCGCACGGCGCTGCTTTCGGCTACCGGTTCCTGCGTCCGCCGCCGTCCTGACCAGACCACGAACCCGACGACCGCCACCAACAGCAGCTCGATCCCCACGGCCGCGGCGAGAGCCATCCCACTGAGGTTCAGGCCGACCAGCAGGTTGTAGGCGACATGGCAGGTGATGCTGGTGGTGGTGTTGGTGTACTTGCGGATCAGCCCGAGGCCGAAGGCGATCACGAAGATCGACAGAACGTCGATCGAGATCCCGTACTCGGTGTGGATCGCCGTGAAGAGCAGGGCTGTCAGCACCAGGCCGAAGCGCGGCTGAAGCGCTCCGCGGAAGAGCAGCTCCTCGCAGACGCCCGGGACCAGCGCCAGGGCGATCAGGCCGACCGGTCCGGTGAGGCCGCCGAAGACGTGCTGCGTCGACTTGTCGACCTGCTCGGCGACGCTCGGGGTGAGCTGCTGGCTGAGGAAGCCGGAACCCATGGCGACGGCGTAGAAGACCCCGGCCGCGGCCAGCGCCAGCGCGAGGTGCCACCACGCGGGGACGACCACACCCAGCCGGTCCGCCGAGGCCGCGAGGCTGCGGCGAACCCAGAGCCCGACGCCGGCCAGCGCGAAGACCAGGAACGGTAGCTCCTGGGCCAAAAGGTCCCCGAGGCTCAGCGGCGGCAGCTGCTGGTCGGTCGCCAGCACGTTGGTGAACGCCACCGAGGCGAGCTGGGTGCCCAGCAGGATCACAGCCAGCACCATGGCGAGGGAGTCCACGGGGCTGTCGGGATCGATCGGGATGATCCGGGCCGCCCGCTCGCGCACCGGTTTGGAGGCCAGGGCGGCGGCGGCCAGGCCCGTGATCATGACCACGACGTCGACCCCGACCGGGTTGTGAACCGAGCCGGCGACGGTCAGGTCGAAGACACCGAACAGGAACACCGCGCCCGCCATCAGGCCGGCCAGGATCCCGGTGGCGTGGTGCGCCCAGGCCTTGCCGACCGATGCGTTGGCCGCGATCACCATCGGGAGGGGAGCGAGCAGAAAGACCGCGGCGCTCGCGTCGAGGAAGGCTTGCAGCGTCAGCCGGACTTAGATCCTTCGGACGGGAGCTTCGCCGCCGGCGCGACCGGCGTGACCGCAGCCGTCGACCGGCCCCGCGCGTCGAGGATGGGCGCGATCAGCTCGATCGGGATGGGGAGCACGATCGTGGTGTTCTTCTCGACCCCGATCTCGACCAGCGTCTGCAGGAACCGGAGCTGAAGGGCGCCCTGCTGAGTCGAGATCACCTGCGCCGCGTTGGCCAGCGTCTGCGAGGCCTGGAACTCGCCGTCCGCGTTGATGATCTTGGCGCGCTTCTCGCGCTCGGCCTCGGCCTGCTTGGCCATCGCCCGCTGCATGTTGGCGGGCAGCTCGACGTCCTTGATCTCGACCACGGCGACCTTGATGCCCCAGGGCTCGGTCTGCTCGTCGATGATCTTCTGCAGGTTCTGGTTGATCTTCTCGCGCTGGCCGAGGAGCTCGTCGAGCGTGGACTGGCCGAGGGTTGCCCGCAGTGTGGTCTGCGCGATCTGCGACGTGGCGTTGATGAAGTTGAGCACGGCGATGACGGACCGAATCGCGTCGACGACCTGGAAGTAGATGACCGCGTTGACCTTGGCGGTCACGTTGTCGCTGGTGATCACCTCCTGAGGCGGCACCTCGAGCGTGATGGTGCGGAGGTCGACCTTGACCAGCCGGTCGACGCCGAACGGAATGATGAAGAACAGCCCGGGCCCCTTCAGCGGTATGACTCGCCCAAGCCGGAAGACGACCCCGCGCTCGTACTCGTTGGCGATGCGGAGGCTCGAGAAGACGACGATGAGGGCGAGCAGGACGATCACCCCCAGAACGATCAGCGTGCCTGTGTCCACTTACTTCCTCTCCTCTACCTTGTCTTTATCTACGGCCGCCGTTTCGCGCTCGGCGACCTGGAGCTGCAGGCCCTTGCGCCCGACCACCCGCACCGGAGTGCCGGGATGGATCGGCCCCCCCGTCGTGGTCGCCCTCCAGAGGGCGCCCCGAACATAGACCAGGCCTTCTGGCGCAATCTCCTCTCGTGCCTCGCCGGGAGCGCCGATGAGCGCCTCGGCGCCCGCCGCCACCGGCCGGTGGCGCGCGATCCAGATTCGCTGGACGAAGAAGACGAAGAACCCGAACGTCAGCAGTCCCGACAGCGCGATCAGGATCGGGTTCACGCCCAGCCCGATCGGGCCGGTGTTGATAAGAAAGGCCAGCCCCAGGACCAGGGCTACGACCCCGCCGGCGCTCAGAATGCCGTGCGTATTCGCCTTCAGGTCGGCCACGAACAGGCCCAGGGCAACGATCAACATGAGGGCGCCCGCGATGTTCAGCGGCAGGTTCGCCAGAGAGACCACCGCGAGCACGGCGGCAATGCCGCCGACCACGCCGGGGAGGATCGCGCCCGGCGAGGAGAGCTCGGTGATGATGCCGTAAGCCGCGAGCAGGAAGAGCAGGGCGGCGACCGTAGGGTCGATCAACGCGGTGAGGAACACCTGCCAGAACGGCATCTGGCTGTCCTCGACGATCGCGCCGGCGGTGTGAAAGGTCAGGCTGCCGTTCGGGCGCGTGGCGGTGCGGCCGTCGACCGCCTTGAGCAGCGATGGGATGTCGGACGCCTCCAGGTCTGCGACGTGGAGCCGCACCGCGTCCTCGGCGTTGATGTTCACGCTTTTGCGCACCGCCTGCTCGGCCCAGTCGGCGTTTCGGTTGTGCATCTGGGCGAGGCTGCGCACCCGCGTGACAGCGTCGTTCAGGACCTTCGCGCCGAGGTCGCCGGTGATGTCGGCGCCTGTGGATTGGATCGGGTGGGCCGAGCCGATGTTGGTGCCGGGCGCCATCGCGAGCACGTCCGCGGCCTGCGCCACGAACAGACCCGCGGATGCGGCTCGCGCACCGCTTGGATAGACGTAGACGATCGTGGGCACGCTCGAGTTCAGGAGCGAGGTGACGATGTCGTCCATCGACGTCGAGATGCCGCCAGGGGTGTTGAGGACCACGAGCAGGGCATCCGCGTGCTCCGACTCGGCGCGGGAGACCTCGTTGGCGATGTAGGCGTCGGTGATGTTGTTGATGTCGCCGTTCAGGTCGGCCTGCAGGATGTGGGGCGCGGCCGCCCCGGCGTGCACTGGCAGCATCACCGCGGCCGCCGCCGCGGCCACCGCGACCCTGAAGAACGTGGTCCTGCGCATGCTCCGAGTATGCGATTACCCGCGATGTAAAACGTGGAACATCCCGGGCCGGCCGCCCGGCCGCGCCACCGTAGAATCGGGCGGATGGCCAATCTAGCCCGCGACTCGGACGAGGATGCCGACGCGCTTCGCGAGCTGATCCGCGAGGCCCGGAGCCAGCGGCCGCTGCAGCCAGGCGAACAGGATCAGCTGCTCCGGCGGGCGGCCACCGGAGACGAGGCGAGTCAGGACCGCCTGATCGCCGTCTACTTGCCGACCGTCGTCCGGCTGGCCGCGGCGCGCAGCGACGAGGGGCTGTCGGTGCCCGACCTCGTGCAGGAAGGTTCGATCGGGTTCATCGAGGCGATGCGCACCTTCGCCGCCAGCGGCGAACCCGACTTCGCGCCGTTCGCGGAGGCTTGCATCGCCGCGCAGCTGGCCAACGCGATCGAGACCGAGGCCTCGGCAGTGCGCGATGAGAAGCTGTTGATCGCTGCGGCCGAGGACTACGACCGCACCGAGCTTGTGCTGGCACGTGAGCTGCACCGCGCGCCGAGCGAGGCCGAGCTGGCCGAGAAGCTCGAGTGGACCGTGGAGCGGACGCGCTATGTCGCCCAGGTGGTGGCGGACGCGCGCAAACGGCACGACGAGGAGCTGCTCGCGTACATCGACCCGGACGCGATCGACCTCGACGACGAGACCGACCTCGACGGCATCGACGTAGACAGTTAGTGCCCAACCGCACGCCGCTCTACGACCGGCACGTCGCCCTGGGCGGCCGCATGGTCGACTTCGGCGGCTGGGAGCTGCCCCAGCAGTACACGTCGATCCGCGACGAGCACCTCGCAGTCCGGAAGGTCGCAGGCCTCTTCGACATCTCGCATATGGGCCGGCTCGACGTCATCGGGCCGCAGGCCGAGGCGTTCCTGCAGCACGTGCTGACCGGTGACGTGGCGAGCGTGAAGCCCGGCCACGCCCAGTACAACCTCATGTGCCAGGACGACGGCGGAGTGATCGACGACCTGGTGATCTACCGGCGCGACGCCGACGACTTCCTGGTGGTCGTCAACGCCGCCAACCGCGAGAAGGACGTCGCCTGGCTGCGCGAGCACCTGCCCAAAGGCACGACGTTGACCGACCGCACGCTGGAAGTTGCGCTGGTCGCGTTCCAGGGTCCCCGCGCGCCGGAGCTGCTGCCCCCGCGGTCCAGCGACACCGAGCCGATCCCGTACTTCGGCTTCGCCCCGGGCCAGGTCGCCGGCGTGGGCGCGCTCATCTCCAGGACGGGGTACACCGGCGAGGACGGATTCGAGCTTTTCGTGGACGCCGAGCACATCGGCGAAGTCTGGGACGCGATCCTGGAGCATGGCCGGCCGAGCGGGGCACTGCCCGCAGGCCTCGGCGCCCGCGACGCCACCCGGCTGGAGGCGGCCCTGCGCCTCTACGGCAACGACATGGACGAGACGGTCAACCCGTACGAGGCGGGCCTGGGCTGGACGGTGAAGCTGGACAAGGGCGACTTCTTCGGCCGCGACGCGCTGGTCAAGGTCAAGCAAGAGGGCCCGCGCCGGCGTCTCGTCGGGTTGACGATGAAGCCAGGCGACATCCCCCGTCACGGCACGGGGGTTTCCAAGGATGGAAAGAAGGTTGGGGCCGTCACCAGCGGCACCCATTCCTTCTTCCTCGGGCACCCGATCGCGCTCGCCTTGGTGGAAGGCCCATCATTTCCGGTCGGACAGACGCTTGCGGTCGATGTTCGCGGCCGTGAAGCGCCCGCGGAGGTGGTCAAGCTGCCGTTCTACCGCGGTTCAGCGCGGCACAACTGAGTAGGGGGAGTAGGCATGGCTGAGCGGCAGTACACGAAGACGCACGAGTGGATCACCGTCGACGGCAAGACCGCGACCGTTGGCATCACCGACTTCGCGCAGGCGCAGCTCGGGGACGTGGTGTTTCTCGACCTTCCGAAGCCCGGCCGCAAGGTGACGCGCGGCGAGGCCTTCGGCGTCGTCGAGTCGGTGAAGGCGGCGAGTGACCTCTTCGCGCCGGTCAGCGGGACGGTTGCGTCCGTCAACGACAAGCTCTCGACCAACCCCGAGCTCGTGAACTCCGACCCGTACGGCGACGGCTGGATCATGAAGGTCGAGATCTCCGGCGAGGCACCGACCGACCTGATGGACGAGGGCGCCTACAAGAAGGCCGCGGAGGAATCCGCCCACTGATGCCGTACCTCGTTCACTCGCCTCAGGACCGCGAGGAGATGCTGGCCGCCATCGGCGTCGAGTCGATGGACCAGCTGCTGGTCGACATCCCCGCCTCGCTGCGCGTCGACGAGCTCAAGCTGCCCGACGGCCTATCCGAGTTCGACACCATGGCCCAGGTCCAGTCGCTCGCGGCCAAGAACCTGGTGTTCGCCGATCGCCTGACCTTCCGCGGGGGCGGCGTCTACCGCCGGTTCATCCCGACCGCGGTCGCCGCGGTCACGGGCAAGCCCGAGTTCTACACCGCCTACACGCCGTACCAGCCTGAAGCCAGCCAGGGCACGCTGCAGGCGATCTTCGAGTTCCAGACCCTGATCGCTGAGCTGACCGGTCTCGACGTCGCCAACGCATCCCTCTACGACGGTGCGACCGCCGTCGCGGAGGCGTCGATGATGGCGCGCGTCCAGACCGGCCGGGACGAGATCCTGGTTGCCGGCTACCTCCATCCCGAGTACCTCGAGGTGCTGCGCACCTTCGGGGAGGGCCGCGGCATGAAGGTCCGCAAGGGCGACGAGCCCAACGCCAAAACGGCCGCGGTCGTGTTTCAGCAGCCCGACTTCTTGGGCCTGCTGGTGGACGCTCGCGCGCTCACCGAGCGGGCGCACGCGGCCGGCGCGCTGGCGATCGCGTGCGTGGATCCGATTAGCCTCGCCATCCTGGCGCCCCCAGGCGAGTACGGTGCGGACATCGCTGTCGGCGAGGGCCAGCAGCTCGGGCTCGCGCCCAGCTACGGCGGCCCGCACGTCGGCTTCATCGCCTGCCGCAAAGACCTCGTGCGCCGGCTTCCGGGCCGCCTGATCGGCAGCTCCCACGACGCTCAGGGCCGCCGCGGCTTCGTCCTCACCCTGACCGCGCGCGAGCAGCACATCCGGCGCGAGAAGGCGACGTCCAACATCTGCACCAACCACTCGTTGTGTGCGCTGGCCGCCAGCGTCTACCTGACGTACATGGGCGCGTCCGGCCTGCGCCAGGTCGCCGAGACGAGCTTCAAGCGGGCGCGCTCCCTGGCGGACCGGCTGGGCAAGGTCCCGGGCTGGGAGCCCGCCTTCCCCGAGCGCCAGTTCCTGAACGAGTTCCCGATGATCGTGCCCAAGCCCCGGCCGCTGCTCCGCAAGCTGGCCAAGAAGGGCATCCTCGGCGGCCTCGAGGTCAGCCGCTGGTTCCGGGAGCTGAAGGGCGTGGTCACCTTCACGTGCACCGAGGTCAACGACCCCGCCGCGATCGATGAGTTGGTCCAGGCGGTGACGTCATGACAGAGCTCCTGAGCTTCGAGTTGAGCCGGCCGGGCGCCTACGAGCCTCGGCTGCCCGAGGCGGGCGTCTCGGCGCCAACCCCCGCCGAGCTGCTGCCCAAGGAAACGCTGCGCGCGGAGCCGCCCGATCTCCCGAAGCTCAGCGAGCCTGAGATCATGCGCCACTACAGCCGACTGGCCTCGCTCAACTACTCGATCAGCGAGCAGTTCTATCCGCTGGGCAGCTGCACCATGAAGTACAACCCGGTCGCCAACGAGGCGGCCGCCGCCCTGCCAGGCTTTGCCGGCCTCCACCCGTACCAGGACGAGGCCACCACACAGGGCGCGCTCGAGCTCATGTGGCGCCTCGAGCGGGCCCTGTGCGCGGTGGTCGGCGTCGATCGCGTGACCCTGCAGCCGGCCGCGGGCGCGCACGGGGAGTGGACCGCCCTGCGCATGATCCAGGCCTACCACCGCTCGAAGGGCGACAAGCGCACCGAGGTGCTCGTGCCCGACTCGGCGCACGGTACCAACCCGGCAAGCGCGGCCCTGAGCGGCTTCTCGGTGGTCGAGGTCCGTTCCGGCCCGGACGGGCGGATCAGCCTCGCCGACCTGGAGTCCAAGCTTTCACCTCGGGTCGCCGCGCTGATGCTGACCAACCCCAACACCTTGGGCCTGTTCGAGCGGGAGATACTGGATGTGGCGGAGATGGTCCACGCCACGGGGGCCATGCTCTACTACGACGGGGCCAACCTGAACGCCTTCATGGGCGTCTGCCGTCCTGGCGACATGGGCTTCGACGCCGTGCATATGAACCTGCACAAGACGTTCACCACGCCGCACGGCGGCGGAGGGCCGGGCGCGGGTCCGGTCGGCGTGAAGGCCGACCTGGTGCCGTTCCTGCCCCACCCCACGGTCGAGAAGGCCGACGGCGAGTTCAAGCTGGACTACCGCCGGCCGCAGTCGATCGGCCGGGTGCGAAGCTTCTACGGCAACTTCGGCATGCTCGTGCGCGCCTACACCTACGTCCTGGCGATGGGCGGCGACGGGCTGACCCAGGCCTCGCTGGACGCGGTCCTGTCCGCCAACTACCTCCGCAAGCAGGTCGAAGGCGTGCTCGACCTGCCGCACGAGGGCCCCTGTATGCACGAGTTCGTGGCCAGCGCGCACAACCTGGCGCCGCAGGGCATCAAGGCGCTGGACGTGGCCAAGGGTCTCCTCGACCGGGACTTCTACGCGCCCACCATCTACTTCCCGCTGGTCGTGCCGGAGGCGCTCATGGTCGAACCGACCGAGACCGAGAGCAAGGCCACGCTGGACGCCTTCGCGGGGGCGATCAAGGAGGTCGTCGAGCAGGGCAAATCCGACCCGGCAAGCCTGCACGCGGCGCCCCATACCACGCCGGTGGGGCGCCTCGACGAGGTGGGGACGGCCCGCAAGATCACCTCGTATTTGAGCGGCCAGAGCGAGGAGCCGATCCTGCGCTGGAAACGGGTTCGAAAATAGCCTCGACAAAGGCCTGTTAAGAGGGGTCCGGCGGCCATTTTCGTATTCGAAATCCGGTAAAATCAAAGGCCTGAAACTCTGCCCAGTTGATCCCTACGAGTTATCCGCGCTGGGAGGCCTGATTCTCCGGTAATGGCGATGCGTAAACCCCTGCCTGAGCCCACGCCGGGCGCGCGCAGGGCGCAATCAACCGGACGGCCTAAATCCCTTGGCGCGGACGTGGCGTATACCGCCGAACAGATCCAGGTCTTGGAAGGCCGGGAGCATGTCCGGCGGCGTCCTGGCATGTACATCGGCTCGACCAGCCTGGCCGGCCTCCACCAGCTCGTCTACGAGGTCGTCGACAATGCGGTCGACGAGGCGCTGGCCGGCTACGCCAGCAAGATCACGCTCACCCTCCACGCCGACGGCAGCTGCTCGGTGGAGGACAACGGCCGCGGTATCCCGGTCGACGTCCACAAGAAAGAAGGCGTGTCCGCTCTCGAGCTGGTCATGACCCGCCTCAACGCCGGCGGCAAGTTCGGCGGCGGCGGCTACAAGGTCTCGTCAGGCCTGCACGGAGTCGGCGTGTCGGCGGTGAACTTCCTCAGCCAGCGCCTGGAGGTCTGGGTCCACCGCGGCGGCAAGGTCTACCACCAGGAGTACGAGCGCGGCGTGCCGAGGGCCGGCGTGAAGGCGATCGGCAAGACCGACCACACCGGGACCACAGTCCGCTTCTGGCCCGACCCCCAGATCTTCCCGGACACGAAGTTCGACCGCGACGTCATCCAGCACCGACTTCGCGAGATGGCTTATCTCAACAAGCGCCTGGAGATCGCGCTCGCGGACGAGAACCTGGGCTTCACCGAGACCTTCTACTTCGAGGGGGGCATCGTTTCCTTCGTGCGCGCCCTGAACCGCGGCAAGGTGGTCGTCAACGCGACGCCTTTCTACGTCGAGCGCGAGGTCGAGGGCACGCAGGTCGAGATCGCACTGCAGTACAACGACTCTTTCGTCGAGAACGTGATCGCCTTCGCGAACACCATCCACACCATCGAAGGCGGCAGCCACCTGACCGGGTTCAGGTCGGCGCTGACCAACGTCCTCAATCGCTACGCGCGGAAGGCCGGAATCCTGAAGGAGTCGGACCCCAACCTCACCGGCGAGGACGTCCGCGAAGGGCTCACGGCGGTGATCAGCGTCAAGGTCCTCGAGCCGCAGTTCGAGGGCCAGACCAAGGGCAAGCTCGGCAACGCCGAGGTGCAAGGCCACGTGTCGCTGGCGCTCACCGAAGGCCTCACGCAGTACCTCGACGAGAACCCATCCGAGGGCCGTAGGGTCCTCGAGAAATCGCTGACCGCGGCGCGTGCGCGCGAGGCGGCGCGCAAGGCGCGCGACCTGGTGCAGCGCAAGAGCCTCCTCGAGTCGAGCACGCTGCCCGGCAAGCTCGCCGACTGCTCGGAACGCGACCCCGCACTGAGCGAGCTCTACATCGTCGAGGGCGACTCCGCCGGCGGCACCGCGAAGGGCGGTCGCGACCGGCGCACGCAGGCGATCCTGCCGCTGCGCGGCAAGATACTCAACGTCGAGAAGGCGCGCCTGGACAAGGTCTTGACCTCAGACGAGATCCGCAACCTCATCACGGCGATGGGAGCCGGCGTCGGCGACAACTTCAACGTCGACAAGCTGCGCTACCACCGCATCGTGACCATGACCGACGCCGACGTCGACGGCAGCCACATCCGCACACTGCTGCTCACGTTTTTCTACCGCTACTTCCCGATGGTGATCGAGAGGGGCTACCTGTACATGGCGCAGCCGCCGCTGTTCAAGGTCAGCAAGGGCACCGGCAAGAACGCGCAGGTCGTGTGGTGCCACTCCGAGGCCGACCGCGACAAGGCGATGCGCCAGCTCGGCAAGAACGCCGAGGCTGCGCGGATGAAGGGTCTCGGAGAGATGAATGCCAACGAGCTGTGGGAGACGACGATGAACCCGCAGACGCGAGTCCTGCTGCGCGTCACGGTCGATGACGCGGCCGCGATGAATGAGACCTTCGAGAAGCTGATGGGGCCGGACGTCGAGCCGCGCAAGAAGTTCATCCAGGCGCACGCCAAGAGCGTCCGCAACCTCGACATCTAGGTTTTCTGATGCGGATCGCTGTTGACGCCATGGGCGGCGACAACGCGCCTGACCAGGTTCTGGACGGCGCGTCTCAGGCGGCTCACGAATACGGGATCGACATCTCGGTCGTCGGGCTGCCCGGCGTCGTGCAGCCCCTGCTCGAACGCTACCCGAAGCTGACGCTCGTCCCCAGCACGCAGGTCATCGGCATGGACGAGCATCCCGCGCAGGCCGTGCGCGCCAAGCCGGACTCGTCGATGAACGTCTGCGCGCGCCTATGCAAGGAAGGGCGTGCCGACGGCTGGGTATCGGCCGGCAACTCCGGCGCGATCATGGCCACCGCGCTGTTCGTGCAGGGGCGGATCCGCGGCGTGGAGCGCCCGGCGCTCGGCTCGGTGATCCCGACGCGCGACGGCTTCGCGTACTTCCTCGACGTCGGTGCGAACGTGGACTCGAAGCCCGAGTACCTCGTGCAGTTCGCCACGATGGGAGCGGTCTATGCTCGCGAGATGATGGGCCGCGCGGAGCCGCGGGTCGGCCTGCTCAGCAACGGCGAGGAGGAAGGCAAGGGCGACGAGCTCGTCCGCGAGACGGCCAGGAGGCTGAAGGGAACGCTGCCCGGCTTCATCGGTAACGTCGAGCCGAAGGACCTCTACGCGGCGAAGGCCGACGTGGTCGTGGCCGACGGGTTCGTCGGCAACGTGGCCATCAAGATGGCCGAGGCGACCGCCGAGTTCCTCTTTCGCAACCTTCGCGACGAGATCCCCAAAACCACCACTGGAAAGGTCGGGGGCATGCTCATCCGCGGCCAGGTGCGCAGGCTGCGCGACCGCATCGACTGGCGCGAGTTCGGAGGGGCTCCGCTGCTCGGAATCGATGGCATCGCCGTGATCGCCCACGGCCGTTCTGACGCGCGGGCGATCAAGAACGCCATCCGCGTCACGCGCGAGGCGGTGGACGCTCAGCTCGTCGGTAAGATTCGGGCTGAGGTGGGAAGGTGAGTAAAACCAACGGTCGAGCGCGCGTCGTCGTCACCGGCATGGGCACCATCAACCCGCTCGGCAAGACCCTCGACGAGTACTGGGACGGCCTCATCGAAGGAAGGAGCACGGCCCGCACCATCGAAGGCACGTTTCCGACCGAGAAACTCGTCACGAAGTTCGCCTGCGAGGTGCACGGTTTCGACCCGGGCCAGTACATGGACCGCAAGGCCGCCTCGCGTATGGCCCGCTTCTCGCAGATGGCGGTCGCCGCATCCGGCATGGCCCTGGCCGATGCGGGCCTCGACCTCTCGAAAGAAGAGAGCTTCCGCGTCGGGGTCGGGATGGGCACCGGGATCGGCGGCTTCATCGAGATGACGCAGGGCGCGATCTCGTATGCGACCAAGGGGCGGCTGAACCCGCTCTACGCGCCGATGATCATCCCCAACATGGCCGCCGCCTCGGTGGCGATGCAGTTCCACCTGCGCGGGCCCAACACGACCGTCACCACAGCCTGCGCTGCTTCGACTCAGACTCTCGGTGAAGCGGCGCGTCTGATCCAGCACGGAGACGTGGACGTCATGCTGGCGGGCGGCAGCGAGGCCTCGCTGTGCGAGGTCGGCCTGTCGTCGTTCAACGCCATCCGCGCGCTCTCCACACGCAACGACGCACCCGACAAGGCGAGCCGGCCGTTCGACCGCGATCGCGACGGCTTCGTACCCGGCGAGGGTGCCGGGACGCTGATCCTCGAGTCGCGCGAGCACGCGATCAACCGCGGCGCGCGCATCTACGGCGAGGTGCTGGGCTACGCGACGACCAACGATGCGTTTCACCAGGTCGCGCCTGACGAGACAGGCGAGGCGCCCGCAAAGGCGATCTCGCTGGCAATCGCAGACGCGGGCATGGAGACCGTCGACATCGACTACGTCAACGCCCACGGCACTTCGACGCAGCTCAACGACGCCGGCGAGACGAAGGCGTTGAAGATCGCGCTCGGCGGCCACGCTTACAAGGTCGCGATCAGCAGCACCAAGTCGATGATCGGCCACCTGCTCGGCGCGGCCGGCGCGGTGGAGGCGATCGCGACGCTGATGATCATCAACCGCGGCATGATCCATCCGACCATCAACTATGAAAACCCTGACCCCGCCTGCGACCTCGACTACGTGCCCAACAACGCCCGGCGCCAGGATGTGCGCGTCGCCATCTCCAACGGCTTCGGCTTCGGCGGGCACAACGCGGTCGTGGTTCTTGGCAAATACGAGGAATAAAGGAAAGACACTTGGCTGACGACACGCTCGGCACCGTCCTGACGCGAAACCTCCAGGAGGAGATGCAGACCTCCTACATGGAGTACGCGATGTCCGTCATCATCAGCCGGGCCCTGCCCGACGTGCGTGACGGGCTCAAGCCGGTGCAGCGCCGGATCCTCTACGCGATGCAGCAGGCCGGCGCCACCTCGGGCAGCCGCTATCGCAAGTGCGCGGCGTTCGTCGGCGACGTGCTGAAGCTGTACCACCCGCACGGCGACACGGCGGTCTACGACGCGCTCGTGCGCATGGCCCAGCCGTTCTCGCTCCGCTATCCGCTGATCGATGGCCAGGGCAACTTCGGCAGCGTCGACGGCGACCCGCCCGCGGCCATGCGCTACACCGAGGCGCGACTGTCCGCGGTCACTGCAGAGCTGATGGCCGACATCGAAAAGCAGACGGTCGACATGGGCCCGAACTACGACGGCTCGGAGCAGGAGCCGGCGGTGCTGCCGGCACGCCTGCCCAACCTGCTGGTGAACGGCGCGACCGGGATCGCGGTCGGCATGACCACCAACATCCCGCCGCACAACCTGCGCGAGATCACGGGCGCCGTGAAGCATCTCATCGAAAATCCGGAGGCGACGGGCGAAGACCTGCTCGCCTTCGTCAAGGGCCCCGACTTCCCAACCGGGGGCCTGATCATGGGCACGACCGGGATCAAGGCAGCGTACTCGACCGGACATGGCCGGATCATCGTCCGCGCCCGGCACACCTTTGAGCAGGCGCCCAACGGTCGCGAGCGGATCATCATCGACGAGCTCCCGTATGCGGTCAACAAGGCGACGCTCGTGGCCAAGATCGCCGAGCTCGTATCGGAGCGGAAGCTCGAGGGCATCGCCGACCTGCGCGACGAGTCAGACCGCGACGGGATGCGCATCGTCATCGAATTGAAGCGCGAGGCGCAGGTATACACCGTCCTGAACAACCTCTACAAGCACACCGCGCTGCAGCAGACGTTCGGCGTGATCATGCTGGCGATCGTCGACGGCCGGCCGGTGGTGCTGAGCCTCAAGCAGGCGCTGCAGCTGTTCGTCGAGCACCGCCGCGACGTCATCATCCGGCGGACCCGCTTCGACCTCGAGAAGGCGCAGGACCGGGCGCACATCCTCGAAGGCCTGAAGATCTGCCTCGACCACCTGGACGAGGTGATCAAGACGATTCGCGCCGCGGCCGACACCGACACCGCAGCCAACGAGCTGCAGACGAAGTTCGGCCTGTCGGAGCGCCAGGCACGCGCTGTGCTCGCCCTCACCCTGGGCCGCCTGACGCGCCTCGAGCGCCACAAGATCGACGAGGAGTACGAGGAGGTCATCAAGACCATCGCGTACCTGGAGAGCGTCCTGGCCAGCGACCAGAAGGTGCGGCTCCTGATCCGCGACGAGATGGACGACCTGGCCAAGAAGTTCGGCGACGATCGCCGCACCGAGGTCAGCGAGCAGGAAGCGACCGAGCTGTCGGCCGAAGATCTCGTGCCGAAGGAAGAGGTGGTGGTCACGCTCACGCACCGCGGCTACGTGAAGCGGCAGCCGCTGCGGGTCTTCCGGGCTCAAAAGCGAGGCGGCGTGGGCCTCAAGGGTGCGCGCCCAACAGCCAGCAGCGAGGCGCCCAGCGGCACCCGCGAAGAGGACTACGCCGCGCACCTGCTGATCACGCACACGCACGCGTCGATGCTGTTCTTCACACAGAGCGGGCGCGTCTTCCAGCTGCGCGTGCACGAGGTGCCGGAGCGCGAGCGCCAGGCCAAGGGCATCCCGATCAACAACCTGATCGACATCGGCCCGAACGAGCGCATCACCTCGGTGTTCGTGAGGCCGGAGACAGAGACCGAAGCGCACTACATGCTGATGGTCACCAAGAACGGATACATAAAGAAGACGGCGCTGCGCGAGTATGCGAACGTGCGCCGCAACGGCCTCATCGCCATCAACCTGCAGGAGGGTGACGAGCTCGACTGGGTGACGCCGACCACCGGCAGCGACCAGATCATCATCGCGACGGCGCTCGGCAAGGCGATCCGCTTCGGTGAGGATGAGGTCCGCGCGATGGGCCGGGACACCCAGGGCGTGATCGGGATCAAGCTCGGCAAGGGTGACTCCGTCGCCGGCATGGGCACGGTGTCGAACGACAGCGCCGACGTCCTGGTCATCACCGAGCGCGGTTACGGCAAGCGGACGCCGGTTTCGGAGTATCCGATGCACCACCGCGCGGGCCAGGGCGTGTTCACGTTGAAGGTCACCGACCGGGTGGGCAAGCTGGCGGCGATGCGGGTGGTGACCGATCCGGAGGAGGAGGTCCTCCTGATCAGCGCCAGCGGCATGGTCCTGCGGACGCCGGTGAGCGCCATCTCGCAGATCGGCCGGCAGACGCAGGGCGTGATCGTCATGCGCCTGACACCGGACGACCAGGTGGTGGCGATCGCACCCGTGGGCAGCGTCGAGGAGAGCGACGGGAAGGAATGAATCAGCTCGCCTGGTACGGCGTCTGGCTGCTCATAGGCTCGGCCGCGGTCATCGTGGTCGAGGTCGCGCTGGTCGGGGTCTGGAGCCTCCGGCTCAGCCGCCGCGCCCGGGCGCTCGCCGTGCTGGTCCAGGATGAGCGGGGCCTGATCGAGGCCGACCTGGCCAGGCTGAGGGCGGCGATCCAAGAGACACGGACGCTGTGGCGTCCCTACGCGCGCGTGCTGCGCTGGCTCAGGCATCCGCTGGTGGTAGCTCTCATCGGTTCGTATCGCCGCCGGTGGGCAGCGAGGTGAGGGAGTTCGACGTCGCCCCGACGTCGAGCCAGCAGGCCGCCGAGGATGCGGTCGCCCGCGAGCGGGCCCGAATCTCGCGCGAGCTCCACGACGGCCTGGCCACCGAGCTGGCCGGGGCCATCTCGCTGTTCAAGGTCTACCTGGAGAACCACCGCGGCGAGACGGACAAGACGCTCAAGGACGTCTTCGACATCCTCGAGCGGATGCTGCGACAGGTCCGCGAGACGCTGTCCGAGCTGCGGCCGCGCCCGCTCGGCCCCGACGGCCTGACCGGGGAGCTGCGCCACCAGGCCGAGGAGTTCGCGAGGCTGTACTCGATCCGAGTGGAGATCTCGCGCAACGGAACCGAGGACATGCTGCCCGCGCCGCAGCGCGAGGTTGTCTACCAGGTGGTGCGCGAAGCGCTGACCAACGTGCGCAAGCACTCGGGTTCGTCGATCTGCCGGGTGCGCTTGCACTTCGCGGCGCACCCCTTCCTGATCGAGGTCTCGGACGAGGGACGCGGGTTCCTGTCGCCTCACGACGGCGGCTACGGGTTGGTGGGCATGCGGGAGCGGGCGGTGGGCATCGGCGGGCGCCTGGAAGTAGTGAGCACGCACGGCAAGGGGACGACGGTCTTCCTGTTCGGCCCGAACTGAGGTTTTGCCGGCTACCAGATGCAGACCGGAATTCGATTCGGAGTCTTTTGTTTCAGCTTGCGAGTGACCGACGTCATCAGCGAATGGGCGCGACCCTCGTCTGACTTGATGGCCTGGGCGATCTCGGGCGCCGAGAGGCCGCAGCTGAGCAGCTGAGCGACCTCGGTCTCGGCCTCGTTCATGCGGCCGAGCGGACCGCGCAGCGAGGCCACCATCGGCGCCAGCGCCAGGCCAAGGGTGAGCGCGTACTCGACGTCATCGTCCGAGTACCAGTAATCACGCCGGCACCCGAGGACGAGCAGCCCGATGGGACGCTGCTGGGCCTCGGCGACCGGCGTGTACATGATCGCGGGCCAGTCGAGCTCCCAGTCGAAACCACTGGAGGGGTTGGTGTAGGGAAATACGGAGTTGACGACGACCGGTCGCTGCTCATAGAGCGCGCGGCGGGAGAGCGGAAGCAGTGGGCGGCTGCGCAGCAGGCGGCGCGAGACCTCGGAGGCGGCGATGGGCTGAAGCGATCCACCGCGCAGGTATCCGAGCACCCAGCGGTCGTGACAGAGGACTTCGAGGGCCAGCCCCAGTCGGCGCCTGGCTTCCTGTAAATCAAGGAGCTGGCCCATGCCGGGAGGTTAGGGGTGGACCTTGCGGTCGGTCCTCAGCGCAGCCTCAATGTTTCCTCAAGAACCGCTGAAGTTTTCTGGATACGTTCCGGCCGGGGATGGGCGCGCCCGCCAGGTTGCTCGTCGTCGACGATGAACCGCGCACCGCGGCGGTCACCGCGGAGGTGCTGCGCCGCGCGGGCTACGAGGTCGACGTCGCGCTCAGCGGCGCCGCGGCCCTCGCGCAGGTACGGTCGGTGACGCCGGACCTGATGCTGCTCGACTACGAGATGCCCGACATGGACGCGCCCGAGGTGCTGGACCAGCTGCGCTCGGGCTCCGACCGCCTCTCGTTTCCGGTGATCATCCTCACGGGCGCACGGCTGTCGGCCGCCGACCAGGTGCTGGGCATCGAACGCGGAGCGTCGGACTACATCGCGAAGGGAATGGACCGGCAGGTGCTGCTGGCCCGCGTGCGTGGAGCGCTGCGCGACCGGACCGCGGCGACGCGCGTCGTGGTGCGGGGCAGGCTGCGCGTCGACTCCGCTCACTTGCGGGTGACGATCGGTGGGCGCGATGTGAAGCTGGAGGGCCGGCCGCTGACGGTGCTGCAGATGCTGGCGGAGCGGCCCGACGAGGTTGTCACCCGGAGCGAGCTACTCGAGCGGGCGTGGGGCACGAAGTACTCGGGATTCGAGCACAGCGTCGAGCAAGCGGTCCATGAGGTGAGGCGGGCGCTGGGCGAGCCAGGCTGGATCGAGACGGTCCGTGGGATCGGATACAGGTTCGTCACGCAGCCCTGACCGGGCAGGGGCGCTGCACCGCCTGCGGTCGGCGCTGGCGCGCATGAAGGCCGAGCTGGAGCTGGCGGAGGCCGATGGCACGACGCCGCCGATCGAGCGGATGCTCGAGGACCTGGACGAGGCGTTCGGGCTGCTGAGCGCGGCCGAGGACGCCGGCCATCCGACCACTCGCGTTCTCGTCGTCGACGACGACAGCCGGCTGGCCGAGGTGACCGCGAAGGGCTTGCGCCGGCTGGGACTTGACGCGCACGCAAGCTCGTCTCTTCGACGATTGCGGCCTGGTGAGGTGCTGGTTGTCGACCTGGGTCTGCTCGAAGCCCTCGACGAGGCCGGTCTCGAGGATGTGCGCCTGGCGCGACCGATCATCGTCACGGGGGCGACGAGCAGGGCATCACGTGAGCTCGGGGAGCGCGTTCATGCCAGCGACTACCAGGTCAAGCCGGTCGATCTCGAGGAGCTGAGGGCCGCGATCAACCGGCGCGCCGAGGAAGGGTGACTCCCTAGGCCTCCAGCCTCGCTACGCCGGATTCGGCACCAGGGCCGTCCCCGGTACGCGCACGGCCTGGGCGTTGGAACGGCCTGCCGTCCGGTGGTGCGATCCTCGGTGCTGTTGATTGCCGGTCACGAGAAGTCGCGCAGCCGTCACCGTTCTGATGGTTTCGGCTGCCAACTCGTTGGTGCTCATGGCGGTCGCTCCGCAGCTCTCGCCCGCGCGCAGGAAGCGCTTGTGGTGGCCGTCTTGCGTGACCTCGAGGACGCCGGAAATCAGCAGGAAGAAGTTGTGATTGAGCTGGCCTTCGGTGATGAGCGTGACACCCGCCGGCGCTGTCGTCTCAGTCAGGTAGGGAGCGATCAGCTTCAACTCCCTGTACACCATCCACCCGAACTCACGACTTCGAGCGAGCGCTTCCACTTTGCCGTCCTCCCATTGCCGATGAATGCGAATCCTCATGACGCGTCGCTCAGTCCGGGGTGCTCGATCCGGGCCGTGCCTCCGGGCGCGACCATGCTCCGCAACGCGTTCGCGACCGCCGCCAGGACGCCGACTCTCGGCGCATGAGCGCTTTCCCCGGCCGGCTGTTCGCGCGCGATCGCCGCCAGCCGCCTCATGTCTGCGCCGCGCAGCATCTCGCGCTGCTTGTCCCACATCTGTGTCTCCAGGGCGTAGTAGTTCATCCCGCTTGCTCCTCTTCTTGGATTTGGTGACTGGAGGCTAGGCCCGCGACTCGTCGCGGTCATCGGGACAAATACCTGCTTCGCTACCTGACTTTGAGAACCTGGCCTACCTGTTCCGGTTGCGGCCCTTGACGCCCGGCGATGGCACGCAGAGGATTCGAATCCGCATGGTCTTTCCGATCGGCTTTCTGTGGGGCGCCGGCACGGCGGCCCACCAGGTGGAGGGCGACAACCGCGAGAACGACTGGTGGGCGTGGGAGCACGACCCCAACAGTCCCAGCGCTGGGGTGAGCGGCCGTGCATGCGAGCACTGGACGCGGTACCAGGCGGACCTCGACATCCTGGCCGGCCTGGGCCTCAACAGCTACAGGTTCTCCGTCGAATGGAGTCGTGTCGAACCCGCCGAGGGCGTGGTTTCGGTGGCTGCGCTCGACCACTATCGCCGGGTGTGTGTGGCTGCCCGGGCTCGCGGTCTGGAACCTGTGGTGACCTTCCACCACTTCACCACCCCGGCCTGGGTGGCTCGGGCCGGCGGGTGGTGCGAGGCGAAGACCGCCAAGCTGTTCGCCGGCTTCACCGAGGTGGTGGCGGCGCACCTGAAGGGCACGTTCAGTTACGCCATCACGATCAACGAGCCGAACGTTGTGGCCGCCTTTGGCTACGAGCTGGGCTTCTTTCCGCCGGGATTGCACGACGTCTCGCGCAAGGAGCTCGCCGCACAGAATCTGATCGCTGCCCACCGAGAGGCAGCCGCCGCGATCCGACGGACGGCGCCCGGCGTCCGCGTCGGGCTCGGTCTCTCGATGAACGAATGGGGAGCCCTACCGGGGTCGGAAGCGCACATGATCGACGTTCGCAGATCGATGGAGGACGTCTACCTCGAAGCGACGGAAGGCGATGACTTCATCGGCGTCCAGAACTACACCCGGCTGCACGTCGGGCCGGGTGGGATCGTGGGGCCACCGTCCGGCTCCCGCACCACGCAGATCGGTTTCGAGTTCCGGCCGGAAGCGCTGGGGGTGACGGTTCGACGAGCGGCCGAGCTCACCGGCCTACCCGTGATGGTGACGGAGAACGGCATCTGCACCCTGGACGATGACGAGCGAATCGAGTTCACCGAGCGCGCGCTGAAGTCGCTAGAGCCATGCCTGGCGGACGGCGTGGATGTCCTCGGCTACCTGCACTGGAGCGCGCTCGACAGCTTCGAGTGGGTCCTCGGTTACTGGCCGAAGTACGGCTTGATCGAGGTCGACCACGCAACGCAGGTCAGGACGCCACGGCCGAGCGGACACTGGTTGGGACGGGTGGCACGGGCGAACTCGGTGGAGGCGGCGTGACAGAGGTCCTCGTTCCGAACAATCTGCCGGCCCAGCTGACCAGCTTCGTGGGCCGGAGCGCCGAGCTCGCGGACCTCCTCGGCCTGGTTTCAGGTGCTCGTCTCGTTTCGGTGACCGGTTCTGCCGGGTGCGGCAAGACGAGGCTCGCGGTGCACGCCGCCAGCGAAGTGAGGCCCGCTTTCCCGGATGGCGTGTGGCTCGTCGAGCTCAGCCGGGTGAATGACGCAGCGTTCGTGGGGGAGGCGGTCGCGACCGTGCTCAACGTGCGCGAAGAGCCATACGGGTCGATCGGCGAGTCGCTCGCCGTGCACCTCAACGCCAAGCGGACGCTGCTGGTGCTGGACGGCTGCGAGCACGTTGTCGACGCCACGGCGAGCCTCGTCGACGATCTCCTCCGGCGCTGCCCGGAGCTGAAGCTGATGATCACCAGCCGGGAGGCGCTGCGGGTGCCAGGCGAGGCGATCTGGCGGATACCCTCGCTCGCTCCTCCGGACGCGGCCGAGCTCTTCGTCGATCGCGCCCGCCTGGCCGACTCGACCTTTCACCTCGATGTCGATCAGGCGCCGATGGTCGACCACGTCTGCCGGCGCCTGGACGGAATTCCGCTGGCGATCGAGCTGGCGGCGGCGCGTGTGCACGTGATGTCGGTGCAGCAGATCCTGGAGCGGCTCGAGGACCGTTTCCGGCTGTTGACCGGTGGAAGCCGCACCGCGCTGCCCCGCCACCAGACGCTGAGGGCGGCCGTCGACTGGAGCTACCAGCACCTCGACCAGCCGGAGGCTCTCCTCTTCAGGCGTCTCTCGGTCTTCTCGGGTGACTTTGCCGTGGACAGCCTCGAGGCCGTCTGCTGCGACGATCGCATCCCCGCCGCCGAGGTTGTCGACCTCCTGTCGCGGCTCGCGGACAAGTCACTCGTCGTGGCCGAGGCCGGCTCCGGGGATCGGTTCAGATACCGGCTCCTGGAAACGCTGAGCGAGTATGGCCGCGAGCGTTTGGTGGAGTCCGGGGAGGCCGACATCCTCTGGCGCCGGCACGCCGACCACTTCGTCCGTCTGGCCGAGTCGTCGACCGAGGAGCGCATTGCCGAGGAGCAGGGCAACCTGACGAGGGCGCTCGAGTTCCTCAGGGCCGGTCATGACGCGGATGGCCTGCGGCTGGCGGTGGCGCTGGTCAGCTACTGGGACTCGGCCGGTCGCGTCAGCGAAGGACGGGAGCGTTTGGAAGCGCTCCTGCAAGCGGTGACCGGTGAGCCGGACGTTCGTGCTCGGGCCCTCGATGGTGCCGGATGGCTCGCATTCCGGCAAGCCGACATGGCCGGCGCGCGAACGCTGTTCGAGGACGCGCGAAACCTGCTCCAGACCATTGGAGACAGCGCTGAGCTGGCCCGAACGCTCAGCAACCTGGCCATAGCCTGCATCTTCAGTGGGGAGCTGGAGGTGGCCCGCGAGCACCTGGAGGAGAGCCTGCGGGTAGGCCGGCGGGCGGACGCGAAGAGATCGGTCGCCGGCGCGCTGTGGGTGCTCGGGCTGGTTGCCTACTTCGCCGGCGACCTGAACGAAGCTGAGGAGCGCGCGGGCGCGAGCCTTCGACTCTCAGAAGAGGTTGGAGACCGCAAGCTGGCGGCTTTCCTGGAGGCCGCCCTCGGGGTCCTGGCCCTCGAGCGGCGCAAGTTCGCAGAGGCCCGAGGCCGATTCGGGACGGGCCTCGAGATGTCCGTGGAGATCGGCGACCGCATGAACACGGCTCTCATCCTCGAGGCCCTGTGCCGCCTCGCCACCGCAACGTCGGCGTGGACCCTGGCTCTCAACCTGGGTGGTGCCGCCGCTGCGATGAGGGAGCACGCTGGAGCCCGCTCGATACCCATCTGGCAGGATCGAGTGGAGGCGGCGATCGAAGAAGCGCGCCGCGTGCTCGGGCCTGAGGCGGCCCGCCTCGCGCTGGGGCAGGGCCGGGCACTGGATTTCAGCGAGGCGGTGAGCCTGGCGCGGAAGGTGGCGGCCAAGGCGAGCCAGCGAGAGGTCACGCCTATAGGCCTCACCAGACGCGAACTCGAGATCGTCGCCATGGTCGCCCAGGGCATGAGCAACCGCGAGATGGCAACTCGACTGGTCCTTGCGCAGCGCACGGTTGAGGGCCACGTCGAAAACATCCGCACCAAGCTCGGCTTCCACTCCAGGACACAGATCGCGGCCTGGGCGGTCGAACGCAAGCTGGTGTCTAAGCCTTAATCACCCGCTGACGGGCGGAAGCGTGACCGTGAAGACAGCACCGCGGCGGTTGCCCTCGTACTTTGCAATCCGCCAGCAACCCGTTTATGTCCCGCCTGATCTCGTTGATGCTCGACTCGTCGAACAAGCCGGAGTTGATCAACGTGTCCCGCACGAACTCAGCCACGATGACATGGCCCTTGCTCCAGTTGACGTTGCCGTTACGCAGGGCCTCGTCGCGAAGCTTCTCCACTGCGCGAACCAGCTCACCCTGGACCGTATCTGCCTGGCCGATTTTCGCAACTAGGTCTTCCAGAGGGCACGTGCCTCATTCAGATACCGCACTGCCCAGGACTCTAAAGCCGCGCGCCGCTGGAAGACTACGAGCCCGAGTAGGGCGGCAGGCTGACCGTGAATACCGCGCCCCGCCGGGAGCCCTCGTAATTTAGCCGACCTTGATGCTCGCGGACGATGCCGTAGGACATGAACAAGCCGAGGCCGGTGCCTCCCTCTTTGGTCGTGAAGTGCGGCTCGAAGAGGTGGTGGCGGTGGTCATCCGAGACGCCGGGCCCGTTGTCGCCGACGCTGACATAGGGCCAGCCGTTGTTGCGGCGCCCAGTCGCTATCTCCACACGACCGCCGTTGGGAGCGGCCTCGATGGCGTTGTTCAAGAGGTTGGTCATCACCTCGCGCATCAGCAGCGGGTCGGCCTTGACCTTGACGTCGCTGGATGACTCTCTGACCGCAAGCTGAACTTCCTTTGACCGCGCTCTCGGACGCGCCATGCCGACCGCGCGGGTGACCAGCTCGTTGAGGTCGACGGGATTGGGCGCGTAGCTGACCCTGGGCGTGGCGCCCTGAGCGAGACTGCGCAAGACGGTGACCGCGTCATCGGCGGCTTCCGTGGCGGTTTCGAGGCTCTCGCGGTCGACGTCGTCGAGCTTGCGGGGGTCGATCTCCTTCAGGTACGCATGGGCGGTGGCCATGTGGTTGCGCAGGTTGTGCACGACACCCTCGACGGCGCGGCTGTGGAAGAGGTGGCGGTCGGCGTCAGAAAGCTCAGACTCGAGGACCGTTCGAACCCGCCGGCCAGCGATGGTGTCGGTGAGGGCGAGAGCGAGCACACAAACGATGGTCGCCAGTAAGTATCCGCGCAGCGATCCATCGAGAACGTAACTGATAAGCAGAGAGGCTAGCCCGAAGTATACGAACGCGAGGTAGAAGGATGCGCTGAGATTCTGCCGCATTACGTGGGCGATGGATTCGTGATTTCGAACAGACAATGCGCTCGCGACCATCGCGACGTTTGCGAGTGTCAGAACTAAAACGATGACGACACGAGGACCAAGAGCGAATGGCGATCCAGCTCGCAGATGGGCAGACACGACCGCGGCTGTGCAATACGCCGTTGCATAGATAACGGCGTTGCCCAGCAACGGCCAGGTCCCACGGCGGAAGAAAGGGACAGCCGTTGCAAGCCCAACAACCGTTGCATCAAGCGGGTTCAGCAGAATTACAGCCGCGCCGCTGACCACCCCGCTCAGCGTCAGCGTTCCACGATCCATACGTACTTCCGGAAAATTCATGGCTGCCGTGATGACGGCCAGGTACAGCACCGTAAGTAGTGCGTCGGGATGTTGGGCGGTGTAATCCAATTGGGCCAAGTTGAGGGCCACAACCACCAGACCAAGGAAGCCTACGTACGCATACGACCAGCCTCGCCGACTCAATTTCACCTTGGTAAGCTACCCGCATCGCAACTGATCTGCCACCGGGTGGTCATGCGCTTCGAGTCCTCGTCGTCGACGACAGCGTAGTGCCGCGTGCGGCGGCGCGGACGCTGCTTGCGTCCGCGAAGGGATTCAGGATGTGCGGCGAGGCGTCATCGGGTGAGGAAGCTATCCAGAGGCTCGCGGCCCTCAAGCCGGACGTGGTCCTAATGGACGTCCATATGCCTGGAATGGACGGCGCTACCGTCACTAAAGCCATGCTTGCGAAATACCCCGGGCTCAGGATTATTGCCTGGACCGTATCTGAGGCCAGCGATGACCTACTCAGAATGATGCAGGCGGGCTGCTCCGGTTACATCCTGAAGGATGCTGGGCCATCCGAGTTGCATAGGGCATTGTCGGCAGCGGTGCGTAGTGAGAGCCCAATACCTCGAAAGATGATTCCGGAGGTGTTACGCCGCGTCGCCGCAAGAACCCCCTTATCGACTATGGCGAGGGTTTCTCTCACTTCCCGCGAGATGCAGATTCTGCGAGGCGCGGCAAAGGGCTTCACGAGTAAGAAACTGGCCCAAGAGACCGGCTTGGCCGTCCCGTCTGTAGAAACACACCTGAGGAACATATTCCGCAAGCTGGGCGCAGGTAATCGCGGAGAGGCGGTTAGCACGGCTCTGAAATTGGGTCTGATCACGCTCGCCGATCTCTAGCGGTTAGCCGAACCCCTGGTCAACCTCATTAATTTCGATGGTGCCTAGTCATTGGAATTGACGATTCCTAAATGGCTCGCTCTGGTCGACACTCCTACTTACCACCGTGACTTGGAACAGACCAGCACCGAAATTTCAAAACGTAGGGGGAGGATAGATCGTCATGGCGCGCATTTGGAAGCGATTCTTGCGCAACGGCAGCCAGCGGGTTGTTGGCCAGTGGCTAATCTGAGGGTCATCTAGCCCCCACCAACTCAGAATCGTCAGCCCGCCGGACGAGCCGGCGGGCTTCCTTTTGTTGACCGGGTAGAGGGCGCTCCTACCAAGGCTAGAATGCCAGCGTTGCCGCACTTCCGAGAGCTCTCGTGGCCAGCCAGAGTCTATGTAGTCGGGCTCATCGCCCTGAGTCTTGGGCTCCTAGCGATTGGATGGCTCGTTCACCCCCTGACAATCGGTAACCTGCCTACGCTGCTATACCTCGCAGTCGGCAGTCAGATTGCCTTCTTGCTACCAATACGGTGGCGAAATGGAGTTCAGGCGGTTGCTGATCCCTTACTCGTGGCATCGGGGCTGTATGCACCGGGTGCCGGGGTAGGTCTCATAGCCTGGCTGGCAACGTTCGACGGGAGAGTCCCTGGCAACGGGACAACGTGGTGGGCGATGCTATTCAACCGAGCGATGCTGGGTGTCGCTCACATGGTGCCGTCTTTGCTCGTATCGATGATTGCGCCTGGCCAAGCATGGAGGCTGCCTGTCCAGACCGTCGTTTATGTCTTCGCAGAGGTAGCGCTCAACTACCTGATGGCAGCTCGCGCTGTCTCATTCGCCTACAAGAGCTCCTTTTGGGTGACACTCGCCCAGAACGTGGCGGGCTTCTCGACACTCACCTCCACGGTCATTTTGGGTTTTTCCGGTGGCATCGTGCTCCTACTGCTCAACGCTCCTCATTACGTGGGATACCTGATGGCTCCGGGCTTGTTCGGATTTCTTCTCGCGGTGCGAGGAAACGTCGCCGATGCTCAACGCCAGACGGAGCTCAAGGACCAGACACTGGAGCTTGCGGCGCAAGCGCTCGACGCGCGCGACCGATATACAGAGTCTCACTCGATACGCGTCGCTGAATTAGCTGGGCGGCTTGGGGAGCATCTTGATCTGGGCAACCGTGAATGTGAACAGCTTCGCACGGCCGGATCGCTTCATGACCTCGGCAAAATCGGCGTCAGGGATGACATTTTGAACAAACCAGGACCTCTGAGTGATGACGAGTGGGACATAATGCGCCGCCATCCCGATATCGGCGCCGACATGATCGCTCAGCATTCAGCCCTGGCGCAGGTTGCGCCACTAATTCGCCACCATCATGAACGCTGGGACGGCAGCGGCTATCCAGCTGGCCTTAAGGGTAATGTGATCCCATTCGGAGCCCGCATTCTGGCTGTCGCCGACTCGTTTGACACGATCACGGGGGCTCGTCTGTATAGACGTTCGCTCATGACCCCAGTGGAGGGGGTTGAGGACATAAGTCGCCGCGCAGGCCATTGGTACGACCCTAACGTCGTCGACGCGCTGCGGTCATTGCACGGGATAGAGCCGTTGGATCTGCCGGAGCGCCCTGAGGTACCCCGGCGCTTCACAACTCTTCGAGTTCTGCGTTCCAATCCGCAATTCGCCAAGCTCCTCGCCGCGATCGGCATATCAGCGTTGGGCGATCCCCTGACTCAGGTTGCAGCCCTCGTCACGATCTATGCGGCCAGCCGTGATCCGAGAGCCGTGGCGATGGCTTTTATAGCCCAAGCACTTGGGACCGTCATCATGGGTGGCGCCCTCGGAGGCTTGGCGGATCGGTTTGCCCGTCGTCGACTCATTGTCACGCTTGAGCTAATCCGGGCCGCTCTGCTGTTCTCGACTCCATTGTTATCGCGGACATGGTGGCTAATCGTTCCCATTCTGTTTTCGCTAGCTGCGATCAATGCGATCGTGCAACCTGCTCGGCAGGCCGCAGTGCCTGGGCTAGTGGCTGTGGGCCAGATTGGTAAGGCCAATGCAATGGTTGCTGCGGTGATGACCGGGTCGGGTGCAATCGGGTTCGGGCTGGCGGGCGCGGGTCTTGGCATTGCACAGTTCTTGGGTATCGGCCAGCCGACCAGCATGCTGTTCGTTGTTGACGGAGCAACCTTTGCAATCGCCGGGCTGCTGATAGCGGGTATCGCAAACCTCGGTGGCGGCATCTCCGCCATTCGAATCACTGGCGCATTTAAGCGGGCGTGGGCCGTGGGCGGTGCACGGCCGCATCTAGTGATGGGAACTCTGGCAGCCTTCTTCTTGACGATGAGCTTTCCAGCGCTCCTGGCGCTCGCGTACCGGCTGGAGCCGGCCGCTGGGGGACAGACTTACTCGGCCCTCGAGGTTGTCCTATCAATCGGGATCTTCGCCGGCTCTCTCCTCATCAGTCGCTCGCAGTCAATCGGGTCGATGCGAACCGCCGGCGTCGGTCTCCTGTTAACCGGGCTCTTTTCGCTACTGATTGCATTGGCACCCAATATCTACGTAATTGCCCTAGCCATATTTGCCGCATCACTGGGTAATCCGATTTACCAGGTGGCGAACCAGACCGCCCTGCTTGAAGTAGCAGACTCCTCCAACCGTGGAACCATCATGGCCTCTCGATTCACCTTGGTCCAAACCGCAAGCGTGGCCGGGAGTGCGGTTGGCGGATTTATCACCGCGCAATTTGGCCGGGATCTAGGGCCCCTGGTCGCCTATGGCGTCCTGGCCATTGGGTTAATCCTCCTGGGCATGTTCGCGCTTGCGGCTGGGCGGCGGATCTCGAATCCCCTCCACGGCCGGGCCTACGAGGAGGCCACTCTGCTGGCCGCCGGCGTCCCCACCCAGGCCGAGTGATCCCGGGCCCCGTTAACCAAGGCTGAGCGCCGGAACGCTCCTGCATACTGCTGCGTACCTTGCCTGCTGCCCGCCCGTCGGGGCCCTCGCCAGAGGGCAGCCCGCCTACACCCCTCCCTCTGCCCGGTGCGGCCGCCGTGCCGTGGACGTTGGACCCCCGGCGGCGCCGCCTTTACCTTCAGATCGCGTTCGGCCTGGCATCGATTCTGGTCGCGGTGGTCGTGCTCTACCTCATCCGCGACGTGCTCGGCGCGTTCGTGCTCGGGGCGGCTATCGCCTTTCTGATCCAACCCGGCATCCATCGCCTGACCGAGCTTGGGTTGCCGCGGTTGGCAGCGATCGGCGTGATCTTCATCGTCATCATCCTTGCCCTGGCGGGGATCGTCCTCCTGGTGGTGCCGCTGGGCGTCAGCGAGGTCGGCCAGCTCCAGGCCCAGGCCCCCACCCTATCCGCCGAAGCGCAAAAGCGCCTCAACGACCTGCAGGGCTCGCCGGTCAGCGTGTTCGGCGTCACGATCGACCTGACCGGCACCACGGCCTTCCTCAGCTCCCACCTTCGCGACTACCTGCTCGGCCAGGCGGGCAACGCCGTCAGCATTGGGGTGACAGCTCTGACCACGGCGCTGCAGCTCCTCCTGATGTTCATCATCGCCTTCCTCCTCGCGCTTGACGCGGCGGCGGTGCGGAAGGTCCTCCGGCGGCTTGTCCCGAATGACTACCGCTCCGACTTCGACCAGATCTGGCGCCGAATCAGGCGGATGCTCTATGCATACGTACGCGGCCAGCTCATCATTGCCGGACTGATCGGAATCCTCAGCGGCATCGCGTGCGCGGTCCTCGGCCTCGCTGACCCGGTCGCGCTCGGCCTGCTCGCCGGCATCACGGCGATCATTCCCTATCTCGGCCCGTTCCTCGGCGCGATACCCGCGGTCCTCGTGGGCCTCGCGAGCAGTCCGCTCAAAGCCCTGCTCATCGCCATCGCCTACTTCGTCATCTCCAACGTGATCCTCAACTTCGTCTACCCGAAGGTGATGGGCGACGCGGTCAAGTTGCCCCCGCTGCTCGTGATCGTCGCCTTCATCGCCGGCTTCAGCTGGGCCGGCGTGCTCGGCATGTTCGTGGCTGTACCGATTGCGGCGACCCTGCGCATCCTCTTCGACTACATCTATCCGCGCCTGTACGAGAAGCCAGCTTGAAGATCGCGATTCTCTCCGACATTCACGCAAACCTGCAGGGACTCGAGGCGGTGCTCGAGGACTGCCCGCCTGTCGATGAGACGCTGTGCCTGGGCGACGTGGTCGGTTACGGCGGGGATCCCACGCGTTGCGTGGACGTTGTGATGGAACGCGGCTGGCTAACCCTCGTCGGTAACCACGATCGTGCATGCACTGACCCCGCGATCCTCGAGTGGTTCAATGAAGACGCGGCGACGGTCGTTCGCTGGACGGTCGATGTGATCGGTGACGAGAGGCTGGCCTGGCTACGCGACCTTCCCGAGAGCGAAATCAAGGAGAGGG